>OGYC01003074.1_pt1 | contig 10429 bp, 6 predicted proteins | sample 1576461 | NCBI WGS metagenome assembly OGYC01 (sample SAMEA3541569, study PRJEB24748) | human gut metagenome | biome: human gut; feature: human-associated habitat; material: faeces | place: China | collected 2012 | reverse complement strand
AAGGGGGATAAACATTTCTTGTATAACAAGGCGGCAGAAATGGATTGGACGATTCGTTTACAACAATTTTTTGACCATTACTTGAAAGACGCACCCATGCCCCGGTGGATGAAAGAGGGGATAAATATAGACGAGAGGGGGATAGACCAGAAGTATGATTGAGTGAGATAATTTAACGTGAAGAACTCGTTTTACAGATGTAAAACGAGTTTTTTATTGCAAAATAATTTGTGTTGCGAATGAGTAGTAATTATTCGTGAAATTGTTATTTTCATTTTTTTCTCTACTTTTGTATTCTTAAGAGTGTTCTTTTGGTGTAAATCATAGAATTATGTCTAAACGTGATCAAAATACAGAGGACTTTTTATTTGACTCCATTCGTACCGGCAATATTGAGGCTTATGAGGTCTTGTTTAAAAAATATTACTTGTCTATGTGTATTGTTGCTTGCCGTCTTGTCGGGGATGAAGATATAGCGAAAGACATTGCGCAGGAAGTATTTATTCATTTGTGGGAAAAAAGGGAATCTTATAATTTTGAAACAACGCCGGATATATTTTTATATGTAGCTGTCAAAAACAAATGCTTCGATTATTTGAAGAAGCAAAAGAAAATGCCTGTTCAAAATAGTTTGGGGGCTGCTGAGCGTGAATACTTTTTTCGCGACATTGTAATTGAAGAGGAAACATATCGAATTGTTAATGAGGCAATCGATGCTTTACCCGTTCAAAGTCGCAGAATTATAAAATTGAGTTTGGAAGGTAAACAAAATAAAGAAATTTCAGAAGAATTAGGCATCTCTGTTAATACTGTTAAGTCTTTGAAATATAAAGCAATGGATGTTCTTCGTGTGGCGTTGAAGGATTATTACTATTTACTTTTGTTCCTGTTGCCCAAAATATAATTGAAAAAAAACGACAACTCCACTCATCCTTTTTTGAAATTCTGTCGTTCTGTAGATAGAATTATAAATTTAAATTAGGACGTTTTATGGTGGACTATCCGAAAGATTATAAAATATCTCGTTTGATCGCTAAAAAGGTGATCGGTACACTTTTGCCTGCTGAAGAAGAGAAATTGGAAGCGTGGTTGAAGGAGGATGTTCGGAATAGAGAACTATTTCAACATATCCTTGAAGGAAAAAATCTTTCGAGCAGAGATTTATATGCCGGGCGTTTGGAGGTGGATGATTCGTGGGAGACGGTGAAAAAACAGTTAGACTTACGAGACAAACGAAGAAGTATATCTCCTTGGTGGATAGGTATTGCGGCTTCAATGATTTTACTTGTCGGGGTAGGATTGTATTGGGGACTTTTTAGAAAGCCGATGGAACGAGAGATTGCGCAACCGATAGCTCGTATCGAAACGGGTGGTTCCAAGGCTGTTCTGATTACTTCTTCCGGTGACGAAATTGTATTGCAGGATAGTACGAAACAATTAATCGCTTTGGGAAGCGGCATGATAGCCAAAAATGATGGTCGTCAAGTTTCTTATGAAGAGATTGCGGGAGAAAGTGGAAGAGATGTTCTAGTGTATAATACCATTCGGGTGCCTCGCGGTGGAGAGTACAAGTTGTTTTTGTCCGATAGTACGGAGGTATTTTTGAATTCGGATTCAGAGATTCGATTTCCTGTTAAATTCGGGAAAAACGAACGGGATGTATTTTTACGGGGAGAGGCTTTCTTTATTGTTAGAAAAGATGCTTCACGCCCGTTTGTAGTGAATGCGGATGACAAAGTTTCTGTCGAGGTCTTGGGAACTCAATTTAATTTGCAGGCTTATCCGGATAAGAAAATTGTGGAAACCACGTTGAATGAAGGATTGGTACGGGTATATGATGGAAAGCAAAGCGTGAAGATTCAGCCTGATCAACAAGTTGTATATAAAGATGGAGAACTTTTTATTCGTCGGGTAGATGCGAGCCTTTATTCCGCGTGGAAGGATGGAAGGTTTGTGTTATTGAATAATACGTTGGAGGACATCATGATGTGCTTGGGACGTTGGTATAATATTGATATATTTTGGGTAAACCCGGAACTGAAGGAATATCACTTCTCCGGAGAGTTAGCCCGGTATGAGGATTTCACGGAGATATTGGATATGTTGGAGAAAGCTACTCGGGTGCAGTTCGAGGTGAAAGATAGAACTGTATTCGTAAAAAAGATGTTCAAATAAATGTTGTTATATATAAAGAGCAGAAAATATTGGTCCTATTTTCTGCTCCTAAGTGAGTTTTAATAACGATTAAAAAGTCAATCATTAATCATTAAGCATGTAAAAGTATGAAAAAAAACGGAATTGAAGTCTTTAGCGGGATGCAAAGATTTAAAAAGATGCGATTTATTTTTAAACGCAGCCTTCTTCTTCTATTCATGTCCCTCTTCTTCTTGCAGGTAGGTGCAAAATCTCAGGTTGTAAGATTGACAATGAATTTGGAAGACGTTACCATCGACCAAGCTATCACGAATGTGAGTCAAAAAACAGGTTATCGTTTTTTGTACCAGATGGAAGAGGTCATAAAGTATGGGAAACGGAATCTGAGTGTGAAGGATGCTACTTTGGAAGAGGTGTTGGACGAGTTATTGAAGGACACGCCTTTGTCTTATGTTATTCAAAATGATGTAGTCATCATCACTCCGGCTAAAGATGAAAAAGCACAGGAGAAACCCCGGCAAATCAAGGGTAAGGTGGTAGACGAGAAAAGTGTACCGTTGCCCGGAGTTACGATTCTTATAGAGGGAACTAAACTGGGTGTGGTAACGGATGCGGATGGTAAGTTTAAAATTGAGATACCCAAAATGGATAGTACAATTTTGGTGTTCTCGTTTATTGGGATGGAAACCATCCATTACCGTTTGAGCGATGAACGGAAAAATGATGAAAAAGAATTGGTTATTACGATGAAAGAAGACGTGGAGGAGATGGATGAGGTTGTCGTGACGGGATACGCCAACATCAGAAAAGAAAGTTTCACTGGAAACACGGTTTCTGTAAAAAAAGAGGAACTTTTAAAGGCATCCAAAACGAATGTAATTAAAGCGCTGCAAGCATTCGATCCCTCTTTCCGCATCAAAGAAAACAACCAATGGGGCTCAGACCCGAATGCCTTACCGGAAATGTATATTCGCGGTGAATCCGGTATCGGAATAAAGCAACTGGATCCGAATTACACGACCAAAGGTAATTTGCAGAACAACCCGAATCTTCCGACGTTTATCATGGACGGATTCGAGATTAGTGTGCAAAAATTGTACGACTTCGACATCAATAGAATCGAGAGCATCACTATATTAAAAGATGCTGCGGCAACCGCCCTATACGGTTCACGCGCCGCCAATGGTGTTGTGGTTATCACAACGGTAGCCCCGAAACCCGGCAAATTGAATGTTTCGTATAGCTTTACCGGTTCCGTTGTGGCTCCCGACCTGTCGGATTATGATCTTCTCAATGCGAGAGAAAAGTTGGAAGTCGAGAAGTTAGCCGGTTGTTATGATGCTGACGATCAACTGGATTTAATTGCCAAGGAAAAAGAGTATAATGCGAAACTCACGAATATTGAAAAAGGTGTCGACACGTACTGGTTGTCTAAACCTCTTGAAACCATATTCAACCATAAACACAGCCTATTTGTAGAAGGGGGCTCGGAAAACGTTCGGTTTGGACTCGATCTCAGCTATAATACGAACAAGGGAGTTATGATCGGTTCTTATAGGGATAATATCGGGGTTGCTTTATATGTAGATTACCGGATAGGGAAATTACAGGTAAAAAACCAAGTAAGCTATAACTTGACAAAATCGGCAGAATCACCATACGGCGATTTCTCAAAATATGCCTACGCTCAACCGTATGACCCTTACAAAGATGAAAACGGGAAATACCTCGAAAAATTACAAGATTATGACGGTACAAGTACGGCTACCGATTACCGGGAAAATCCCCTTTACGAATCTACATTGATGAATTACGACAAATCCGATATCGAGGAGTTCATCAACAATCTCAGTGCGAACTGGTATATTACCCAACATTTGTTGCTGAAAGGGACCTTCAGCATTACCAGAATCGTGGAGCATGGAGAAAGTTTTCTCGATCCGCTCTCCAAGCGGAATTCAGAACCGTTGAGCATGACCCAACTTTATTCCGGAGAATTAAGGAAATCAAACGGGGAATCGTTTAATTGGGACATGAACTTGTTGTTGGCTTACAACCGTACGTTTGACAAACACAACGTGAACTTTACCGTCGGCATCAACACGAAAGAAGATTACAGTGAAAGCGGCTTCGCCCTATACAAGGGATTCCCGTCGGGTTCGTTGAATTCGCCTAATTACGCGAAAGAAATTTACGAGAAGCCCTCCCAATCGGAAGGCAAAAGCAGGCTGTTCGGGGCTATTGCTACGGTAAACTATAGTTACCGAGATATCTATCTATTCGATTTCTCGGGACGTATCGACGGGTCGTCAAAATTCGGAAGCGACCGGAAATATGCACCTTTCTGGTCTACCGGGTTCGGTATCAACATCCACAATTACGCTTTCATGGACAGCTACAAGTATATCGACGAGTTGAAAATCAGGGGTAGCTACGGGCAAACCGGAAATGTCAATTTCTCGGATTACGAGGCCAAAACGATTTACACGATGAACGACGACCAATGGTACCAGACGGGAGCCGGGGCAACATTAACGGCACTGGGGAACAAAGACCTTACTTGGGAAACGACGAACACGTTGGATGTCGGGGTTGAATTGAGCATATTGAACCGCCTTTTCTACATCAAAGCGTCCTATTACAACAAAAAGACCATTGACTGTATTAATAGCGTGACCATCCCGAGTTCCACGGGTTTCAACACGTACAAGGACAATATCGGGGAAGTAAGGAACAGGGGATACGAAATCAACTTGAGAGCGGATATTATCAGGAAACAAGATCTATACCTTGCTCTTTTCGGAAACCTCTCGCATAATCAAAACCGCTTGATGAAAATCGCCCAAAGCTTGAAAGACTATAACTCACGAGTGGACGACTATTTCAACACGAGTAATCCTTACGACGGTTCAACCAGCAAGCCTTTCACTAAATACATCGAAGGAATATCCATGAACACCATTTGGGGTGTCAAATCTATGGGGATCGATCCGTCCAACGGTAATGAAGTGTTTATCCGCCCGGACGGAACGTTAACTGACGTGTGGAATACTTCCGACCAAGTGGTGATCGGTTGCACAGACCCGGATGCGCAAGGTTCATTCGGATTCAACTTAGCCTATAAAAACTTTACCCTGTTCACGAATTTCATGTATGAATTTGGGGGACAACGTTATAACCAAACACTGGTAGATCGGGTAGAAAACGCAAACATTTACGAGGAGAACGTGGACCGAAGGGTGTTGACGGACAGATGGCAGAAAGCCGGTGACAAGGCAAAATTCAAAAAACTGGAAAGCGGTAGATCCGGTGTTACGGCAACCAACCCGACATCCCGATTCGTGCAAGATTACAACACGGTATCTTTGAGCTCCATCTCCCTTGGTTATGACTTCACCCAGCCTTGGGTAAAAAAAGCCAAATTGAGCATGCTACGTTTTGAGATCGGCGCAGAAGACCTCGTGAGATGGTCGTCAGTGAAAGAAGAAAGGGGATTGAGTTATCCCTTTGCCAGAACGATAAACTTTTCATTAAAAGCCAGCTTCTAAAAGAAAAAATATGAAAATATTGAAATTTATTACCGCTATAACTTTGTTGATCGTACTGAGTTCGTGTAACGATTGGTTGACAATAAGCCCGAAAGATCAAGTTGACGAAGAGCAGCTTTTTGAAACCGGGTTAGGATACAGAAATGCCTTGAACGGCATATATCAAAACATGGCTTCCGGAAGCATGTACGGCAGGGAGATGACATGGGGTGCCCTCGACGTATTGGCACAATACTATGATTCCGGAGAACTCGATAATCCTTGGAAACACATGGCTGAAAAATTCAATTATGATGTCCAAGATTCAGAAACATTAATTGACAACATCTGGTCGAAAACGTTCAATTCTATCGCTAATGCGAATAACTTATTGTCGAGGATAGACAACGAGGATCCGTTAAAATTCGCGGGAGAAGAGCTGGAAAAAAATGTAATCAAAGGCGAGGCATTGGCTCTTCGGGCTTTCCTGCACTTTGATATGGTACGTTTATTTGCCCCTTCCAAAGATGACGGCCGTACCTATATCCCTTATTTTGAGAAATATCCATCGACTTTTGAACCAAGAACAACGGTCAACGAGGTGATGGAAAAAGTGATTCGTGACCTTAATGCGGCAAAAGACCTCGTGGCATCGTATGACACGCTGGACTCGCGAGAAGACAAGTTACATCCCCTGTACCGTTTTAACACGGCAATAGGGACAGAAGTACTAGAAGTTACAGATCTTTTTGAGGCATATAGAGGTTTCAGGATGAATTACTACGCAATTCAAGCCCTGTTAGCCCGTGCATACGCCTATACCGGAAAATACCAAGAGGCATTTGATGCCGCCCAAATCGTTATCGACGCAAAAGACAAAGACTTACAGAAGTTATTCCAGTTTACTTCTCGAAGTGACCTTAGTGAAAAACCAAAGTTACAAGATGACCTAATCTTTGCATTGTCAAATGAAAAACTTTTGGACAATTATCTGGAATATTATAATGGAGAGTATGTAAAGTTATACCTAGACATTTGGGATAAAGATGACCTATTCGATGATCCGGCCGATTACCGTAGAGATTTAATCGCTGAAGTCGGATATTCTTATCAATCCATAAAATACTCCAAAACCGCAACAAGTAACCAGCAGATAAACGAAGTCATGATACCCATGATCCGTTTAAGCGAAATGTACTATATCCGGGCAGAATATTATGCGCATTCCAGTATGTTCGACAAGGCAACGAGCGAACTGGACATGGTTCGCCGAGGACGGAATTGCACCATCGGACGTTTGGATATCAGTTCGGAGTCAGAATTCAACACGGAACTGATTAATGAAGCCAAAAGGGAATTTATAGGAGAAGGGCAATTATGGCATTACTATAAAAAGCTTAATATCAAACCCGTCAGATCCATGCCGGACAATGCCTTCATCCTTCCTTTACCAGAAAGTGAAACCATTAATTAATCACGTCAAAAGATATGAAAAAGTATATTATCATATTAGGATTATTATCCGTCTTGTTTGCTTGTTCCGAGCAAGAAGCGGCTCTGTATGACACAGCCCATCGCCAATTATTCATTTCCACGGAGGGAAGAATGGACACGGCTTATATCTCGTTTTCGCATTACCCCGGGGAGAACACGTTAAAGGTACCCTTTATCGTGACCCTAATCGGAGAACCAGCCGAGGTTGACCTTGAATATAAAGTACAAGTTATTGATTCCCTAACGACAGCCATTGCGGGGGACTACGTGTTACCCCAGCCTCCCGTTTTCAAGGCGAACCGCACGCAGGATACTTTGTGGATAGAGGTTAAGAAAGAGAATTTGGAGGAGAAATCCTACCTCCTTAAGCTTACTTTGGCTGAAAATGAAAATTTTAAAGCCGGTTATTATTATCAACAAACCGCGCAACTCCGTTATGACAATATGACAAGTTGCCCTTTATGGTGGGATAATACCATCATTGAAATGTACTTGGGGAAATTCACCCCGGAGAAATACACTGCCTTTATAAATGTAACGGGTGAAACCACCCTAGAAGGTAAAGAACCGTGGGAGATGCGGTTATTAGCACTAGAACTCAAAGACGCCATTGCGGCTTCGCTTGCCGATGACGATCCGGACAATGACATAACGGAAGCCGGAGGAGCCCCAATGATAATCCCTTGCTATTAATTTTAAATTAAAAGACCATGAAGATGAAATATAATATATTTTCACTCATCATTATAGCACTGTTTTTCACTAACTGCTATGATGACAAAGGAAGTAATTCTTATCACGATATCAATACTATTGAAATCGGAGAATTCCCCTATTTTGAAAACCACATAACCGTGGGGGATGTACTGGATATAAAACCGGAATTAACATTCAGCAGCGGTGTTGAAACAGAAAATTTGACTTACACGTGGACCTATTGTGGTAAAACACGTCCGGAGTGGAACAAAAAAGATTTCCATTGGGTCACGGACACGATCGCGCTGGGACAGCTTGCTTTACGCATCACCGATCCTAACACGGGGGTTACCTACATTCAATCCAAAACGTACGAAATATATAGTAAATTTAATGCCGAGGGGTGGATTATACTGGGAGATAAAGACCAAAAATCCTACTTGACATTCATAAAAGAGTCAACAGAAGAAAATGAAACCGGAGAAGAGGTTTGGGCAGACATTGTATACGAAGATGTGTATAAACAACAAAATAATAGTGAGTTAGGATCTATACCCGTCAAAATACATGAACACTTCTGTAATACATACGACAACAGTAACCTAGTTGGTAATATTATGATTGTGCAACAAGGGGGACAAGGCATGGTTGATCTGGATGGTTTCGCATTCCAAAAAGAGATCACGATTGACGAAGCTTTCGCCAACAATGCCTTACCGGCTGATTTCAAACCGGTCAATACCATGTCTATGAAAAGAGTCGACTTGATTGAAAATTATGACGGGAAAATATTCTCCCGGGTGAAACCCAATGATCAATTGTTCCATTCCAGTAGTTATTTACAAACACCGGTTACTTTAGATGGTGAAGAATTACACGCCCATATCCATCTATCGACATTCAAATCTTGCGGTTTTGCGACTCTCCATGATTTTGAAAATAACCGATTGGTTTTGATTTTAGATCAAACCGTCAATAATGGCTTGACAAATGTAAACAAACCTCTGGTAATGCCCGGTAAACCTTCGGACGATATAGAGTCGGTTCCAGCAGATTGGGTACCTCTGGATAACTTAGGGGATAATGAATTAATCCATTTAGGATATTATCGTCCCGAACCATATGATGCATACTCTTCCCAATGTGTCGGTTTCTTCATGATTTTAAAAGACAAAGATGGGAAATACTGGACACAAGATTTTATCATAAACAGGGATTGGGATATTTCAGATGTCTACTTAAACAACTGTAAACGTAATGAGATCGATTTAGCCCCGTATATAAACTCCAATAGCGTGATATATACTTTGCCTTACGGTGAAGAATCAGATTACGTACTTATCTCCAAGGATAAGGAACTCTACCTGTATTGCAGAAATTCCCCCAAAGATGGCATTAAACCTTATTATACCTGTTCCGGCAATGTCACGGCAATAGATGCAGAAAAGTATAGACACAGGCATGCGGGGATTGGCATGGATAATGGACAATTCATTATTCTGAATATGAAAGACGGTAAAAATTTAACAAATGAAGAAAAATTAATTTGGAAAACTTCCGATGAAACAAATCTCGGTAAAATCGTTGATGTGCGTTTTAAAGTAGGAAGTGGAAATGACTGGAGCTGGTCTGCATCTAATTAGCAAATAGAAAATATAAAAACGCCAAAAGGAATACGGATATCATCAAATACCCGTATTCCTATCCAATAAAATTCATAAATCCCTAGAAGGGGATGTTATTGTATGTTTTAAATCAAAAGTATTTATGAAAATCAGAGTTTTAATTATTCTGGTGGCTTTACTTTGCGTGCCGTTCACTTCGGAGGCTAGGAAAAAGTCCAAGAAAAAAGATGCAAAAGTCGAAGAGAAGACAGAAAGCAAGTACGAAAAATTATTCAAGGGAAAGCAGTGTACAACAGTGAAAGGAATGATTACCCTTCACAAGATGGATCAAAAAGTATACATGGAATTTCCATTATCCTTGATGGAGAGAGAAATGCTTCTGGGAGCAACAGTGTCTGAAATCAGTGACAACTCCAATGCGCTGGTGGGACAGAAAAATAATCCTTTAGTACACATCAAATTTTCATTAGCAGATAGTACTGTTCAAATGAAAGAGGTGAGCAATGAACGCAAGACACAAATGATCTTGGACACAAAAGATCCAAACGTGAAAGCTGCTATGGCGAAAGGAAATTTTGCCCCAGTGATGGATGCTTACAAAATAGAAGCTTATTCCCCGGATAGTACTGCCGTCGTGTTTGATGTCACTAAGTTTTTCGTGGGCAATAACAGTTGGCTGCAACCTTTTGACCCGTATAGCCAAAGAACTTATTACGGGATGGCGGCTAGATTTATAAAATACCAAAAAGACCTTTCCTACGTTGATGAAATCAAAGCTTTCGAGGACAACATATCCATCACCTCCAGTCTGTCTTATTTGCAAGATATTATTTACATGGGAATAGTAATGTTTGCCCACAACGAACCGGTGACGGCAAAAGTAAACTGTTCTCTGGTTTTGCTCCCCGAAGAGCCAAGTATGCGCCCGAGAAT
>OGYC01003065.1_pt1 | contig 10446 bp, 6 predicted proteins | sample 1576461 | NCBI WGS metagenome assembly OGYC01 (sample SAMEA3541569, study PRJEB24748) | human gut metagenome | biome: human gut; feature: human-associated habitat; material: faeces | place: China | collected 2012 | reverse complement strand
CTGATGCGCTCCGTTAACTGTCTTACAAACGCCGCGGAAGCTTCCGCGGCGTTTTTTGTTATCCCTTGAGCAGCTGCTCGTATTCCTCCTGCGCGCGCAGGCGGCCGACCGCCGAAAACGACACGCGCGCAAAGTCCAGCGTCTCGCGCGCGAGACCGAGGATGTCCTCGCAGGTGACGGCATCGTAGCGCGCGAGCACCTCGTCCGCCGAGAGCACCCGGCCGAGGTAGAGCTCGGAGTAGCCGAGCTTATTCATGCGCGCGGCGGTGGATTCCTCCGCCATGAGCACGCTCGCGTGCACCTGTTCGCGCGCACGGTCAAGCTCCGACTGCGTGACGCCGTCATTGCGGAAGCGGTCGAGCTCGTCGCGGATGAGCGCAAGGGCGCGCTGCTCCGTCTCGCGGCCGACGGCGGCGGAGACGGCGAACATGCCGCAGTCGAGAAAGCCCGCCGTGTAGCTGTACACAGCGTAGCAGAGACCGTTTTTCTCGCGCACGGTCTGAAACAGGCGCGAGGACATATTGCCGCCGAGGATGGACGAGAGCAGCGCCATGGTAAAGCGCGCCTCCGACCCCGTCGGCAGACCGGGAAAGCCGATGCTGATCTGGTTTTGCTCGATGGCCTTGCGCTTGAGCGTGAAGGCCGGGGTGTAGCTGCCGCGGCGCATCGTGAGATCCGGCCGCGCGGGCAGCCACGAAAAGTGCGCCGCCAGATGCGCAAGGTTCTCTTCCGTAAAGCTGCCGGACACAGCGACGACGATGCGCGGCGCGATATAGTGCGCAAGCTGAAACGCGCGCAGCCGCGCACCCGTCAGCCGCTCGATCGTGGCCGGACGGCCGAGCACCGGGCGCCCGAGCGTGCCGGGAAAGGCCGCGCCGATGAGCCGCTCCGTGACCAGATCCTCCGGCGTGTCGGCGTACATGTCCATCTCCTCGCGGATGACGCCGCACTCGTTGGCCACGTCCGCCTCGGCAAAGTTTGAGGTGAAGAGCATCTCGGCCAGCAGGTCGCCCGCGCGGTCAAGGTGCTCGTCGAGCACGCGCGCATAGTAGCATGTGCCCTCGCGCGTGGTGTAGGCGTTCACCTGACCGCCGATGGCGTCCATGTGCTCGGCCAGCTCCGAAGCGGTGTGCTGCGCCGTCCCCTTGAAGAGCATATGCTCGATGAAGTGCGCGCTGCCGGCGTCGCTCGGCGACTCGTAGCGCGAGCCGACGCCGATCCACACGCCGATGGCCGCCGAGCGCACGTGCGGCATGTGTTCGTAGACCATGCGCACGCCGTTCGGCAGCGTTCGTTTTTCGTACATGGTGTGCTGTGCCCCCCTGAAAAAGCGGGCGGAGTGTCTTGCACCCCGCCCGCACAGTTGTGCTGATATCGAGATTACATGAGACCCTTCTCGCGCATCGCGTCCTTACGGGACAGGTCGATGCGGCCGCGGTCGTCAACGTTCATGACCTTGACCCAGGTCATGTCGCCGATCTTGAGCACGTCCTCGACCTTCTCGGTGCGCTTGAACTCGAGATCCTTGATCTTGACGAGACCGTCCTTGCCCGGAGCCAGCTCGACCCATGCGCCGAACTCGCTGCGGATGTTGGAGACCTTGCCGTAGTACAGCTCGCCGACCTCCGGCTCAAAGACGATGTTCTCGATGGTCTTGCGCGCGGCGCGGCAGGCCTCGATATCCTCGGAGGCAATGTAGATGTTGCCGTCATCGGTGATGTCGATCTTGGTGTTGGTGTCGGCGGTGATCTTCTGGATGACCTTGCCGCCGGAGCCGATGACCTCACGGATCTTGTCGGGGTTGATCTTCATCTGGATCATCTTGGGCGCGGTCTTGGCAAGCTCACGGCGCGGTTCGGGGATGGCCTTGAGCATGACCTCGTCGAGGATCTGGAAGCGGGCTTCCTTCGTGATGGCGAAGGCTTCCTTGATGATCTCGTGCTTGAGACCGTCGTTCTTCAGATCCATCTGGATGGCGGTGATGCCTTCCTTCGTACCGGCGACCTTGAAGTCCATCTCGCCGTGGAAGTCCTCGACGCCCTGAATGTCGATGAACGTGGTGAAGTTGTCGCCGTCCTGGATAAGGCCACAGCTGATGCCGGCAACGGGGGCCTTCAGAGGCACGCCAGCGTCCATGAGTGCGAGCGTCGTGCCGCAGATGGAGCCCTGCGAGGTGGAGCCGTTGGAGGAGAGCACTTCGCTCACCACGCGGATGGCGTAGGGGAAGTCCTCAACGCTGGGGATGACGGGCTCGAGGGCCTTCTCGGCCAGAGCGCCGTGACCGTATTCGCGGCGGCCGGTGCTGCGGGCGGCGCGCGCCTCGCCGGTGGAGTAGGAGGGCATGTTGTAGTGGTGCATGAAGCGCTTCTCGGTCTCGTCCCAGATGGTGTCGAGCTTCTGGGCGGCGGAGAGCGTGTTCAGCGTGGCGATGGAGAGCACCTGCGTCTGGCCGCGGGTGAAGAGAGCGGAGCCGTGGACAACGGGCAGCACGCCGACTTCCGCGCCGAGCGGACGGATCTCGTTCATGGCGCGGCCGTCCACACGCTTGCCGGCGAGCAGCCACTTCTTGACGACCTTCTTCTGCAGCTTGTAGAGGATCTCGTCCATGTACTGCATGATCTCGGGATGGTCGGCTTCATACTTTTCCTGCATCGCGGTGACCCACTCGTTCACGCGGGCTTCGCGGACGTTCTTGTCGTCGGTGTCCATGCAGTACTCCATGCCGGCAAACTCGTTCTCGACAAGCTTTTCAAAAAGCTCGTCGTCGAACGCGGCGTGCTCGTAGGAGAACTTGGGCTTGCCGATCTCGGCGACCATGCGGTCGATAAGATCGAGCATCGGCTGCACCATCTCGTGCGCCTGCACGATGCCCTCGTACATGACATCGTCGGGGACCTGGTCGGCCTCGGACTCGATCATAACGATCTTCTTGTGCGTGGCGGCGATGGTCGTTGTCATGCGGTTGGTTTCCTTCTCGGCGGCGGTGGGGTTGAAGAGGAACTTCTCACCGTCCCAGCCGAGGACGATACCGGCGATGGGGCCGTTGAACGGGATATCGGAAATGGAAACGGCGGTGGAAGCGCCGATCATCGCGGCGACCTCGGGGGAGCAGTCACGGTCAACGGCGAGCACTTCACAGGCGATGACAACGTCGTTGCGCAGGTCGGACGGGAAGAGCGGGCGCATCGGGCGGTCGATGAGACGGCTCGCGAGCACGGCGTTCAGAGACGGACGGCCCTCGCGGCGGTTGAAGCTGCCGGGAATGCGGCCGACGGCGTAGAGCTTCTCATTGAAGTCCACGGCGAGAGGAAAGTAGTCGATGCCGTCCTTCGGGCGGGCGGACGCGGTGGCGGTCACGAGAACGCGGGTGTCACCGTAGCCGACGAGAACGGAAGCGTTGCAGAGCTCGGCCATCTTGCCGACCTCCATGAAGAACGGACGGCCGCAGTAGTCCATTTCGTAACGCTTGAAATTCGGAAATTCCTTGTGAGAGATGATCATTCTTTCGTTACTCCTTTTATATATTCACACACATTGGTACACAAATTAAAAAGCCTCGCAAACGTGCGCTCGAAGAGTGCGCTGCGGCGAGCCGCAGCCCCTTCAAACGAAGGCCCGGCGGCAGCGGGTTTTGTTTGAGAGTGGGGAAACCGTTGCAAATGCTGCGCGGATATGATAAAATGCATGCAATTATCCCAACGGTCACAGGGGGACAAATATGGATAACAACGCAAAACGCGGCCGTCATTTGAAAGCCGCTCCCGAAAACGAGCATCCGGAACAGCCGGAAAAGAAGAAAAAGCACGTTGGACGCACGGTCATTATCGTGATCGCGGCGGTGATCCTCGTTGTTCTGCTCGCGGTATTTCTGATCTTCCGCGATCTTTACAGCCAGATGAACACCAAACCGCGCACCACGCCGGAGCCGACGGCTGCACCCGCGGCGGTGATCGAAGCAACGCCCGAGGTGACGGCCACGCCGGAGCCGACGCCCCGCCCGCTCACCGAAGAGGAAAAAGCGGAGCTGGAGGAGATGGAGCTTCGCAGCAGTCTGGCGGAATCCGCCGAGGACGTCATGAGCGACTCGAATGTCTATAACATCCTGCTCATCGGCGCGGACGGACGGACGGAAGAGCTTGAGCGAAGCGACGCGATGATCCTGCTCTCCATCAACAAAACGACGAAGACCATGTGGCTGACCTCCCTCATGCGCGACACGCAGGTGGAGATCGCCGACTGGGGCATCGGCCATCTGAACTGGGCGACGCGCTTCGGCGGTGTCGATATGCTCATCAACACGATCGAGAGCACGAGAAACTTTGCCATCAACGTGGATAACTGGGCGATGGTGGACTTTCTGGACTTCGCCAAGATCGCCTCCATGGTAGGCCCCATCACGGTCACCGTTACCAAGGAGGAGGCCGCGGATATCAACCTCCTCATCCGCGAGGCGTGCCAGCTCAACGACACCTATTACGGCACCGATGTGCCGCGCTGCTATTTCCCGACCGATCAGGACGGCACCTATACCATCAGCGACGGCTTCCAGATCCTCGGCTACTGCCGCGAGCGCCACATCGGCGGCGACACCGGCCGCAGCCAGAAGCAGCGCGACGCTCTCATGCAGATGTGGGGCAACGTGAAGAAGATGAGTCTCGCCGAGCAGTACGCGCTCGCGAAGGATATCATGTCCATCATCAGCACCGACCTTACCATGGGCCAGTGCGCCTCGCTGCTGCTGCAGGCGCCCGATTTTCTGACCTACGATATCCAGATGCAGCAGTGTCCGACGCCCGGCTCGTTCTGGCGCGGGCTGGATGCGAACGGCCTTTCCATTTATAACGCGGACTTTGTGATAAACCGTAATTTCCTGCGCGCGACGATCTATGGCGAGCCGATGTCCGCCGCGGACCTCACAAGCTACTGGTCAGGCAATGCGGTACAGGTCTACTATCCGCCGGAGAGCGACACCGGCGACGAGAACGGCTGAGCTCAGCCGGAATAATGAGCTGGACGGCAGAAGGAAATTCCTGCGCCGTCCGTTTTTTTTCGGGAACAAAGGGAAATCTAATTTCGTCATAGAATCATCCGCTTAAAATTACTTGAAATTTAAAGGAGAAAAATCCATGAAAAGAATCGTATCCATCCTTCTCTGCGCAGTGCTGCTCCTCTCTCTGGCGGCCTGCGGAACGTCTGCTCCGGCGGACACGGACGATAATGCCCCGGCGAGCGCGCTCAAACTGCTGGAAACCGTCTGGAACAGCTATAGCGAAGATGAAAAATTCCCCGCCGCCGGCGGTGACTACTCCGAAGAAAACATGCGCGACGGCGCGCCCGGCAACTTCAGCATGGACGACGCCGATCTTCTGGATTCCTCGCTGGGCTTTCCCGCGGCGGAAGCCGGAAAGATCGACGGCGCGGCATCTCTTGTGCACATGATGAATCTCAACACGTTCACCTGCGGCGCGTTCCATGTAAAGGACAGCGGCGATGTGGCCGCGCTGTGCGCCTCGCTTCGTGAAAACATTCTCGACCGGCACTGGATGTGCGGTTTTCCCGATAAGCTCGTGATCGTCACGGTGGGGGACTATGTCGTATCCGTGTACGGCTCCACTGATCTTGTGGACACGTTCACCGCCAAGCTCGCCGCGGCGTACCCGAGCGCCAAAACCGTGAGCGACGACCCGATCGTGTAAGCGCCGATGCTCTTTTCCGGTATCCCGTTCCTCTTTTACTTTCTCCCGTGCGTGCTGCTCGTCTACTTCATCGTGCCGCAAAAAGGGAGAAACGCCGTTCTGCTCGCCGCCAGCCTCTTTTTTTACGGCTGGGGCGAGCCGAAATTCCTGCTCTTCATGGTGTTTTCCATCGCGCAGGGGTATGTCTTTGCGCGCCTGATCGGGCGGGGGAGAAGGAAAAAGCTCTTTCTCACGCTCTCGCTCGTGCTGAGCTTTGCCCTACTCGGCTACTGCAAGTACGCGGATTTCTTTATCGAAAATTTCAACGCCGTGACGGGGCTATCGCTCCCGCTTTTGAAGATCGCCCTGCCGATCGGCATCAGCTTCTATACGTTTCAGATCGCCAGCTATGAGATCGACGTATACCGCGGCGATGTGGCGGCGCAGCATAATTTTATCGATTTTGCCGCCTATGTTGCCATGTTCCCGCAGCTCATCGCGGGCCCTATCGTGCGCTACCGCGATATCGCGCCTCAGCTGAAGGAGCGGACACACTCGCTCGAAGCCGCGGCCTCGGGCGCTTCGCGCTTCGCGGTCGGTCTCGGGAAAAAGGTGCTCGTTGCGAACGTCCTTGCGCAGCTCGTCTCCGCGTATAAGGCTTCTGCCGAGCAGACGGCGCTCTATGCCTGGCTGTACGCGATCGCCTTCACGCTCCAGATCTATTTCGATTTCTCCGGCTACAGCGATATGGCCATCGGGCTGGGCCGCATCTTCGGCTTCACGTTCCCGGAAAACTTCCGCTATCCGTATATCGCAAAGAGCATCACGGAGTTCTGGCGGCGCTGGCACATGTCGCTCGGCACAGGGTTCCGGGACTATCTCTATATCCCGCTCGGCGGCAGCCGCTGCTCCCGCATCCGGCATATTTTCAACATCCTCGTCGTCTGGATGGCCACCGGCTTCTGGCACGGCGCGGCGTGGAATTTTGTTTTTTGGGGACTTTTCTATGCGGTGCTGCTCATGGCGGAGAAGTTCTTCCTCCTTCCGGCGCTGAAAAAGGGGAGAGTTCTTCCGCACGTCTATGTGCTTCTCGCCGTAACGCTCGGCTTTGTGCTCTTTGACGCGGCGTCTCTGAAGGATGCGCTGCATCAGCTCGGTACGCTCTTCGGCGCGGGAACGGCTTCGGGGCTGGGGACAGAGGCTCTCTATATGCTCCGGAGCTACGGCGTCGTGCTCGCGCTCGCTGTGCTCGGCGCAACGCCGCTCCCGGCGATGCTTTGGAGAAAGGCGCAGGAGGCAAAGTCTCTCGCGCCGGTGCTCACGGTAGCAGAGCCGCTCTGCACGCTCGCGCTGCTCGCGCTCTGCACCGCGTTTCTGGTGGACGGGTCGTTTAACCCGTTCCTCTATTTCCGGTTTTGAGGAGGTGCGGCATGAAGAAGATCCGAAATATTCTCACGCTTGCGCTCCCGGGACTTTTTCTTGCGGGCTTTCTGCTCGCGGCGATCCTGACGCCGGACAGGACCGACTCGCTCTCCGAGCGGCGAAAGCTCGCCCAGCGCCCGGCGCTGCGCGCCTCGGCGGTGGCGGACGGGACGTATATGACCGCCTTTGAAAAGTATACGCTCGACCAGTTCCCGCTGCGGGACGGCTTCCGCGCGCTCAAGGCATTTTTCTCCGGGGATATCCTGCGGCAGCTCGATAATAACGGCGTATATGCAGCCGACGGGCATCTCGCAAAGCTCGACTATCCGGTGAATACCGATCTCGTCCGGCACGCGGCGGAGCGGTTTTCCGCCGTATATGAAACGTATTTTGCCGGTGCGGGCGCGAACGTTTACTATAGCGTTGTGCCGGATAAGAACTATTTCCTTGCGGAGGAAAACGGCTATCCCGCCATGGACTATGAGCTTCTCACCGATACGATGCGCGCCGGGATGACGTTTGCGGAGTATATCGATATTTTCGATACCCTCTCGCTTGATATGTACTACCGCACCGACACCCATTGGCGGCAGGAAACGCTGGGAGAAACGGCGGCGGCGATCGCCGCGGCGATGGGCGCTTCGCTTCCGGCGGAATATGAGACCGTGGATGTGTCCTCGGCGTTTCGCGGCGTGTACGCCGGGCAGTACGCCCTTCCCGTTGAACCGGACGCGCTGCGCTATCTCACGAACGGCACGATAGCGTCGCTTCGCGTGTACGACTACGAAACGGGTGCGGAGATCCCTGTCTACGATCTCACCCTCGCCGCGGGGCGCGACGGATACGAAATGTTCCTCGGCGGGACGAAAGCACTGCTCACGATCGAAAACCCCAACGCTGAAACGGACCGGGAGCTGGTGATCTTCCGCGATTCGTTCGGCAGCAGCATTGCCCCGCTGCTCGCGCAGGGCTATGCCAAGGTCACGGTCGTGGACATCCGGTATATGGCGCCCGCCCTGGCCGGACGGTTCGTGGATCTCTCGCAGGCGGACGACGTGCTCTTCCTTTACAGCACCGGCGTTCTCAACCACAGCGAAACGATCCAGTAATTAAACATGAAGAAAGAGAGCATTGTAGTTCAAAACCTGCAATGCTCTCTTTTGGCTTATTTCTTACTTACTGTTGTTTTTTGCGGCGGAACAGAAGGAACAGGATCAGCAAAATGACGGCGGCGGAAATGCCGATGACCGCCGGGGCTGCGGAAGAGGTCCTGCCGCTCGTGGGAGAGGAGGGCGCGCTGTCGGCGCTTTCGGTTTTGCCGGCTTCGCTTTCGGAAACGTCGGTGCCGGGCACGTCAGAAGCGGGGGCGTCTGCCGGGATATCTGCCGGGGCGGAGACGTCCGGCGAGACCGTGACGCCGGAGGCGGGCGAAGCGCTTGCCGAGGCAGAGGGTTTGGGCGTGGCTGTCGCTTTCGGCGCTGGTGTCGGCGTGGCGGTGGGTTTCGCCGTCGGCGTCGGAGTAGGCGTCGGGGTAGGTGTCGGAGTAGGCGTCGGAGTAGGTGTGGGAGTCGGAGTCGGTGTCGGCATTAGGGCGGCGGCGGAGATGACGATATTTCCGGTGATCGCCGCGGCGGGGATCGTCAGAATGCCGGTCGCGGGATCATAGGAATACTTCCCGCTGCCTAGCACCGTGCCGCCAATAGAAATATTCCGAAGCGTGATTGGGTAGGCATAGCCTTCCGCGGGGGCGAGCTTCACAGAGTAATCCGCGTCCGCCTGCGTGTTCGTTTTGCCGGAGAAGGTGCAGCCGTTAAGATCGAACGCCACGGTGTAAACGCCCTCGGGGGCGTCGGCCCATTGCGCGGTGAGCGTCGCGTTTCCGCGGACTCTCAGGCTGGAGGCGATCTTCTCACCGCCGCTCCATTCGGCAAAGACCTTGCCGTCCGGCGGCGTAAAGGTACACTCCGGCGCACGGAAGTAGGCATAGGGCGTTGCGGATGACTTTTCATAGTCATAACCGTCCCTGTGCGGAAAAACCAGCATCGGCGTCTGCGTGCCGGTACCGCCGTTGGGATCGAACGTCACGGTATACGGGTGGATGCGGGGAATGGTCTTGATGCGGATATCGCCCGTGACATATTTTCCGGGGATCGTGATCTCGCCGGTGGCGCAGTTGAGCGTGTAGTTTGCCGAGTTGAGCACCTCATCACCGATGGTCACATAGGTATAGGAGGTGTAGCTCCCCATCGCCGCGTGGTAGGGCAGCTCATAACCCTCGTCCGGGACGAGCCTTGCGGAGTAATCCTGTCCCTTTTTGGCGTATTTTTCGCCGATGATACTCGATCTGATGGCGGTGACGAGAACGGAATCCTCATCCGCGGCCTTTTCCCACTGCGCGTAGACCACGGTATCGCCGTAGACCTTATTGGCAAAATCAAACGGATCGGAATCCGCCTCCGGCCCGACTGTCCAGCCGGAGAACGTGTAAGCGCTGTCCACGGCCTTGGGTGTCAGTTTCGGCATGCTTACGGAATCGTCGTGGAAGAGACCGGAGGTAAAGCACAGCACGTCGGCGGGACGAGTCTCCGGCGTGAATTCCTGCCCGTTGGCGCTGAAGGTGACGTAAAAAAGCCTTGTGGTCGTCGAATAACCGGCCGCGCCGCGGTTGACAGTCACGGGACGGATGTATTTCCCGTCGATGTAGAGGTCGTACTCACCCGGCTTCGTGCGCTCACAGACGTAATCGGTGCAGTTCCCGTCGGTGCCGGAGGCCTTCAGCGTATATACGACGCTGCCGGCCCTGTCGCGGTACTCCACAAGGGCGCCGGCATAAGGCTTGCCGCGGAGAGAGACCTTTTCGTGCATATCGGCGTACTGGTACCACACGGCGCGCAGCGTCATGCTGCTCTCCACGGTGTCTTTGGCAAAATTCCATGCGTCCGAGGAGGCGTCGGAAAGGGGGTGCGCCGTCCAATGGACGAAGTAGTATTTGCCGTCCTCGCAGCCCGGCGCCGGGGATTCGGGCGCAGTGATCTTGCTGCCCTTCGGCACGGTGACGCTTGCCGGAGCCGCGCCGCCGTGGCCGCCCATATCGAACGTGACGGTGACCATCGTTTCTTCTCCGCCCTCCGCCGCAGCGGAATACGGCAGCAGCGTGAAGCAGAGCGTAAGTACAAGAAGCAGGCTGAACAGACGTTTTTTCATGTCATTCCCTCTCTCTAAAGCTACGGACAGATTGCGGCTTCGCACAAAGTATATGCGCGGCCTGGCATATACACCATATAGATACAGAATACCATATATGCCGCCCATCTGCAAGAACAAAAAACGGCGCACGGATGCTTCCGTG
>OGYC01003055.1_pt1 | contig 10475 bp, 7 predicted proteins | sample 1576461 | NCBI WGS metagenome assembly OGYC01 (sample SAMEA3541569, study PRJEB24748) | human gut metagenome | biome: human gut; feature: human-associated habitat; material: faeces | place: China | collected 2012 | reverse complement strand
GCGGCACCGCATACCGTGTTCCATCCGCCTCTTCATATGCTGTTGTAATGTTGGAAAGCAGGGTTCCGTCTTCTTCCATGGGCTGCAATATCTCCTGCAGATCAAACAGCAAGCCCTTAGAGGCATACGTGTCCAGTTTCAGATGATCCATCACCATGAGATCCGGTCCGTTGCCGGAGGTCAGGGAAGTGTTCAGCTCCTGATAGATCTGCTGATAATCTGCATTTCCGCTGTATTTATCCGTCATGGAGATTGCCGCATCCACATGGATCAGTACCTCCGGATGCTGCTTGTGGTACTGCACTGCAGCCTGCTGTAAGAAGAAGCTCTCCTCCACGGTATACAGCGTCAGTTCTTCGGTCACCTCTGTCACCGCATTGGGATCATATCGATAAATCATTATTTTATCCCCGCTCTCACTACCAAACCACGCGTATACACTGCCGTCCGACAGCGCCACAATATCCCTGCACCACTGATCCGACAGGGAAAAACCGGTATCCATTCCCTGAAGCAGCTTCTGCCAGTTGGTATCTCCCGCGTTGCAGCGGAAGAATCCGTCTGCATCCGCTGCATAGACTGTGCCGTCTCCCAGCACACTGAAATAAGCATAGCTGTAGCTGTCCTGGGAAAAGGGAATCTCTCCCTTCGATTTTGCCCCATTGCTTCCGTCCAGCTGCATCTGCAACAGTCCGTTCACGTTCCCCTGTTCATCCGCTTGTGCAAGATACAACGTATCTCCCACAGCACTGACCCACTTATTGTCCGACAGACTGCCACTGTCTGTCAGGCTGTCACTCTCCTGGCTGCTCACCAGGCTTCCATCCTGTGCCAATACAACATCCAGCGAAAAATAAGACAGCCCCACTAACAATCCGTCCTCTGTCAGTGTCACATACTGCGGCGTATCATAGAACTGATAGCCATCCATATCCATAGGCTCCAGCCACTTCTGCGGTGTAATATCCAGCGCACTGCCGTCCGCTTCCTTCCACAAATGTGCCGAAGAACTCTCCTCGTCCCGGTAACAATTGCCGTACAGGTACTGATTCCCCTCCGCATCCTGGAGCAATGTAAAATTGTCACTGCTCTCCAGACCCTTTCCCTCGGGAAGCGCCTTCAGCCAGTCCTTCGTCACTTCCGTCAGAGTATCTCCTTCGCCCAGCATCCATTCCTCTAAAGAGACCTGACCTTCTGCACCTCCTGCCACGAGAAAATGTAATTCATCACCCGAACGGAAGATCTGGCTGATATTTTTGTCCTTCCATTCGTCCGGAAGTGAGAGTTCCGTCTCTACATATCGCCCTTTCTGCACTTCATCAGGTGACGCTGCAATCTGCTGATCGTTTTTCTTTCCACACCCGGTGAACAGTCCCATGACGATTGCCATGCAGGTCGCCAGTGCGATTCCTTTTTGCATGTTATTGTTATTAAAGTAGTTTCTGTTTCGCATCTTAATATCCAGTCCTTTCCCGTAATCTGCAAATTTGCCATTCCACAGTTTTTTCTTACAGGAAAAGTATAGCGGTTTCTTTATTAATATAACAGCAGGCACGGGTTAAGATGCCTTTACCATATGATTAAGATTTTCTTAACGCAAAACGGAACCGGCACAAACACCGATTCCGTCTTCTCCGGGAACCCTTTTAGGAATTCAATATCTTCATAAATTCTTCTCCGGTAATGGTCTCTTTTTCATATAAATACTGGGACAGTTCATCCAGTTTCGCACGATTTTCCAGCAGGATCTGTCCTGCCTTCTCATGCTGCTTCTTCACCAGTTCCACGACTTCTCTGTCGATGGCAGTCTGTGTCTCCATAGAGCAGGTCAGAGAAGCATCCCCACCCAGATACTGGTTCGTCACAGTCTCCATGGCTACCATGTCAAAATCCTTGCTCATACCGTAGCGGGTGATCATGCCTCTGGCAAGCTTGGTTGCCTGTTCAATATCGTTGGAAGCTCCTGTGGTCACAGATCCGAAAGCGATCTCTTCTGCGGCACGTCCGCCCGTCAGTGTGGCGATCTTGTTCTCCATCTCTTCCTTGCTCATCAGATAATGATTGCCTTCCTCTTCCACCTGCATGGTATAACCCAGTGCACCGGAGGTACGGGGCACAATGGTAATCTTCTGCACCGGTGCAGAATTAGTCTGCTTCGCTGCCACCAGTGCGTGTCCGATCTCATGATATGCCACAATACGTTTTTCTTTATCTGTAAGAATAGCATTCTTTTTCTGATAACCGGCAATGACTACTTCAATACTCTCTTCTAAGTCTGCCTGGGTTGCGAACTTACGTCCGTCTCTGACAGCCCTAAGAGCTGCCTCATTGACGATATTGGCAAGCTCTGCACCGGAGGCTCCGGAAGCCATACGGGCGATCTTATTGAAGTCTACATTATCTGCGACTTTGATCTTGCGAGCATGCACTTTCAGGATTTCTTCTCTCCCTTTCAAGTCAGGAAGCTCTACCGGCACACGTCTGTCAAAACGGCCGGGACGTAACAGTGCGGGATCCAGACTCTCCGGACGGTTGGTGGCCGCCAGGATGATGACACCATTGTTGCCTTCAAAGCCATCCATCTCCGTTAACAGCTGGTTCAGGGTCTGTTCTCTCTCATCGTTACCGCCCACCTGTCCGTCACGCTTTTTACCAATAGCATCGATCTCATCGATAAATACGATGCAGGGAGCCTTTTCCTTCGCCTGTTTGAACAGGTCTCTGACCTTGGAGGCACCCATACCTACAAACATCTCCACGAATTCCGAACCGGACATGGAGAAAAAGGGAACATTGGCTTCTCCGGCTACCGCCTTGGCTAACATTGTCTTACCGGTTCCGGGAGGGCCTACCAAGAGGATACCCTTCGGCATGGAAGCACCGATCTCTTTGTATTTGTCGGGGTCATGCAGGTATTCCACGATCTCTGTCAGATTTTCCTTCGCCTCGTCCTCTCCTGCCACATCGGTGAACTTGATACCGTTGGAAGACTTTACATAGACCTTCGCATTGCTCTTGCCCATGCCGCCCATGCCAAACATCATAGAGTCACCGCCGGCTTTTTTCGCCATCTGACGGTACATCAATTGTCCGAAGCCGATAATGATAATCAACGGCAGCAGCCAGCTGATCAGAAAGCTTAAAACCGGTGATGCTTCCTCCACAATCTCACTGGAGAACTTTGCCCCGCTGTCATACAGTCTCTGCGTTCTGTCCGGATCATCCATCAGGCCGGTCTTGTAGATGGTCTTGTCATTTTTTGCCGTGAATACGATCTGATTGTCCTGAACCTGTACCTCATCGATCTGTTTATCATAAGTCATCTGCATAAAAGTATTGTAATCCACTTCCTTCACTGCCCGCTGTACGATCTGCGGTACCAGAAGGCTGTTGATCAGGATAATCACGATCAGTGCAATCATATAATAGAATATGAACGGTTTTTTGTTTGGTTGTTTGACTTCCTGCATATATTTTCCCTTTCTCATTCTTGTATTATTGTCCAAATCTGTTGTAATAAATCAATCATAGCCACTTTTTTCCACACAATCAATGGATATTCTCTTACCTTATTCTAAAAAAAGGATAAATTTCAACGTGTGGCCTTTCGCAGCTCCATCACAGGGACTCTGCCTTTCACGGCTTTGCAATGTTTTTCACTAACTGCCTTAAGTCAGTCCCCCGCCGGCATCATCTCCACGCAAAACAAGCCACAACACAGTATTCTGTGTCGTGGCCCTTATCATGTTCCGCTATTATAAAAAAGTGTTAAGTATTACTTTCTCTGTAAGAAATCAGGAATCTTCAAAGATTTCTCTTCTACGGAGCTTCTGATATCTGCCGGCTTATGAATACCGGGTACGGGCTGTACGGGTCTCGGAGCCTGTCCTCCCTGTGCTGCGGGGGTAGCAGGCACGGTGGGCTGCAGTCCCTTCAGAGAAGTCGGAGTCATATGGGAAGCGGGCTGTCTGAATGCAGCACCTCCACCTAAGCGGCTCTGTACCGCACTGTTTGCCTTATCTTCCAGACCGGTAGCAATCACGGTAATCGTACAGCTATCGGACTTGGACTCATCGTACATGGCACCGAAGATAATATTCACATCGTCGCCTGCCAGCTCCTGTACATAGCTTGCCGCATCGGATGCATCTGCCAGAGTAATGTCTCCGGAGATATTGATAATGACATGGGTTGCACCGGAGATGGTAGTCTCTAACAGAGGACTCTCCACTGCCATCTTGACAGCTTCCATAGCCTTGTCATCGCCCTTGCCTTCACCGATACCGATGTGGGCGATACCCTTGTCCTTCATAACAGTCTGTACATCTGCGAAGTCCAGATTGATGACTGCGGGAACATTGATCAGATCAGTGATTCCCTGTACTGCCTGCTGCAGTACTTCATCCGCCTTCTTCAGCGCTTCGGGCATGGTGGTACGTCTGTCCACGATCTCCAACAGCTTATCATTGGGTATTACGATCAGGGTATCCACGTTCTCTTTGATACGCTCGATACCGTTTAAAGCATTTACCATACGGGCCTTTGCCTCAAAACGGAAAGGCTTCGTCACAACGCCGACGGTTAAGATGCCCATTTCCTTTGCCAGCTTGGCCACCACCGGAGCTGCTCCGGTTCCGGTACCGCCACCCATACCACAGGTTACGAATACCATATCTGCACCTTTCAGAGCAGCGGAAATCTCCTCCGTACTCTCCTCAGCTGCCTTCTCACCGATCTCAGGCTTGGCTCCCGCACCGAGTCCCTTGGTCAGCTTCTCACCGATCTGTAATAACTTCGGAGCTTTGCAGAGCTGCAATGCCTGCTTATCGGTATTCACACCGATAAAATCCACTCCGGTAATTTTCTCATCCACCATTCTATTTACAGCGTTATTTCCCGCGCCGCCTACACCGACTACGATGATCTTGGCAGCTGTATCCGCGTCATTCGTCTTAATTTCCAGCAAGGTTAGTTCCTCCTTTTAACCTTTTTCAACTTCACATAGACTATCATATAATCATTTTACAAATTTAGCAACCTATTTTTTCAAAATGTTTCACAAATGTTTCACGCATCCGGCTTGAATGTAAATTTCCCTTTTCCTTCCTCGTAATTTTCCATCTGCAGGGTTCCGCTTTTCCCTTCCAGTTTCTCCAAAAATCCAGGCAAAAGCTGCAGCTTGTCCTCCAGATGGCTGCTGTCACTGCCCATGGCTACCTTGATCTGTCCAAAGTAGATCGTAACCTCTCCGGAAGAGTGAAGGTAGATCTTGTCCGCAGCCAGTGAATATTTATTTAACAGCTTGGTCAGATCCATGATTCTGGCAAATACCTGCGGATCTTCTACCGGCAGCTGCTCCCCCAGCACGATATGATTGAAGGACAGTCCTGTGATCTGTGGAATCCCCTGGGTACGGATCCCAGAGCTTTCCACCACATAGCCGTCCTTGTCAAAATACATATAGGTATCCAGATATTTCACATATCCCGCCAGTGCCTTTTCGTATACGGTGATCTTGATGGTGTCGGGAGCCAGAATGGATACGTTCATCACATCCACAAAAGGAATGTCCTGAATACCCCTGTCTCTGTATTTTAACGAAAGATACAGGGAATTGTCCCCTAACGGTCCCGCCATTACGATCTCTTTGATCTCGTCTTCCGTATAATGCACATTGCCCTCCACATACACGGTGCGGACCGTATACACGGAGTGCAATGCGACGGCTCCCCCGCCCAGTGCAAGCAGCAGGATGCCTATGATCACTATTCTTCTGATAATTCTGCTTCGGTCTCTATACACTGATGATCCGTGCTCCTAATTCTCTGAAATCTCTGCAGATATTCTCATATCCGCGTTCTATAAAATGCTGTCCCGTTACGAAGCTCTCACCCTCCGCCGCAAGTCCTGCTAAAACCAGTGCTGCCCCACCGCGGAGTTCACAGGCGTCCAGCTGCTCTCCATGAAGCTGTTCCACTCCGGTGATCACCGCGTGCTGTCCGTCTTTTAAGACAATCTGTGCCCCCATACGGTTTAAGGGTTCTGCAATTCGAAACCGATTCTCGAAAATATTTTCTTCAATACAACTGATCCCCTCTGCCATGGTCAGTACCGCCATCGCCGCCGACTGCAGATCCGTGGGGAATTCCGGGTACGGTCCGGTCTGCAGATGCCCGATACTCTTCGGTCTTCCCGGTGCCTGTACGAACAATCCCTCTTCGGAGACGGTACATTGTGCTCCCATTCTCTCCGCAGCCACAGTCACTGCTTCCATCTGTCTCCAGGGTGCCTGATTTAACAGTACACTCCCGCCGCAGCCGATACAGCCAAACAGATACGTTCCTGCTACGATCCGGTCCGTCGGAACCGTATACCGGGTTCCGTGAAGATCTTCGCCGCCATGGATGATAAGTTCCGGACTTCCGATTCCTTCGATTGAAGCCCCGCATGCCGTCAGGAATTCACAAAGTGCAATCACTTCCGGCTCTAAAGCTGCACCGGTGATCACAGTGTCTCCGGTGGCTTTTACCGCTGCCAGCAAAATATTCTCCGTGGCGCCAACGCTTGGGAACTTCAGCGTGATCCGGGCACCGTGCAGATTTTTTGCCCGTGCAGACAAAAGTCCATCCTCTTCGAGGAATTCAACACCCATCTGTTCCAGTGCATTAATATGCAGATCAATGGGTCTGTCGCCGATGACACATCCTCCCGGATGTTCCATGGTCACATAACCGCATCTGCCGAGCAATGCTCCCAGCAGACACAGCGATGAGCGCATACCGGTAATGGCTTCTCCGCGCATTCTCCTTGCCTCTGCTCTCTCACAGGGCAGGTCATCTCTGCCTCCCGGCTGTACCCGGATTCCATTCTCCTGCCAGTGTACCATACATCCCAGTTCCCGCAACAGATGTACGAACCGATGCACATCCTCGATCCTCGGGCAGTTCTGAATATAGGATACTTCATTGGTAAGAAGCGTTGCCGCCAGGATCGGAAGTGTCGCATTTTTAGACCCTTGTATGCGTACCTTTCCCTGCAGCGGCATGCCGCCCTGTATGCGGATTCCCTTCATACAGCACCATCCCCATTTTTATGATAATCTTATTTTATGTAGGAAGGCACTGTTTCGTACCATGTCTTCTAAATATGCATTTTTACAACTCTTTTAGCTGGATCCTCCGCGCCACACTTAAGACCAGACCGATCTCCGACAAAAGGAACAGTGCCGAAGAGCCGCCGTAACTGATAAACGGCAGGGAGATTCCGGTGTTCGGAATGGAGTTAGTCACAACCGCAATGTTCAGGATCGCCTGAATCGCGATGTGTCCCATAACACCTACCACCAGCATAGCACCGAACAGATCTGGTGCATTGTTGGCAATGACCATCATCCGCCACAGCAGCATAATAAACATCAGAATAATGGCAACCGCTCCGAACAATCCCAGTTCCTCACAGATAATGGAGAAGATCATATCGTTCTGTGCCTCGGGCAGAAAGCTTAACTTCTGCATGCTTTGTCCCAGTCCCTTGCCCCAGATGCCGCCACTTCCGATGGCATACAGTGCCTGTAATGTCTGGAAGCCTTTGTCCTGCGCCTGACTCTCCGGATTCAGCCACGCCTGGATTCTCGCCAGACGGAAACCTTCTATTTTATCACCCATCTGTACTACTAAAAATACCAGAAGAGCGGCGGCGGCTATCACACTTAATCCCATAATGATAAATTTCTTGTAATCCGGGCTTGCCACAAATACCATCAGGATGGAAATCCCCATAATAATGATTGCAGAGCTTAAGTTATCCGTAATGAGATATACGCATGCCGCGATCGGCAGAGGTGCTGCCATCATAATGAAAAATCCCTTCATGGTGCGGACGCTTTTTCCCATCTTACATACCAGACTTGCCAGGAACAGGATCATGCACAGCTTTGCCACCTCTGCCGGCTGTAAGTTAAAGCCGGTATGTGGAATACCGATCCATCGTCTTGCACCGTGGGAACTGATACCTAACGGTGTCAGCACCAGAAAGATCAGTACCATGGAGACCACATAGCCCAGTGTTGCGAACCTCTCCCAAAACGTATACGGGATATTGGCAATGATGATCATGAATACCAGTCCGATAATATTGGCGATCAGCTGTTTTTTCATATAATAAGCTGCATCCCCATAAGTGTCATATGCCTCATAGGAGCTGGCGGAATAGATCATGATCAGACCAAATCCCAACAAAAACAGTACAATGAAAAGCAGACTGTAATCAAAAAAGTATTCAGATTGTTGTTTCCTTTTACGTTTTCTGCGAGCTTCTGCCATGCCTGCTTTTACTCCTTTATTTCTATACATTATTACTTTTTATTACTATTTATTCTGCCAGTCCATGCACATACTCTTTGAAAAGCTGTCCTCTGACTTCATAGTTCGGGAACATGCCCCAGCTTGCACATGCCGGAGACAGAAGAACCGCATCGCCCGGCTCTGCCAGTGCGGTACACAGCTTCAGGCATTCCTCGTAAGTATCCGCGAAACGGATCTTATCGAAGCCATGCTTCCTGGCACATTCGGCAATCTTCTCTCTGGTCTGTCCGATGAGGACGAGGCATTTTACCTTGCCGTCAAAGCTGTCGATCCACTCGTCATATTCGCTCTGCTTGTCATAACCGCCGCCGATGAGAACCGTCGGCTTGCTCATGGCTTTGATACCCTGAATCGCGGCATCGGGATTGGTTCCCTTGGAATCGTTGTAATAATCCACACCGCCCTTGGTAGCCACAAACTCAATCCTGTGCTCCACTGCATGGAAACCGCGGATCACAGTAAGGATCGTCTCCATGGGTACCTGCATGCCCTCTGCGATAGCAATGGCTGCCATAACATTTTCCACATTGCACAATCCTACCAGATTCATATCTTTATGAATATCCATCAGCTCGTGCTCTTTGCCGTTTACGCTCTTGATGATCTTGTCACCACGCAGGAAATAACCATTTTCCAGTTCATGATGGGAGGAAAACAGTACCGGGGTGGCAGGACATCTGTCGGCAAAATCTCTGGTATAATCATTGTCATAATTCAGCACACAGATATCTGCCTTCGTCTGATGTGAGGCCACTGCTTCCTTAGCTGCCACATAGGCTTCCATGGTGTGATGTCTGTTCAGGTGATCCGGTGTGATGTTCAGAATTGCGGATACCACCGGATGGAAGGTATGTATGGTCTCTAACTGGAAAGAACTGATCTCTCCCACAGTAACACTGTCCTTCGAAGTCTTATCCGCTTCCAGGGTATAGGGATTACCGATGTTACCTACCACAAAAGTCTTATCCTTACCAAAGTGTGCCTTCATGATCTCACCGGTGAGTGTGGTGGTCGTCGTCTTGCCGTTGGTACCGGTAATGGCGATCACTCTGCCCTGCTCCGCAAGGAATCCCAGTTCGATCTCGCCTAAGATCTGTACACCGCGGTCTCTCATACGGTTCACCAACGGAATATCCGTAGGTACTCCGGGACTTAATACTGCTGCCTGAATACTCAACTCCACATTTTCAGGAAGCTCTCCGGCGATACATACCGCCTGGCTGCCCTCCGGAAGCTTTGCCTCCAGATCTTCCCCTGTCAATTTATCACTGCTGTCATACAGAACTACGTCTGCATTGTATTTTTCCAATAAATCCACTGCACCGATCCCGCTGATGCCCGAGCCGATGACCAGACATTTTTGTCCTTCTAACATTTTCCTTACCATACCTTTCTGTACTTTCTGTAAAAGTCCATTAGTTCATTATAACGCATTCCCGGCGAATGGGGAAGAGAAAAATAGAAGCCCTCCAACATATATATGTCAGAGAGCTCCGGTTCATTCCACTGTTTTATAACAAATCACATATATAGCATACCGATTCCAAGAATCATGCCTTATGCTTCCACGATCAGATATCTACCGTCTCCGATATCGAATACTTCATCCGCTTCCAGGATCTCATCATCCACAGCGCCATCCACGTCCATGCCGGCTTCATCGAAATACTCGATGACATCATCCACAGAATTTACCACGACTGCCATGCACTCCTCCAGAAAATCTTCTGCCTCATCCATAGTTTCTGCTACCGGTTCCGGAAAAAGCTGAAGCTGTTTGTCCAGGAAACATTCCAGTACCGCATCATCATATTCACGCATACAATAACCTCCAAATACTTACGAAAATGTCATATTTACCATCATAATAATATGGATATGACGATACGTCAATTAGTAATTCGATATAGATATAAATTGAGAGTTACGAGCCATGCAAAAATAGAACGGAATACCCCGGTGGGAGCTTGCTCACACAAGAGGTTGTTTCGTTCTATTTTTATACCGTGCGTCCAACGGACACACTCGACAGCCGTCAATTCATAAATGTGGAGCGCCCTTTGCGACACATTTATGAATTGAATGCATGGCTCGTAACGTAGGGTTGCCGTA
>OGYC01003051.1_pt1 | contig 10487 bp, 4 predicted proteins | sample 1576461 | NCBI WGS metagenome assembly OGYC01 (sample SAMEA3541569, study PRJEB24748) | human gut metagenome | biome: human gut; feature: human-associated habitat; material: faeces | place: China | collected 2012 | reverse complement strand
TTCCGCCCTGCTTCTGGTACTCAGTGCTGTATTGTCTGTAAGTCGCGGTACCGCGTTTATGTCAGATATGGACAGTACACAGATGACGGCTACGGTTACAGCACCGGAAGGCTCTACACTGGAAGATACAGCAAAGCTTACAGATCTTGTCATAGAGAAAATCCGTGCGGTAAAAGGAGTCAGTGACGTTGGAGCGATGGCAGGCTCCGGCAGCATGAGTATGATGGGAATGGGTGGCGATGCATCGACTACACAGACATCCGTTTATATCCTGTTAGATGAAAAGAAAAAGCAGAGCAACGAAGAGATTGCAAAAGAGATCAAAGATCAGACGACAGATATGGACTGCGAAGTTTCCGTCAGTGCAAGTACGATGGATATGTCAGCGCTTGGCGGAAGCGGTATTTCCGTGGAGATTCAGGGGCGCGACCTGGATAAACTGAAACAGGCAGCAGGAGAAGTGGCAGAACTGGTCAGACAGGTTCCAGGAACCATAGATGTTTCCGATGGCATTGAAGAAAAAACAACCGAACTTCGCCTTCGGGTCAATAAGAAAAAGGCAACGAAATATAATCTGACCACAGCACAGGTTTATCAGTTTTTGCAGGGGAAACTTTCAGAAGCCGGAAGCAGCACTACATTAAATACGGACGAGAAAGATTATGATGTGACAGTTATCGATGACCGGGATGAATCTCTGACACGAGAAAGGATCAAAAAGCTGAATATCACCGGAACGGATGCAGATGGAAAAGAAGTGGAAGTGCCGATCAGCAAACTGGTAGAATTTAAAGATGCAGAAGGTTTTTCATCGATCAATCGAAAAAATCAGAAAAGATATATTACAGTAAGCGCATCCCTGGATGATGGGTATAACATCGGTCTGGTATCTTCTGACGTACAGAAAAAACTGGATGGTTATCAGCTTCCGGTTGGATGTGAAATGCATATGTCCGGAGAAGATGAGACGATCAACGAAGCAATGCAGCAGGTGGGACTGATGCTTTTGCTGGCGCTGGTATTTATGTATCTGATCATGGTGGCACAGTTCCAGTCACTGCTCTCGCCATTTATCGTTATGTTTACAGTTCCACTGGCATTTACCGGAGGATTTTTCGGACTTTTCCTGACTGGAAATCCGGTCAGCGTCATTGCGATGATTGGTTTTGTCATGTTGTGCGGCATCATTGTAAACAATGGTATCGTTCTGGTTGATTATACGAATCAGCTTCGTATTGAGGGAATGGAAAAACATCAGGCGCTTGTGGAAGCAGGAAGAACAAGACTCCGTCCGGTTGTTATGACTGCGATGACAACTGTTTTCGGACTGTTCAGTATGGCAGTTGGAGCTGGCATGGGAGCTGATATGGTACAGCCGATGGCAATCGTGGTGATCGGCGGACTGACATATGGAACCTTGCTGACACTGTTTGTTGTCCCGTGTATTTACGATGCCATCAATCGCAGAAAAATGCAAAAGTTTGACGAGGAAGAATAAAGAGAAAATAGAAAAGGAAAGAGAAAAACACAAAGGAAGGGGAAAGGCTTATGCTGGAGTATATTGGCGGGATAGAGAGTTATGATTTTTTTATCAACCTTGGAAGTGTACTTGGCAGTATTCTTCTGATCGCACTGTATTATCATAAGAGCAGATCATGGAAAAAAACGACAGCCGTTTATCTGCTTTCGCTTGTCATTTTACAGGCTGGAATGTTTGCCGGAAGGCTGGTACGCGGACTTTCTTACGGGGAAGAGTGGAATCTGGTTTCAATTATTACAAAGCCAAATGGAAATCACTTTATCGGGCGTGTACTTTTTACTATGTGGGTATTTCCTCTGCTGTATCGTCTGATTTTCAGAGAAAAGAAAAAAGAATGGCTGGAGTATCTGGATATTCTCTGTGTTTTTCTGGCTTTCCAGCACATTTTTAACCGGATCGCCTGTCTGTGCAATGGCTGTTGTATGGGAAAACCTTATCATGGTATATTTGCATTTCTATGCCAGGTAGATGGAAAGACCGGTGCCGGGTTCAGCTATCCGGTCTTTCCGACGCAGATTTTTGAAATTCTCTGCATGATAGTATTGTGTGTGATGCTTTTGATCTTTTATTTCCGGAAGAAATCGCTTACCTGGCGTTTTTGCTTTGGATTTGCAGGATGTATCTTTCTTTCAGAATTTATGATGGATCAGACAGGAGTGCTGCTGATCGCAGGGCTTAGCATTATCCAGTATGCGGCGGTTGCGTTGTTTGCAACCGGCATATGGATGCTTAAGAGTTTTCAACGGTCTGATAAAGCGTAGCCAGTTTCTGACGCAGATCATCATATTTTCTCTGTGGAACGGGCAGTTCCGTTCCGTTTTCCAGTGTAATTGTATATCGCCGGATATCGCGGATAAATTCTGGATTGACCAGATAGCTGCGGTGGATGGCAATCAGGGCATCTCCGGCTTGTTTCTGCAGGTCGGAGATGCTGTTTTTTACGAAAGTTTTTCCGTCTGCGGTCTGGACTACGGATTCTTTGCCCAGTGCGGAAATAAACAGAACCTTTGGCAGTTCGAAAAAAGTAAGGGAGCCATTCGTACCGTAAGCGGAAATGCGGCTGGCACAGGTCCTCCTTTGGATTTCATTCATCATATAGCGATAGGCCATTTTTCCCATCTTATTCGGGAAGGCTTCTTTTCCGTCCATCTTCATCTCGCCGATCGGATTTGACACATGCATATGGCGGATCCTCGGTCCTTCTTTTGTCTTTTCCCACACAAAAGTACAGCGCTGCTGTGCCTGCAAAAAGAAATCGGCTGTCTCATCGGTTACCACGCGGTAATTGCCAGTGACAACACAAAAGGAAGCATTGCTCTGTGCATAAAATTCTGCGTTAAGCAGGTGGCATGGCTGGAGACCTTCCGCATTGAAGCGGAAGTCCTCCGCAACATCGCTGCGCGTCAGCAGAAATTCATCCTGTCTGGCTCCACACCAGATGTTGAGGTAACTGGTTTTATTGATATCCTGACCATCGAATAAGCAAAATTACCAAGAAACAGACAAAAGATATGTACAAAATCACTAAAAACCATGTACATAATAAAAAAAAACAGAGTCAATATGGACAAAACCACGAAAACGTACTATAATAAATTTAACATGTATCCCGAAAGGGTGCTGGAAGTCCCGCATGGCGGGGCTTCATTTTTCGCAGAGATTTCAGGAATATTCTGAAAAAGCCTGCGAAAAGAGAGGAAGAAAAGAAAAACCGTAACTGTAACAAAATGGAACAGTTACAAAGGAAAGAATGCAAAAAAGGAGGAATGTACATGCATTTGAGAAAGAAAATTTTGTCTGTTGTGCTGGCCGGTGCCATGATCGGCGGAGAGCTTCTGACCGGTATCGGAAGCTTCACACTTCCGGTAAATGCCGCAGACAGCAGCTTTGCAGGAGAAGAATGGTACGACCAGATCGACAAAGTGGAGGAGAACCGTGAGCCGGCACATGCGTATTTCACACCGTATGAGTCCGCAGAAAAAGCTTTGACAAATGAAAAATCCGTTCTGGATGTGGATGACTCAGAATCCGCTTACAAATTGTCCCTGAACGGTACCTGGAAATTCAAGTTTGCACAGAAACCGGCAGACCGTGAAAAAACGCTCAAAGGTGCAGATGCGAAGAATTATGTGGAGAACTGGGATACGTCCACCTGGGATGACATCAAAGTTCCAAGTTCGATCCAGACGATCAAAGATGCAGACGGCAATTTCAAATACGAAAAACCGATTTATGTAAATCAGAGATATCCGTGGCAGAACTACGAGACGGTTACGCTGGGTGAAAACGTTACAGCACCGACCGTAAACAACAGCGTCGGCCAGTACAAGAGAACCTTTACCGTTCCTTCTGACTGGGACGGAAGAGATGTCTTCGTATCCTTTGAAGGTGTAGAGTCCGCATTCTATTTATATGTAAACGGTCACAGAGTCGGCTATGGTGAGGACAGTTACACGACCGACGAGTTTAATATCACAAGCTATCTGCAAAAAGGCGAAAATACTATCGCAGTAGAAGTTTACCGCTGGTCCACCGGAAGTTACCTGGAGAACCAGGACTTTATCCGTATGAGCGGTATTTTCCGTGATGTAAATCTTTACTCCAAAGCAAAAGTAGAGATGCGTGACCTGTTTGTAAAGACAGATCTGGATAATAATTATAAAGATGCAACCCTGACGCTGGATGCAGATATCCGCAATCTCGGTGATACAGATGCAGCAGGTAAGAAATATACCGTATCGGCTGACTTGTATGAGATTGACGGTCGGACAAAAGTATGGTCCGAGCCGATGGTGATCGAAGCGACCGTTCCGGAAGCAAAGACAACTGTGGAAGCAAAAGCAGATGACAAGGGAAAAAACTTTAGCGGCAGCAAACAAGTAACCAATCCGAAGAAGTGGTTTGCAGATACACCGAACCTGTACATGCTTCTTGTTCAGTTAAAAGATGAAAACGGCAATGTCATTGAGACGACTGTTCAGAGAGTCGGATTCCGCGAGATCAGCAAAGCAGATATCAACGATGCAGGTCAGGAACAGGTACAGATCAACGGTGAAAAGATCATGTTCCGTGGTACAAACCGCCATGAGACCGATGACCAGGACGGAAGAGCTATCTCCAGAGAAGATATCACGACCGACCTGAAGATGATGAAACAGTTCAACGTCAATGCCATCCGTACCAGCCATTATCCGAACAATCCATACATGTACGGACTGGCAGATGAGCTTGGTATTTACATCTGCGATGAGACCAATGCAGAGTCTCATATCGGAGCAACCCAGAGCGATATTCCGTCCGGCTATCCGATCTGGAATACTTCTGTTATGGACCGTACCCAGAACATGGTAGAGCGTGACAAGAACCATCCATCTGTAGTCATCTGGTCACTTGGTAATGAGGCAACCTACAAAGTCTACAACATGGACGAGAATTACTGCTTCTACAACTCTTCCCAGTGGATCCTGCAGCGTGACCCGTCCCGTATCCGTAAATACGAGCGTGACAACCGCTATACAAAAGCAAAGAGAGAAGAATCCATGGTAGATATTTATTCCAGCCAGTACTGGGGTGTAGATTCTGTTCTCAGCCAGGTAACAGGCAAGAACAACAAACTGCCTTATATCCAGTCTGAGTATGCACACGCCATGGGTAATGCTCTTGGTAACTTTAAAGAGTACTGGGAGATCTTCCGCAACTATCCGAATGCGCAGGGCGGATTTATCTGGGATTGGATCGATCAGTCCATTTCAACAAAGATTGAGAATACGGTTGTTTATAAGATTACAGACACGAATACCAGGAAAGAAACGACCTTTGAAGGTTCTGTTGCAGAAGGACAGAATAACACAAAAGCAATCAAAGGCGGCTATGTGGCGGCAGACAGTGCAGTACTTGCGACAAACAGTACAACCGGTATCACACTGGATGTATGGGTAAAACCGGCAGAAAACTTTACACCGTCTGCACAGGCATTTATCTCCAGAGGAGACAGTGCAGGATACAATCTGCAGATTAACAAAGATGGTAACTTTGAATTTTTCGTAGATGGTTACAATGCGGGTACGTTGACAGCAAATATTCCGGAGAACTTTACCGATGGCAATTGGCATCGCCTGACAGCAACTTATGCAGGAACAGAATATAAACTGTATTACGACGGTGAGCAGATTGGAAATGCAGCAAGAAGAACAGCACTGGATTCCTGCGATACATCAGGCAATACACTGAATATTACCGTCGGTGCTTCTGCCGATGTAAGCGGAAGGGCATTTAATGGTTATATCGACCGTGCAGCCGTGATCAAAGGTGTACTTACCACAGATCAGATCGCAGCAACCGGTACAAGCCTTGAAAGCGTAAAAGATAACGTAACATATGCGATTGATTTTGGCGCAGATTCCATGAAAGCAGAAAGCACCAATTATCCGGAAGGCACTTACTTCGCATACGGCGGGGACTGGGGAGAAACGGTAAACGATAACGATTTCTGTGCAAACGGTATCTTAAATGCAGACCGTACCCCATCCGCAGAGCTGTACGAAGTGAAAAAAGTACATCAGGAAGTTTCTTTCTACGATGACGGCGAAGCAGCAACCGGCAAAGTACGTATTGTAAACGAGTTCCTGAACACCAACCTGGACAAATACAATGTTTCCTGGACACTGAAAGAAGATAACAAAGTGATCGGAAGCGGTACCCTGACGGATGCGCAGAAGAACGTTGCGCCGCAGGCAGAATCTACCGTAACACTGGCAAACTTCCCGAAAGTAAGTGCGACAGCAGGTTCCGACTACACACTGAACCTTTCCGTAACACTCAAAGAAGATGCCACATGGGCAGGCGATTACTTCGGACACGCAGGTGATGAGATCGCATTCGAAGAATTTGATCTTGCTTACACTCCGGAAAAAGCACAGCCGACGATCAGTGCAGCTGACATGGATAAAGTAAACGTAGCAGAGAGTGATGATGCGATCACTGTTACCGGAAAGACATCCAAAACAAACGGCAAAACATTTGAAGTCGTGATCGACAAAGCACAGGGTTACATCACAAGCTACAAAGTAGACGGCAAGACCCTGCTGGAGAACGGACCGGTTCCGAACTACTACCGTGCACCGGTCAGCAACGACCCGTCTTTCTCAGAAGCGATGAAGAATGCAGCACAGAACTTTACTCTGGATGAAAACGGCATCACTGTAGATAAGAAAGACAAAGTAGTCAACATTCATGTATCCGGAAGCATCCGGGATGTGAATACACCGAACAGCATTGATTACATGATCTATGGAAATGGTGAGATCGTAGTAACAAATACGGTTACACCGAGTGCTTCTGCAGGAAATATTGCAAGAATCGGTATGAAGATGACAGTTGCAAAAGATTACGAAAAACTGACATACTACGGAAACGGTCCGCAGGCAAACTACGTTGACCGCAACACCGGTGCAAAACTTGGTATATACAACAGCACCGTAACCGAACAGTTTGAAAAAAAATATGTAAAACCTCAGGAAAACGGAAACCACACAGGTGTAAGATGGACAGCACTGACAGCAGAAGACGGCACAGGTCTCCTCGTATCTTCCGACAGCGAGATGGAATCCGGAGCACTGCACTACAAAGCAGAGGATCTGGCATCCTTCCGCCATCCATATCAGGTACCTGTACAGGAAAATACAATCCTGACAGTAGATCTGATGCAGCGCGGACTTGGAAATGCAAGCTGCGGTCCGGCTCCTCTGAGCAAATACATCATTTCCGCAGGAAAGACTTATACACAGACCTTCAGCATTTCACCTCTGACAAAGCAGACAACAGATGATGAGATGATGACAAAGAGCAATGAAGACCTGAATGCGGGTGAACCGTTGAGCGGCATTAAAGTAAATGGTCAGGAACTTGATAACTTTAACGCAAGTAAGACCGATTATGAATGTACGCTTCTGACAGGAACATACAAAGAAGGAACCATTCCTCAGGTAGAGGTATTGAAGAGAACAACAGATACTCAAGTTGAGATCACACAGCCAACTTCTCTTCCGGGAACAGCAGTTGTAAAAGCAACATCCGGATTTGGTGTTGAAAGAACTTATACCATCCATGTGAAAGCAGCAGATCAGATCTATGTATCAGATATGGAATGGACGGTTGATGAAGGCGGATATTTTTCAAATACGCGAGATGCCTGCGGTTGTGGTGCAGCACTTGCTGTTTATGATAATCAGGAAAAAGTAACCTTTGAAAAAGGTGTAGCTATGCATGCCTCCGCAGAACTGGCGATCAATCTGGCTGGAAAAGGTGCAAACAGATTTAAAGCACGTATTGGTATCAGTGCAGACCAGACGATTGGAAACAAAGCAAATGTAAACTTCATTATCATGGGAGATGGAACAGAACTGTACCGCAAGGATGAAGTGATTTCAAACGGAGAATCTTATCCGGTAGATATCAATGTGGCAGGTATTAAGGAACTGCGTCTGATTGTAGATAAAGGAGAGGCGGATTACAACGATCATGCAATCTGGGCAGATGCAAAACTGACTTATGATGCAGAAATGGGTCAGAATATGAACGATCTGAACAGTGCGATTGACAGTGCAGAAGCAATCAATCAGGGCGAATATACAGCAGAAACCGTTGCAAACCTTCAGAAAGCGATTGCAAATGCAAGAAAAGTACTGGAAGATCCGAATGTAACCGTGGAGAAGATTCAGGCAGCACTGAAAGCAGTCAATGATGCAAAAGCAGCTCTGGTTAAGAAACCGGATGACAGCAAGAAAGATGACAACCAGAACAATAATAACAACAACAGCAACAATAACAACAATCCGGCACCACAGGTTCCGGCAGTTGGAACAACCATTGATGTGAAAGGTGTTACTTACAAAGTAACCAAATCCGATGCAGCAAACGGAACCGTTTCCGCAGTGAAACTGAAAGCAACAAAGAAAACAAAAGTAACCATTCCGGCTACCGTGAAGATTGGAAATTATACCTTTAAGGTAACGGCAATCGGTAAAAATGCTTTCAAGAACAGCAAGAAACTGAAGAGCGTTGTAATCGGAAAGAATGTTAAGAATATCGGATCAGGTGCATTCTTAAAAGCTGCGAAACTGTCAAGTGTAACCTTTAAGGGAACAAGTACAGTCAAAGTTGGTAGAAATGCATTCAAGGGTACTTCCTCCAAGATGAAAGTACAGGTTCCGAAGAAGATGAAAGCAAAAACACTGAGAACACTGAAGAAAAATCTTCAGAAAGCAAAACTCAGCAAGAAAGCATCTTACAAAAAGAAATAAAAGTAAAGTGAAAAAGAACTATTCTAAACGACGGAAGGTAACGTTGTAACGAAAATCGTCGCATGCTATAATAGGCATGCGGCGATTTTACGTTCGCAGGGATATCGGGGCGGATCCCAAGGTCTTTCATCCACTTATGAGCAAGCTCATGTGGATTTAGACCTTTTGACCCTGGCATCATCATAATAATGTATGAAAGAAGGAAATAACATTGGACACATTGAAAAAGTTTGTGAAATATTATGCACCTTACAAGGGTGTATTTTTCCTTGATCTGCTGTGTGCGGCGATCATCAGTTTCGTGGATCTTGCATTTCCGCAGATTCTCCGGAGTCTGACGAAGACGCTGTTTTTAGAAGACGCGGCAGCGATTTTGCATGCACTGTTTCCCATTGGGGCAGGATTGCTTATTATGTATGTGATACAGGCATTGTGCAAATATTATGTGACTTATCAGGGACATATGATGGGAGCACGGATGGAGCGTGACATGCGTCAGCAATTGTTTGATCATTATGAAAAGTTATCTTTTTCGTATTACAGTCAACACAATTCAGGACAGATGATGAGTAAGCTTGTTTCGGATTTGTTTGATATTTCAGAACTGGCACATCATGGTCCGGAGAACTTGTTTATTTCATTGATCAAGATTGTCGGAGCATTTATCTTTTTATTTTTCATCAACTGGAGACTGGCAGTGCCGCTTTTGTTCCTGGTTGTGCTGATGCTAATCTTTTCCCTGCGTCAGAACCGTCGTATGCAGGCAACGTTTATGGACAACAGGCGTAAGATCGGAGATATCAATGCGAGCCTTCAGGATACTCTTTCTGGAATCCGTGTGGTGCAGTCTTTCGCAAATGAAGAGATTGAACGGAAGAAATTCCAGAAAAGCAACGAAGGATTTCTGGTATCAAAAGATGCAAATTATCGTTGCATGGGAAGTTTTATGAGCAGCAACTTGTTCTTCCAGGGACTGATGTATCTGGTGACTCTGGTATTTGGCGGCTGGCTGATTGCTCACGGAAAAATGGAAGCAGCGGATCTTGCCATGTATGCATTGTATATCGGAATCTTTATCAGCCCGATTCAGATTCTGGTAGAACTGACGGAAATGATGCAGAAGGGATTGTCCGGATTTCGCAGATTTCTTGATGTGATCGAAACAGAACCGGAGATCAAGGATGCAGAAGATGCACAGCCTTTGACGGATGTAAAAGGTGATGTATCTTATGAAAATGTTTCTTTTCATTATCAGGATGATGATACACCGGTTTTGTCGCATGTCAGTTTTCAGATTCCGGCAGGCAGGTCGATCGCACTGGTCGGACCGTCCGGAAGCGGAAAGACTACAATTTGTTCTCTGCTTCCGCGCTTCTATGATGTGACAGAAGGAACGGTTAAGATCGATGGAAAAGATGTCAGAGGACTGACACTGGAGAGCCTGAGAAATCAGATTGGACTGGTACAGCAGGATGTCTATCTGTTCTGCGGAACCATCCGGGATAATATTGCCTATGGAAAACCAGAAGCATCAATGGAAGAAATTATGGATGCAGCGAAAAAGGCAAATATTCATGATTTTATCATGTCGTTGCCAAATGGATATGACAGTTATGTTGGAGAACGCGGAACCAGGTTGTCCGGCG
>OGYC01003045.1_pt1 | contig 10511 bp, 9 predicted proteins | sample 1576461 | NCBI WGS metagenome assembly OGYC01 (sample SAMEA3541569, study PRJEB24748) | human gut metagenome | biome: human gut; feature: human-associated habitat; material: faeces | place: China | collected 2012 | reverse complement strand
CCAACTTGCCCTTGGCGGGTTGGTTCGCTTAAAGGATGAACTTCACGGATTCAGGTATGCATTTATCACAGTTCCATTAAAGTTAGTATTTGCGTTATTTATTGCCTACATTTTGAACTTTAAGATCAAAGGTGTCAATTTCTTCCGTACGGCATATTATATTCCATCTATTTTAGGTGGTTCAGTAGCAATCGCAGTATTATGGAAAGCAGTATTCCGTGATGACGGTTTGTTAAACACATTCATGGGATTCTTCGGAATCACAGGACCAAGCTGGCTGAGTGATCCAAAATATTCCCTGATCGTTATCTGCTTACTTCGTGTATGGCAGTTCGGTTCTGCAATGGTGATCTTCCTTGCTGCTTTAAAAGGAGTACCACAGGATCTTTACGAGGCAGCAGCTATAGATGGAGCGGGTAAATGGCGTCAGTTCTTCTCTGTAACAGTACCAATTATCACACCGGTTATTTTCTATAACCTTGTAACACAGCTCTGTCAGGCATTCCAGGAGTTCAACGGACCATATATCATCACAAAAGGTGGACCAAGAAACTCTACAACATTAGTATCACTGCTGATTTATAACAGCGCATTCCAGCAGTATGACATGGGTATGGCAAGTGCAATGGCATGGGTATTATTCGTGATCTTAATGATCTTTACGATCATTGCATTCTTAAGTCAGAAATACTGGGTATTCTATTCAGATGAGGAGGGTAAATAAATGGCTGCTGAGAGCAAGGCAAAACATATCATTAATTTGATCTTAAGATATACCGTCCTGATCCTGGTTGGATTTGTAATGGTTTACCCTTTACTTTGGATGGTTGGAGCAACTTTTAAATCCAACGCAGAGATTTTCTCAAGTATCGGACTTTTTACAGCGCATCCAAGCCTGGAAGGATATAAGGCAGCAATGCAGAATTATGGTGGTACGATCAACGTATGGAAAGCGATGCTTAACACATTCTCCTATGTAATACCAAAAGTTGTATTCACCATGATCTCGGCTACGATCACTGCATATGGTTTTGGACGTTTTGAATTTAAGGGAAGAGGATTTCTGTTTGCGGTTATGATGGCAACCTTATTCCTTCCACAGGTAGTATTAAATGTTCCACAGTTTATCCTGTTTTCCAAATTAGGATGGGTTGATTCCAAATTGTATCTCCCGATCATTGTTCCTACTTTGTTTGCGACAGATACATACTTCGTGTTCATGTTAGTACAGTTCCTGCGCAACGTACCAAAAGAGCTGGATGAAGCTGCCAAAATTGACGGATGTAACTCCGTACAGACATTGATCAAAGTCATCGTTCCGATGTTGTCTCCGGCGATCACATCCTGTGCATTATTCCAGTTTATGTGGTCATCCAATGACTTTATGGGACCTTTGCTTTATGTAAATACTCCTGCAAAATATCCACTTGCTATTTTCGTAAAAATGTCGATGGATGCAGATGCAGGATTCCAGTGGAACCGAATTTTAGCATTATCACTGATCTCCATCATTCCTTCCCTGATCGTATTCTTTATGGCTCAGGACAAATTCGTAGATGGTATTTCAGCCGGTGGTGTAAAAGGTTAAATTAAGGTATAATAAAAGGGTGGCAGCATTTGCAGCCATCCTTTTTTCTAACAGAAAAAGTACTGAGGAAATAATAGAAAAGAATAAAGATGAGGATTGCAAAAATGCAGATAAGTCTTGTGATGAAAACCGCACGGAGTGCGACCTTTTTGTTAGATGATGATGGAATATATCACACAAAAAAAGAATATAAAATCCTTTTAAATAATAAGGAGATAAAGACGACAGATACCGTTGTGACATCTGTGTTTGATTTAAAGCCGGATACAGATTATGAGATAAAAGTTACTCATGCAGAGGAAGTAGTCGCAGCCGCAGAGTTTACAACGGATTATGAATATGTCACGTTGGATGTGAAAAAGTTCGGCGCTAAAGGAGATGGAATATCGGATGATACCGGTTTTATTCAGGCGGCGATCATGGCATGTCCGCCAAAGAGCCGTGTCCTGATCCCAAAGGGCGTTTATAAGATCACAAATATCTTTTTAAAGAGTGGTTTGAACCTGGAGATTGCCAAAGGTGCTGAGTTAAAGGCAGAGACAGACCGTGACCGTTTTGCAAAATTTCCGGGACTCATTGAAAGTTATGATGAGATGGAGGAATATAACCTTGGAACATGGGAGGGAAATCCACTTCCGATGTTCGCAGGAATCATCACAGGGATCGGCGTAAGGGATATCAATCTCTATGGAGAGGGCAGTATCAATGGCTGTGCAAACCACGAGAACTGGTGGAAGAATGAGAAAGTGATGGTGGGTGCATTCCGTCCAAGAATGCTGTTTTTAAATCACTGTGAAAATGTAAATGTGCAGGGACTGTATTTCCATGACAGCCCGGCGTGGGTGATTCATCCGTATTTCAGCAATCAGTTGAGATTCTGTGATCTTCTGGTGGAGAATCCGAAACAGTCTCCAAACACAGACGGATTAGACCCGGAATCCTGCAAAAATGTAGAGATTTTAGGTGTGCATTTTTCACTTGGAGATGACTGTATTGCGGTAAAATCAGGAAAAATCTATATGGGACGGAAGTACAAAACACCGGCGGAGAACACACACATCTGCCATTGCCTTATGGAAAACGGACATGGAGCGGTCACAGTGGGAAGCGAGATTGGAGGTGTGAAAAACATGCTGGTGGAAAAATGCTGCTTTTCACACACAGACCGTGGACTCCGCATCAAGACAAGACGGGGCAGGGGCAAAGATTCGGTGCTGGACGGAATCACATTCCGGGACATTGAAATGGATCATGTGATGACACCGTTTACCGCCAATGCGTTCTATTTCTGCAATCCGGATGGAAGAACTGAGTATGTGCAGTCGAGAGCGTGCTATCCGGTGGATGAGCGGACACCGGAAATGCGGAAATTCTGCTTTGAAAATATTAAGGCAGAGAATTGTCATGTCGCAGCGGCTTATTTTGATGGACTGCCGGAGAGCAAGATTGAGAGCATTACCATGAAGAATGTAGAGATCTCTTTTGCAAAAGAGGCAGAGATGGGGGTTCCGATCATGTCAAATGGTGTGGAACCATGCAGTAAAAAAGGTATTTATGTACACAATGTGGAAAAATTGGTTTTAGATCACGTGCAGGTGACTGGGGCAGACGGAGCGCCGGTGGAAGCAGTTGATGTGGATGAAATGATACAGAAATAAAAGAAGGATAAATGTTTGAAAAATCAGAGAGGAAGAGGATATGCAGATAGGAATCCGTTTACATGATACAAAAAAAGGGACATTGGAAGAACGTGTGGCGATCGCAGAGGAACAGGGATTTTCCTGTGCGCATCTCGCTTTGAAAAAAGTAATCTCGGAGTACTCTGTGGCAGACAGTGCGCTGACACCCGGTTTTTCCTGTTATCTGAAAAAACTTTTTGCAGCGCATCATCTGGATGTTGCGGTACTGGGATGTTATCTGAATCTTGCAACACCGGATCAGGCAGCTTTGGAAAAGAACGTACACCGCTATATGGCGCATATCCGTATGGCATCGCTCCTGGGAGCAGGCGTCGTGGGAACTGAGACAGGTGCTGTGAATGAATCTTACAGTTTTGAGGAACGGAATCACTCGGAAGAGGCATTGGATATTTTTATCAAAAATGTCAGACCGGTCGTGCAGTATGCGGAAAAAATGGGTGTGATCTTAGCAATTGAACCGGTGTATAAGCATATTGTATGCAATCCGAAGAGAGCAAGAAAAGTGCTGGATGAAATTGGCTCTCCGAATCTGCAGATTATTTTTGATCCAGTCAATCTTTTGGACATCAGTAATTACAAAGAGCGCGAATCCATTATCGCGGAGGCAATCGAGGTGCTTGGAGAGGATATCGCAGTGATCCATATCAAAGATTTTATCGTAAAAGATGGAGCACTGGTTTCGGTGGCTGCGGGAACCGGGGAGATGGATTATACGCAGATTATTCGTTTTATCAAAGAGAAAAAGCCTTATATCCATACAACTTTAGAAAATACGACGCCGGAAAATGCAGTGCAGGCAAAAGCGTATATTCAGAAGCTGTATGACACTTGTCAGATAAAATAAATGCGTGTAGACTAATAGAAGAAAAGTCTGGAAAGGTACGTTTTAATTATGTGGAATCGAATTTTTGATGTGGATAATGCTGTTTTTCGTGCAATCGATACGATTGGAAAGATTTTTATTCTCAATTTATACTGGGTGATCTGTTCACTGCCGATTTTTACGATTGGCGCATCGACGAGCGCATTGCTTTATGCGAGCATGAAATTGCATGATAAGGAGGGGTATGTCACCTCTAATTTCTTTTCGTCCTTTAAAGAAAATTTTAAACAGGCGACGGAAATCTGGCTGATCTATCTTGTAATTGGAATTCTTTTAGGATTTGATTTTGTGATGGGAAATCAGGCAAAGGATACACTTGGTGTGTGTATGCAGGGTGCGGCAATGATCCTTGCTATTCCGTATTTTTTATCACTGCTTTATGTGTTTGGTGTTCAGTCAAGATTCGTGAATCCGGTGAAAGATACGATCCGTTATTCCTTTTTTATGGCACTGCGCAATATGAAGTGTACCATTCAGATGGCAATTTTGATGATCTTACTCGTCTGGGCAAACACGACGGTGCTGCTTGTTAATTTCTTAACATTAGTCTATGGCTTCGGACTGATGGGATACTTCTTTGCAGCTTATTATAAGAAGGCATTTGGTAAATATCTGAATCCGGAAGAAAATTCATAAAACAGATGCATCAGAAAAATTACATAATATGAAACAGCAAAAGACATACTATTCCAAAAAGCAGCTCATGCAAGGAGGAAAGTATGTCTTTATTTATTAAAATCATTGATGTTCATGCAAGGGAAATTTTAGATTCCAGGGGAAATCCGACGGTCGAAGTGGAAGTGACCGCCGAGACAGAGACAACCGGAAAAAAGATCACGGCGCGCGAGTCCGTTCCGTCGGGCGCAAGTACCGGGCGCTTTGAGGCGATCGAGCTTCGGGATGGAGAAGAACGGTATTTTGGGTTGGGTGTCCGGAAAGTAGTGGATCACGTCAACCAGAAGATCAGGGAAAAACTCATTGGCTTTAATGTGCTCGATCAGGCAGGAATCGACCGCATCATGGTGGAAGAGGATGGCACGGATAATAAGGGGAATCTTGGTGCAAATGCAATTCTTGGTGTTTCCATGGCGTGTGCCAAAACCGCGGCAAAAGCACTGGAACAACCGTTATATCGTTATCTTGGAGGCACGATGGCACACATTCTTCCGGTTCCAATGATGAATGTCATCAACGGTGGAGTGCATGCAAAAAATTCCATTGATTTTCAGGAGTTTATGATTATGCCGGTGGGAGCACTCGATTTTCATGACGGACTCCGTATGGGAGCAGAAATCTATCATTTTCTACGTCAGATATTAAACGAGGAGGGATTAAGCACTGCAGTCGGGGACGAGGGCGGATTTGCGCCGGATGTCAAGGACACCAGGGAAGTATTCCGCTATTTACAGAAGGCAGTGGAAAAGGCAGGCTATCACGTAGGTGATGACGTGGTGTTTGCCATGGATGCAGCGGCAAGCGAACTGTATGACGAGGAGGCTGGGGGATACATTTTCCCCGGAGAATGCAGCAGACGGCGGACTATGTACAGCGTATGGCGAGACAGGCGCTGGAGCGGTGTATGGCAGGAAAAGAGCCGGAAGAGGGAGCTGGAGAAGGCTCTGCAAAGGACTATTGTAAAGACAGTGTGAAGCGGAGTGCGGATGAAATGATCGCTCTGTATGAAGAACTGATCGAAGAATTTCCAATCGTGTCGATCGAGGATGGTTTATTTGAGGATGACTGGGAAGGCTGGCAGAAAATGACAAAACGCATTGGCGGCAGAGTCCAGCTTGTAGGGGATGACCTTTTTGTGACAAATCCAAAGCGGATTAAATGCGGAATTGATTTAAACGTCGCAAATGCAGTTCTCATTAAAGTAAATCAGATCGGAACCGTCACAGAAGCGATGGAGGCGATCGAGATGGCAAAATGTGCTGGTTATCAGGCAGTGATCTCCCATCGTTCCGGGGAGACCGAGGATGCCTTTATCGCAGATCTTGCGGTGGCAGTGAATGCCGGACAGATCAAGACTGGTGCACCGTGCAGAGGAGAACGAACCGCCAAATACAATCAGTTACTCCGTATTGAGGAAGAGTTAAAAGAATCTGCAAGATATGGGAAAGCCGAGATAATCCGAAAGAAATAGGAGCCTAAATGGCTCCTATTTTCTTGCTCATCATTTCCGGGTTGGAAGCATTTGCGAGTGCAGTTTTTTTATCGACGATGCCCTTTTGATATAGGCGGAAAATACTGGTATCCATCGCTAACATATTCTCGTTCGTGGAGGTGTAGATCATGCCGTCAATTTGATGTGTTTTACCTTCACGGATGATGTTACGGATGGCGGGCGTTAACACCATGATCTCAAAAGCCGGAACCATTTTTCCATCCGTGGTCGGGAGCAGACGCTGGGATATGACTGCGTGTAGTACCATGGAGAGCTGTACCGCCACCTGATGCTGCTGAGCAGCTGGAAATGCATCGATGATTCGATCTATGGTATTGGCAGCCCCGATGGTGTGAAGCGTTGAAAAAATCAAATGTCCGGTTTCGGCAGCAGTCATGGCTGTATTGATCGTCTCATAATCACGCATCTCACCGAGCAGGATCACGTCCGGGCTCTGACGAAGGGAAGCGCGCAGAGCTGTGAGATAATTTTCAGTGTCGGTGCATATCTCACGCTGGCTTACGATACTTTTTTTATGGGTGTGCAAGTATTCTAATGGATCTTCCAATGTGATGATATGGGCTTCCTGCTCGGTGTTGATCTTGTCGATCAGGCAGGCTAATGTCGTTGATTTTCCACCACCAGCAGGACCGGTGACGAGCACCATTCCCTTGTTGGTGTTGGCAAGTTCCATCACAGCATCCGGGATCATCAGTTCACTTGGCTGTGGCAAAGTGAATGTGATGATTCGGATGACGGCGGAGTAAGAGCCACGCTGTTTATAAGTGCTGACACGGAATCTTGACACTCCCACAATGGCAAAAGAAAAGTCGTCGTCACCGGTTGTCTCAAATTGGGAAATATCGCGGTGGTCAGCAAGTTCATAAATCGCTGTGACAAAGTCGCGGCACATATCCGGTTTCATGCGTTCTTCCTGATAAGTATGCATCTTTCCGCTTACTTTGTAGGTCAGCGGACGGCCTGCGACAACAAAGATATCGGATGCATGCTCTTTTGTGATATTTTCTAAAATTTCTCTGACGTTCATATTCATAACCAAACCTTTCTTATAATTAATTTCCCTGATACAGATGAAGTGAGTCATCGTCAATCACAGGTTCATTGTTCGTGACGGTCTGCCACTGTGTGACTTTATAAAATTCATCTCCGGGATGTTCCGGATAAAGGAGTTCTAATGTAACATAAAGATTCTGCACATCGTTGATCGTAACCTGAAATGTGCAGGTTGGACAATTACCTACAATCGTAGGCGATTCTGCGGTCAGCGTATCTTCTGTTTTCAGTTCCGGTATCAGATCAGCAGCCTTTTCAAAAAAAGTCTGACTGTCATCACAGTTTGCGTAAAGGTCTGCGAGTGCCAGATCTAATTGCTGCAGATAGTTCCTTGCAGCAGTATCTGCTTCGTAATAGGCGGTTGTTTTTTCTGCAACCTTAAGACTTAATCTGTAATCTGAATTTGCAGTGATCAGAGAGAGCGTCGCAAAAGTCACCAGACATAACATGGTAAAAACCATCAGGATGGATGAAAAACCGATATGGATAAATTCTTTTTTTTGCTTATTCATACTGCATACCTCCTGTTGTGCTTAGGGAAATTGGCTGATAGCAGGAAGCTGACAGTTCATAAAGTGTTTCAGCAGTGCTGGTATCCAAAAAGGTGATGTGGATGGTGGCAAGCTGATCCGGTAAAAAATCTACCGTTGCCCGATAAACAGCGTTTTGTTTTCCACAGGCAAGAAAATCTTTATTGTAGTAGATTAAAATTGTTTCATTCAGACTCGTGGATTCCGGATAGATGGAACTTAGGGTTTCCTCCGGGGAATCCGTACTCTGGCAGATTTCTGCGATCGACGTGCATGCGGTCACTGCCTGATGCAGTTTTTCTGTGCTTTTCGAGAGCTGGTATCCTTTGAAAAATATCTGTACACAAAATGTTGCAAGAATCGAAAAAAACAGAATATTTAAAATAATCTCCATCAAAAAGAGACTGGATTTTGAGTGGCGGTATTGATTCATGAAAACTCCTTTTGCAAATTACGATTGTTTTGCATTCAGTGAGATATAAAGCGGATAGGTGTATCCGGTCGTATCCGTAATGGTAAAGCAGTAAAGATTTGAGCTGACCATATCAATGGCAAGTGCCTTGGTTTCAATGATTTTCTGCCCATCTCCCGGTAAAACAGTTGTTCCATCGGAAACTGTGATCTCGCGGAGATATCCGTCGTAACAGTAGATATAGGTTGTGTAAATCGTGTCATTCACAGTCTCAGATAAGGCGATGGCAGGAAAGGCACCGATGGATGTGACTGCGACAGAACCCGCCACATCATTTTGATTCATTTTTTCTTCCAGATAAGAGGATACGGTACGGGTCTCATAATTTGCGGTCATGCTGTCTGCAATCGAATGGTATTGTTTTGCTCCGATGGAGACAACTAAAAATGCAGTGGCGGCAAAAAGCGCCAGCAGTGCAAGCAGGAAGACACGGTCGATCGTATGCTCCGGTGTTTTCTTTAATTCAAGCATAAAATCAGTTCCTTTTAATAATAGTGACATCCGGTCTTAAATTTGAGCCGATGTACTGATAGTCGATCAGATACTGGTCAGGATCATAGGTCAGACCATAATGTGTGGTGAGATAAGCAATGTCAGGTGGATAACTGCCCTCTAAAGCATAGCATTGTGTGATCGTCCGGGTGACTGCTTTTTCTAAAATGGTTGTCTGCTCGGATTCATTGGAAAGGCGGATGCGGTCAGCTGCAAAACCAAATACAAAAAGTGTCAAAGCAAGAAGAACGACAGAACACAATAGCTGTTTATATTTTTTTTTCTTTTTTTGTTTCAATCGTATCATAAAAGAACCTCGCTGTTCCTATTACTTTTAGCCGATACTTGACATAATGCCAATGAGAGGCAGAAGGAAGGAAATTAAAATGAGTCCTATGAAAATGGACAGGATAATGACTAAGGTTGGCTCTAATACAGAGATAAACTTTGCAATCTGTTTGTCTGTTTCTTCCTCATATTCCTCAGAAATCTGGTGCATGACTTCGTCCATGGAACCGGTGCGGAAACCGATCGTGATCATGGAAGTATAGATCTTACTGAAAATACCGGACGTTAAGACCGCCTCGGCAAATCCCCTGCCGGAAGCAGTCAGGTCGCGGCACTTCTTGATGCGGGAAGCCATGTAAGGATTGTCTACAAGCTGTTCTGCGAGCATAAGTCCCTGATCCGTATCGAGTCCGCTGCTTAATGCAAGTGCCATGCAGTTTGCAAAGCGGCTGGCAGCGGTGCTTAATGCAAGGGGTCTTTTCTTGAAGAATTTTTGCCCTGCGTCAGATTTTGAAATAAGAAAAATGCCTGCGGCAGCTGCGATCAGAACGATCACAATGACAAACAGATACTGGTTCAATGCATCTGAAAATCTCATCATCGCTCCGGCAAATCCGGTCAGGTCACTTCCTAATTCCATATAGATCTGATGAAAAACAGGAAGTACTTTGGCAATCAGCACCAGAATGACGGCAAGCATCATGGCAATCATGAGCAGCGGATATGTGACGGCATTTTTAATGCTGTTTTGGATGCTTTCTTCCCTTTTATAATATCCGGTCAGTGCATTTAATACCTCTTCGAGTTTGCCCGCAAGTTCACCGATCCCGATCATATCCAGAACATATTTGGGAAATACATTTGTTTCCCTTAAGGCATCACAGAAAGAACTTCCATAATCGAGGGAATTGCTGATAACAGATAAAATTTCGGCAGTTTCTTCTTCCGGTGCGTCCTCCTGCAGAATGGAGATTCCTTCATAGATGGGAATCCCGGCAGAAACGATCATGGAAAGCTGGTCACAGAATGCTGCGATCTCAAGGTTGCCCAGCATCTGCTGTTTCTTTTTCTTCATAAGAGAAAAACCTCCTGTTAATAGACATACTTTGTAATGTATTCATCTGTCTGGGTAAGAAAATCTTTTGGATCGGAACTTGTGGAAGCAAAAGTCGGATCCATTAGTTTCCAATCATTTCCATCGAATTCAATAATTCCGTTTACCCAGCCTTTATCTTTGATATAAGTACTGATCCATGCGTGGTAGACATCACCCATATAACCTACTTCAAGGCGGGTGGGAATCCGCTCACACCGGAG
>OGYC01003039.1_pt1 | contig 10516 bp, 11 predicted proteins | sample 1576461 | NCBI WGS metagenome assembly OGYC01 (sample SAMEA3541569, study PRJEB24748) | human gut metagenome | biome: human gut; feature: human-associated habitat; material: faeces | place: China | collected 2012 | reverse complement strand
AGCAGAGATAACTCAGCGTACGGTAAAGAGCGCTTGTTTGGTTTACCCAAGAGAGAATGCAGAAAAGCAATGCGGCAAACATTGCAAGTTCAATGGCCCAGTACACCACCAGAACGGCGGAACCAAAGAAAAATGGGAAAAATCCCCCGGCCCCCGAGCCCATCAGCCAGTGGAAGAACTGATAAATGACGGCGACTAAGTAGCAGACAAAAATTGAAGGCCAGTCAATGGTCGGCGTTCTCGGAATGAATTTAGAGACCGAACCGACAGCCCACTGCGTCGTGGTATAGGCGAAAGAAGTGATCGGATCGTTTCCGGGAGCACGCAAAAACTTTAAATAAGCTCTTAACAAGAGCAGGCACGCGAAAACCGTGCAAAGAAGTCTAAGGGTTAATAAAAAAATCGCGGACACTTTCTGATCCTCTCGTTTTACTTGTTTTGTTGTTAATCATTCTAAATGAGGCGGCGGTCAACAATGCAGAATTTTGGCCTGAACCGCTCAATTAGACGTTTAGACGTAAGGAAAACACAACGGCTTACCGGTCGTGCAGAGACTCTCATACGTAAGCCAGTCGAAAGCAGGGCCCGGATCCGTCTTGCGACGCGGTGCGATCATGGAATGGCCCGTGACGTATTTGATAGGATAAGCTTCGGCAAGTGCATCGGTGAGGCGCCCGAGCGTTTCATATTGCGCCTGCTCATAGGGCGCTGAATCTGTACCTTCCAATTCCACGCCGATCGAGAAGTCATTGCAGTTCTCACGGCCCTCGTAAGAGGAAACGCCGGCATGCCAGGCACGGTCCAAACAGGAAACGTACTGGAACAGGCGTCCACTCCGATCAATAAAGAAGTGTGAAGAAACGCGCAGTCCTTCTAAATCTTGGTAGGACGGATGCTTGCAGCAGTCAAGCGTTCCGCAGAAAAGCGCGTCGACATCTCCGGTTCCGAACTGGCCGGCTGGCAAACTGATGTTGTGTATCACCAGAAGAGAAATCTCCTCGCCTTCCGGCCGCTCGTTGAAATGCTCGGAGGGCCGAATTGCCGCTTCGTCACACCAGCCGTTAGGAAAAATTCGCATCAGTGCGCCTTCGGGCCTTTCATTGCGTGCTGGCGGCAGCAATAGTACTTCCCATTGCTGTATACAGCTTCACTGATCGGAACATACAAGCCGCAGTTCGCGCACGAAACCATCTTTTCGCCCGGCATATCGTTTTTGTGTTCCGCAAGATTGGCTTTTTCCTGTTTATCCAGGCGCACCTCACCGAGGAACTGACGCTGGAGCGTCTGGAAAAGGAGTTTTTCGTCTCCCGGGAGCATATTGCCCGGGAATTCAAACGCCAGACCGGCCAGACCGTGCACCGCTACATCGTAAAGGCCCGGCTGGACCGCTGCTGCACCCTCATTGAGCAGGGCCTCCCCATCACCGAGGTGTACAAGACCAGCGGTTTCGGGGGCTACAACCACTTTTTCCGCGCCTTTAAAAAGGAGTACGGCATGACACCCAAGGAATATTTCAGCACCACCCGGCAGGATGCCCGGGGATGAGCCTTTGCAAAACAAGTCCCGGCTGCAATTTTTGTGCAGGCTGAAACGTATTTTATATAAAACGGCAGCTGCCGTTTTTCAACGAACGATCTCCATTGCTGACAGGAGGGAAGCTCTATGAAACTTTCTGCTGATTATCGTGCCCTTGCGCTGAATGCCCTGCGTGGCAGATGGAAGACAGCTGTTCTGGCCGGACTGATCGCCAGTTTGCTGGGAGCCAACATTGTGAGCAGCTCAGACAGGGTCATCTCCAACATGAGCCAGAACGCCAACGGCGACACCCCGGGGTTTGCCGGGCTGCTTTCCACCGGCAGCGGCGGCGTGCTGGCGGTTCTTGTGATCTGCATCCTTGCCTGGGCAGTGTTCACCGTCATCGTGAGCGGTGCGGCGCGGCTGGGTTACGCCCGGTTCAACCTGAACCTTGCAGACGGCAGGGACGCTGCCCTCTCCGACCTCGCTTCCCAGAAGCACCGCCTGTGGGACGGCTTCTGCATGAATTTCCTGCAGGGGCTTTATGTGGCGCTCTGGTCGCTGCTGCTGTTCATCCCCGGCGTGGTAAAAGCCTACAGCTATGCCATGACCCCCTATATCATGGCCGAGCACCCCGGCCTGACGGCCAACGAAGCCATCACTGAATCCCGGCGCATCATGGACGGCAACAAGTGGCGGCTGTTCTGCCTCGATCTCAGCTTTCTGGGCTGGGAGCTGCTCTGCACCCTGCCCATGCTGATTGGTTTCTCTCTCGTCTTTGCCTTTACCCACTCGGCGGATACGGTCCTTGTTCTGCTGATCCTGCTGTCCATCCCGCTGAGCGCCGGCTTCTTCTTTCTGCACCCCTACGAGGAAGCGGCCTGGGCGATCTTTTACCGGGATATCACCGCCGCACCTTCTGACACCGAGGAAATCTGAGAATGAAACACACCGCCTGCTATCACCTGCCCGGACTGTTCGAGTTCTACGAGCTCTACCGCCTGTTCCTGCCCCTGTTCCGGGAGCACCGGGAATATTTTTATGACTGGTGCGAGATCGGCTCCATCTACGGCGCGCCGCCGGACTGCATCTGGGGCGGGGGCCGCGTGGAGGCCGGGGAGCACTCCCCCGCCGAAGTTCTGGCCCTGACCCAGGAATACGGCATCTCTGCCCGGCTCACATTCAGCAATTCCCTGCTCCGCCCGGAGCACCTTTCAGACCGGAAATGCAACACAGTGTGTCAGCAGTTTGCCCAGCGGGGCACTGTGCAGAATGGGGTCATCGTCCACTCCGAGCTGCTTTTGAACTACCTGCAGCAGCATTACCCGGAGCTTTATCTCGTATCCTCCACCACCAAGGTCCTGACGGATCTTCAGGCGTTTCAGGCAGAGGTCCGGCGGCCGGAGTTCCGGTATGTCGTGCCGGACTTCCGGCTGAACAAGGCCTTCGATGCTCTGGATACGCTCTCCCAGCCCGAAAAGGACAAGGTAGAATTTCTCTGCAACGAGTGCTGCTGGTTCGGCTGCACCGAGCGCAGGCGCTGCTACGAAGCCGTCAGCCGCAAAAATCTGGGGGAGGTCTGCGAACATCGGTGCACCGCCCCCGGCGCGCAGGAGGGCTACCGCTTTTCCAAGGCGATGGAAAACCCCGGGTTCATCGGCACTGCGGACATCCGGGAGCGCTATCTGCCGTTGGGCTTTTCCAATTTCAAGCTGGAAGGGCGCGGACTGGGCAGCGCGCTGGTGCTGGAGTTTCTGCTCTATTATCTGACCCGGCCGGAGTATCAGATCCACGTCCGGGAGGCGATCTATCTGGACAACATGCTGGACCTCTTTTAAGGGTTGCACCACCGGCGCAGTGTGGTATAATCAGCATAACAGAGCACCCGCAGGCGGCGCTCTGTTCCGTCCAATCCAAGTCAGGAGGAGATCGTTATGGAATTCACTCAGCTTATTGCACAGCGGTATTCCTGCAAAAATTTTGGTACAGGCAAGGTAGACGCTGCAGCACTCCACACCATTCTGGAAGCCGGTCGGCTGGCACCCACCGCCAAGAACACCCAGGAACAGCGCATCTACGTCGTTCAGTCCGAAGAAGGGCTGGCAAAGATCGATGCTGCCACTCCCTGCCGCTACGGTGCCCCCGTCTGTCTGGTGGTCGCCTATGACAAGAACCACACCTTTACTTACCCCGGCGAGCGGATGAACTCCGGCATGGAGGATGCCGCCATCGTGGCCACCCACCTGCTGCTGGGCGCTGCCAATGCAGGCGTGGACAGCTGCTGGGTCAACTTTTTTGACCCGGACAAGCTGGCAAACGCGCTGGGCCTGCCCGAAAACGAGGAGATCGTGATGCTCCTTGATCTGGGCCACGCTGCCGAGGGTGCAGGCCCCCTGCCCAACCACAGCTCCCGCAAGCCTCTGTCCGAAACCGTCACCTTCCTGTAACCATCACAGGGATGCAAAAAAGCCCCCGCACGTTGGTTTTCCGGCCAACATGCGGGGGCTTGTGTTTTATTCCAGTTTTCAGTTCTGCGGGTGGACAATATCCCGCCAATCCAGATCTCCACGTTCCAGACCGTGGATGAGCACCTCCGCGGTGGCGATGTTGGTGGCCAGCGGGATGTTATGCACATCACACAGGCGCAGCAGGGTCATCTCGTTGGGCTCGCTGGGCTTTGCGTTGATCGGATCGCGGAAGAACAGGAGCAGATCGACCTCATTGCAGGCAATGCGGGATGCGATCTGCTGATCACCGCCCTGAACACCTGCCAGAAAGCGCTGGATCTGCAGACCCGTTGCCTCGGAGATCAGCTTGCCGGTGGTGCCCGTAGCCACCAATTTATGCTGGCTCAAAATCCGGCAATACGCCGTACAGAACTGAACCATCAGCTCTTTTTTGGAGTCATGCGCAATCAGTGCAATCGTCATCGGTCAACCTCTCCTTTGTTTTGCCAGTGGGCATTTTCTTGCATATATCATAGTATCACAGTTTCCGTTCTTTTACAACCGTTTTTTAGACAAACTTCATACTTTTTTCGAAAAAAAGCGCCCAGATTCACCAAAAGCAGCGTTTCAGCGTTTTATCCTTCTTCAATTGTCTAAAGCATCCTGCCCGGCAGGTGCGGTCTCCTGCGCAGCATCCGTGGTGCCTGCGGCGGGGTCTGTGGCCGTATCCGCTGCCGCATCCGCGCCGGTTTCGGTCTGGGCGGGGGCAGTCTGGTCAGCGGGGGTGCTGTCTGCGGCGGTCTCCTGCTTGCCGATGGTGCCATCCTCATTCAGGGTGCCGTCCTGCATGGCGAAGTAGGCGTTGAAGATATCCGCCATCAGGTTACCAGCACGGGCACCGCCGCCGCCGTATTCCACAACAATGCCAATTGCGATCTGGGCATCCTCTGTCGGGCCGTACGCGATCATCGTGGTATTGGTGTAATGCCTATAGCTGCTGCCGGAATAGTAACCCTCACTGCGCTGGGGGGTACCGGTCTTGCAGGCGATGGTATACGGGTAGTTCGCCAATGCGGAGATCGTCTGAGACACGCCGATCATTCCCTGCTGTATCAGATCAAAGGTCTCCCCCTTGTCCTCAATCACATCCATGACCTCGGGCTGGGTCTCCTGCAGCACTTCACCAGTGTTGGAATCCAAAATCGCCTTGACAAAATGGGTGCGGTAGCGGGTTCCGTTGTTGGCCAGCGTTGCAGCATAGGTGGCCAGCTGGATGGGCGTGACCACCGTGTTGCCCTGGCCAATGGCCGCCTGGATATCCAGGGATTCCATATAGTTGGAGTCGTTCTTGGTGGTCAGGTGGCCTGTGGCCTCGCTGACCTCCACGCCGGTGCGCTGGCCCAGGCCCAGCTTATAGGCGTAGGCATCGTAGACATCACTGGTCAGGCGGCGGCCCACATCATAGAAGAAGATATTGCAGCTCCACTTGATTGCGTTGACCACATCAATGGGGCCGTTGCCATGGCCGTGCTGTGTACATTTGGGGCGGTAATCCTTATAGTAGGTATAGACCCTGGTACAGTTGACCGTGGAATAGCGGTTAATGAGCCCGGTATCCAGCGCGGCGATCGCCACAGCGGGTTTGAAGGTGGAACCCGGAGTATACAGGCCCTGTAAGGCCCGGTTGAACAGTGGCAGGCTCTCGTCGGCACTGTACTCGCTGTACTGTGTGGCATAAAGATTCTGGTCGAAGCTGGGGTAATTCGATGCGGCCAGCACACTGCCGTCCTTTACATCCAGCACCACGGCGGCACCGGCGGCAGCTTTCATGCTGCCGGTGTTGTAGACCCGGTTGATCATGTCGATGTTCTCGGCCAATGCCTTGTCCACCGCCTTCTGGAACCGGCTGTCGATGGTCAGCTGGACGGTGTGGCCCGGCTCGGGCACTGTGGTCAGAGCCGTATCCACAATGACCCCATCGGCGTTGCGGGTAATGGTCTCCACGCCATCCTTGCCCCGCAGTTCTTCCTCGTAAGCCGATTCCAGGCCCGAGATGCCGATGATGTCGTTCATGTTGTAGCCTTTTTCGCGCAGGGGGTAGGTGGTCTGGCCGTTTTCATCGGTCACCTTCCACTTTTCAGCGGTGATCTTGCCCACCCGGCCCAGCACATGGGGCAGCACCGTGGACTGCTCATAGCTGCGGGTACTCGTTTCCACGATCTCCACGCCCGGCAGCGAGAGGCTGTGCTCCTTGATGGTCGCCACGGTGGCCTCGCTGACGTTTTCCGCCATGATAAAGTTGTTCACATTGGAAAACGCCTGCAGCTGCATCTCGTAGTGGATGCCGCCCAGCGTGCGCTGCCAGCTCAGCGGATAGCTGGCAAGGTCGTAGTCCTCCACCAGCTTCTCCATCACATCATTGGCCGTTGCATACTGCTGTAAACCAAGATTGTCCTTCATGGCGGCAAGGGCTTTCTGATCCCTGGTGCTGCCCTCTTCGGCAGTAAAGGTATAATTGCCCGCTGCATCCGGCTGGCTGATGAGCAGGGTATCGTTCCAGCCCTCACCGTTGGCGCGCAGCAGCTCGACGATCTTCTGGAGCATCCCGTCCAGATCTTCGTCTCCCATCAGCAGCTTGTTGAGCACCACGTTGTAGCCCGTGACGCTGGTGGCAATGCGCTCTCCCCGGCTGTCCACAATGTCACCGCGTGCCGCCGTGACCGTAAACTTGTAGTCGGTGGTGTTGGTGGCCTGGGATTTGAAATCGTCCCCGTTGACCAGCTGCAAAAAGATGAGCCGCAGCCCGTACAGCAGCATCAGGATGCAGGCGGCGGCAACGAGAACACGCATCCGCCGGATGGCGGTTTTCCGTTCTTCTTGGTTCATGGATTCTCCTTCCGGCGCGGGGTGCGTTACACCACGCCGTTGTCGATCTTAAATTCTTCGTGGATGCGGCGCACGACCCCGAACAGAGGGAAGCAGACGGGCACCGAGAGCGCCGCCGTGGGCAGCACGAACCACAGCCAGCGGCTGGCCGCGCCGCTGTAACCGGGCATGTAGTAGAAAAACAGCCAGTCCAGCGTGAGCACCAGCAGGGCGGCAGCAGACGCAATGAGTGCAAAGTTTGCGGCCGAATTCTTGAAGTAGAGCTGCATCACCGCCGAAACGGCAAAGCAGAGCAGCAGCAGCTCCAGCGCCAGCATGCCCACGGTGCGCCCGGCCAGCCAATCCCACACCAGGCCGCAGACCGCCCCAAAGACAGCCCCGGCGAACTCGCCCTCAAACACGGCGACCGCCAGCGCCAGCGGCAGCAGCCAGAGCGGCTTTGCCGCCCCGAACTGGAACAGCCCGGGCGTAGTCTGCAAAACAGCACAAAGAAGGCCCAGCAGCGCATAGCAGATCCATTTGACGATCTGGCCCCGGCTGCGTTTCCGGCGTGATTCCATCAGGGTCCCTCCTCAGAAACTGGTAATGATGAACGCATGGCGCACCGTGCGGGGGTCGGTGCCGGGTTTGATGACAGCAATGGTCGATTTGCCGCTGACCTCGGGCACCAGTTCCTGTACCACGCCCACCAGCAGGTCAGCCGGGAACACTCCGCCCAGCCCGGTGGTGATCACCTGGTCACTTTTCTCCGTCAGGGTGTTGCGCGCAAGGTTGGTCAGCACGCACAGGCCATCGGCGGCGTATTCGGAGCTGCCGGTGACGATGCCGTTGTCACGGGTGCGGGATACCACGCCCGCCGCGTTGAAGTTGGGGTGAAGAATGGTCATCACCTTGCAGCTGGTGGGCTCAGCCTCCACCACCATGCCCAGCAGGTAGCCCTGGTCACTGACCACGGCATCGTTGACGGCCACGCCATCCAGTGTGCCGCGGTCCAGTGTGAAGCCATAGAAGGAATCCAACGGATCTCGGCCAATGACAAAGCTGGAAAGATAGCTCATCTCGGGCCGCTGGCTCTGGATGCTTTCCAGTGCCTTGTAGGCCTGGTTCTCGGCCTTGACGCGGTCGTAATCCACCATCTGCTGGCGCAGCTCGGCGTTCTCAGCCTTAAGCGTCTCGTTTTCGGCCATCACGTCGTCGATGCTGGTGTATTTTTCCCACAGGGAGGCCACGCCGCCGCTGACCACGGCAGCCACTTTCTGGAAGGGAGCAGCAGCCACACTCAGCAGCTCCTGCGGAGCGGCAGTCAGGCGGCCGTTGGCACCGGCGTAGGCCATGATGCCCACCAGAAACACCGCGATGCCCACCAGGATCTTGAATTTCCAGGTATCGAAAAAGTCTTTCAAGGGGTTTTCCTCCGATTGCAAAAGGGCGCGGACAGCCCAGAGCCGTCCGCACCCTCTGTTACATCGTTACATGTGAGCTCCATCGGTGTCCAGCACGTCGTGCAGAACATCCACATGATCCAGCACCGCACCGGCACCCTTGGCCACGCAATCCAACGGGTCCTCCGCAACATGGACATCAATGCCGGTCTCGCTCTGGATCAGCTGATCCAGGCCCCGCAGCAGGGCACCGCCGCCGGTCAGGGTGATGCCGTGGTCGATGATATCGGCGCTCAGCTCAGGCGGGGTGCGCTCCAGGGTCTCCTTGATGGCGCTGGTGATCTTGACCAGGCACTCCAGCAGGGCCTCGCGCACATCCTCAGAGTGGACGACGATGTTCTTGGGCAGGCCGTCCACCAGGTTGCGGCCCTTGATCTCCATGGTCATCTCGGGGTCCATGGGGTAGGCCGAGCCGATCTCGATCTTGATCTGCTCGGCGGTACGCTCACCGATGAGCAGGTTATACTTGCGCTTGATGAAAGCGATGATGGCCTGATCGAACATATCACCGGCCATCCGGACGCTGCGGGAGGCCACGATGCCGCCCAGAGAGATGACTGCGATCTCAGCGGTGCCGCCGCCGATGTCCACGATCATGCTGCCGGTGGGCTCGCTGATGGGCAGGCCCGCGCCGATGGCAGCAGCCATGGGCTCCTCAATGACGGAGACCTGACGGGCACCGGCCTTGAGGGTCGCCTCACGCACAGCGCGGCGCTCCACCTCGGTCACGCCCGAGGGGATGCAGATGACCACGCGGGGGCGGGAGAACATGCTGTTGCCGCAGGCCTTTTTCAGGAAGTTTTCCAGCATATTTGCCGTGATATCGAAATCGGCGATGACACCATCCTTCAGGGGGCGGACTGCCACGATGCTGCCAGGGGTACGGCCGATGACAGCCTTTGCCTCAGCACCCACGCAGCGCACCTCATCGGTCTTGGTATCCACAGCCACGACCGAGGGTTCCCGCATGATGATGCCCTTGCCCTTCATGTAAACCAGGGTATTGGCAGTACCCAGATCAACGCCAACGTCCTTTGACAAAAAACTCATAATGAAGCTCTCCTTCGTATTTCCGGTCTATTCCAAAACGCACAGCGGCCCAATCTCCACAGGGTTTGACCGCCTATCGCAGAATAACACGTTTCTATTATAGCCGCAAGTCAACGTTTTCTCAAGCGTTTTGTCAAGTTTTTCCGTATTTTTCATTTTTCTGTGCGTTCCGCCGCACAAACTGTCAGAACTGTTCAAGCAGGCGGACCGTCCGGCTGACGGGCAGGCCCATAATGGTGTAATAATCACCCTCAATGGCATCCAGCCAGACTGCCGCGCGGCCCTGGATGGCGTAGGCACCGGCCTTATCGTAGGGTTCCTCGGTGGCGGCGTACCGCTCGATCTCCTCCTCGCTCAGCGGGAAAAAGGTGACCTTGCAGGTATCCACAAAGCTCTCGGTGCGGGTACCATCGGAAACGCAGACACCGGTGTGCACATAGTGGGTCGCACCGGACAGCGCACGGAGCATCCTTCTGGCATCGTCCGGGCTGTGAGGCTTGCCGAACACCTCGCCGTTCACATCCACCACGGTATCGCAGCCCAGCACCACGGCACCGGGGTGTTCCTTGGCCACAGCAAGGCACTTGCCCCGGGCAAGCTGCTCCACCAGCCGGGCGGGGGTATCCGCCGTCACGGCATCCTCGTCAAAATCGCTGACACAGACGGTAAAATCCGTCGTGTATAAGCTCAACAGTTCTTTCCGGCGGGGGCTCTGGGAAGCCAGGATCAGATCTTTCATACGCTTCACTTCCCCGTTGAGCCAAAGCCGCCCGCGCCGCGCTGGGTATCCCCCAGTTCGGCCGCCTGAGCAAAGGCAGCGGTATACACCGGTGCAATGCAGAGCTGTGCCACACGCTCACCGGGCTGGATGGTATAGGCCTCGGTGCCCAGATTGATCATGGGCACCTTCAGTTCTCCGCGGTAGTCACTGTCCACCACGCCCACGCCGTTTGCCATGCACAGGCCGTGCTTGATGGAAAGGCCGCTGCGGGCATAGACCAGCGCCACAGCGTGGGGGCCGGGCAGCTCGATGGCAAGGCCGGTGGGCACCAGTGCCCGCTGCATGGGGGCCAGTGTCAGGGGCTCATCCAGCACGGCGCACAGGTCGGCCGCCGCTGCCCCCGGCGTTGCATAGGCGGGCACCTTGGCCCGGGGGTCCAATACTTTATAGTTTAC
>OGYC01003035.1_pt1 | contig 10522 bp, 10 predicted proteins | sample 1576461 | NCBI WGS metagenome assembly OGYC01 (sample SAMEA3541569, study PRJEB24748) | human gut metagenome | biome: human gut; feature: human-associated habitat; material: faeces | place: China | collected 2012 | reverse complement strand
CTTCAGGCACCAGCCGGGTTTTCCATTGGCGTATAGCTGGGAATGGTTCAGGATACCTTCGGGATCTCTTTGTGCTGTTCGGGTTCGGCCGTTTGTCTGTTCTCCATGCAGCCAATGTCGGCGTAGTGAATTTCCACAGTCTGTGGTGCGTGTTTGGACCATTTTACTTCCTTTTCATTCTCGTTCCGCGCAGAATTTGAAGAACACACGCAGTCCCCGGATGCGTGAATTCAGAGAAGTGATTTTCTTGCCTGCGTCTAACTCTGAGACAATGAAGTTTTCAAAAGCGTCCTGACTGACTTCATCGACATACTGAACCGGCACACACGCATGAAAATACTTCAAATCCTCCGCGTAATAGCGCATGGTTTGAGGGCTCAAATTCTTTAGTTTACAGTGTTTCGTGAACAGTTGTTCCGCTTCTGAAAAGGACGTTCGTTTAACCTGTTTTGCGTTCAAAATTGTGGTTCTGCGCATAAAAAATCCTCCATTTTCACGGCAAAAAATCTGGCGTCAAAATGGGGATAAAAATCTGGTATCGCGATTTTCAAACGCGGAAAAAACCGAATTTTTGATAAAGAAAAACTCCTCAAATTCCGAAGAATCTGAGGAGTTGGTGCGCGAGGCGGGACTTGAACCCGCACGTCCGGAGTGGACACTAGAACCTGAATCTAGCGAGTCTGCCAATTCCACCACTCGCGCGTTTGCAGTCTTTCAACTGCTCGGATATATTACCACAGATATTCCTGCTTGTCAAGCGGAAGGTGCAGAAAAGTTGCGAAAAACATACCGGCGAATCGCCGGTATGACAGGGCGGCGCAGGGGCATTTAAAAAATCATGCAGATCCCTGCGATCACGGCGCAGAGGGGGATATAGAGCAGGAAGTGCAGGATGTGCGTCCTTTTATTGTAGCCGATGCGGCCCTACGATGCCCTTCAGCTCGGGATAAAAATGCGGGAAGAAGTTTGAATGGCAGAGCAGGAACCAGTCGAAAAAGAGAATATCGTAGAGCTCCATGCAACAGAGCATGATAAGATACCGGCCAAAGAAGCGGAAAAATCCAAAGCCGTTTCGGATCCCGTCCTTCTGAACGTTTTGTTTATACTACCACAGAACCGGCCTGCGCGCAAAAACAAAGGGCTGCGGCTGCGGCGGCACCGCACAGCTGGCGGGCAAGCACGTGGTCAGTGGGAAGATGATCGCCGTAGAGCTTGCGGGACTCGCACCCCGGCCAAAGCAGCCGCCACACGGAATTCTGGACGCCCGAACCGCTTGAAGCAGCGGAAAATTGATAAAAGAAAAACCTTGAAAACAGATGTTTTCAAGGTTTTTCTGGCGCGGAAGGAGAGATTTGAACTCTCGCGCGCTTTTTAGACGCCTACTCCCTTAGCAGGGGAGCCCCTTCGGCCACTTGGGTACTTCCGCAAACGATATGAAAATGGCGGAGAGAGTGGGATTCGAACCCACGGCACATTGCTGTGTCACTGGTTTTCAAGACCAGCTCCTTAAACCGCTCGGACATCTCTCCGAATGCCGGCCTCCAAAGCCGTGAATCATTTTATCATATCCAGGCAGGTTTGTCAATTCCTTTTGCAGAAACCGATGAATATTTTAGGAAGAAACCTTGATGTTCCCATGGGAAAGTGCTATACTAATTCAATAAAATAATGCAACTGGAAGGTGTTCCTGTATGACAAAAATTGATATTTATTCTGGCTTTCTCGGCGCTGGCAAGACGACGCTCATCAAAAAAATGATCAAGGAAGCCTATCACGGCCAGAAGCTCGTCCTCATTGAGAACGAATTCGGCGAAATTGGCATTGACGGCGGCTTTCTGCAGGAGGCGGGCATCCAGATCACGGAGATGAACTCCGGCTGCATCTGCTGCTCGCTGGTGGGCGATTTCGGCCGCGCGCTCAAGAAGGTCATTGCGGAGTATGCGCCCGACCGCATCTTGATCGAGCCGTCCGGCGTCGGCAAGCTGTCCGACGTCATCGGCGCCGTGCGCAAGGTCACGTCCGACGACGTGCAGCTCGGCAATTTCGTGACCGTGGCGGACGCGACGAAGTGCAAGATGTATATGAAGAACTTCGGCGAGTTCTACAATAACCAGATCGAGACGGCCAACACCATCATCCTCAGCCGCACCGACGGCATGACGGAGGAAAAGCTCGACCAGTGCGTCAACATGATCCGCGAACACAACAAGGACGCCGTGATCGTTACGACCCCGTGGCCGGAGCTGACCGGCGAGCAGCTGATGGAGGCGATGGAGCAGCGCAGCACCATCGCCATCGAGCTTGCAAAGCTCGAAGAAGAGGCGCACCACCATCATCATGACCATGACGAGGACGACGAGTGCGACGATCCGGACTGCGCCTGCCACCATCATCACCACGACGAGGATGACGACGACGAGCACGAGCACCATCACCATCATCACCATGATGACGACGAGGATGAGGAGTGCGACGACCCGGACTGCGCCTGCCATCACCATCACGATGACGACGATGACGACGAGCATGAGCACCACCATCATCACCATCACCACCACGGCCATGACGCCGACGAGGTCTTCATCAGCTGGGGCGAGGAAACGCACAAGAAATTCACAAAGGCCGAGATCGAGCGCATCCTGAAGGCGCTTGAGGACGCGGATGCCTATGGCATCATCCTGCGCGCGAAGGGCTATGTAGCAAACGCGGAGGGCGAGAAGTGGATCCACTTCGACTATGTCCCCGGTGAGCCGGATATCCGCGACGGCGGTGCGATGGTCACGGGCCGCATCTGCGTGATCGGCTCGAAGCTGAACGAAGAGGCCGTTTCGAAGCTCTTCGGCGTGGAAAAGCAGTAAGGAGTTTTCTCTATGGCTATGCCTGATATCCCCATGTACGTCTTTACCGGCTTTCTGGAGTCCGGCAAGACGAAGTTCATTCAGGAAACGCTCGAGGATGAGCGCTTCAACACCGGCGAGCGGACGCTTCTGCTGGTTTTCGAGGAGGGCGAGGAGGAATACGACGTCTCGGCCTACCCGCACAAGGAGGTCTACGAGCAGGTTCTGGACTATGAAGACCTCAGCCCGGAGCTGCTGACCGGCCTGCAGAAGAAATACCGGGCCGAGCGCGTGGTCGTGGAGCTCAACGGGATGCATCTTGCTGCGGATTTCTACCTCAAGACCCCCGACCACTGGAAAATCGCGCAGGAGGTCATGTTTGCCGACGCGACGACCTTCCTCAGCTACAACGCCAATATGCGCCAGCTCGTCGTGGACAAGCTGGCAGGCGCGGAGATGCTGGTTCTCAACCGCATGGCCCCCGGCACGGACGTCATGCCGTACCACAAGATCGCCCGCGCCGTGAACCGGAAGATCGACATTCTCTATGAATACACCGACGGCTCGACGCACTATGACGATATCGAAGACCCGCTGCCGTTTGACCTGAACGCGCCCGTGGTCGAGATCAGGGACGAGGATTATGCCCTGTTCTACCGCGATATCACGGAGGAACCCAAGAAATACGCGGGCAAGACCGTGAAATTCAAGGGGCAGGTCGCGCGCCTGCGCCGGGAAAAAGAGGGGATGTTTGCTCCCGGCCGGTTCGTCATGACCTGCTGCGAGGCAGATATCACGTTCATGGGCCTGCCGTGCAGATTCGCGGCGGCCTCCGGCCTTGCGGCCAGAAGCTGGGTCTGGGTAACGGCGACGGTCGAGGTCAAGTTCCACACGCTCTACAAGGGCGTCGGACCCATCCTGACGGCTGTGAACGTGCAGCCCGCCGAGCCTGCCGAGCAGAACGTCGCAACGTTCTGATACGATTCATATTCGCTCCTTTGTGTACCAAAGCAGCCGGCAGAGACTTGTCTGCCGGCTGCCTTCTGTTTTGGCAGAATGGCTCTTGCCGGAAGGCTGGAAATCAGGTATAATACAGAAAAAGACACCCCGCCGGGAGGCGGGGGGAACGGAGGCGTTTGCATATGCAGACAAGCTATCGCTTTTCCGCGCCGGGCCGCACGGAGATCAGCGGCAACCATACCGACCATCAACACGGCTGCGTGCTGGCCGCGGCTGTCGATCTGGAAACGACGGCGGAGGTCACGCTGCGGCCTGATTCCATCATCCGCGTTGCGTCCGAGGGCTATGCCCCGGTCGAGATCGATCTGAATGATCTGTCCGTCCACGCGGAAGAAAAAAATACGACCGCCGCGCTCGTGCGCGGCGTTGCTGCGGCGTTTGCGCAGCGCGGCTGTAAGCTGCACGGCTTTGACGCGGCTGTCCGCTCGACTGTCCTGCCCGGCTCCGGTCTGTCGTCCTCCGCCGCATTCGAGGTTCTGATCGGCACGATCTGCAACGAGCTGTTTTTCGATAAAAAATGCTCCGCCATCGAGATCGCGCAGATCGGCCAGTATGCCGAGAACGTCTATTTCGGCAAGCCCTGCGGCCTCATGGATCAGATGGCCTCCAGCGTCGGCGGGCTGGTCTTCATCGATTTTGCCGACCCGGCGCACCCCGCCGTCCGGCAGGCGGCATTCGATTTTGCGCACTGCGGCTACACGCTCTGCACGCTCGATTCCGGCGCGGATCACGCAGATCTGACGGACGAATACGCCGCCATCCCCGAGGAAATGCGCCGCGTAGCCCGCGTGTTCGGCAAGGAGGTGCTGCGCGAGGTGGACGAGGCGGAATTCTACGCAAATCTCAAGTCGGCCCGCGAGGCGGCGGGCGACCGCGCCGTTTTGCGCGCGATGCATTTCTTTGACGAAAACCGCCGGGTGCAGCAGCAGGTGCAGGCGCTGGAACGGGACGATTTTGAGGGCTTCCTTGCGGGCGTGCGCGATTCCGGGCGCTCGTCGTGGATGCTGCTGCAGAACGTGGTTCCTGCCGGGAGCCGGGAGCACCAGCAGATGGCCCTTGCGCTGGCTGCCTGTGAAAAGCAGCTTGCCGGGCGCGGCGCCTGCCGCATTCACGGCGGCGGCTTTGCCGGGACGCTGCTGGCGTTCGTGCCGAATGAAGCGCTTGCGTCCTTCCGCGCCAATATGGAGGCCGTGCTCGGCGAGGGCCGCTGCCACGTGCTCTCGATCCGGCAGGCGGGCGGCGTCCGGCTGGCATGAGACGGGCTGACCGCGCGGTCACGGACCGCGAACGGATTTTGCAGGTGATCGAGTCCTGCACCTGCTGCCGCGTCGGCTTTTCCTGCCCGGAGGGCGCGTATATCGTGCCGCTGAATTTCGCCTTTGTCCCCGGCTCACCTGACCGGTTTTATTTTCACGGCGCGCACGAGGGCCGCAAGGCAGAGCTCATCCGCACTGCGCCGCGCGTCGGCTTTGAGCTGGACTGCGCGCACGCGCTCGCAGCCGGACAGACCGGCTGCTCGTATTCCTATCGCTATCAGAGCGTGATCGGAACGGGCGTGATCTGCGAGGTGCAGGAGCCGGAGAAAAAGAAGCGGGCGCTGTCGGCAATTATGGCGCACTATGAAAAGAGCCGTCTGTTTACCTTTACAGACGAGCAGGCGCAGCGCGCGGCCGTGTTCCGGCTGGACGTCGCGCAGCTGACCTGCAAGGAGCATTTGTAAGAAAGAAGGAAGACACATGAACGAATTTGAACTGCAGCACCTGCCGGAGGCGTACCGCCCCTTGTCGCCGTGGAGCTATTTTGGCCTCGGCATTCTCTACGCCCTGCCGCTCCTGGGCTGGATCTTCCTGATCGTCCACGCCATCGGCAGCGCGAACATCAACCGCCGCAATTATGCCCGCAGCTATTTCTGCGTCTACGTGCTGGCGATCATTCTGGGCGTCCTGCTGACGATCACCGGCGTACTGTCCGGCCTGACCCAATCCCTGAACGGTACGTTCGCATAAGTCCATAAATCAAAAAACGTGGCTGTCTCAATGATGTTTCGATCATTTGAGACAGCCCTGTTTCTTGTGGCGGGGGGGATTATGACAGGCTCTTACCGCATACGGTGCAGAATACGGCGTCGGACAGCTTGAAGGGCGCGCCGCAGTGCGGGCAGTATCTGTTAGTCCGCTGCGGCTGGGCTGGCAGCTCAGGCTCCAGAGAGAACACAACGGGCTTTCCCTGCGGAGCGGGCTGCGTCACAGGTTCGGCAGGCTCGGGCTGCGCGGGTACATCGTATTGGATAGGCTGGGTAGGTGTTGCGTCGGGCCACTCAGGCTGTGCAGGCTGTTCGGACTGCGCGGGCACGTCGTATTGGATAGGCTGGGTAGGTGCTGCGTCGGGCCACTCGGACGGAACGGGCCATTCGGGCTGCGCAGGACGCGTGGGCGGCACAGGCGAAGACGGCTGCGGAGCGCTTGCCGTACTTTTGCACATCACTTATTATAGCAGTGGGGTCATATACAACGGAAGAAATACGATGCTGTCTTCCTCTTTGAAATCGCCGGTATGCAAAACATAAGGGATATGAAGCTGCTCGGCATATTTCGTCTTGAATTTTTTCAGAGAGGACAGCGTAAATCTAGTTTTTTGATTTTCATATTTCTACGTAAATCGAGAGAATTGGGCATTTTCTGAAAAAGCTATTCAGGAAAAAAGGATGGTGCGGTACAGACTGGTAAGAATCATAGTCGGCATATATCTCTCGACGAATGTTGACGAATCTGGTATAATTCATGCAGAGAAACCAAACAGCATGCAACAGATACGGGAGGCGCGATAAAATGAGCAGAGACTCAGAAAAGGTTTTGAAAGAGTTGCAGAAATTCCTGGACGCTCACGCAGAGGACACGGAGAACGAAGCCGACGTGGATGCCCTGGCGGAGCGGTTCTTTGCAGAATACAATCTAAAATGCAAAGAGCAGAAGGAATCTGCGCCTGAAACAGCGGACGATTATCTGGATCTCGCCGAACAGGTCACGTCGAAGAAAAAAAGAGTGGAATATCTGCACAAGGCGCTGGAGCTGGAGCCGGACAATCTGGATGCAAGACTCCAATTGATCCTGCGTACAGCGGAGCAGCCGGACGAGCGGCGGCTTGCCCTGCAGGAGCTGCTCGACGCAGCGGACAAGCAGATGGAAAAGTCCGGCGCGTTCAAGGAGTACGCCGGTGAGTTTTGGACAGCGTTTGAAACCAGACCATATATGCGCGTGCGCTATACATACTTTGACGTTTTAATTTCCTGCGGCATGATGCGCCGGGCGATCGACGAAGGGCAGCGCCTGTTGGAATTGTGCGAGAACGATAATCTCGGCGTCCGCTATCAGCTGATGCATTTGTATGCCTATATGGAAGACGAGATGCACACGCTGGCGCTCCATAAGCAGTTCGATTCCTATGAGGAAACGCAGATGCTCCTGCCGCTGGCAGTTTTGTATTACAAGCTGAATCAGTTCGATAAGGCAGAGGACTACATCAAGCGCCTTGCGAAAGCGAACAAGGATACGAAGAAGTTCCTGCGGGCGGCGGCGCGTGACCAGCTGGACGATTATATTGGCGAGATGAGCCCCTATGGATACCGGCCGTTTACGATGGAAGAGCTGCTGGACGAACTGATGCACACCAGTTATCTGTTCAACTCTGTGCCATACTTCTTCGCATGGGCAAGTAAAGTCCTTGCTGCGAAAACAAGTGCAAAAATGAGCGCAGGAAAGCCGAAACTCCTGCACTGAACCGGCAATATGAATGATGCAGAAAAGGCACGACATTGCGTCGTGCCTTTTGCGTTATCTGCAATTATACGAGGTATTCAGAAGCGCCGTTGTCCTTGCATTGACACCCATCAGCTCCCGCTGGGCCTGCCGGTTCGACTGGCACATGGGCATCAGAAAATTCACAGCCTTTCGGATCTGCTGAAGGTCAGAGAAAGTAAGGGCATTCTGGTGCAGATGCTCCAAAACACGGCTACCTTTGAGGAAACCTTTGAGCGGGTCTTATCCAACAGGAAAGCCAACGGTTTAAGTGACAAAACCTTACAAACCTGCAACAACCGCTGAATCAAGGCAAAGCGAACGGGCTTGCCGCCTGTGATTCACAGACAGCAAGCCCGTTCGGCTGCTTGAACACTAGCTTTTTGGGATCACTTCAAAATTGTCCTGCCGGGGAAATTTTGTTCAGCCAGCGTCCTCTGAGACGCTGGGGGTTTCGTAGGTTTCGATGCGGCGGATATGCGCGCCGAGCGCGGTGAGCTTGCCGACGATGTCCTCGTAGCCGCGCTCGATGAAGTGCGCATCCTCGATGAGCGTCATGCCCTCGGCGCACATGGCAGCGATGACCATTGCTGCGCCCGCGCGCAGGTCGCAGGCGCGGACCTCGCAGCCGCGCAGCGTCTGCACGCCGTCGATGATAGCGGTCTTGCCCTCGACCTGGATATTTGCGCCCATGCGGCCAAGCTCGGCCGTGTAGCGGAAGCGGTTGTCATAGACGCCCTCGGTCACGAGGCTGGTGCCGACGGCGGTGGCCAGACAGACGGTGATCTGCGGCTGCATATCGGTCGGGAAGCCGGGGTACGGCATGGTCTTGACGTTCGCGCGGTGCAGGCGGTAGGCGGATTCGACGCGGATGGCGTCGTCATACTCCGTGATGTCCGCGCCGATCTCGCGCAGCTTGGCGGTGATGCAGTCGAGGTGCTTCGGGATGACGTTTTCGATCAGCACGTCGCCGCCGACTGCGGCGGCAGCGGCCATATACGTGCCCGCCTCGATCTGGTCGGGGATGATGGAATAGCAGCCGCCGTGCAGCGCCTTGACGCCGCGCACCTTGATGACGTCGGTGCCCGCGCCGGAGATCTGCGCGCCCATGGCGTTCAGGAAGTTCGCGAGGTCGACGATGTGCGGCTCCTTGGCGCAGTTTTCGATGATCGTCATGCCGCTGCACAAAACTGCCGCAAGCAGGATGTTCATCGTCGCGCCGACGGAGACGATATCAAGATAGACATGGCCGCCGCGCAGCCCGCCCTTCGGGGCGTCGGCGCAGACATAGCCGCCGGCCTGCTCGACCATGGCGCCCATGGCCTCGAAGCCCTTGATGTGCTGGTCGATGGGGCGGACGCCGAAGTTGCAGCCGCCCGGCATGGCGACATGGGCATGGCCGAAGCGGCCAAGCTCTGCGCCGATGAGATAATACGACGCGCGGATACGGCGGACAAGCTCGATGGGCGCGGTCGCGTTGCGGGCGCGGGTGCAGTCGATCTCGAGCGTGTTGCGGCCGTAGCGCCGGATCTCCGCGCCCATATCGCGCAGGATCTCCAGCAGCAGACGAACGTCTGAAATATCCGGTACGTTTTCGATCCGGCAGGGGCCGCTGACGAGCAGCGTGGCCGGCAGGATCGCGACCGCCGCGTTCTTGGCCCCGGAAATGGTCACGGAGCCGGAAAGCTTTGTGCCGCCTTGAACGATGTATTTGATCAAAATGTAATCCCTCTTTGGTAGCGTCAGTTGACATCAGTTGACACTAAGAGTGTTTGCGGAAATGCGTTATGTTAACAAAGCCAAATTCGGCCGCTATTAGAATAGCACACCACGGCAGGAATGTAAAGGAAAATGACAATGCAGCAGCAGGAAATCTTCAGATTTTCTTCATAATTCGACAGGCGCAGACGGCGGACGCTATGTTTCCGCCGTGATTTCGCGCGTAATGCCGTTGATAAAAAAGCTTCCCGCGTCCGTTTCGACCAGCCAGACCGGCACGAAGCGGATGCCCGTACCGGCCTGATCGGACGGCAGATACGCCTGCGTAAGACCCGTCACCGCGCTTCCGACCCAGCCGAGCGCGTCACGCCGGGCCAGCAGCTGCGCCAGCGCGTCAGCGGCGGAGATGGCCTCCTGCTCCGACACGCGCGTAATGGAGCTTCCGCCGGTATAAAACGTGCCCTCGACCGCCGTGAGGCAATCGTCCGTGTAGCTTAGCGCCAGCTGGCTGCCGAGCACCGGCACGCCGAGCAGCGTCTGCGAGGTGCGGACCTGCACGGCGCCCGTCTCCGTCTGCTCCCGCGTGAGGGTCTGATATTGAAAATCCATGGCGCGCAGCAGCTTTTCTGCGGCCTTTTCAGAACTCCGCACCCGGCTGCCGCCGGTCATCACGGCGGAGAAGCCGCCCGTGCGCGTGATATGGAGCGTCCCAAGCTCGGATTCGTAGGTGCTCTCAAAGCCGGATTCGCCTGCGGGCGCGGCCTTCGCGCCGAGCAGCGCCTGCGCGGCGGTCTGCGCGCCGTCCTCAGAAAGCTCGACACTGTAGAGCACGGGACTGCGCGGAAGCTCGTCGAGCAAAACGGAAAGGCCGTAGCTCTCGTAGAGTGTCGTCAGCTCCTGCAGCATCTGCCGCTGCTCATGCGTCTGCGCAAGCCGGTTCGGAACGACGATGCACAGAAGCCCCAGCGCACAGAGCGTCAGAATGAGAAGAATCAGATTTTTCATGCGCGAAGCGCTCATGGCGGCTCCTCCTGATGGAAAATTTGAGTCAGTGGTGCAATGGATACGGCGGAAAGCAGCTGTTCTAAAGAGGTCTTCGGCGAATCTGTATGGATTTACCCACTTGTTTGTAGGGGCCGATGCCCACATCGG
>OGYC01003031.1_pt1 | contig 10528 bp, 10 predicted proteins | sample 1576461 | NCBI WGS metagenome assembly OGYC01 (sample SAMEA3541569, study PRJEB24748) | human gut metagenome | biome: human gut; feature: human-associated habitat; material: faeces | place: China | collected 2012 | reverse complement strand
CCCGTCATCAAAAAACTTGGCGAGGATTTCTCCCTTATTGATCTTTGAAGCCATGGTAAGACCTCCTGGTTGTCTGTGTGAGCTTTCAAAATTAGTTTTATTATACTGAATTTTCCATAAAAATGCAAGAGATTCTATAAAAGTCCATGCGAATCAACATCTGTCGCGCAAAGTTCTACAATTTTTTAACGATTCATCGTTTCTCCGCTTTCCCGCCTTTTTGCGGGCATTTTGCACCGCACACTCAGCTGCCAAAAATTCTCTTTCAATTTTGTGGATTCTGTCTTCCCCTGCTGCATTTTATTTTATAAGAAGTTATGTTACACTATATTTAATATGTAAATTTTTTTTCGCAGAACAGCCCGCCGGGAAGCTTCGGGACGGGTCATTTTGCAGAATATAAAAGGAAGGCCATGTCAAATTGAAAGATCTGCTCACTTCACTCCGCGCCTCCAACGAAACCTACCACTCCATGAAGCACTCCGCCCGGGCTATCATCCGCCGCGCCGAGATCCCCCTGCTCGCGGTCATCGTCCTGTATAAGGCTGCAACGAACCTGCTGTTCGTCCCCCTGATGCAGCAGCTCTGGTCGCTCACGCTGCGGTTCGCACCCATGCACTACCTGAACAACAACAACGCTTCTGATATCTTTTCCTCCCCCGCGATCATCCTGTGCATCACGCTCATTGCCATCCTGACCGCGTTCTGGGCGCTGTATGAGTTTTCCGTCCTGCTGCATGGGCTGGATCTTGCCCGCAAGGGCGAAACGATCCGCCTGCCCGCCCTGCTGCGCACCTCTCTTGCGGATATCCGCCACGCATTCCTGCCGCAGAACTGGCTCGTTCTGGTCTACAGCGCCGTGCTGATCCCGTTCACCAATTTTTTTCTCGCCTATAACTATATCACGCAGCTTGCCGTGCCGGAATACATCATGGGTGTCATCCGGGCAAACAGCCGGTATTACCTGCTCTATCTGGCTGCCGGTGCCGCCCTGCTGTTCCTCTGTGTCAGCTGGGTGCTGGTGCTGCCGCTGTTCGTGCTGGAGCGCAAAAGCCTGTGGCAGTCGGTAAAGGAAAGCTTTTGCTGCATCCGCAGGCGCGTCTTCCGTGCTTTTCTTTTGCTGCTGCGCTGGAACCTCTCGGTCGTCCTGCGTTCCCTGCTGCTGACGGCAGCGGTTGCCGTGCCGCTGTACGGCATCATCATCGCGGTCGGGCTGCAGAGCACACAGGCCATGTTTGCACTGTCCCGCGCGGCGCTGGCCATTGAGATGCCTTTCTTCCAGTTCCTGATCGACTGCGCCATCACCATGGCGCAGTGCACGATCCTCGCCATACTGCACTGCCGCCTGCGGGAGCCTCTCCCCTCTGAGCCGGAGCCGGTCCAGAGCGGAAAGCATCACCGTTCCACCGGCAGGCTGCTTCTGGGTGCATCGGTTGCGGGTGCTACTCTGCTCACCTTTGCGCTGGCATTCTGTTACCTTGCCCTGCCCAGAGACGACGAGCTGCTCTCCATGCTGGGCGGCGTTGCGCCGGTAGTCACCGCGCACCGCGGCTACTCCGCTGCCGCACCGGAAAACACCCTGCCCGCTTTCCAGCTGGCCATCGATCAGGGCTGCGAGTGGGCCGAGCTGGATGTGCAGATGACCAGGGACGGCGTGGTCATGGTGACCCACGATACCAGCCTGCGCCGCTGCACCGGCCGCAGCGAGAACATCTACGACCTGACCTATAACGAGGTTCGCAAGCTGGATGCCGGGCGCTGGTTCGGCCAGAAGTACACTGGTGTCAAAGTTCCCACACTGGAAGAAGTGCTGGACCTGTGCAAAGGTAAGATCCAGCTGAACATTGAGATCAAACCCAATGCCGCCACCCCGGAGCTGGAAGCGGAAACCATCCGCATCATCCGCGAAAAAGGCTTTGCGCAGGACTGCACCATCACCTCGCAGAGTTATGAAACCCTCTGCAAGGTCAAGGATCTGGCACCGGAGATCCGGACCGGCTATATCCTTGCACTGGGCGTGGGCAGTTATTACGATCTGCCTGCCGCAGATTTCTTCAGCGTACAGTCCACCTTTATCACCTCCGGTATGGTGCAGCAGATCCATAAGCGCAGCAAGACGATCTCCGCATGGACCGTCAACCGCGAAGAGGATGCCAGCGAACTGCTGAGCATCGGCGTGGACGACCTGATCACCGATAAGCCGGATATGATCCAGCAGCTGCTGAGCGAGGATGCCGACCTTGACAACAGCCTCGTCCTCCTGCGCGACTTCATCCGTGACCTGTTCGCTCCGTCCGGTGTCGATGAACCCACTCCTGAGGAAGAGACCATCGAAGAAGCCATCGAGGACCCGGACGAATTGCTGGATGCATCGTAATCGCGGCAAAGATCAAGTATTCTGTTAAACTACCCGTACACACATAAAAAGCCCCCTGCCAGTTCATCACCGGCAGGGGGCTTACAAGTTTACCTGATCCAGTTTTATCAAGAAAGCTTACTCGAGCTCGATTCCGGAAAGTAGGTTTTTGGTTATACCAAGTCCATTTTTCCGGTTTTGGCGTGCATAAATTCCGTTGCTTCCATTGTGTGTTTTTGAGTGCACAATGGATTGCTGTCAAATTGATGTCACGGGTCTTTGGCTATCTATCAAGTAGTTCATTCAGGTGTTAGATACACTATTATAATACACCCATTTACAAGGGAGGTCAATGGCATAAAAAAGAGGGCAGCTTTACGCTGTCCCCTTTTTCACTCGCCGTCTTTCCTTTGATCTGCCACAGGCTTCTCAAAGCCGGTTCGGTTTCGCACCCTCGGTTCAGGATTTGGCTCCCGAACCAATATCTCAGTTGGACTGCAATCCAGCGCTTCGCAGATGAGATCCAAGTGGTTCAAATTTATCCGTTCGGCGATTTCGTTGTAGTAATCGCTGATCGTAGTGGGGCGAATACCCGTGGCGCGTGCCAGATCTGCTTGCGTCCATTTCAGCTCGCCTAGCCTCTTGGACAGTAAAATTCTAATCATATTCTCGCTCGCTCCTTACAATAAAAGATAACTTTTTCCACTGGAAAAGTCAGGAAAACGTTAGATTATCACGAATCTTGTTATTTTTTATCGTAAAAGGGCCAAAGTTCGTCTTATATCCGCATAAACGAATAGCCGCAAACAAAGAAAAATCCCCCTACACCGGAGTGCAAGGGGAAGCAACTAATTTTTATGAGCCAATAAGCCAATCGCTTTCTGGCTTCGCGATGAGACGAGCATTATTATACGCCATATCCAATGTCAAACAAGTATGTCCTGTATAAACACCTTCACGGGCACCGACAGCCAATGAGAGATCAACCTTTTGTGGGTCTCCCAAACTAATTGGCAAAAGGAACTGAATCCGTCCATGATAGTATTGTGGCACGGCGGCCTTGTAGTTTTCTTTCACGCGAATTTTAGCGTACTCCAATGCAGCACGAAACAACATAGGAAGGTTACTCATATCTCTATACTGTTCGGGAATACGCTGACGGTTTCTTTCATCTTCCAAAATGTGATCAATATTGATACGCATTTCAAGGCGGGTATCAAACATCAAATCCGAAATACTGTCGAAATAACTTGCACGCTCCGGAAGCGGTGTAATTTGGCTGAGTTCCATTGCAGATTCTTTATAGAACCCTTTGAGTTTCCATTCAGCAGCACATTTCACATCATTTTTGTCGAATAACGCAAAAATAGGTTCAAAGTTTGGCGTAAACAAACCCGTGTTGAAACACACATTCTTCTTTGAAGCGTATATGTAGTTACCTTCAGGAGATGCTTCTTGCTGCGCACGAAGACGATTGAACGTGTGGTAAACATAATTTTCCAAAATTATGTTTTTTCGAGGACCTGGAGTCTGAGCATAACTCCAACGTTCTGGGCGAGCCATATCGGCCAGTCCTTGAATAGATGGCGCAAACTCTCCCAAATACGCAAATTTTCTGAGAGGTGGAACCAAATACCTTGACATATAGTGTCTCCTTTCATACCGATTCTTAACGAAAAGCAGCGTTCTATATCCAAGAGACTTGACTTTTTATAAAGCCTTTTGTATAATGGCTCTAGGAAACGTTGTAAGCCGCTATTCCGTTAATGTTTTAATGCTTACAGTAAATAAGTTATAGAAAGACACCGCAACGAGCAAGTTGATACGGTGTCTTTCTCTTTTAAAAGCTTTGGTTATTATTGTACCACACTTTTTTGTTGTTTACAATACTCAACAAAAAAACACCCCCGTTACCCACTTCGACTTATAGTCTGATGGGTAACGGGGGTGTAATCATTTGCTCCGAGTATTCAGGTCGGCAAGCTGGCGTTGGTCGGATTCCCTATATCGCTCATCCACACCTTCCAGATGTGCAAGGCTTCTTTTCAGCTCTCCATTCCAATAAATCTGACCCGTTTCGGTCTCCATTCGCTCAATGCCGGCACAAATGCAGGATAGCAGGTCAAATGTAGCCTTTCGGCTATCCATCTGCAAAATATACCGTTCTCGGCGCTGTTCATCGTCCTTTTCGCGTTTCTTTGCAGCACGATCGGCAGCTCCCTTGATAAGGATTTGATTCACAGCAAAACTAATCGCTCCACCCAGAAGTGTTCCAAGAAAAGCAATTACCGCTAAAAGCCACGCCGGAACGGCGACAGTGACTGTTTCAGCTGTCCCTGCAAGCACCTACATCCTCCTTTCAGTCCTCCGGCTGTGTCAGCAATTCGATCCATCTCGTTACGGGGAGACGATCCAAGAGCCAATCCACAAGCCGCTTAAGCATTCTTCAGTACCTCCAGCCCAGACTTTGCAGCATTAAACGCTGTCTGGACTGCTTTGCGAATCAAATCGTCCGTCACAAGAAAACGAATCGGTGCAGGCACCTTTTCACGCAGCCAAGACACAACGACTGCCAGGCGTGCCTCGCCCAGTTTGGTGCCAACGAACTCCTTCTCCGCTTTGGAGATGGCATCGATTGCCCACTCGATCAGGAGCGCCTTGTATCCGAAGCGGATAGCCACAACGGTCAGAACGGAAATCATCAGGATCACAGCGACCGCCGTAACGATGTTCATAATGCTCATAGATTGAATTCCCTTTCCTTAAATCAGCTTAAAAAGAGCTGCTTTTGTCTTTGAACCAACGATGCCATCAACGGTCAGGGAATGCTTTTCCTGAAATTCCTTGACCATCTTCTCCGTGTTTGCACCGAAGATTCCGTCCTTGTCGATGCCGAGCGCCCCCTGTAGAACCGAATTGTAGATGCGCTGCGGAAAAGCGCTGGTGGACTTTTTCAGGTTTCCGGGGCCAAAGAGTTCTGCGGCCCAGTTCGCTGTGTACGCCGTAGACCCTGCCACATTGGGAATCCCGGCATAAGCATCACCTCCCGTATTTAAGTGCCCGCGCAAGATCATCCGTAGACTGGCCAGACTGGGAATGTACCTCAGATTGCAGCTTGGATGCGGCGTTCCGGTCACTCACATTGAATGTATAGCTTTGTCGGTTTTCCTGTTTTACAGCGATGTTTTTGGTGTTAGTAGTTTGCGCGATTGGCCGCTGCGATGCCGTTGTTATAGATACCGGCCTTCCCCCCGAAATAAACGCGCTGGCAGCATTTCTGCTTGCGGCAGCGCCCCCAGAAGAAGCCTGCGCCCCTGTCGGTGATTTCCCATTGCTTGTGCGGCCGCTGCCACCAGAGGACTTTCCTCCTCCCACGCCTCTAGAACCAGACGAATTCTTATCAGAACCGTTCCCTTCATCAGAATCATCGGGATCATCACCATTTCCACCGGTAAAGAAATTTTTTACGCCGTTCCACAGGTTCTTAGCCCAGGTGATTTTATCGCCGAACCAGTCAAAGAATCCTTTCAGCCAATCCCAGATTGCCTGTGCGCTTTCTTTCAGTGGTTTCCATGTTTCGCCAAAAGCAGCGCGTCCCAAACCATTCAGAATATCGAGGAAATCTTGCCACAGTTCCTTACAGCCTGTCAGGAATTGCGTCCAATCTCCGGTCTGAAAGCCGGTAATTAAGCCAGCCAGGAGGTCGAGCAGGTGCCCGCCCAATGTGATGATGTCTGCGGTCAGGTCAACCAGTCCTTGCCAAAGGGCTTGCAGAACAACTAAAATCGAGCCCTTGTGCTCCTCCCAGAACCGTCCCAGCGAATCAAGAGCGTCTCGGCCAAACTGCTTTGCTCCCTCGAAGAACGCACTGATTTTCTCTCTCAATGCGTCAACATCAACACCAGCCTCGCTCAGGAGCCGCCCAAAGACGCTATCGCCGCCCTGCAGGAAGGTAAAAACATCTTCCAGCACAAGGAACAGCAAGAGCCATTTTGCGGCCGCAAGGGCAGTTTGCAGATTAAATCCTTGCAGGAGTTTCACTGCGCCCGCTAAGAAAGACAAAATCTTGCTTCCGTTGGTTGCAAGGAACAGAGCTGTGGCGACCATCACGATCAGCTTCAGCAGCTGTTCTACGCCGCCAAGTTTCTCGGCAATATTTTTCAGCCACGAAATCAGCCGCTGTGCCTTTCCCATCAGGAAATCGCTTATGGTTTTTATTGCTTTGCCAATACTGGTTGTGATGCTAAGCATGTCATCTGCACCTGCAAGCCAAAGCCCCCACTGATTTCTGACATAAGTAAGAGCGTCCCCGATGCCGAAACCGAGTTCATCAAAGTTCTTTTGAATGTCGCTTTCTGCCGCAAAGAACGCTTCTTTCAGTTGCTTTGCGGAAAGTTTTCCGCTCTCGGCCAGATTTTGGAGTTGCTTTTCGGACACTCCCATTGCAGACGAAATAGCTTTCACAACCTCCGGGGCAGCTGTTTTTAAGTTAGAAAAGCCAGATTTGTCCAGCTTATCCGAAGACATAGCCTTTTGCAGTACGCTCATGGTGTTGTCAAGATTTGCTTCTCTGCCGGAGCCTTTTTCCAGCTTTTCGACAAGCGAAACAAACTTCACAGCATCATCAACCGGGAACAGTTTACTGTTCAACTGCACCAGCTTTGTCACATCTCCGGCCATGACCCCGTATTCTTCACGACAATCCTGAGCCCCTTGCAGAATCTTCTGCTGGATATCCGCTTGGTCTCCCATCTCGCGGGTTGCCCCGCGGATGGTATCGTTGATTGATGCTCTGCCGGTGCCGCCGGGCTCCAGGTCCATTACCAGAACGCTCTTTTCTTTTGCGTCTGCAGACCGGGCCAGCTTGACGCGACCCAGAACGCCCAGCAGTTCTTTTCTGTCAAGCGCAATTCGGGTTCCTTCATTTCTCTGGGCCACAACCTTACCATAGTCCAGAAACGGCTCCGCAATCAGGCGGGACTTCACCTCGAAATTGCTGTCACTGAAAACAGCCTTTTTCCGGTCACGCACAATTTCCACGCTACCATCCATAGAAAGCGTATCAACTGCCTTTGCCGTGGCCGCAGGAAGCGTAAAGCGGAAATCACCGCCCGATGTCAAGTCTTGGACAACTTTTTTCACAAATAAATTTGAAAAAAGCGAAAAAAAAAATAAGCCCTGCAAGGCTTTCAATCGGTTTTTGAACCAATTTGAGCCTTGTAGGGCTTATCTCTATACTCTATACAATTTTTGCTTTATACGGCCTGCAACGGGGTGTTTTCCATTACTTTCTTAAATTCTTCGACCGTCATTTCAGCATCCTCAGCAGCTTCTTCAACCGTCACGCGGCCTTTTCTCACCTGCTTAATCAACATCCGCATCTCACCGATACCAATGCCTTCTTCTCTGCCGATACCGATACCTTCTTCTCTACCTTCGGCCTTGACACCTTGACTAAGATTGCACATAATAAGCACCTCTCTTTCCAGTTCTTCGCACATTGCAACGCCAAACTCTTCTTCGAGAATTTTCTTTTTCTCCGTAGCTGCTCTTGACGAAGAAAGCAGCACATCCAGAAACTTCAAAATGCCTGTATAGTTTTCTGTATCAGGTTTTCCCAGACAAATCGTTACCACGCTCATCAGATCATAATTTTCTGATTTCTCGGCAGCGTTTCCAATCAACTGTTCTGGCCGAATCGAATACCGCGTAAGCGTATTCTGAAATTCATCGGACGGTTTTGTACAAACCCATATAGAATACACTTTTCGGATTTTTCCATACTCAGACTTTTTGAATATCGGCCCGTGCTGTGCAGAAATCATTCTGCTGCAATAATAGATTGCACGTTTTGTCAGTGGGTATCCCGGATTAAAAGCAGTCTGCGCTTCCACATTGATAATAAGACGAATCACATCCTGCTGTGCTGCATCATTCGCTGCCGTTGGAGCAATCGCATCAAAGCGAACGTCATAACGCACCGTTCCCTCAGTCAGCGTAGAATCCTCATTGTTGCTTCCAGTTATTACGTCAGGAGCTTTCGGAGGTCTGTTTGTATCATCAACGTGAACGCCAACCGTGCCAACCTCTGGAGTCCCCTCAATATACTTTTCAGCAATTTCGTCTACTGAACATTCACTGTATTCATCTACACAGCCCTTCATAATCTGCGCCAAAATCTGCTTGTTAGCCAGCAGCTTTTTGGCAGTCTTATCATAGTCCGAATCAAACTCCGTCTGAGTCATCGTGTGGGCAAGCTGATTTTCTACCGTGTTTTGCTTTTCCATCGGCATTCACTTCCTCGCAGTAGATTCAACAAGAGCGTATAAACTCTTACTGTACTTTCATCTTACCATAAATCGCTTCTCATATCAAGCTGTGCAACTCCCTCAAAATCCTTAAATTTTTACGAACAGTTGTCCATAATATAACATTGTCGTTGATGTTATATTATGGACAACGCTGCCCGTTCCACAATCAGAATCCATCGGCTATTCTCGATCATCTTAACTTTTCTTCTGCATTATAACTCTTTTTAAGTTAAGATACAAAATTAGAGTTAAGACTAGCAGAAAAAGCGCATCACAGCTTGAAAATTCCACTCTTTGAAATTGTTCATGTTATTACATTTCTATTGATGTTATATCATGGGCAACCGCTTGATGCTACTTTCCTGTCGTGCTATACTTATCTTATACAAAATTGTCAAGGGGGAGTGCATTATCATGAGTAAAAGACTTGTCGCTTACTTTTCTGCCAGCGGTGTCACCGCAAAAGTTGCTGAAAATCTGGCAGATGCCATCGGTGCAGACATTTTTGAGATTCAGCCAGAAGTTCCTTATACCAAGGCCGATCTGAACTGGATGGACAAGAAATCCCGCAGCACCATCGAAATGAGCAATCCGAACTCTCGCCCTGCCATCGCCGCCAAACGTGATAACATGGACGAGTATGACACCATCTTTGTCGGCTTTCCTATCTGGTGGTATGTTGCTCCCACCATCATCAATACATTTCTGGAAAGCTACAACTTAAAAGGTAAGACCATCATCCCCTTTGCCACCTCCGGCGGCAGCGGCATGGGCAAAACCAATGAAAAACTTGCGCCGAGCTGCACTGGTGCAAAGTTACTGCATGGTAAGGTGTTCAACTCCTATTCCAGCAAGGCAGATTTGTCTGCATGGGTAGAAACCCTCAGCCTATAACTCTCACATTCCTACAGAATGAAACGCCCTCATAGCCGAGAAGATTTACGAATCCTCTCAACTATGAGGTCGTTGTTTTCTTCCCCATCATGTAAATTATACGTCATACTTATAGCATAGCCTTCATACAGTTTTGTTCATAATATCACATTTCCCACCGGACATCCTTTCTTCTTTCCGCAAGTCCTGGTTTACTAAGAAATAAAGATGGCTCTGCAAAAATATAATCATTTTTCTTATTTCTAAAACGCGCGGTGCCATTCATAATATAGCAGGCGTCTTTTGCTCTTGTCAGTCCTACATAATGCAAATTCAAATCTTGTTGAACCGACGACTCATCGCCAAACTCGTTAGGAATTATCCATTTATACATATCCATTCATTATCTTGGTCAATATCTCTCCACAAAATCCATTTACGGAGAATTTCTAAAAGCTCCGAATAAGAAGATTTTCCGTCAAGCCCACTCGGACAAACTTGCCCAATATGAAGAAGCACTTCAAATTCTGAAGCAGCACTCGCCTGATGGGAAGTTTCCTACCATGAAAGACCTTCGAGCAGAAAAAGAGCAGCTTACGATTCAGAAGGATACCCAATATGATACTTACCATTATTTCAAGGATTATCACAAAGAACTCCAGACCGTGTGTGCCAATGTAGACAGCATCCTCGGCACAGAACAAGAAGTGCAGCAGCACGAACAGCAACACACGCGGAAATACGAACCATCTCTCTAACAAGTTTTCAAATTCGCCTAAAAACAAAAATAGCCAGCGTATCATGTGTTACATTCCACACAATACGCTGGCTATTCGTTTCACTTACTGCTTGTACCGCAGCATCCCATTTTTCAGTTCAATAAATTTTCCATCAAAGATTTCCTGCAACACCTGCCTGCATGGTATCCGTTGTAATCTTCTGACCTCAGACGCTTCCATTACGCGGAAAGTGGTTTGGTGATGATCCT
>OGYC01003023.1_pt1 | contig 10559 bp, 6 predicted proteins | sample 1576461 | NCBI WGS metagenome assembly OGYC01 (sample SAMEA3541569, study PRJEB24748) | human gut metagenome | biome: human gut; feature: human-associated habitat; material: faeces | place: China | collected 2012 | reverse complement strand
CAAGCCAACACGCTTTTCCGGTAGCAGTCCCCCACCGGGAACCATTTCTCCCCTACCTGCAAGGAGTTACCTGCCCACGTGTCGACATAACGTAGGTTCAGGATAAAACCACGATGTACACGGACAAGATAGGCGTCCGGTAATTGCCGATCCACGCTACCCAAACGGCATGCCACGGTAATCCGGGAGTTATCTTTAAAATGAAAATAGCAATAATTACCCGATGCCTCTATCCAAACGATTTCGGCATAAAAATATTTCTTGTAATACTCGTCCTGACGGATAAGCAAGCCATCTGCCACCAGCGGTGACACCCTCAAAGGTGCACTTGCACTCGATAAATCTGTTTTCATTGACAATTAAATTTATGCCTCATGAAAAAATCACCGACGGGCATGACAGATTATCTCACATACAATGAATAATCATAAAATCAATATTTATTACTTAAAACAAAAATAAGAGAGATGTTTATGTTTGTGGTTGTATTCTCATTTCTTCTTCAACTCCTCGCCGATTTTTTTCTGCAAAGCTTTTCCCTTCAATCCCTTGGCAATGATTTTATTTTCCTCGTCCAACAAAAGGATGTAAGGAACCGTCTGCACGTGATAATGGTCAAAGACAACGCTACTAGAATCGATACCTTGTTTCCAAAACATTCCATCCGTGTTTATAGCCTTTTCCCAGACCTGCACGTTCGAGTCCCGGGAGATGCTGACAATTTCCAAGCCTCGCAAGTGATATTTTTGATACATATCGAGAAGATTCACGTTTTCTTCACGACAGGCAAGGTCTGTTGCTTCCCAAAACACGAGAAGTTTAAGTTTTCCTTTCACGGGATACAGGGAAAGCGAATCCCCCGTTTGTGACATAACCGTGAAATCGGGTACAATGTTTCCCTCGGAAAATCTTTCCATATCTGCAATAAGTGCCGCCACCGCCTGTCCCGGAACAGTTTGTTTAGCTACATCCCCCAGTAAAGCATATCTTTTTTTGAGTAGATCAAGTTCCAATTGTTGAGCCCCGGCGGCAACAACGTGAGCCGCAACATAAGAGTCCGCATATTCACGGAGCAACTCATCCTCTTTATCTCGGGCATACCCAATTGCCATTTCAAACTGTTCGTTCAAAGCCTTAAGTTTTTTCCGGTCACCGGACTGCTCCGCTTGATTATACTCTTGCTGAAGCGTATTTTGAACTTGTAATAAATCAATATTCAGTTTATTAAATCTCACAAGAATTTCCTGCTGTTCTCCACCTCTCACCAAAACTCGACGCTCATTCATATTTACCATGAAATGAGTATTTTCAAGAATCAAGGGGACAACTCTCGCTTGCTCCGCCGTAACAATATAAGCAGCTCGGGCAGAATTCACCTTACCGGTAAATTCAAAAGTTCCATTCACGATTCGTGCCGTTCCTAGCGTATCCGGCTTCCCACTTTCATCACTTACCAAATAAAGTACGCCACTAGAGATTCCGTCAATTTTACCGTTTATCCGGTACCCCTCTTGCCCCCTGCAAAGCAAAGAGCTTACCAGTACTAGAATTAACAAAACAAACCTTTCCATAATCTATACTATTATTTTCTCCATTCTTTGATGCCTTTTTCACGAACATAAAACCACCAATAAGAATTCCTACAAGAATTTATTCACTAAATTTAGGGTATCAAATTAGGACTGTTCAAAATGAACAGTCCTAATTTTTACAGAAATAATGATTAATAATAAGGTACGATATCCCCCAGCTTAACCCGTGCCGCACTTCCATCCATCTGGTCGTACACTGTTACACGGATATACCGTACCTCCCGGAAACCTTCGGCAATCGGAAGCAAAGTTACCTCACCCGATCCCCGCCCGAGCATATTTTCCTCGGTATAGGTGACATTTTTCCAATCCGCCTGATCCATCGAGGTCTTGACAATAATCGAAGGCGGTAAAAAATATTGAGATTCGCTATCCAATTGCGGATCAAACAACATTTGGGAAATTTTTACCCCGCGAATATTTTTTGCCTCTTTCAACTCTATCGTCAGCGTGTAGCTACGAAGATAAGACAATATCGTTGTTTCCCAACGAGTGGTCGGGTCGTCATCCAACAAATTAATTAACATTTTATCCGCTCTGGAATCTTCAATGGAACATCTTATAGTATCCACCTCCGTCACGGCAATACAATTCATAGTCGGTAGTGTTGAATATCCCAAATCCGTCATGTAATTTATCGACATGTTGTTGAAATAATGCTTTCCATAACGCTCAACCTTCAACCCTGTCAACTCGTTCGCTTTGTTCAACACCTTAATACTTCTCGGTTTATCATGCAAAATACTACTATCAGCTTTCGTTGCGTATTTTGAATCCGGGTAAAGGTAACGATTTCTTCCCAACACAATCTTTTCCAACTTGGGACAATAGAGTACATCTTCAAAAGAAGTTATATCATAGTCGAACTCCAACACTCTCACCGTGTCTATAAAATTATCAAAATCCTGTTTCTCGGACTCTGTCTGATTCGAAAAACCGTACCGCTGACGTATCGCGGACTCGAATTCCGAGGTGAAAGTTTTTGCAGAACTCAACACGAGGGGTAAAAAACGTATCGTATCCAGACACCCTTCCAGTTTCCCTTCCCGGAGAATAAAAATGGAATCCGAGGGAAGTGTGCTTACATTTTCCAGCGTGATGAAATTCTTCGTGAAGTCTTCCTCTTTCAACGGGAGTTCGAGATCATTCCCCTGTACATCCGTGTATTTTAGCTTGATATCTATAATGTTATCATTCCACTGATCCATGAAAAACACCAAGTTAGTACCCACTCTGTAAAACTTCGTGATCACATTCGTAAACGTACGAACAGCCTCGTGTTCCTCCGTGTAAGGACGCCCGTAATTAGTCAACGTCAATGACTCATTGTTATTTTTATCTACCCCGCAAATATCAAAACGAAAAGTCCCCTCTGTCAGATCACGCAACTCGAAAGTCGTTGCATTTCCATCCAACAGTGTATCTCCTTTCACGTTATCGGACGACCATGTTACTTTTATCTTATCAACAGTAGCGTCCATACTATTTTTCCACTGCAAACTCAGCCTCTTCCAACCGGGAGTAACGTCCAGTTCTGTACATTTTCCGACATAACGTATCTTTCCGTTACCGGCGTAATCTCTATAGGTATCTTCCAAACTTTCATTGCAACTAACCAGTAAAACAGCCAGTACCAATAAATTTATTACATATCTTTTCATGGTCAATCTTTTTTCACATAAACTTCCAATTCCTGCATCGTGAAATAATCACCGCTATTTGTATTTCTACTTGTCGTGGCAGAATCATACGTATCGTTTACAACCATTTTCAAATAACGGTATTTCTTCGAAGAAGCCACAAATTTCACATCGACATAGATTTCATCCGCAGCTTTAAGATCCCCCTCGCTTTTTACTACTGCCGTGTAGAGCTCATAAGGATGCGTCCACCTATCCGCCCTATTCAAGCTAGGCGACTCTTTAAGCGCCCCCATTCTTACCCATGAATCGGCATTGGGATCATCATCGTTCCCCGCGTAAATGGTTACGTCACAAGGCAATTTATCATAATAGAATCCAGACCATACCGAGTATAACGCCCCACTGCTATAAGTAAACGACCCGCTCATGGGTAACATACTGTAAATCCGTATAAAGGCAGGTATTTTTTCCTCTTTCAAGTCAATGATAATAGGTTTACCTAAAGCATAAGGTCCTGCCACGTAGGTGTAACATTCATCTTTATTGTTGGGGTCTTTCAGAACGTACTGCAACCTGCCCAATCCTTTCCGCTCCCCGTCGAACAGGTATTCCACGCTTGTTTTGGCATCATCGCGCTCCAATGATAATCCCCCGTCATTATAATTGTCCTTTGTCATTGGGAAATTTTCAGTGAAATAAGCCTCAACATCCTTCCACATTTCCTGCCTTACGCGATATCCGCGAAAATCATCGGTACGGATAATCACCGTGTTTTTCTCCCGTGCTTGCTGCAAAGCGAATTGCAACGTGTCACCTCCCTTGTTGATAGGAAAACTTCTCAACAAAATCGTATCCTCTTGTTGTGTCTGGGGGTTCGTTCCCATGTAAAACACATGCACCATACCCGTTACTATTTCGGGGGTATTGTAAATCACTTGGAACCCTTCCCACGAGGGAGATACTTCCAACTCTTTAAAAAAGGCATAAGGGGCACTGTCTTGCGTGTCAAAGGTCATGTTAATCGGCTCCGACTCCTCGTTGCGGTTATTGACAAAAGTGATACGAGCGGGAACATTTTGCCGTGCCTCATTAAACCCGTCCACGAAAAGCGAATCGCCCACGTAACTGCCTACTTTCAGAACTTCTTTCCCTTGAGCGTTGGTGTACCGAACATTAAGTGCAAAAATATCGCTATCATCCGGCAACTTATAGTGCATCATGGCTCCTCCCGGCATGGCTTTAAAAAGAAAGGCATTTTCGGGTACATTGATGTTGAACATCGATTCCTCGTCATTACAAGCAACCAACCCGAATATAAATAATAATATCAAAATCGTATTTTTCATCTCTCTATTTTTTTATTAATAAATCTACAATCTAAAATCGTAAATCTAAAATTCATTTACCACCCGGGATTTTGAACCATACTGGAAATCAATATCTCTTCGGCATCAATCGGATCTAGATAATCCCGAGGAGCCGTAAATTTACACTTGCTGAACACGACAACGGGGCCATTAAAATTATTGTAAAATACTCGTGCAGATTCCCCAAGCACGTTCCAACCGTACTGTTTTTCATTTAGTAACTCGTGTGCTATTTTCCAACGACGAACATTCCAGTAACGATGCCCCTCGAACGCAAACTCAATATTGTTCTCTTGGCGAATAATCTCGCGCATTCCTTCTTTCGTGTCCACCTTACCGGGCGCCTTGGAGTAAGACTTCCAAGCCGACACGACTTTCGGCACCCCAGCACGTTCGCGTACTTTATCCAACGGGTCATAAACACGACTGTCAGGCTTATCCAAATATTCATTCCAAGCCTCTGCCTGAATCATATAAACTTCTGCCAAACGAATAAGCGGTATCGTGAAACCACTACTCGTGAGGTTGCTCATGTAAGTCTTCGTCGACCATTTAGAGAAAGTATGTTTTTTCAGCCAGTAACCGTTAATATTCTGATAGTCATTACTGGAAATAATATCAAACGAAGTTCCCCATTTTTCCCCCTTGTAGGCTTCAACCAATTGATTGTAATTTTTACTCGACGTGTTTACCCCGCGTTGCCAATACAAACGATCTCCGGCAATCGACGCATAAAACCGGGGTTCGCGACGTAAATGTAATTGCAACACCTGCGTGTTGAGCGGTACCACATCTTTATAAAGTCCACTGGACTCCGTGCCCATTTGATAACGTCCCGCATAATTCCACGTGTTATCGGCATCTATGGGCAACCCGTGTTCTGTGTAGTATATTTCAACCATTTTCATCGACGGTAAAATGGCTCCACACAGTTGATCACTATAATTATCCGGGTCATTCACGAGGCGAGGCATAATCCACTTGTCAAACCACAAACTGGATTGTTGTTTACATTCGAATAAATATTCCGGATTCGAATAAGAGGAATACATGATATTCTCGATGTCATCCATTTTGTTCAACAACTCGGTTGCTTTACTTGCTTGTCCCCCGTACAATGTCCTACCATTTTCTTCACACACCCTAACCGCCTCGTCGGCAGCCTCTGCCGCCAACCGCCATTTTTCCCGGTCATATTCCGCGGAAAAAAGAGGTTCTCCGTTTTTGCCTTTAAAATCAGAGTAAAACATATTACCATTAAAGAGTGGAGAAGCAGCATAAAGCAACACGCGAGCCTTAAGCGCACACACGGATTCCTTACAAAAGGCGTGGATATCATCATTGGACCTCGCGTTTCCCACCGGAACGTGTTCGACCGCGGCATCCAGCAACCGGACTATTTCTTTAAAACAAGTATCCACGTGCTGACGCGGCAATTGCAGCTGTTTTATGTCAGCATCGGCTGCAATATTCTCTGGAACTAAAGCAATCGGCCCGTAACGGCGCACCAATTCAAAATATATGAATGCTTTCAACGCCCACACGTCCGCTTTCCATTGCTGTTTCTCCCAATCCTCCATGTTGTAAACATTGTCTATATTCTCTAGGAAAGTATTACAATTACGAATAATTATATAAGACGTTCTCCATGTTGCTCCATACGGAGATTGTGACATTTGTTGCCCCTCGGGAATTTTAAACGCATCCCATCCCCTATTTCTCATATATTCACACGCCACAAATTCATCCGTACCCACGATAGAGGTATTCGTGGCTATATTGGAAAACAATCTGGCCATTTGCCCGTGCAATCCCTTCCACCACTCCTCGGCATTGTTCCTTCTCTCGAATATAGTTTCGATAGTTTCGATGTCATTTTCCGGCACCATATCCAAATAATTACACCCTGTAAACAATATAACAGCGCATATTATCGATAACAAATATTTCATATCTTCATTATTTAATTAGAAACTAACACTCAATCCAACCGAATAAGTACGTTGTATCGGATAATTAAAACCATTATCCCCTAACTCTACATCCCATATCTTGAAATTTGAAATCAAGAACGGATTATTCACTCGCGCGTAAAACTTAACGTTTTGCATTTTCAACTTATCCATCAAATTTTTGGGTAAATTGTACGCTAATTCCATTGAAGTACAACGCAGGAATGTACACGAACGCATAAAGTAAGTGCTCTTCCGCACCTCTGCCCCAGAATACCAATTTTCTTGCGGATTGTGCACGCTTATATATTGCGTGGAAAGCCTCGGCCAAAAAGGACGCTCTTTCATATTATCCTCTTCCCAATGATCATCATAAATAGCTTTCAGCATAGCTTTATCCCCGATAAAAGGATTAATTTTCGTTGGATCCATAAAAAACGAACGTTTACCCGATCCTTGAAAAGCAAAACTAAACTCCCAATTCTTGTAGTTCACGAATCCACTAAATCCATAAATCACCCTCGGCGTCGTTGGAAAGCCTATATATGTGGCATCGTTCACGTCAATCACGCCATCGCCATTCAAATCCCGGTAGCGAATATCACCGGGCATAACATCACCGCCCTGCACGGGAGAGTTATCTATTTCCGCTTGATCCCGGAACAATCCTTCCGCGATATACCCGATCGTTTGAGATATCTCGTGTCCTTTCCTCAACTGCCATTCCGGCTTATCCATGGCTTCTTCTATTTTCTGGTAGATAGCCTTACTATAAGTGAACGTACCGTTAAGAATCACCCACAAGTCTTTCGAGAAAGCATGTTGGATTTTACCCGACAAGTCTATACCCCGGGAACGTGCCCTACCCACGTTCGACAACTGGTAGGCTTCCAAACCCGTCGTCTGTGGAATGACAGTACGATAGTCAAGAATATTATGACGAATCTCTTGATAGAAATCAGCATTTACTTCCAGTATCCCGTCAAACAATTTTGTCTCAACGCCCAAATTCACTTGCTCCGCAATCTCCCATTTAATCTTACTGTTCGGGTACGAAGTTACTTGATACCTGCTCATTGTAGCATTCCCCGGACGAGGATCAGTCGTACTTGTCGTTTTGTTCAACAACGGCAAATGCGTGAAACGCGGAGAAGAGATAATCCCGTCATTACCCACCTTTCCCCAAGAAAGACGGAATTTCAAGAAGGATAACCAACCCGAAGTGTTGTCCGTCAACAAGCGTTCCTTGGAAGCGATCCATGCCATCCCGACCGCCGGGAAAAATCCATACTGGTGATCTCTGGCAAAACGCTCCGACCCGTTATACCCGAAACTGGCTTCTACAAAATAACGATCCCTGAACCCGTAAGTACCGCGCATGGAGAACCCTAAATTCCGTTGCGGGATGTAATCCAAAACCGTTTCAATATTCTTCGTGGTATTAGAGAGCATCGTTTCCTGCGCGTTAAGTACCGCCGTCAAACTCGTTTGATGTTCTTTCCATGCCGCCACGTGCAAAGCGCGTACTTCATAACTCAACTGTGTGGTTTGATAACGTTTTGCATTCTCCGTATTTGTCTTATCCTTTTCCAATGTTCTTTTGGCAGAATTTTCATTCAATATGGTCAACGTGTGTTCGCCCGTTTCAAAATCATAATTTCCTAAAGCATACCGGAAAGGAGTCGTGACAAAAGCATTATTATAATACCCTACCCTGTTTAAAGAAATACTCGCCCGCAATTCCAAGCCTTTGAGCAGAGTCGAAAGATTATGAATATATTCTGCCCGGGTCGTGGCGGAATAACGACTCCGATCCCGGTATCCCTTATGAATTTCTAAATAAGGATTAGTTGAACCACTTGTTAGCGAACCAAATCGGATATGAGGCCAAGTAGTTTCCGCATCAGCCGGATAGACCGGGGCAAAGTTCACCGGCGAAGCGTTGAAAGCTAAAGAATAAGCCGAAGTAACATCTGTATAAGGCCCATGATATTTATCCAAGTTAGCTGACGCGTTAATCAACAATTTAATCCCCGCGTTCAAATCAATCGTCAAATTCGTACGGAACGAAAAAGTATTGCTGATAATATTACAATCAAACTGATTCAAACGTTCTGTTTTTAACATACCCTCATCCCGGTTGTAATTCACCGACGCATAATACTGCATCACGCGGGAACCTCCCCGGATATTCAAACCCGCGTGATGATTGATGGAATAATTCTTGAACAAGATATCGTACCAATCATTGGCAGGATATACCCACGAGGGATATTTATCGGAACCCGTGCGTTGGATACGTTCCAGACTATACTGGGGTGTCGCACTCGGGTTACGAGCCAATAAAGCCTGATTGTACATCTCCATGTACGTGACAGGATTCACAACTTCTATTTCCCGAGTAGGCATAGAAGCAATGGCTTCATAGCGGAATGAAGTATACACGCTCCCTTCCTCTCCTTTTTTGGTCGTCACCAGAATAACGCCATTCGCACCGCGGGCACCGTACATGGCGGTTGCCGACGCATCTTTCATCACGCTGAAACTCTCGATATCTTCCGGCACCATACGAGACAGATCCAATTTTGATGACTCCACACCATCAATCAAGATCAACGGGTCAACATTTGCACTCGTTTGGAACGAGGTTATACCGCGGATATAGAATTTAGTATTCATCTCTTCCTCGGTCAACGCACCGGGAATACCACCTGTTTGCCATCCGATCATCCCAGCTATCTTCCCGGCAAAACTTGATGTCAAATCGCTATTGGAAGACTTCAAATCCATCGGTTTTACAGTTGTAATTGCCGACACCACGCTCTCCTTTTTCTGCTCCCCGAAAGCTACCACGGTCACCTCTTCCAAATTCTCCTCCGTGGGTTTCAAACGAATATTCAACTTCGTCTTTCCTTTTACTTCTACAATTTCCGGCTTGTAACCGATAAAAGAAACCCGTAATATATCATCCGGCTTCACGGGAATCGTGTAATTACCTTCCGCATCAGAAGCTACACCTTGTGTCGTTCCTTGGATAACAATAGTAGCACCGGCAACAGGATTACCTTTCTCGTCCACGATACGACCACTCACTTTAGTCAATTTCACTTCCGGCTCAATCTTCAGTTTCTTTATGACGACAGTCTGTCCTGTAATACTATACGCCAAGCCTTTCCCTTGCAACAGCGAATCCATCGCTGTCCGTAGCGAAACATTTTTCAACGAAAGCGACACATCCTTCACGTGCTCCACATCCGGAGCGTTAAACACGAACTCGTATCCCGTCTGTTGACGCAAACTCTCGATAACTTTCACGAATGTTGCATGTTTCAAATCAAGGCTGACATTGGGCACAGCCTGCCCCATACACGGGTATTGCCACCGCATAACAACCCGCCGATTAGAAAAATAGTTTGCAACAGCAAAATAAATTTCCTGTTTGGGCTCATCCCAAACCATTTTCGTCGATTTTTTTGCATAACTTTGTACTTGAATTTATTTAATGAATAATTCAGCCTTAAAAGCGAGAGATGTGTGCGCATCTTTTGCTTTTTTTATTGCTGTCCTACAATCACTTTCTTTCCATGTATTTTGTATTTTATTTTTCCGGTCAAAGCCACTTTATCCAATACCTCCTCCAGTGTCTTGCTCCGCTCCACGTATATATAATAACGATCGGTTTTCAAATGCTCCGATTCGTACTCCACTTCCATATCATACCAACGGGAAAGTTCATTCATCATATCTTCCAAGGTCACATCCTTGAACACGAATTCCCCGTTCTTCCATGCCAGCACTGACACTAAATCAGCCTCTCGTACAATCAGAGCACCGCCACCCGCCACACACTGCTGACCGGGATTCAATATCAAAGAATCCGAGCCCGCCGCCACGCTCACTCGCCCTGTAACCAATGTCGTTGAAACATCGTCTTTCCGGTAAGCATTCACGTTGAATTCCGTTCCCAACACTTTTACCGTTACCGCTGCCGCCTAGATCGGAAGA
>OGYC01003019.1_pt1 | contig 10579 bp, 6 predicted proteins | sample 1576461 | NCBI WGS metagenome assembly OGYC01 (sample SAMEA3541569, study PRJEB24748) | human gut metagenome | biome: human gut; feature: human-associated habitat; material: faeces | place: China | collected 2012 | reverse complement strand
TGGTAAATCCGGACGATATCGTACAGGATTACGGTGCAGATACTCTGCGTACCTACGAGATGTTCATTGGTGCCTTTGATCTGAGCGCTTCCTGGAGCGAGGAAGGCGTAAAGGGATGCCGCAGATTCCTTGAGAGAGTATGGAAGTTACAGGATATTCTGACTGATGAAGAAGGCTATAGTGCAGATTTAGAGACTAAGATGCATCAGACTATCAAAAAGGTCAGCAGCGATTTCGAAAACCTGAAGTACAACACCGCCATCGCGGCTATGATGTCCCTGATCAACGAGTTCTACAAGAAAAACTCCATTACCAGAGGCGAATACAAGACACTGCTTACTTTGCTGAACCCCGTAGCACCTCATATCACTGAGGAATTGTGGCAGACTGCCGGCTTTGAAGGCAGACTGTACCAGGTAAAATGGCCCGAGTTCGAGGAAGAGAAGACCGTAGAGAGTGTTGTCGAGATCGGAGTTCAGGTCAACGGCAAGATGCGTGTGACCATCAAAGTTTCCAAGGATGAGACCAAGGAAAATGTCATCGCCATGGCAAAAGAAGCTCTGGGTGACAAGCTGACCGGCAACATCGTAAAAGAGATCTATGTTCCCGGCAGAATCGTCAACATCGTAGTTAAGTAGTTCAGCCATGTCCATGGCTGAACTTTCGAGAAATATAATAACTCCTGACAGACCTTACGCCTGCCGGGAGTTATTTCTTTGCGCTTTACTTTTTTCTAAAATGTTTTGAATCTGCTGCAGTTCTGCTTCGCTGCTGTATTTTTTGATAGCAGTGATTGCTGCCTGCATTTCCTGTGGGGTAAAAGTAAGATGCTCTTTCTTTGCTTTACGCATCGCGGGCATGAGAAGTGCCAGCATTTCTTTTTGAGTTTTGCCGTGACCTTTGGCAAAAAGAGTGGAGAGAAATTCTAATTTTTCTCTGGGGATGTCCTTCACAAGATCATCCTGCATCCAGAGGGGAGTCTGTGAATAATCCATTTTGTTGACCTCCTGATTGATTTTGAGTGGCTGCGAAAAGTCCGGACAACATAGACGGATCGAAACTATCCGGATCTGAGAATCCTTCCGGGAACAGCTCCTGCATAGACTTAGCCATATCCATCATTTCTTGAAAATTATGGATATTGTCGAGCATCTGGGTGACCTGCTGCAGGGATGCTTTCTGCGCTTCATCGCATAAAGGCATCAGATCACTGCATAGTTCACCGGCGAGACTGCTCCCATCAGACGGTAGAGAAAAACTGTGCAGAGCAGTTTCCGGATGCTTTCTGAAAAGTGCCAGCGTATATTGCAGCTCCTGGAATTTTATGTAGACAGCAAGTCCTTTCAGGAGATGCGGATCTATATAATAGGCAAGTGTTTTCAGAATCTGAATGCGGTTGTTGGTGAATAAGGTATCAAAGGCAGCCGCCTTGTCGATTCTGTTATCATCCATGTGTCCGTTACCTTCCTGCCAAATAGTTACTAGTATTTTATGAGCGCGGCAACAGGCTTATGACGATCAGTCCTTCGGGGTACAGCTTCGTCTGTACCCCGGGATGACCGCACACTCAATCTCCGGGAGCTCCCGGGAAGTCAGCGTTAGTTGCAGCCGCAACCGTTACCGCAGCTGTTATTGCCACCGCAGAAGCAGGACAGAAGCAGGATCCAGATCAGCCATTCACAGCAGTCATTGCCGCCGCAGCCATTGTTGCTGCCCAGCAGTCCGCAGCCATTGTTGTTACCGCAGCCACCGCCGCAGAACAGTAACAGGATGATCCAGATGCAGCTGTTGCCGAAAATACCGTTACCACAGTTGTTATTGCCGCAGGAATTGTTGCAGCCGCAATTTGTAGCAGTTAAGTCACTCATTTTTAGTGCCTCCACATTTTATTTATGCTTTATTGTATGCGGGGGAGCATGTCAATGTTTCCGGAAAAGGCTTGCAATAATTTTCGGATATAGTACAATAAAATTGTACTCCCATGCAGATATGCGTTGTGATGGGTTGCATAGTTTCGATAAAGTAATTAAGGATAAATAGATGACACAGAAGATATATGTGGTAGAAGGACGAAAGTTCCGCACGGAAGCGGATTACCAGAACGCCCTGAAGGATCAGCAGGTGATCGAGAATCTCCGGATGCAGACGAAGAAGATGAGTCTGGCGGATCAGAAGAAACTGCTGGAAGTGATCCGCAGCGGAAAGTGTAGATTTCATAGCATCCTGGGACAGGATTATATGGAAGAACTGTCGGAAGAGATTAAGAGGCAGGAAGCTCCAAAGACATCCAAGACCACTCACGAGAAAAAAGAGACATTTAAGAAAAAAGAACCGATAAAAAAGGAACCGGTTAAAAAGAAAACCACGCAAAAGAGACCGGCGGAAAAAAAGAAGGCTCTGAAGAGAAATATAGAGCCGCAGTTCGATGAGGCAGAACTGGACAGAATCGTAAAAGAGGAACTGAAAAAACAGGAAAAAAGAAGGAAACTTTTAGTGGTCTGCTGCAGTATGGCAGCTATCGTCTGCCTTGGCTATTTCGGAATTTATAACTGGTACAACTACCGGACAGCAGATAATTATAAGCAGCTGAGTGAACTGAAGGACAAGGAACCTGCAGCCAGCGAGGCACCGGCACCGGTGATCCATTATACGTCGGAAGAAGGGCAGAGTACACCGCCTCCGGTACTGGATGAATATAAAAATTTATTAAATAAGAACAAAAGACTAATCGGATGGGTAAAAATTGACGATACTAATATAGATTACCCTGTAATGCAGACAACGGATAATGAATATTATCTGGATCACAATCTGAATCAGGAGTATGACAAGAACGGATCCATTTTCATGGACAAAGACTGTGATGTGCTGAAGCCCAGCACGAATCTGATCCTGTACGGACATCACATGAAGAGCGGGCAGATGTTCGGTAACCTGTCATTGTACAGTGACCAGAGCTACTATGAGAAGCATCCCTACATACAGTTTGATACCATCTATGAAAAAGGTCTGTATGAGATCATGTATGTATTCCGTTCGAGGGTATACAGTGAAGATGAGATCGTATTCAAATACTATCAGTTTATAGACGCCCAGAGTGAGCAGGAATTTGACTCTTATATGAATGACATGGAGGGAATGTCATTATATGACACAGGAGTCACGGCTCAATACGGTGACCGGCTTTTAACTCTGTCGACTTGTGATTATCAGGAGAAAAACGGCAGATTCGTAGTGGTTGCCAAAAAGGTGACGGCAAAGGAGTAAAGGATGACTAAGGGTACAAGGAAGACCAACAGAAGATTAAAAAAGACAGTAAGGAAGACCCTGGGAACGCTGTTCCTGATCTCGGCGATCGTAGTAGCAGCGATTCCTACGGAGGGATTGCAAGCGGAAGAAGATGCTGTGGCGCAGGCGGCAGGACATACACATCAGACAACACATAGCTCTTCTAAATATAAGGTTACGATTCCGAAGGACGCATCAGAGAAAGCAAGTCTGCTTTCCGGTAGCAGCACAATTCCCACCATGGATACGCTGATTCCCGTGGTAGACAGCAATGCGACCATTTATACAACAGAGACCAACACAGACGGAACCAGCTATCAGTTTGCCTATGTGAACTATAAAAATTCCTGGTGTGCAGTATTGCTTGGTTATAATAAAAATACGACATTGACTGGGAATGTACTGGATATTCCCGATATGGTAAATGCGTACATACAGCCTACCGGTAACCAGGGTACCATCAATGGTTACGTGGCGGCAAGTAAGAATGGACAGCCTTTGTATTATGAGGCTCTGACACAGAAGACCAGAGAAGTGGAAGTACAGGCGACGGATAACGAAGGAAAGCCAAGATATGATTCGCAAAATAAGCCGATCATGGAGACCAAGACTGAGACTTACTACGATGGTGAGATGCGTCCTTGTTATGCTACGGACAATGCCTGGAAAAAACTTTCTCTTGTGGATTTCTTCCAGAAAAAGGGCACCGGTTATTCTTACACCAGTACGCAGGCGGAAAATGAGGATAAAACAGCAAAAGTATATGACGGATTTGCAAAGACAGAACAGCCGGATGATCAGTGGATTAAGGATCTGGATGTAAAATACATCGGCAACCAGTATCTGGCATCTACAGCCAATCCAAATGGTACCTATACCTGGTCTGTGGCAGGAGATATCACATCTAAAAATCCGTTAGACGGTATTTTCGCCGGAGCCAGCAATATTGTAACACTGAACATTGGTGAGAAACTGATTGGTGTCGGCAACTATGCGTTCTATGGCTGTAATGGTCTGAACAGCATTTCCTTTGGTAATGGTATCACTGTCATCGGTAACTGGGCATTTGCGGAATGCGGCAGTATGAAAGCAGTGAACATCCCCAGAGAGTGTAACCTGGCACAGCTGGGAGATCATGCTTTCTACAGCTGCACCCAGTTAACGGATATTGATATTCCTATTTCTGTAAGTTATATCGGAGACTATGCATTTGCAGAATGCCGGTATTTATATGAAGTAGAGATATGTAATCCGGAGCAGGAGAACGGCATCAGTTCCAGCAGCCTGAAGGAAATGGGCTGGAATGTATTTGAAAATGATGAGACCCTGTATTCTGTGACTTTCCCGGATATGTATAGCGAGACCATCGGAATCTCCATGTTTAAGGGATGTAAGAACCTACATTATGTGGCTTCCCGAAATGCACAGTTTACCATCACCTCCGGAAGTGCAGATGATGATGTGTATTGCTTTGACTGCTTTAAGTCCATGCTTGCGGATGATCCGGTAAACGGTACTTTCTATTTTGAAGGACTGAATACCAGTCTGCTTCATACATTGTGCCGGGAGAACTGTTTTGCATTCAGTTACATCAATTATGATCCGACTACAAAGTTATACCAGAAGCTGAACCAGTATGAATTGACGGTTCAGGATCCCAATGTTTCAGGTGAACCTGGTCGTTCTACGTTTGTAGTAGATTCCTCCAACCAGTTGCTTAATGCCAGCGTAGGAACCGGCGTTAAGACATTGAATATCCCGGATCCCATCGGACCGTATCATATTTACAATATCTCGGCAAATACATTTGCCAACAACTGTAACCTGACAATGGTATCTCTGCCTGCCAGTGTACAGTCGGTGGGAGAGGGTGCTTTCCGTGGATGTCATAATCTGGCAACGGTTATATTTAACAACAGCAGCATTGCTATCGGAACGGATGCGTTTAAGACCCAGGACTTTACCGGTACACACAGAACGGGCTGTACACACAGCACAGCGACAGCTATGAACGATGCAGATAACAGTCCGGCAGTGAAACTGACCTTTGTAGGAGAAATCTCACCGGAGTCCACACCGTATAAGTATGCGATGAGTCCGGACGGCAGATATAATAACAGCAGTCAGGTGGCAACCTATGTCAGATATTGCAGCGGATGGCCGTCCAACCTGGTAGTACAGTACAATCCGGAAAAGAGTGTCAGTGAACTGATTGATTTCCCGGCATTTACGGAATTAACCAAATACTTAAATAAAGATGATTATCCGTATCTGACAGATGCCCAGAGAAGTGCAGCGGAAACTGCACTGGAAAAATATAACAAAGGCGAAGCCAGAACCGAGGATCAGCAGCAGTTCATTGATTCCGCACTGAATGTGACCATACCGGAAGGTGTTCAGTCAATCAAGGATGGTCTGTTTGTGGAAAAAGAGAAGGATCAGAAGGAAAAGACTCTGACCATATACGGTCTCGACAGTATTGAAGAAAATGACTTCAAGGGTGCAAAATACCTGACTAAAGTCATCAGCTACAGCAATACCCTGTCCAGCATAGCAAACAATGCCTTTGAAGGCTGCGAGAAACTGGCTGCAGTGCAGATTAATGGCAATACCCAGTCCATTGGCAACTATGCATTTAAGGATTGTAAGCTGTTGAAAGATGTATCCTTGTCCGGAAGCATCAGCAGTCTTGGCAGTATTCCGTTTACCGGCTGTGAAATTCTGGATAAGGTAGTATTCCAGGGAACGGATTATTTCACCTGTGATAATTCGATTATCTATGGAATGAACGGCAGCGCAAAAGTGAAGATCATTGAATGCTTAGAGGGCAGAACCAGCAAGCGTGTGAATGCCAAAGAGACAACAGGCGTGACGGAAATGGCACCGGAGGCGTTCCGCGGCTGCGACAATCTGACTACGATCGATCTGTCGGACAGTGCCATTACGGTAGTGCCTTCCTATGCGTTTGCGGATACTAAGAATCTGGATACCGTGAAACTGCCTATCACTTGTGAAGAACTGAAAGATAATGTATTCAACGGCAGTAGCATTAAATGGCTGGAGGAGTCCAGTGAGAGATTAACACTGATTGACCAGGATACTTTTACCGGAATCCTTAAAGATAAGGGAGATGTTACCTTATGTGCTCCGAAGACCAGTTATCTCTACAGATATGGTGATGCGAACGGATTTGCAGTGGAAGATACTCCGCTGGAGGAAATCTATACCGTTATCTTCCGTGACTGGAATGAAGAACTGCAGAAAAATGTCCAGGTAGACGAACAACAGGTACGGGGCGGGGAAGATGCGGTTCCGCCTACACCGTTAGGTAAGACCGGCGAAGTATTTAAGGGATGGGATGGTGATTACACGAACATCACGGAAGATACGACATGTACCGCTATTTATGAGAAAGAAGATCCCGATGCAGCTAAATTTACCGTAACTTTCCTGGATTGGGATGATAAAGTGGTCAAGGAGATCAAGGTATCCTCTGGCGGTAGCATTGCGGATTCAGATCTGCCAAATGTCGCTACCCTGGTTCGAGATGGCTATATCTTCACCGGATGGGACAGAGACCTGACCAATATTACCTCAGATATTACGACCAAAGCAGTGTATAAGGCATTGAGCGAGGATGATATCGTAGTTCGGTATATCAATGGTGTAACCAAGGAAATTTTCTACCAGACCACCATCAAGAAGGGTACCGTAGCACCCAGCATCCAGACACCTGCAGTCAGTGGATATACCTTCAAGGAATGGCTGCCGGATATTGCAGCAGCCATTACAGAGAATACGGATTTCTATGCTGTATACGAGGCGAACGGTTCTAATGGCAACAACAGCGGAACCACCAGCCCGGGAGCAAGCACCAGTCCGGGAGCAAGCACCAGTCCGGGATCCAATAATAATGGTACCACTGCCAAGATGTACACCCTGACTGTTAAGAACGGTTCCGGATCCGGAAGCTATATTGCAGGTTCCCAGCCGATCATTGTGGCAAACGACCCTGCAGCAAATCAGCAGTTTAGCAGCTGGTCCATTGATCCGTCCAATACGAAGATTGCCAGCAAGGTTCTGTCTGCAACAGTAATTACCATGCCGGAAGCAAATGTAACTGTAACGGCGAACTATACAGCAAAATCAGGTTCCGGTAGCAAGACCAGTACCTCTACGGGAAGCGGTAATTCCACGAATTCCAATTCCAACAGAAGACCGAGCAGCACTACCACGGGAACCGTATCCGGCGGCAGAACCACTGTTGTTATTGATAAAAACGGTCTGTCCAATACCGGAGTGGTATCCGCAACAGTGAACGGATCTTCCGATAATTTTGTGATTAAGATCACAGAGAGCGCAGCAGCTTCAGAAGAAGTAGTGAAAGCTCTGATGGCAGAATACGGCAGTGATATCAGTGCTATCAAGTATTTCCCCATGGACATCAGTCTCTATGATTCCACCGGCAATACGAAGATCACAGATACCACGGGACTGTCCATCAGCATTACATTGCCTCTGCCGGATTCGTTGATCACCTATGCAGGTAATAACAAAGTGGCAGGTGTAGTGAACAGTAAGTTAGACAAGCTGTCACCGAAGTTCTCCACGATATCCGGTGTATCCTGCGTAACTTTCACTGCGGAGCATTTCTCGCCGTATGTGATCTATGTGGATACCAATAATCTGACTGCGGGAACCATTGCAGACAGCACTCCTAAGACCGGCGACGGAATCCATCCCAAGTGGTTTTTGTCCATGGGACTTGCTTGTCTGTCTATTGTATTCTTCATGAAGAAGGACAAAAAGACTCTGAAAGCAGCCAGGGTATAACGTAAATAAAGGATGGGAAGGTTTATGAATCATAAAAAGTGGTTGGTCGTCATGGCTTTGGTGGCTACCGCGTTGATCCTGACACATCTTCCTGTGTCAGAGGCAGATGCGGCGGCGTCTGCCTCTGATTTTCAGATACAGGGAAGCACATTGGAGAAATACAGAGGCAGCGACGAGAGAGTCACAATTCCGGATACAGTGGAGGTTGTGGGCGAGAGTGCCTTTGAGAACAACCAGAAGGTACAGTTCGTTGTGATCCCCAAATCGGTCAAACGACTGGATGCTTATGTATTCTGGGGCTGTAATAACCTGGAAGAAGTGGTACTTGGAAAAGGTCTGACGACTGTGGACGAGTATTCGTTCGCCGGATGTAGCGGATTAAAACAAATTACGATTCCGGAGAATGTGCTAAGCATTGATGCACAGGCATTTGCTGGATGTACGAACCTAACAGATATTTATATTCCGGCTACGGTGACAAATATTGCTGATGATGCGTTCTTAAATTGTGATAATGTGACAATTCATGCGGACGAGGGCAGTGTGGTTGCGCAGTTCGCACAGAAGCTGGAAGAGCAGAGAGAGAAGAATCCCCTGGTGACGGCAGCACCTGCACAGACTCCGGCAGCGGACGGGACTGCAGATGTACAGACGACAGAAAAGCCTGCACCGCAAGAGACGTCAAGTCCTGCACCGACCCCGGTGCCCGGTAATGTGTTAGGCAGTACGGTAGTTGTGGGGAATCACGCCATGGTCATGGTGCATCCCGGCCTGGAGAAGGTACAGCAGGGGGATACCGAACCGGTGGATGACAGTTTAGAAGCGATTACTGCAGAGACAGAAGAAGGTATCGTTCCGGAATGGAAATATTATAGGGATCAGTCCCTCGGTACAGTGACGATTCCGGAGGGAACTTGCGAGATTGGCAGATTTGCTTTTTCCAGAAGCAGTGTGCATACGGTTGCAATTCCGGAAGGTGTTACAACGATAGCGTACGCAGCATTTTATCATTGTGACGATCTGAAAAATGTAGTGATTCCGGATACTGTGACTTCTGTAGGAGCGAAGGCCTTTACTCACACCGCCTGGCTGGATGATTTTGAGCAGAACAGCACGGAGAACTTTTTGATCAGTGGCGGTGTGCTGGTGGCATATAAGGGAGACTCGGCAGAAGTGACAATACCGGATGGTGTGCGTGTGATCGCAGACGAAGTATTTAAAGACCATACCGAGATTCAAAAGGTATATCTTCCGGCAGGCATTGCAGCTACAAGCAGCGATATTTTTCCGGAAGGAACGGAGATCATAAATAAATAATGGGTAATTTACCGACACCAGTAAAAATGACCGGCATAAGATAGAATAAGTCTTATGCCGGTTTTTTGGTGGGAGCGGAAGGAATTTATGCAGCGGGTAAGGGAACAAGTACAGGTACCGGAACAATTGTATGACGGACAGTCAAACCAATCACCTGCTGTAATTGCAGTGTTGGATACCGGAATTGCCTATCATCCGGATCTGGCAGGAAAACTGTTGTGTTTTGCGGATTTTGTAGAGAAGCGTCAGCTTCCGTATGATGATAACGGACATGGAACGCATATATGTGGGATTCTATGCGGAAGCGGAGAGTTATCAGAAGGGAGATTCCGCGGAATGGCACCCGAAGCAAAACTGGTCGTGGGGAAAGTATTGGATGATAACGGGGAGGGAGCCTGCGATGCTATGAGAAATGCATTGCAGTGGGTCCTGCGGCTAAAGAATCGTTACAAGATCCGGATCTTGAATATCTCTGTTGGAATCGGAGATCTGAAGGAACGGTATAAGGAGCAGGTGTTACGGGAAGAGCTGGAGAAGCTGTGGGATCATAACATTCTCGTAGTCTGCGCTGCGGGAAACAATGGTCCTGTGGACGGAAGCATCTCTGAGATGGCGAGCAGCAGAAAAGTACTGACAGTGGGTTGTCATGACGGCAGATACTGTAAAAATGATCCCGGCAGATGTGAGACATATTCCGGCAGAGGCAGAAGATATGATGTGCTCCGCAAGCCGGATATTGTGGCTCCCGGTACAAGAATCCTGTCCTGCAATGCTTTCTGGCGCAAACAAAACGGCAGAATACTTATGCCTTATGTTGCGAAAAGCGGTACATCCATGGCAACTCCCATTGTATCCGGAGCTGCGGCGCTGGCACTCGGAAAATATCCGTGGCTGACCAACGAAGAGTTTGTCCGTCTGTTGTCTCTGACAGCTACGGATCTTGGAGAACCCTGGAATAAGCAGGGCTTCGGAATGCTCAATGTCCGTAGATTATTAGAAAACAAGTAAAATGATAAAATCGCTGGGAAAAATCAAAAATGTGATTAAAATAAGTCAATAAAATAAAGACTAAAGATATTGACACGAATGGTATGATTGTATACAATGATACGAGAGCTGCAAAATGTATTTTTACTGCGCA
>OGYC01003018.1_pt1 | contig 10581 bp, 10 predicted proteins | sample 1576461 | NCBI WGS metagenome assembly OGYC01 (sample SAMEA3541569, study PRJEB24748) | human gut metagenome | biome: human gut; feature: human-associated habitat; material: faeces | place: China | collected 2012 | reverse complement strand
CTTTTCACGAAGATATAAACGAAGAGTATAAATAACGGCAAACGAACTAAACAAGTTACCAAATCCCCGTCAAATTTAATCATTCGCCCTGCAAAATAAAACGCCAGACAAATAACGAAATAGAAAAGAATTTTCGGTATATCATAATTAATCTTGTAAAAATGTCTTCCCAGAATAAACGAAAGTATAGTCATTACCAAAAAACAAGTAAACACGGAATAAGCGGAAGCCATAAAACCGATTTTAGGCAAGAAAATAACATTACCGGCAATGGTTATCACGCATCCCGCGATAGCCATGTACGCACCGTATATCGTTTTATCAGTCAATTTATACCACAAGGAAAGCGAATAATACATCCCTTGGAAGAGATTTGCCATGAGAACCCACGGCACGATAGCCAATCCCTCGAAATAAGTCGATTTAACGAAATATTTCAAAAGGTCGAGATTAAACATGACACCCAAGAATATCATCAAACCAAACCCGGTAAAATAGAGTAAAACATCCTCGTACACTTTTTTTGAGTCAGATTTTCTGGAATAATTAAAAAAGAAAGGTTCAAAAGCGAAACGGAATCCTTGGGTAAATATATACATGATTAAGGCAAGCTTATAGTTTGCCCCGTAGATCCCGGTCATCGCCATGCTGGTAGCTTCATCTTCCAAAAGCTTTGGCATCAATATTTTATCACCTTGCAAATTAATAATTCCCGCTAAACTCACGATTAGAATCGGGTAAGAATACTTCAATATATCTTTCAATAAAGAGAAAGAAAAAACAAACTTAAACTTCAATATATAAGGAAGCAACATAAGCAGCGTTACAACCGAAGCCAACAGGTAAGAGATGAAAACGTAGATAACCCCTCCCTCCGGGTTATAAAAGGGAACATGTATTCCTTGCTTTTCGAGATAAGGACACAATAACAAGAAAAACAAATTCGAACCTACATTGATTCCTATATTCACTAACTTAATGATTCCGAAACGAATAGGACGGCTATCCAAACGGAGCAAAGCGAAAGGCAAAGTAGTAATCACGTCGATAGCCAATGTCACGGCTAATAGAGAGATGTAAATCGGATAATCTTCAACTTCCAATAAAACAGAAAGTTGAGGAAGAAAAGAAAAACAAAGAACAAGAAAAAGTATGGAAGTAAAGCTCAAAGAAGTCAATAGAGTGGAGAAAACTCTATCCTTACCGTCTTTCGTGGCGAACCTGAAAAAACCGGTTTCCGTACCATACGTCAACAGCACCATTAAAATAGAAGTGTACGCCATTAGATTGACTACTATCCCGTACTCGTCTGCAATAAATACTCTCGTGTACAAAGGCACCAGCAACCAATTTATAAATCGTCCGATAATTGTCGTGAAACCGTATATCACGGTTTCTCCCATTAGTTTTTTCAGTGGGTTCATATTTTTTCTACTTTTGCTTCAAGTTCATTGAAGTGACAAAAGTAAGAAGTTCTCAACAACAATATCATATATATATTATCTTTTATTTTTTTTAAAAAGAATATGAAGATGATTATAGGCTGTGAGTAATTGTGATAAAATAAATGGATTTCTCTTGTTTTTGTAGTTATTATTTGTTGGTTTGAAGGTTACTCACAATGTATGTATTGATTATGTACTGATAATCAAAATTGTTTTTGAGTTATCCACAATTGTTAGTAATAATGATTCGGAAAAAGTATTTTGTGAAATGATAGAAAACCGATGTTAGTAATTTGTAGAAACAAGCAGGGTTAATTTAAAAAACTATTCTTGGATTTTTGATTTCAATTATTACTTGCTTCTCTTTTCGTGAAATGCAAATGAAGTTATTCTTTTTAGTTCTTTTTTTATTCACAGTTACTAACGGGGATACTAACAAATAAATGTCTATATATTCATATATCGGTTTATAGAATGAACATGTAGGATTTATAGCTGAATATAGTATTACTTCGGTATCACTTCCACATCACTTCCGTGTAAAACGCTATTAGTTCCCTATTAAAGCGCTATTAAAACCCTATACTATAATAGCGTTTTAATAGGATTACAATAGAATATAAAAAACTTTATATGTACTACTGAACCGGAAGTGATGCCTTATTGCAGACGGATTCACTTGCGTTTTGGGTATAAATACTCCATTTTATACATATCAAATCCTTTAGCCCAATAATCTTTTTTGATTTCTTTTAGTTCAAATCCTTGTTTTTCATAGAATTGATAAGCTACTTGCGAAGTTCTGACGGTTATTTTTTGAACGCTTTTGATGGATTCAAGTTTTTCGATTCTATATTCAAGTAATCGGGTTCCCAGCGATTTTCCTTGGTATTCCGGGTGTAAAATATCCCAACTGATTTTTCCTATCGTTTTATTCTTGGCAAAATTGATTCCACCGCATCCTACAATTTTTTCATTAAAGAGTAGAACGTAATAGAGTTCTCTTTCATTATCCAAGTAGTTGCTAAAATCATTCTCTTCCTCCGGCGCGAAGTATTCGGGCGTGTTTAACCTGATTAGATTCATCACGGAACTTTTGTCTATTGATTTGTATTCCCGGATTGTAATCGAATTATTCATTGTGTTTTAAGGTTTAACTGATAAAAAAAGGATGTATCTCGAGATACATCCTCCTGTAAGGAATAGTTGATAACGAGCAACTATTTTATTTCATTTTCTCTATCAGGGAAGTGGTGGAGTAACCTTCCACGAAATCTATGGTAACTACTTCTCCCCCTTTGGCTTTCACTATGTCGTACCCGACGATGTCTTCCGGGCGGTAGTCCCCTCCTTTTACCAGTACGTCCGGTTGTACCGTTTTTATTAAATCGTAAGGAGTGTCGGTATCGAAGAAGATGACTTGGTCAACGAAAATCAATGAAGCTAACGCTAAAGCCCGGGCATTTTCATCGTTCACGGGACGGGAATCGCCTTTCAATCTTTTTACTGAACTGTCGGTATTTAAACCGATAATGAGTTTAGTTCCTAAAGAAGCGGCTTTTGCCAAGTATTCGATGTGTCCTTTATGCAGGATGTCGAAGCAGCCGTTGGTGAAGACGATTTTGTCGTTTCTGTATCTCCACATACTGATGGTTTTGGAGGCTTCTTCTGGCGTGTGAGCTATTTTTTTCTCTATGTAAGGTAAAAAGTCCATTGGCGTGTCAGATTAGTTTGTTTGTAGTCGTGTCGGGGAATACGAGAACGGGTTTGTGTGATTTGGCTTCTTCGAAATCCATGGAGGCGTAAGAGATGATGATTATCACGTCGCCCACGGCGCATTTGCGTGCAGCCGGTCCGTTCAAGCAGATAATACCCGAGTTTCTTTCACCTTTGATGATATAGGTATCTAATCTCTCGCCGTTGTTGACGTTCACGATTTGAACTTTCTCGTTCTCTATCATGTTGGCGGCTTCCAGAAGAGCCTCGTCAATAGTGATACTACCCACGTACTGGAGGTTGGCTTCAGTAACGGTAACTTTGTGAAGTTTAGATTTTACTACTTCTATAAACATCTTCGTGTCAGTTTGATATACGTTTAAAATACAATATTATCAATCAGTCGGATTTTACCGGCGTATACTGCCACGCAACCGACTTTCACGTTGTTCTCTTTCCAATCCCGGATGGTTTTTAATTCGGTGTCATCCACGATTTCGAAATATTCGACTTCAAGGTAGGGGTTTTTGTTGATTTCTTCCGTTACCCATTGTTTTAATTCATCGACGCTCATTTCGGAAGTCAGTTTAGTGGCTTCTTGAAGAACGGCATGGATGTGAGGCGCGTTTTTCCGGTATTCCGGTTCCAGCAGGGTGTTGCGGGAACTCATGGCAAGCCCGTCTGCCTCGCGGATGATGGGGCAAGGCACGATTTCTAAATTATAGTGCAGTTGTTTTACCATGTTTTTAATCACGGCTACCTGCTGGAAGTCTTTCATCCCGAAATAAGCCCGGTGAGGTTGAACGGCATCGAATAATTTGCTGACGATTTGTCCCACGCCGTTGAAGTGTCCCGGGCGTTTGGCTCCTTCCATGACGCTCTCGACGTACCCGAAGTTGAATACCCGGGTATCTTCCTCGGGATACATTTCCTCGACGCTGGGAGCGAACACGTAGTCGCACCCGTTTTTCTCGAGTAAGGCGACATCTTTGTCCAAGGTGCGCGGGTAGCGTTTGAGGTCTTCTTTATCGTTGAATTGCGTGGGATTGACAAACACGCTGACAACAGCCACGTCGTTTCCTTCTTTACATGTTTTTACGAGAGAGATATGTCCCTCGTGAAGCGCACCCATTGTAGGCACGAGTCCCACCGTTTTCCCTTCTTGTTTCAGCTTCTCTATCGTGGTGGTTAATTCCGCTTTCTTTGTAATAATATTCATGATTATAATCTTGAAAATACGGGGTGCAAGTTTACAAACTATTTTCGAGATAATACCATATTGAAAGTTGAAAATTCAAAATGATTACTTAAATAGCGAGTGAATATTAGGGTGTATGGAGGAAAGGGCGTCCAATAATTCCTTGTGGGTAACGCCTTCCCGCATCACGATTAAAACGGTGTCATCGCCCCCGATGGTGCCTAAAACTTCAAAATAGTTCTCGTTGTCGATTAAGACGGTAACGGCTTTGGCATAACCGGGAAGGGTTTTCATGACGGCGATGTTGCCGGAAAAATCGATACTTGAAATGGAATCCGTGACGATAGCCGATGCTTTTTCGTCAGCCTGTTCGTTCTGGATGCTTTCCGGTATGATGTAAATGTAACCTTTGTCCTTGTGAGGTATTTTTGCCACTCTCATGAATTTCAAGTCACGCGACAGGGTGCTTTGAGTTGCTTCCACGCCCAGTTCTTTCAGTCTGAACAGTAGTTCTTCCTGTGAACATATTTGCTCGTTCTCGATGAGCTTTCTAATAGATAACAAGCGCTTTGTTTTATTTCTCATAGGTGTTAATATTACGCCCTACAAAACTAATCAAAAATGTTTGATTTTCAATGGAAGGATATATTTATGCATAATTATTTATCAAAACACATAAATATTCTTTGTAATGTCAATTATTAGTTCTATTTTCGCGTATAATTACATATAATCTTTAGTTGATAGAATAAATATGCAGAAATTAAAGAAAGCTCGTCTGGTTCTGGAAGACGGGACGGTTTATGAAGGAACTTCCTTTGGTTACGAGAAATCGGTGTCCGGGGAAGTTGTTTTTTATACGGCAATGACGGGGTATCCCGAGAGTTTGACGGACCCTTCCTACAAGGGGCAAATACTGGTTCCCACTTACCCGATGATAGGGAATTACGGGGTCCCGGTGGATGATGAACGGGACGGGATATCGAAGTTTTTCGAGTCGGACAGGATTCATTGCAAGGCGTTGGTGATTTCCGATTATTCTTCTCGGTACAGTCATTGGAATTCACAAAAAAGCCTCGGAGATTGGTTGAAAGAACAACAGATTCCGGGGCTTTTTGGTATAGATACCCGGGCTTTGACGCGAAAGTTGAGGGATAACGGTGCGATGGTGGGGAAAATTTTGTTTGATGATGAAGACGTGCCTTTCTACGACCCGAATAAGGATAATATCGTGGCTGAGGTTTCTACCAAAAAGATTATGGAGTACGGGAACGGGAAGTATAAAGTGATGTTGGTGGATTGCGGGGTGAAGAATAATATTCTGCGATGTTTATTGAAACGTGACGTGACGGTGAAGCGGGTGCCGTGGAATTACGATTTCACGAGGGAAAAGTATGACGGGCTTTTCCTTTCCAACGGACCCGGTGACCCGGCGATGTGCGTCGAAACTATCGAACATATACGGAAGGCCTTGAAAGGGAATATCCCGATTATGGGGATTTGCCTTGGAAACCAATTGATGGCGAGAGCGGCAGGAGCTTCGACCTATAAATTGAAGTACGGGCATCGAAGCCATAATCAACCGGTGATGAAACCCGGGGGAATGCGTTGTTATATAACTTCACAGAATCACGGGTTTGCCATTGACGAGAAGACTCTTCCGGCAGATTGGGAACCGTTTTTCGTGAACGTGAATGACGGTACGAATGAGGGAATACGGCACAAGAAAAAGCCGTTCTTTTCTGCGCAATTTCACCCGGAAGCGTCGAGCGGTCCGGTAGACACGGAGTTTTTATTCGATGATTTCATCGAGGCGATGAAACAATTGAAAATGGAAAGTTGAAAATTGAAAATGATGAAATTTTTCAATCTAAAATCTAAAATTTAAAATCAATAAATATGAAGAAGGTTTTGCTTCTAGGTTCGGGAGCGTTAAAGATAGGGGAAGCGGGGGAATTTGATTACTCGGGTTCGCAGGCGTTGAAGGCACTGCGGGAAGAGGGTATTTATAGTGTGTTGATTAACCCGAATATTGCCACGGTGCAGACTTCCGAGGGAGTGGCGGATAAGATATATTATTTGCCGGTTCCTCCGAAATTCGTGAAGAGGTGATTAAGAAGGAACGTCCGGAAGGGATACTGCTTTCTTTCGGCGGGCAGACGGCATTGAATTGTGGGGTGGAGTTGTACAAATCCGGGGTATTGGAAAAATATAATGTACAGGTGTTGGGGACACCCGTGCAGGCGATTATAGACACGGAAGATAGGGAAATATTTGCCGGGAAACTGGCTGAGATTGACGTGAGAACACCGAGAAGTATTGCCGCCAATAGCATGGAAGAGGCTTTCGCGGCGGTGGATAGGTTGGGATTCCCCGTGATTATCCGGGCTGCCTACACGTTGGGCGGTTTGGGTTCCGGTTTCTGCTCGGACAAAGAAGAATTGGAACGTCTGGCTTCCAGTGCGTTTTCCTATTCGCCGCAGATTCTCGTGGAAGAGTCTTTGAAAGGCTGGAAAGAGGTGGAATACGAGGTTGTTCGGGATAAGTATGACAATTGCATCACGGTGTGTAATATGGAGAATTTCGACCCTCTTGGAATACACACGGGCGAGAGTATCGTGGTAGCTCCCTCGCAGACGTTGAGTAACAGTGAATACCATAAACTGAGGTCAATCGCTATCAAGATTATCCGTCATATCGGGATAGTGGGAGAGTGTAACGTGCAATATGCCTTGGACCCCCATTCGGAGGATTACAGGGTGATAGAGGTGAACGCGCGTCTTTCCCGTTCCAGCGCTTTGGCTTCAAAGGCAACGGGATACCCGTTGGCATTCGTGGCGGCGAAATTAGGTATGGGCTACGGGTTGCACGAGATTAAAAATTCTGTAACGAAGGTGACCACGGCTTGTTTTGAACCGGCGTTGGATTACGTGGTGTGCAAGATTCCCCGCTGGGATTTGAATAAATTCGAGGGGGTTTCCAAGGTGATAGGTTCCTCGATGAAGAGTGTCGGGGAGATTATGGCTATCGGTAGGACTTTTGAGGAGGCTATCCAGAAAGGGATTCGGATGATTGGGCAAGGGATGCACGGGTTCGTGGGTAATGTGCTTAAATCGAGAGATATAGATGAGGAGTTGGCGAACCCGACGGATGCCAGAATATTCGCCATAGCCGGGGCTTTCGATAAAGGGTACAGCGTGCAGAAGATTCACGATTTGACAAAGATAGACCATTGGTTTTTGCAACGTTTGGAGAATATTCACTTGTTGAAAGAAGAGTTGTCAAAATTGAATGGCGAGGAGGAAATTAGCGCGGATTTATTGCGCGCGGCAAAGCAATACGGGTTTTCCGATTTTCAGATAGGTCGGTTGACGATTAAAAATACATCTCTTTCGCATCACGAGAAGATGTTGAAAGTGAGAGAATACCGTAAAAAACTGGGTATTTTGCCCGTCGTGAAGCAAATAGACACGCTGGCGGGGGAGTATCCTGCCATGACGAACTATCTTTATATCACGTACAATGGCTCTGAAAATGACGTGGCGTACGAGCGTGACGGTCGTTCGGTTATCGTGTTGGGGTCGGGAGCGTATCGTATCGGCAGTAGCGTGGAATTTGACTGGTGCGGGGTGAGTGCCTTGAACACGATTCGGAAAATGGGGTATCGCTCGGTCATGATTAATTACAATCCTGAAACGGTAAGCACGGATTACGATACCTGCGACCGCTTGTATTTCGATGAACTTTCCTTCGAGCGGGTAATGGATATTGTCGAATTGGAGGTGCCGAAGGGAGTGATTGTTTCCACGGGGGGACAGATACCGAATAATTTGGCGATGCGTTTGCACGGGCAGCACGTGAATATACTGGGTACTTCGCCCGAATCCATTGACAGGGCGGAAGACCGCCGGAAATTTTCATCCATGTGTGATGAACTGGGAATAGACCAGCCCCGGTGGAGCGAATTGACGAGCATAGAGGATATATACGCTTTCGTGGATAAGGTAGGCTTCCCCGTGTTGATTCGTCCCTCTTACGTGCTCTCGGGGGCTGCCATGAACGTGGTGTCGAATAAAGACGAGTTATTGCATTTCCTTGAGTTGGCGGCGGAAGTATCGAAAGAGCATCCCGTGGTTGTGTCCGAGTTTATCGAGCAGGCGAAAGAGGTCGAGATTGACGCCGTGGCACAGGAAGGGGAGGTGAAAGCTTACGCTATCAGTGAACACGTGGAGTTTGCCGGTGTACATTCCGGTGACGCTACAATCGTGTTTCCCGCCCAGAAATTGTACGTGGAAACGATTCGCCGGATTAAAAAGATTGCCCGGTCGATAGCGAGGGAATTGAATATATCCGGCCCTTTCAATATGCAGTTTCTGGCGAAAGACAATGATATAAAAGTAATCGAGTGTAACTTGCGGGCTTCGAGGAGTTTCCCGTTCGTGTCGAAAGTCTTGAAATACAACTTTATTGACATGGCAACCCGGATTATGCTGGGGGAGAAAGTGGAGGCGTTGAACAAATCGGTTTTCGATTTGGATTACGTGGGAGTGAAGGCTTCTCAATTCTCGTTTGCCCGCCTGTTGAAAGCGGACCCCGTGTTGGGAGTGGATATGGCATCGACCGGGGAAGTCGGTTGCATCGGTGAGAATTATTACGAGGCAATATTGAAGAGTATGCTTTCCGTGGGACATCGTATCCCGAAGAAGAATATCCTGATTTCCTCGGGTCCCACGCGTTCCAAAGTAGAGTTGTTGAATTCTACCCGGATGTTGATAGAGAAAGGATTCACGATATATTCCACGGAAGGAACGGCTAAATTCTTCAAGGAAAATAATATCGACGTGAATATCCTTTACTGGCCGGATGAGGATAAGGAACCGAATATCATGGAATATTTGCATGACCGGAAGATAGACCTAGTGATTAATATTCCGAAGAATCACACGAAACGGGAATTGGATAACGGGTATAAAATCCGTCGTGCCGCAGTGGATTATAATATCCCGCTAATCACGAATGCCCGTTTGGCAAGCGCGTTTATCTATGCAATCTGCAAAGTCAATCCTGACGAAATCGCTATCAAGAGTTGGGACGAGTATTAGTTTTTTATTTTTGTAATCACCATTACAAAAAATAGGTGCTTATGAAGAATAAGAAATTGAAAGGGATACTTTATTTATGTGCTATTCTGGTGTTGTTCGCACTAGGGTTGTTTATCTGGATGAAGACGTCCAAAATAGTGGAGGAAAAGACGTTCACGATAAAAGGGCAACAGGAAGCGATTTTCGAGTATAACACGAAGATAGAGTTACCTAAAGCGATACGTGTACATTTTGACGGGAAATTAGATTGTGATGCTATATTGATTATCAAGGAAAACGGGGAAGGAAATGCCATTCGTTTCCGTCGTTCTTTCCCGCTGAAAGCCGGAGAACTCAAAGATTACGATTTCCAGACAACTTGGACACACCCGGGGATGATTATCGAGTTACGTTCTAAAGATTGCGAAGTGAACGATGTGGAAATCCATATCGAAGTCGAAGGGTAACGAGTCAGAAAAGATGAAAGAAAAGGTAAAATAACAGGCAATGAATTGATTCATCCGGATTTTTACCGATATAAGTCCGGATTTTCGTGTATGCTTTTTTGATGTTTTTATGAACTTGGGAATGTGTTACGTTCAGCTCATTCGATATTTCGTCGTAGTTTTTGCCCGCTAATTTCATTTCTACGATTCGCTTTTGCAAGTCGGAAAGGTTATCCATTGCCAGATTCAGTTTTGTGAACAAGTCGTCATACGTGGTGTCATATTCGGAAGTGGTACTGAAAACGAGCGATTCGAAATACTTCAGGTTATTGCGGTCTATCACGTTCTTGTGACGGAGAAAGCTGATACAACGATTTTTAGACATCGCCAGCAGGTATTGTTTCGTGTTTATCTCTTCCGGTATAGTTTGATATTTCTCGAAAAAACAGATAAACACGTCTTGAACCAAATCTTCGGTATCATCTCTATTCATTATATAGTGATAAATGAAGTTATATATATCACTATAATAGCTTTTGAAGATATGTTCAAATTTCTCCTCGGGCATATTCGGGATTTAAAATTTCTGTTTTTTTCCAAAACCACATCACAAATATATGCGATAAAATTTTTATTTGGACTTGTTGGGGTAAAAATATATTGTTGGAAATAATAAAAAAATATTGGAATAAGGG
>OGYC01003009.1_pt1 | contig 10623 bp, 12 predicted proteins | sample 1576461 | NCBI WGS metagenome assembly OGYC01 (sample SAMEA3541569, study PRJEB24748) | human gut metagenome | biome: human gut; feature: human-associated habitat; material: faeces | place: China | collected 2012 | reverse complement strand
CAAAGCCAGTCGGCAGGCTGGTGATGCGATGACATGTGTGAGATGCGATACACTTGCAGACCCTGAGAAGTCTGTAACTGGTAAACCTATGAACTGCCAGAGCCTGGAAACGAGAGTTTTTGGGTTGTGGTCCGGAGTGTAGCATTCGGACAGGTTATTATTCCCTTCCTGCAGATGCAGGAGTAACGATTCGGGGTATCGAGGATAAATAGAATCGAGCGAGCACTGTTTAATAATCAAATTGGCTATAGAGGTTATGCGGCAGAGCTTTCCGTCTTGGAAAGGAACTCTGCCGTATCCCTGTGGAGCCAATATAGCGCTATGAATGCTTTACAAATTAAAAAGATTGGAGAGATGACAAGTGACGATTCGAAGAGGAGATATTTTATGGGCGGATCTCGGTATGTTCCCGACAACTTCGGTTCAGGGAGGAGTAAGACCGGTGATCGTAGTAAGTAACAACAAAGCTAATACATACAGTTCAGTCATTACAGTAGTTCCGCTGACATCAAGAATATATAAGAAGCGGTATTTACCAACACATGTATTTATCAGTAAATACGATATGACAGGAATCCGAAAAGGAAGCCTGGCATTGGCTGAACAGGTTATGAGCATTTCTACAAAATGCATTATTGAGAAATGCGGAAGAGTAAATAAGTGGAGCCTGGATCGGGTACTGAAAGCAGTACGGATTCAGATGGGAATGGAAGGAGAAGGGCATGACGGCAGAGGAATATAGAAACTATTTGGAGCAGGATTTCAGTGATGTAGATATCAATGAAATGACTGATCTACGGATGATAAAAGCAGACAGAAATAAATCGCTTCAGGAACGGAGAGATATTTTTCTGAATAAAGTAGGAAATCCTTATCTGGTCCGGATCGGTAATATGAAAGTAAAAGTCAGATTTGCAAATAACGGTATATCTATGGAGCAGGCATTTGAGAATATGCTTCTGAGTGTCTGAAAAAGTACTGGTAAGATTGAGGGGACTGTGTTAGAATGTCGGTAAGGACAAATTATGCAGCCCCCTTTTATTACATGGATTTTCTGACGTAATAAAAGGAGGTAAGATATGTATCAGAATATCAACAAAATCTATCATGCCGCCATCTATGTCAGATTATCTAAAGAAGATGGCGATATTTCCAGTTCAGCAAAACTGGAAAGTAACAGCATTTCTAACCAGAAAGCTTTGATTCTGGATTTCCTGAAAGACAAAAAAGATATTGAAGTTGTTTCAGTCTGAGTTGATGATGGCTACTCAGGCTCTAATTTTGAGCGCCCTGCATTCCAGGCAATGCTGGAAGATATCCGGCGTGGGATTGTAGACTGCGTAGTGGTAAAAGATTTATCACGATTTGGAAGGGAATATATTGATTCCGGGAAGTATATCGAGAGATTATTCCCGGCTCTTGGTGTGCGTTTTATTGCCATCAATGATAATTATGACAGTCTTAAGGGAAAGAATCAGGCAGACGAAATCATTATCCCATTTAAAAATTTAATCAATGATGCTTATTGTCGTGATATTTCTATTAAGATCAGGAGTAATCTTGAGATTAAGAGGAAAAAAGGCGAGTGTGTGACTCCGTTTGTAGCATTTGGATACAGGAAGATAAAGACAGATAAGCATAAATTAGAGATTGACCCATCGGCAGGCAGTGTTGTACAGGATATTTTTAAGATGAAGCTGCGGGGAATGAGTCAGGATGCGATCGCTAATCATTTAAATGAACTGGGTATTCTTTCCCCATTTGAGTATAAAATAAGCAGCGGCAGTCGTTATGAAACAGGCTTCCGGCAGAAAGAACAGGCACTTTGGAGTTCCGTTACAGTCCGCAGGATACTGGAAAACGAGGTTTATATCGGAAATCTTGTGCAGGGAAAAAGGACGACACCGAACCATAAAGTGAAGCAGACTTATGTCAAACCGGAAGATGACTGGATCCGGATTGAAAAAAATCATGAGCCACTGGTGAGTGACCGTGATTTTGAAATTGTTCAGAGACTTCTGGGCATGGATACACGTACTTCACCTGACCAAAAGCAGGTATATCTGTTGTCCGGAATTGCTGTATGTGCGGATTGTGGAGCACCTATGACAAGAAAGGTTTCTACTGTGGCAGGAAAAAAATATGCTTATTATCTATGTTCCACAAATAAAGAAACAAAACGCTGTTCCAGTCATAGAATACCGGAAAAGGATCTGGAAGATGCCGTGCTGGTGATGCTGAAACAGCATATCCAGAAGATCCTGCACCTGAAAAGAGTCCTGGAATTTATTGGTACTGTGCCATTTCAGGAGATTAATATGAAGAAGCTGCAGGACAGGCTGGAGAAGAAAAAGCAGGAGACAGAACGCTGTAAGGAGTTACGGATGATGCTCTATTTGGATATGAAAGAGGGCATTGTATCAAAAGAAGACTATGTAGAGCTTCATGCAGCCTATGGAAAGAGGCTTAGAAATGCGGAAGAGAGTATCCGTGCGATCCAGAAAGAAATGGATAGTGAGCTGGAAAAAGCAGACAAAGCCAATACCTGGCTGGATTATTTTGTGAAATATCAGGATATTGAAGAACTGTCCCACACTGTAGTGGTAGAACTGATCAGGCAAATCAGAGTATATGATAAAAAGAATATAGAGATCACTTTTGATTTTGATGATTGTTATCAGACATTGCTGAATCAATTACCGGCTATGGGAGTTGATACGGTAATAGATGATGATAATAATCTGCAGGTCAAGGTAAAGGAGGTTGTATAAAATGGCACGAAAGAGCAGGAAAAACATTCCGGACGTAGTCAGCAGTGCAACCGTCCAGACAGAGGTGAGCAGACCGTTCCGGGCAGGATTGTATGCCAGAATTTCAATGGAAACAGAAGAAACCTTAGAAAGAGGAACGATAGAAACCCAAGTGGAACTGATGAAAAACTTTGTGGCAGATACGGAAGATATTTCGGTTGCGGAAGTTTATAAGGACTCTGACTATTCCGGTACAAATTTTGACCGTCCTGGATTCGTACAGATGATGGAAGATATCAAGCATGGAAAAATCAACTGTGTGATCGTAAAAGATTTGTCCAGACTTGGAAGAAATTATGTCGAAACCAGTAATTATATAGAACGAGTATTCCCGTTTTTCCATGTAAGATTCCTGGCTGTGACAGATGATTTCGATTCCTTCAGAGAGGGTGTGGATCTTACAGTTCCATTGAAGAATATTATCAATGAGTTCTATTCGAAAGACCTTGCCAAAAAGAGCAGCAGCGCCAAAAAAGCACTTTGGAAAAAGGGAAAATTTACAAGTGCCTGGGAACCGTATGGTTACAGAAAGTCAGAAGAGGACCATCATCAGCTGATCATTGATGAAGAAGCTGCAGAACATCTGAAAAGTATATTTTCAATGTATATGGATGGCAGGAACTATAGTGATATTGCAAGACAGCTCAATAAAGATGGAGTTTTATCGCCGACTCTACAGAGAAAATTCTATAAAACCGGTGAAAAGCCGCTTCCGGAGTCAAAACCCTGGAACAATTATGAAGTGAAACGAGTACTTCAGGATGTTCATTGCACAGGTGATTCTGTATTTGGAAAATACCAGCAAAGCGTTTTTCAGGGAAATAAACAGAGAAACCGACCAGAGAGTGAATGGCTGCATGTGGAGAATACACATGAAGGAATTATAGATAGAGAGTTGTTTCAGCAGGTACAATCTAAAATACAGGAATATACGGAAGCGTATAAGAAGAGACATCAGCAGAACAATGGGGCTATTCGAAATCATAATTTCTATACAGGAAAGATATGGTGTGGAGGTTGTGGCAACCGCATGACGTTGTCCAGAGAAAGAAATGGCACATTCTTTTATATCTGCGGAGCCAATACCAACCATAAATCAGGGGGAAAGCAATGTAAAGGACACGGAGTCAGAAAAGAATATGTGGATGACGATGTTCTTCGCCTGATCCAAACGCATATGAAAACCGTATTGGATACGGAAAAAATGATTCGGGAAATGAATGCAGCTTCCAAAAATCAGACACAGTACCTGCTTTTGGATAAAGAAGTGGGGAAACTTCGACGGGAACTGAGCCGTATCAGTAAGCGTAAATCGGATTTATATGAAGATTACTCGGAACGTTTGATTACAGAAGAAGAGTACATACAGTTTTCTCGGATCTATTCCAATGAAATTGAGAATATCAAGAGCCGTCTGGACACAGTATTGGCGGCACAGGTTCGGTATTCCCAGGATTACCACATTGAAGAAGGTTGGGGAAATGTGATACATACTTATATGTCAAAGCGTAAGCTGACAAAAGAAATGGCAGATGCCTTTGTTGATTCAATTATTATCTATGGTAAGTATGATTATGAGATCAAGCTGGTATATGACGATCAGTTTGCAGATTTACAGAAATTAAAGAAAGAGAAGGAGGCGCAGTCAAGATGACAGATCATAGAAAAACAGCTGTTTACATCCGTTTATCCGCAGAAGATGACAATGTAGATGGCAGAGCCAAAAAAGAGAGCGACAGTGTAACTTCTCAGAGAATTCTGTTAAAATCATTTGTGATTGATCAGCTGGGTGTAGCTGAGGCTGATATCTTGGAATATGTAGACGACGGTGTCAGCGGTACTCATTTTAAACGGCAGGGATTTCAACAGCTGCAGGATGACATGAAAAGCGGAGAAATCGGCTGTGTAGTTATAAAAGACTTTTCCAGATTCGCGAGCAATATCTTCGTCAGATTCCAGATTCGGAAGAGACTATCTGGAAGTTGGATTTTATATTGAATATATTTTCCCGCTTCTACAGATACGATTTATTTCGATTAATGACAGCTATGACAGTGCAGCAAGCAGCGGAATGACTGGTGGAATGAATGTGGCATTGCAGAATCTGGTATACAATATGTATAGCCTGGATTTTCCCAAGAAAATTTCATCAGCATTGCAGACAAGAACGAGAAATGGTACACGCCTTCCGGTAAATGCCAGATATGGCTATAAAAAAGGAAAAGATGGAAGGCTGGAAGTTGATCCGGAGGCTGCAAAAGTCGTGAAAATGATTTTTCAGATGGCAGCGGAAGGAACAAGTTTTGCAGATATTACAAGGGAATTGAACAGACAGGCGATTGCCACTTGTGATGAGCAGAAATTATCAAGAGGGGATCAGGTGCAGTTCCAGAGGTTTGACACGATCAAAAAGAAACACTGGAGCGCTACGACAGTAGCGGCAATTGTCCGGGATGAGATTTATATTGGAACCAGAATTTGGGGCAAAACACGTTGCAGTATGCATACTGGCCATAAAGCAGTTCTAAATGATGAAACAGAATGGGTTCGCCTGGAAAATCATCATACGGCAATTATAGACAGGGCATTGTTTGAAAAAGCAAATGAAATGCATCCGAAAAAACGGAGAATTGTTGCAGAATCACGCACCAATTTTACGCTGGAAAGACGTAAAAAACAGCCGGCATTGCTGATATGTGCCAACTGTGGGCATTCTCTGTTAAAAGAAACAGAGCATCTGTTGAAATGCTCAGATGCCCGAACCAATGGAGATCCTGTGTGTCGAAGTCTGGTGATCCGGCGAGAACCGTTGGAGGAGAATATTCTTGGGATTGTTCATCAGTATGCAGCGTCAATTTTGGAAAAAGAAAAGAAAGTATCTGCCAAAAGGCAATGCGACTACAAAGAGATCAATACCTCAGAATTGCAAAAACAGAGCCGACAGTTGACCTCGGAAAAGATGAAGCTCTATGATGATTACAAAGATGGTCGTATAGATCGTGATTTGTATAAGCAGAGAGCTGAAAAGATAAGTGGACAGCTGGATGAAATAAAACGAAAGATAGAAGAGGCGAAGAATAGTAAAAAGCTTCTTGAACAAAATGAACTTTCTGATAAAATAAAACTAAAAGATTTCTTGGGAATTCAGAAGTTCGATACAGAGAAGCTGCGTGAGATTATCAAGGTGATTCGTGTTCATAGTCAGGATGAAATTGAAATCGAATGGAATTTTGACGATATTTTTTCGGAACAGAGATAACTTGAGCAGGACAAAAATGACTTATCAAAAGATAATAAAGGTGCTGGGACTACCTGATGGGAGCGTCAGATAGTCTTCGGCAGAAAAAAATAAAATTTTTTTTGTCCTATACTTGACACATCCATATGTATGCAGGCATACCTTTTGTTCCAACATGGCGAAATCTGGAATGAATCCAAAAACATTGCAGAAAATAATGGGACATTCCGATATTGGAGTAACACTGAATACTTATACGCATTTGGATTTTGAGGATATTCAAAAAGAAATGAAACAGGTATGCGATGGTGAGTTGTAAAGTTGTATATAATACATAGTTTTACAACCAATTTTACAACTTTTGGGCGAAAATTTATGCCAAATTATGCGAAGATATGCCAATAACAAAGAAAATGAAATGTTGTAAAAACGCTGAAAAATCAAGGAAAAACCTATAATCAAAGGAGTTTAAATATATGATAAAAGTATTATTTGTCTGCCACGGCAAGTGACGAAAACAGTGCTGAAAACCCTTGAAAATCAAGCATTTTTTTGAAATCCGATCTGAATTTACGACACTTTTACGACAGATGAAGTCAAGCTATGATAAATACGTTGTGAAAGAGGTCAAAATATGATGAAAGAAAGAATTAAGAAGAGCGGAATTGATTATGTACTGGTTGGGGATTATTACATACCGGATTTGAAGTTGCCGGAGGAAAAACGTCCTATCGGAAAATATGGACGTATGCATCGAGAATATCTAAAAGAAAATCATCCTGTGTTATTTAATGATTTGGTATTGAGTTGCCAGCTCTGGACTTATCTTGCAGATATAAACGGGCAAGCACAGGATAGATTGAAGATCATCATCTCACAGATGCAAAAAGCCGAGTCTGTAATTGAGGAAATGAAAGAGAATAATCAATGGGAATGGATTCAGAGAATGAATAGCATTTTCAATCGTGCAGAAGAAATTGTGTTGAGTGAATTAATAAATTTATAATAAATAGTGGTTGACCCTGTGCTACGCTTCTGTTACACTACGTGTAACAGAAGCGTAGCACAGTAATAAAATGGGAAATTTCTATTTTTTCGAGACAAAATCAAAAAAATATTGTATAATATAAATAGAAGTAGTATAATACTATGACCAAGATATGTAGAGAGGAGGAGATTATATGGCACAGACATTAGCTGTAGCGAAATATTTGAATGATTTACATGTTAAAAAGCATGGATGCGCTATGGATCAAATGAAGATGCATAAGATGATGTACCTTTCACAAAGGGAGTCTTTGATGATCTCTGAAAATCCTCTGTTCAATGATGATTTTGAGGCTTGGAAATATGGCCCAGTTCTTGTAAATGTGAGAAGCGAATATTTGACGGGGCATATGTTTGATGGGGAATATGAAGAACTGAGTGATACAGAGAAAGAATTAGTAGAATCGGTTTATAAAAGATACGATGAATATGATGCATGGCAATTGAGTACATTGTCACATGCAGAACATTCTTGGCGACAGGCACGTAAGGGATTAGTTGCAGGTGAAGCTGGAAATGAAAAGATGAGTTTAACTGCGATGAAAGCTGATGCTACGAGAGAATTCCTTAGACGAAAAGGTGTCGTTCTGGCATAGAATTATATCCCACAGGAGTAAACACCTGTGGGATTGTTTATTATGGAGATATGTAATGAAGTTATCAATTGAGGAACAGAAGAAGTTTTTATTTGATAGATTGAAAACGGAACCATTAAGAAAAGTGGAAGAGAATAAAGATGATATAAAAGCATTTGTCCAAGCTACAAAAGGTGAAAAAATCTCCAGTTATTTAATAAATAATGCTTGGAATGATGACTGTGATAGAAATACAAAGGTATTTTTAGTGCGAGATCAAAAAACGAAAGAAATCGTGTTCTTTTTTGCAATAAATTGTGGAATTTTATTTAGCGAGCTTAATATTTGGAATTTAAGTCAGGCTGAAAAGGTCCCTTTTGATAAATATGTTGAAGCAATGCAGAGATTGAAGGCTTCTAATCTGAGCAAAGAAGATGAAGAAAAAGCAAATGAACAGATAAGTGAATCAATGGAAGAGTTATGGGAAGTTGTGCAAGAACCTGATCGAGTATCTTATTTGCTGAGTTTGGCAGATGAAAAAGTTCAATTGTTAGAAGAAAAAAGAGAAGCTTTGTCGGAGACTGGAGAAGGAGAGCATACGCAGCAGGTACAAGACACATTTCCTGCAATAGATATTAAGTTTCTCGGAAGAAACAAAGAATATAAACCAGAAATTCAATTGGATTTTAGGCTGGGCGTATATGTTTTCTGGGAAATGATTGTCCCGCATTTATTGGAAATCGCAGAAAAAGTTGGATGTAAATACATATATTTATTTGCGGCTGACAATACAGAGCAAAGCGTAAAAGTGGTTGCTGATCCTCCTATGTGGACACCGGATTATGATCCTTATGCAGATGAAGATGAAGTTGTTAAGGAAGAAATTCGTACATTGGTCAATTATTATATCAATGAATTAAAATTCCGTTATGTATCGAAATATAAGATATTAAAACCGCATTACGAGCGGCGATGTTATACTTTGGTTCAAGAGGTTGAACATTTACAAAGTAATAGAGAATCTGTATGGCAGAGTCATACGACAGAAGATATGAAGTAATATGTAAAGATGGAGTCCCATGTTGCAAATTTTATAATGCGACATGGGACTTTTAATGTTTATATGAGTAGAATTACAGCATAAGAGTATCATCCTTAATCGCTTCGACAAGGTTCATATCGCAGATTTTCTTGCCGCCTAAGTAGTAAGCCAATGCCACAAAACCAATAACTGCCACAAAGAGCAGAATTGCAGGAACCAACGGCAAACGCTTAGCAATGAAATCGCCTGCGGTAATTCCTCCGGCATCAAGCATCCATGCCATCAAAGGAATGTTTATTACTATGGTGAGCAAAATTGGACGGAGTGCAACGATTGCGGCTTCCCAAGCCAAAATCTTGGCGGCACCTTTTGGTGTTAAACCAACTGCAAAGTATCTTGCAAATTCACGCTTGCGCTGATGAATCTGTCCCAAAGTAGATGCAAAGATATTGGCAAGGCCGATGCAGGTCAGTATGACCGTGAACAGATAAATAATCATTCGTAAACCTTGCTGTATCTGCATCTCGTCTGCAAGTTCTTGCACACGACCTTCAAAAGCGTAACCAGGATATGCTTCTAACATTCCCTGCAATTTTTCCTCAAGCGCATCATTCTTACTTTCGTCTGTCATTTTGATGGTGTAAATTGTTTCGTCAGGTTTCAAATCGAAACCGAGGGTTGCGTAATAGCTCTCAGACATAACAAGTGTCAATGCATACTGCGTTAATTCTTCATCGAGGACGAAGATGAGGACGAGGAAGATAACGAAGAATACGAGAACGAAGATGAGGAATCAGAGGCAGTTCGGATGATGATTTCTTTGCGGAACAGGAGGAAGAATAATGCAGTTAGTGATAGCAGAAAAGCCAAGTGTGGCACAGTCAATTATCGGGAAGTTTGAACTGCCTGTAAAAGAACCGACTGCGGAAGAAATTGCAGAGCACGAAAAGCTGAAAGCACGCAGGGCAAAAAAAGCAGAATATAACCGCAGATACATGGAAAAGCGGAGAAAGCGTATCGCAGAGGAAGAACAGAAATCAAAGGAAGTAACAGTAAACGGTTAAGGGTATGGAGGATAGAGAGCTTATGAAACAGGAAGAAATCAGAAAGTGTACAAAGGTTGTGGAACTGTTCCGCAGTATGATGGATGAATTGGGAGATATGTGTGTGGTATATGATGAAAGGTTCGGCTTTATTGTACTGGAGTATTACATGGATGGGTATTTTGAGAATAATTCCAACTACGACAATGCAGAGGACTTGTATCATCACTTGTTGGATAAATGGAAATTCTGCTGGATTGTGGATAAGGCAAAGGTCAACGGGATAGAAGAATTTGAAGATTATGAACCGTCATTGACAAAGGAACAGCGGACAGAAAGGGATAAGGCTTTAGCACATTTTGAAGAAGCATTCCGGCAGATACAATAGACGGAATAAGAAAGTGTCACAACATCTGAGGGGGCAATCGGTTTGAACACTGATTGCCTTTTCTGACAGGAAATTGACGATTTAAGACGTTCCTGATGAAGGGACAGGGAAATATGCCTTGCATATCTTTTAACACGCTTAAAGGGCATAAAAAACGGAAAAAGGCTACATAATATGAACATTTTGAAGGAGGGTATCGCAGTGGCGAGGATGGGCAAAAAGAAAAACGGTTGTGGGTGTTCTTTTTGAATGACAAGAACAGGATACAGTATAATGACCAGTTCAAGAAGTGTGTGAATGACTGTAAGCAGAGCTTCCGGTGCAGGATTGTGTGGTGCGGGAAGTATTACTCTAAGCGGAGGAAAAGGTAGAACCAGAGAAACCAAAGACCAAGAGTCAGGAAGCAAGTTTATAAAGGTTTATGGAAAGAGCAGGTAGCAATCTATCTGCTTTTTCCTGTTATGTGGTTATCGTAAGCCG
>OGYC01003001.1_pt1 | contig 10635 bp, 10 predicted proteins | sample 1576461 | NCBI WGS metagenome assembly OGYC01 (sample SAMEA3541569, study PRJEB24748) | human gut metagenome | biome: human gut; feature: human-associated habitat; material: faeces | place: China | collected 2012 | reverse complement strand
GCGATAGCGCCCTCGTGGCACGCCGCGGCGCAGGCGCCGCAGCCGTTGCATTTATCCTGATCGATCTCAATGATCCTGCGTTTCATGATCGTTCCTCCTTGCTTTGTTGGCCCTATTGTAGTACGATAGCGCCAACAAGTCGGTTGAATTTTCAACGAAAGAAGCATTTTATGAAAGATTTTTATTCCATGCTCCGTCCCTGTCCGCTGTTTTCCGGTATTTCCGAGGCGGAGCTGGACGCCATGCTCTCCTGTCTCAACGCGGAGAAAAAAAGCTTCCCGAAGGACGCCTTCGTGCTGCGCGCCGGCGATACGGCGGAGTCGATCGGCCTCGTCCTGTCGGGAAGTGTTCTGGTCATACAGGAGGACATTTGGGGAAATCGCAATATTCTTTCCAAGGCAGGGCCGGGGCAGACCTTTGCCGCCGCGTTTGCCTGCGAGCCCGGCTCGGTGCTGAACGTGAGCATCATCGCGGAAGCGCCCGTCACCGCGCTCTTTCTGAACGTCAAGCGCATCCTGACCGTCTGTCCCTCCGCCTGCGCGCACCACAGCCGCATCATCCGCAATCTGCTCAGCGAACTCGCCGAAAAAAACCTGCGCTTCAGCGAAAAGCTCACGCACATGGGCCAGCGCACAACGCGGGCAAAGCTGATGTCCTATTTCTCCGCCGAGGCGCAGCGGCTCGGAACATACGAATTCGACATTCCCTTCTCCCGGCAGCAGCTCGCGGATTATCTCGGCGTCGAGCGCAGCGGACTGTCGCTCGAACTCGGAAAAATGAAAAGGGACGGGCTGCTGGACTTTCACAAAAGTCACTTTGCCTTGAAGGTGTGACGCCGCGGCCGGCCGGCAACGGAAAAAGCCCCTTGTCTTTTATGAGATCTTCCTCATAAAATTCCCGCCGATGCGCACACCCTCCTGCACGATGAAAAAGGCGTTCGGGTCAAGCTCGCGCACCGTCTCCTGAAGGTCCGCGACCTCAAACTTCGAAACGCAGACGCACAGCACGCGCATATCGCTCTCTGTATAGGCGCCCTTGCCCTGCCAGTACGTCACGCCGCGGCCGAGGCGGGACATGATGCTCTGCGGCAGCGCGGGGTCCTCGTCCCTCGTGAAGATGAGCACCTGCACGCTGATGTTCTGCTGGTGTCCCCTGTCGATGAAGAGCGAGCAGAAGACCGTATAGATGACCGAATAGATGGCCGTCTGAATGTCAAAGAGCAGCGCGCAGGCCGCATAGAGCAGCACGTTGAAGCTCATCGAAAAGCGCCCGACCGTAAAGCGGCTGCCGCGCTTGCTGAGGCAAAGACCGATGATATCGAGCCCGCCGGTCGAGCAGCCGCAGGTGAGCGCAAGCCCCAGCGCAAAGCCGCACAGGATGCCGCCGACCACGCAGGCCGCCAGGCGCTCGTCGAGTATCGGCGAGGCGGGCGCGGGGATGACGCTCAGAAAGAGCGACGACGCGCCCACGCAGATGAGCGTGCGGACGAGGAAGCCGCGCCCGAGCTCCCGCCAGCCGAGAAAGAGCATCGGCACATTCAAAAGAAAATAGAGGATACCGGCGATATCCACGCCCGCAGGCAGCGCTGCGCGCTGCGCGAGCACCGTTCGGAGGACCTGGCTCAGGCCCACCACGCCACCGGAATACAGTCCGACCGGCACGATGAAAAGGTTGACGCCCACCGCGTAAAGGAAGGTCGCAAGGACCGCGATTGCAACGCGCGACCCCTCGTTTTGCATAGCCTTGTGCAGCATAGTGTTTTCCTCCTGTTTCGTCCCGCGGTCCGCCGTCCATGGCCTGTGCGGGGTCATTCGGTCTGCCGTTCGCTGATTCCGGGTATACTGGGATTATAAGCCATAGCGCAGGCACTTGTAAAGTCTTCTTCTCGCGCGCGAGAGCGTGCGAGACACCGTGGACTTGTCCCGCCCGATGGCTTCGGCGATCTCGCTCACGGTCATGTTCTCCTCATAGCGCAGGCGCAGCAGCTCGCGCTGGCGGGCGGTGAGCTCCTCCTCGCGCGCAAGGCGCAGATTGCGCTTGAGCCGCTTGAGGTCGCTCTCGTTGTCGCCCGCGTGCGCGGCGATCCATGCGGTCATATCGCCGTAGATCTCATTGTTGCGTATCTTATAGGGTGTACCTTTCATTGCGATAATAACCCCTTTCATAGTAATGTCTCGTCAGGTCCGCCAGCTCGCGCGACTGGCGCAGGAGCTGCTGCAGCTCCAGAATGCGCCGCTTCAGGCGCAGCTTGTCCTCTCCCTCCGCGGTCCTGGCCTGCTCGCGCAGAACAGTGATGCGCATCTGGAAGCGCAGCGCGTCCTCGCGGTAGACATAGGACATCTGATAAAGCGTCATGGCACGCTCTCCTCTCCAAATATGTATTCAAACGGTCTGAGCTCCTCGCGCGCAAACGGCACAAAGCAGTCCGCGCACACGGTCTGTCCGTTCCGGCACCACGCCCGCTCGCCGGGGAATATCTCCTGCGCGCAGAGCGAGCAGACCGCACGCAGCGACGCAGCGGAGCGCGCCGCACGCCGCCTTTTTTTCGGATACAAGAATTTTCCTCCTTTTTTTCAAAACTTCGTCTTGACAAACGGGATAAAGTCTGCTAAGATACAACCTGTTCGTTGCTGAGATGCTGGTATAGCTCAGCTGGTAGAGCAACTGATTTGTAATCAGTAGGTCGGGGGTTCGAATCCGTCTACCAGCTCCACCAACAAACAGCAAAATTGCATATGGGGGAATTCCCGAGTGGCCAAAGGGGGCAGACTGTAAATCTGTTGTCAGTGACTTCGGTGGTTCGAATCCACCTTCCCCCACCAAGAACGAGTTGAGGAAAGTCAGCTCGTTCTTTTTGTTTTGTAGTGGTTTGGAAAATGTAAGCGATACGCCAGTGGCGTATCAGAGCCGCTCTGCGGCCTGCGTCGAGATCACACTTTCGTCGTTTTACCACAAAAGCAAAAATATCGAGCTGCCCTTAGGCTGGCTCGATATTTTCTTTCTCTCTATTTTTTTCGCGTCCGTCCTTTTCAGGGCGGCGCGTTTTCTTTTTCTGCTGCGGGGATCAGCCGCCGTACCGGTATCGGCGGCGTGCGCCGCGGGCAAACTGAGGAGAACGATTGCCGCGGCATGCTGGCAAGTACAAAGAACTTGTCAGCAAAATCAAGATATCACAAGAATCTTGCTATGTCAAGAATAAATTTACAAGATTCTTGTTATAATTGATTGACAGTTACAAGCTTCTGCGATAGAATACAGTCAAATCTTGTCGCAGCCTGCGTTTTCTGGGGGAATTTTGATGAGTTTTGGCAAACAAATGCGTCTGCGGCGTGAGGAGCTTCATCTCTCGCGCGCGGCGCTGGCGGAGGAGCTTGGCGTTTCGCCCTCTGCCATCAGCAACTATGAAAACGGCGTCAGCTCGCCGAAGGAGGAGGTGCTGCTCCGGCTGTTCGATGCGCTTGAGATCGACCCGAACTACCTTTACCGCGATTCGTTCCGCTCAGGCAGCTTCGTCTGCTCGCGCGCGGAGCAGGATTTGATTGAAAAGTGCCGCTCGCTCTCGCCGCTCGAGCGCGAGACGGTGGGCAGCCTCGTCAGCGCCCTGTGCACGATGCACGCGAGACAGGACGGTGCGGGCGCGCCGCGCCGCATCCCGCTCTACCGCTCGATCGAGGCAGCGGGCTACGCCGCCCCCGTGCCCGGCGAGGATTTTGACTACATCGTCGACCACGGCGATGTGCCGCCGGGAGCGGAATTCGCCGTGCGCATCCGCGACGACAGTTTAGAACCCGTGCTGCACGGCGGCAGCGTCGCCTACCTCAATCACGACCCGCTGCATGCGGGCGACGTGGGCATCTTCTGCGTCGGGGGTGACATGCTCTGCAAGCAGTATTACCGCGACCCGCTCGGCGTTTCGTACCTCTTCTCTCTGGGGCGGGACCGCAGCGGCGCGGACGTCGTCTGCGGCCCTGAGAGCGGAAAGCGCTTTATCTGTTTCGGACACGTGATCTTAGATCATCGTGTGCCGCTGCCAGGCATAGGCCTATGAGCGGGAAAAAGGCGCATTTTGCGTGGAAAAAGACTTGAATCGTTCACAAATTCTGCTTATAATGTAGGTTTGGAAATCAATAAAAAAGAAGGAAGCGTATTTCTTATGACGAAAATTGACATTTTCTCCGGCTTTCTGGGCGCCGGCAAGACCACGCTCATCAAAAAGCTGATCGCGGAAGCCTACAGCGGCGAAAAGCTCGTGCTGATCGAGAACGAATTCGGCGAGATCAACATCGACGGCGGCTTTCTGAAGGAGTCCGGCATCGAGATCTCCGAGATGTCCGCGGGCTGCATCTGCTGCTCCCTCGTCGGTGACTTCAACAAGGCGCTCAAAGAGGTCGTGGCGCAGTTCCACCCCGACCGCATCCTCATTGAGCCGAGCGGCGTCGGCAAGCTCTCTGACGTCATCGTCGCCGTCGAGCGCACCGTCGACGAGTGCCCGGGCGAGCTCAAGCTCAACAGCTATGTCACCGTGGCCGACGCCAGCAAGGTCAAGGTCTATATGAAGAACTTCGGCGAGTTCTACAACAACCAGATCGAGGCCGCCGGCACCATCATCCTCTCCCGCACGCAGAAGCTCTCGCAGGAGAAGTTAGAGGCCGCCGCCGCGATGCTGCGCGAGAAGAACCCCGACGCCGCCATTCTGACGACTCCGTGGGACGAGCTGGACGGCAAGACCATCCTCTCCGCCATCGAGAAGGTGTCGCTGAGCGACGAGCTTCTTGAAAAGATGCGCCGCGAGCACGAGATCGAAGAGGCCGAGCACGAGCATGAGCATCACCATCATCACGATCACGATGAACATGACGAGCACGACTATGAACACGAGCACCATCATGACCACGATGAGGATGAGCATGACCATGACCATGACGAGCACGACGAGCACGAGCATCACCACCATCACCACGACGGTGAGGAGTGCGACGATCCCGAGTGCGAGTGCCACCATCACCATCATCACCACGCCGACGACGTCTTCTCCTCCTGGGGCAAGGAGACGCCGAAGAAGTTCAGCAAGGAAGCGCTTGAGGACATGCTCCACAAGCTGGACAGCGGCGACTACGGCCACATCCTGCGTGCCAAGGGCATCGTGAACGGCGAGGACGGCTGGCTCGAATTCGACTACGTGCCCGAAGAGCATGAGGTCCGCGCGGGCCATCCCGACTATACGGGCCGTCTGTGCGTTATCGGCGCGGAGCTCAAGGAAGACGGCCTTGCAGAACTGTTTGGAGTGTAATTCATGGATATTCCTGTTTATCTGGTCGCCGGATTCCTCGATTCCGGCAAAACGAGCTTTATCAACGGCATTTTGGAGGACGGCTTTGCCCGCGAGGACAAGACGCTTCTCATTTGCTGCGAAGAGGGCGACGAAGAATACGAGAAGAAGGCGCTCGACAACGTCACCGTCGTCACGGTGGACGACGAAGAGGAGTTGACGCTCGCCTTCTGCAAGGAGCTCGAAAAGAAACACCACCCTAAGCAGGTGCTCATCGAGTACAACGGCATGTGGCAGATGGAAAAGCTCTACCGCGAGGTGCTGCCCGCCAACTGGGTGCTCTATCAGATCATGACGTTCGTGCAGGCGCCGACGTTCGAGCTGTTCGTCAAGAACATGGGTCAGCTCATGATGGAAAAGATCACGAACGCGGACATGATCGTCTTCAACCGCTGCGACAACAAGCTCAAAGAGAGCCTGCGCGCGCGCAATCTGCGCATGGTCAACCGCCGCGCGGACATCTACCTTGAGGACAACGACGGCAACAGCGAGGACTACCTGACCGGCGACGAGTGCCCGTTCGACATGACGCCCGACCTCATCGACATTCCCGACGACGACTACGGCGTGTGGTACGTCGACGCGATGGACCATCCCGACCGCTGGGATGGCAAAAAGGTCCACATGAAGCTCATCATGTGCCACTCGAAGAAGTTCCCGGGCATCCACTGCCCCGGCCGCTTCGTGATGACCTGCTGCGAAAACGACATCCAGTTCGTCGGCATCGTCGCCAAGGGCGACAGCCTGAAGGCCTACAAGAATCGCGACTGGGTCGATATCACTGCCACGGTCAAAAAGGAGCACCTCGACGCCTACGAGGGCGAGGGCCCCGTGCTGTACGTCGAGCGCATCACCACCACGTCGAAGCCCGCGCAAGAAGTCGTGTCGTTCTGACGACGCGATTTGCGGAGGTAAGGTGAATCAGCAGCGCGCGCAGCGCTGCGGAGTTTTCTCCTGCTAACCCGCAGGGGGAGCGAATAAAGGGGGCATTCTCTTCTCGAAGAGAATGCCCCCTTTTGAATCCCAAGGAAAGGATAAGGGGAACCCCCTCGCCCCCCGGCATTGCGGTTTTGAGGCTTGAAGAGCTGCTCAGCCTGCGGAATCGGGTACCTGCCGGGTGATGGTTCTAAACGATTTGACTATTTTCTATCTTTGCTGTCGCTCCCTGATCTGAATGCAGTCTTGGTAGAATCCCCTGCCGTCGCTAGATTTTGCCAACCTTGCTGCCCCCCAAAAGCGGCATCGCTGCGCTCGCTGCACTTTTAAGTTATCGTATATTTTTTACGATGGCCATGTGGTCATATCCGCGGCGCGCCGCTCGTGCTGTGCACCTTACCGACGCCGAGCTTTGCGCGCAGCGGCGGTAAGTCGATGCCGAGCATCAGTTTGACGAGCCAGGCAAAAAACAGCAGCACTAAAATCGGGATCAGGCACGACGTAACGAGCATGACGGCGAGGGCCTCGATAAAGCGGTTCAGGACCGTTTTGAGCTGCCCGACCGCGTCATTCACCGCACCGCTGATGCCCTCAGTCACCTTGGAAAAGAGGCCGGAAAGGCCGCTCGTTTCCCCCTCGTCCGTCTCGCCCGAGGTGGCGGACTGGATATCCTCGGTCGTCTGCTCGGCGTTTGCGATGGTCTCTTCGATCGAGGCGCGGTATGTGTCCTCAATCATGCTCGAGACTTTGACACCCGCGGGAATGGCAAACGCGATGGCGAGCGCGAAGAGCAGCAAATGCCACGCGAGCTTCCCCAGCGCGGCGCGCAGCTTTTCGGAAAAGAGCGCAACGATGCCAAGCGCGCAGGCTGCGGGGATCAGGATCGTAAACGACACGTAGGATGTGATCGTCAGCAGATACTTTTCCAAAAAGATGGCGCAGAGCACGATGAGGAAATAGCCGCTCAGGTCGGCGAGCTTTTCGGCGATGGGCGTCGCGGTGTCGCCCGGCAGGAGCGTGATGGCTGCGCTCGCGGCGGTGGACGCCGCTGTCAGCTCGAGCACCGTCTCCTGCTTTTCCTCGAGCGCGTCGATGGATGATTGATGGTACGCAGGGTCGGACGCTCTCTTCCCCACCGCGAAGATGGAAAGGAGCGCCGCCAGAACGAGAAGCGCCGCGAGCGCGGCCTTCTTAGTTGTCACTGAATGCATAGTCGCCTCCAAAAAAAACGGGATGGCTCTATCATACCGAAACGGCGGAAGATGTCAAGAAAGCGCGGTTGCGGTCGCATCGCCGCGCGCGGTTTCAGTCCTCTCCATCACGTCGAAAACATAGAGAAGCGGTATGAAAATGCTAACATTCCTCTAATTTTTTCGAATTTTACATCACTTTTTCGAATTCTGTCTTGTCACCTGCCTTGTTTTTACGGAAAGTTCGTGATAGAATACAGATACGACAGGATCGGCGAATCTTTTTTCATTGATTCTGTCAAAACGGAAGTTTTTTCTTCCCCGTTTCCGGCGCGAAAGCGCCTGTACTGATCTGACAAGCAAATCAAGCAATGTTTGGCAAACCTGCTGAAAAGCAGGGACGCAAAGCCAGAGGGGTCTAAGGCCGCCGTGTGCGGTTATGACAGCCGGTTGCAAATCATTCGGAAGGGCATCGCCCTTCCTGCACCGCCCGGCCCTCTCTGAAAGCAAGGTACAGGCGGGAAACCTTTTTGCCGAAAAGAGTGGGAATGAACATGCGACAAACATTTTATGAGTTCTGCATGCTGCATGAAAGGACAAACTTACTGAAAGAATGGGACGAATCGCGCAATTTTCCGCTCACGCCGGACACCGTTTCCTACGGCAGCAAGAAAAAAGTCTGGTGGACGTGTGAAAACGGCCATTCGTGGCAGACGACGGTGCATGTGCGCTCCGAGGGGAGCGGCTGTCCGTACTGCACGGGGCGAAAGGTCCTGCCCGGCTTCAACGATTTGGAAACGCTCTATCCCGACGTGGCCGCGCAGTGGGACCGTGAGAAAAACGGCCCACTTTCGCCGCGCGACGTCTCCACGGGTTCGAAAATCCGCATCTGGTGGCGCTGTCCGGAGGGACATTTGTGGCAGTCGCCCGTCGCCTCGCGCACGGCGTGGGGGCACGGATGTCCCGTGTGCGCGGGCAAGACGATCGTCACGGGCGAAAATGACCTCGCCCACCTCCAGCCCGAGATCGCCGCACAGTGGGACAAGCGTAAAAACGGGCGCTTAAAGCCGAGCGATGTCGCCGTCAGCTCTAACCGTCCCGCTTGGTGGCGCTGCGAGCTGGGGCATTCCTACCGCGCGACGGTCGCCTCGCGCACGCAGCGCAAGACCGGATGTCCCTACTGCGCGGGACGCAAGGTGCTCAAGGGCTTCAATGATCTGAAAACCCTCTGCCCTGACATTGCCGCGCAGTGGCACCCGTCTCTCAACGGCGCGCTGACGCCGGAGATGGTCACACCCGGCAGCAACAAAAAGGTCTGGTGGCAGTGCTCCATGGGACACGTGTGGAAATCCGTCATCTATCCGCGCACCGGCGCGCAGCAGTGCGGCTGCCCCGTCTGCGCCGGAAAGGTGAGCACAACACACGCGCGGCGTTACGCCCAGCTCGACGAAATTCGCACCTTTACCGAGCTGTGACAAGACCAATTCTATAAAAACGATCAAGGCCGTGGGAAGCGATGTGCTTTCCGCGGCCTTACTTTTTGCCTGATTTGGACGCACTGTCAGCACTATGTTTAGTGCTGACGCGTTTTCTTTCCCGCTTTCGCCAAAAAGCAGCGCCCCTCTCTCTTGCGGCGAGGGGCGGTACAATCTGTTCAATGAGCCAACTTGTTGCCGCAGGCAAAACAAATGATTGTTATATGTGGACACTTGCGCCTGATTTTTCCCTGTGCTATAATGCAGTTACTTTAATCGGATAAATTACCTGTAAAGGAGAATCATCATGGATTATATGGCTCTTTCCGCTGCCGAGTGGCAGCAGGAATACGACAAGGTGTCCGCCGAATACGAGAGCTGGAAGGCCAAGGGGCTCAAGCTCAATATGGCGCGCGGCAAGCCGAGCAAAAAGCAGCTCGATCTCGTCAGCGATCTTTTGACCGTGCTGACCGATCCCGCCGACTGCGTCGACGGCGGCGTGGACGCGCGCAACTACGGCGAGCTCAAGGGCCTTGAGAGCGCGCGTAAGCTGTTCGCCGATATCCTCGGCTGCAAGACCTCTCAGGTCTTCGCCGGCGGCAATTCGAGCCTCCAGCTCATGTACGACACGGTCTCCAAGGCCTACACCCACGGCCTGCTGCACAGCGAAAAGCCGTGGTGCAAGGAAGAGAGCGTCAAATGGCTCTGCCCCGCGCCGGGCTATGACCGCCACTTCAAGGTGACCGAGAGCTTCGGCTTTGAGCTCATCACCATCCCGATGACCGAAAACGGCCCCGACATGGACATTGTCGAAAACCTCATCAAGGACCCGAGCGTCAAGGGCATGTGGAACGTGCCGAAGTACTCGAACCCCGACGGCATCATCTACTCCGACGAGACCATCGAGCGCATTGCGAAGATGAAGCCCGCGGCTCCCGACTTCCTGCTCATGTGGGACAACGCCTACTGCATCCACGAGTTTGACGGCGAGTTCGTCCCGTTCAAGGATATTCTGAGCGAGTGCGAGAAGTACGGCAACGCCGACATGGTCTTCGAGTTCGCTTCCACGAGCAAGGTGACGCTCCCCGGCGCGGGCATTGCGTGCTTTGCGTGCAGCGAAGCCAACATGGAGTACATGACCAAGCTCATCGGCATTCAGGCCATCAGCTTTGACAAGATGAACCAACTGCGCCACGTCAAGTATCTCCAGAACAAAGAACACACCCTCGCGCTGATGAAAGAGCACGCCAAGATCATGAAGCCGAAGTTCGACATGGTCGTCGAAACGCTCGAGCGCGAGATCGCACCGCTCGGCATTGCGAGCTGGCACACGCCCAAGGGCGGCTATTTCGTCTCCGTAAACACGGCCCCTGGCCTTGCCAAGCGCACGCTGGCGCTGGCCAAGGAGGCTGGCGTCGTGATGACGAGCGCGGGCGCGACCTATCCGTACGGCCACGACCCTCTTGACAGCAACATCCGCGTCGCCCCGTCGCTGCCGCCGGTCGAGGAGCTTGAGCAGGCGATGGCCGTCTTCTGCTGCTGCCTCAAGCTTGCCGCGCTGGAGAAGAGCAAGAAGTAAGGCATATCTGCATCAAAAAAGCGGGCCGCATTGCGGTCCGCTTTTCTCATTTCGATTCACTTTTCCGTTTTCTTCTCTTCCCGCTTCAAGCGCCAGACGGCGAGCGTGCGCACAAGCAGGATGTTG
>OGYC01002990.1_pt1 | contig 10670 bp, 9 predicted proteins | sample 1576461 | NCBI WGS metagenome assembly OGYC01 (sample SAMEA3541569, study PRJEB24748) | human gut metagenome | biome: human gut; feature: human-associated habitat; material: faeces | place: China | collected 2012 | reverse complement strand
GAAAACAAAAACGGGACACTCAGCTTGACCACCTGAGTGCCCCGATTTTTGTTTTGTCCCGGTCGTCTATCAGCCGCATCCCGGGGAGCGGACAACATTCTTTACACCACCGCATCCCGTAGCAGCTGGTAGATGGTCTCCGCATTTCCATTGGGGGAGCGGAGGGAGACGAATTTTCCGTTTACCTGGCAGACTCCGTCCGAATAGACGGTGAAGAGCAGGTTCTGGCTGGAACCGTCTGCAAAGCGCAGGGTGATGGAATGCGCTTCGTAGTCGTGGGAGTAGGAGCGGGCATTCTGGTTGAACTTCTGGTAGCAGCTCGCGTTTTGCAGGATCTTGAAAAATGTCTGATAGGTATCATCGCCCGCAGAATAGGCACGGGTGGTGATCACAGAGGGGCTCAGGCTGACGGTATCCTCCACACTGACAGAGACGGAAGTGCTTTTATTGATATCAGTTTTCAGGTCAACGCGGCGGTTGGAAACAAACAGCAGTACGAACAACAGGACCCAGAGGGCCATGATGGCATAAAAACGGAGACTTTTGTTTTCCATAAGGCGTTCTCCTTTGGCAGGCCGCACAGCTGGGCGGCCAGAGAGATTCAGAGAGTACGCTTTCATTATAGTGCCGGAACGCGCAGGATGTCAACTGTTCTCCAGATGCTTCTGCGCCGCAAAAGTGCCTGCGGCGCTGGCGGCAAACACAAAATAGTAGCTTGCGATGCGGAAGAGCATCAGGGTGCTCATGGCTTCGCCGCTGGTCATAAAGCTGCTGAACACCAGCAGAAAGGCTGTTTCAATGGAACCCATGCCTGCCACATTGGGCAGGGCGTTGGAAAGGAAGAGCATCAGGCTGGTGAGCAGCTGTACCTGCCAGAAGCTCAGCCCGCAGGAAAGCCCCATGAACCGGATGCAGAACCACGGCAGGGTGAACGTCAGAAACAGCTTGAGGGTCTGCACGGCAAGGATGCGGGCACAGCGGCCCTTGTCGGCCAGCAGGAGGCGGCTCTCGGCGGCCAGAGTGTCCAGCTGCTCCAGCCACTTTTCCCGGCGGGTCTGCCATGGTTCCGTTTTGGGCAGAAAGCCCATGGCCCAGCGGGCCAGCCGCTGCACCAGCGGCGAGACACAGAGCAGCACCAGCGTCACGATGACCAGCGCCACCACGCAGTAGGCGGCGGGCAGATAGTGCATCACGCCGGAGGTGTTGGCGGCGAGCCACCGGTGCTGCAGCAGGAGCATCACAGTGGCATAGAGCAGAACGGTGGTCTTGTGGAATACATATTGCAGGGTCATCAGGCCCACACCGGGGCCCAGCGGCAGGCCGCAGTGGTAGAGATAGTAGGACTCCATGGGCACAGCCCCGGCACCCAGGCCGACCACGTTGCCAAAGATGCCCACAAAGGCGGCATCCAAGCCGCGCCGCAGGGTGAAGCCCGGCAGGCGGCAGCGGATGATGAGCCAGCAGACGATTCCCTCAAGCAGGGGGTATGTCAGGCCGATGGCCAGCACCAGCAGCACCTGCCAGAAGGAGAGCTGGGCCAGCGCGGTCGAGATCTCAGACCAGTGGCTGCTGAAGATGAAGACCACAACACAGGTCAGCGCCAGCAGTACCAGCAGAGAAAGGATCGCTTTTTTGCGGGAGGGCTGCTGGGGGGTGTTGGTCTGTTCCATGGGACAAGGCTCCTTTCACGATACTGCTTGCAGTATAACACAGCGGGGCCTTGCTTTTGTGAACTGAAACAAAATTTTTCTCGTCACTTTGTGTGATATGATAAAAAAGAACCTCTCCGGCTCACTTCGTTCGCCAGCTTTCCCGGTAGGGGAGAAGCGGCATTGCGAAGCAATGACGGAGAGGTTTTGTGTTACTTTTTCGCTGTCAGATCTTCCACAGCAGCCCGGAGCGTCTGCTCAAAAGCCTCCTTGGAATAATACTGCTCGTACATTTTACGGCATTCTGTCCGCATGGAGGCCAGCTCTTCCGGGTGTTCAATGGCGTGCTCCAGCAGGACAGCCAGCTGCTGCGGGTCGTCGTTGTGGTAAACGAAGCCGTTCCGCCCCTCGGAGATGAGCCCGGCGGTGCCGGTGTGCTCCGATACGATGGACGGCTTGCCGAAGATCAGACCCTCGGTGACAAAGGTGGGCATGGGGTCGTCGCGGGAGGCGCAGACCAGACCGGTGCACTGCTCCATCAGGCTCTTGATCTCGTCACGGGTGAGCCGCTTGCAGTAGAACACGTTTTCTGGGTAGTCTGCGGTCAGGGCGCGGACGGAGTCCATCATCTCCTTGTCAGCGGCCTGGCCCACAAAGAGGAAGGAGGCCTTCTCCCGTACCTCGGGCGGCAGCAGGCGGATGGCCTTGCAGAAGATATCGTGGCCCTTGCGGCGCTCAAAGGAGCCCACCGTGGCAAACAGCGGGCGGCCGCGGTTGTAGCCCAGATCGGTGCGGACAAAGTTCTCTGCCGCGTAATCAGGCAGGCCGTAGATGAGCGGCCGGATCTCGAATTCGGGGCGCACGGCGTGCATGGCGTTGGCGGCGTGGCTGCCCACCGAGTAGACCCGGACATTCTCTCCCAGCTGGGTGGGGATCTGGTGAGCAATGTGTGGATAGCCTGCAAAGGCATCGTGGAGCCACCACAGCACCGGCACGGCGGTGCCGCTCAGGGCACGGACGGCCCGGGCCATGACCACCGTATTGACGATGACGAAGTCGGCACAGAGGGCCATGCCCCAGGCATCGGAGACATTGCGGCAGGACGACCGGGTGATGACCGAGGCCCCGGCATCCAGGAAGAGATGCAGGGAGCCGCCGTCACTGGGGCCCAGCACAAGTACCTCATACCCCATGCTGCGCAGCACCGGCACGGCACTCACCAGCACGATGGGTGCGCCGGTCATATCCAGCACATGGCTCATAATAAAGGCGCGTTTGCCTTGGGCCGAAAACGCATCCTCGGCGCAGATGCCGCGCTCGTAGTGGAGCAGGGCCTGCGGGATGAGAGTGGGCTTAGTGCAGAGCTGCGCGGCCAGCGCCAGCAGCTCGGGCACATTTTCGGGGTCATGGGCGGCGGCGCGGCAGCGCTCCAGCAGGGTGCGGCTGACCACGGCGCAGCGGTTCTGCGCCTGCAGCGGCTGGCTCTGATAGAGGGCGGTTGCCCCGCCAAAACCGAACACAGCATTGCAGGCGACATAATCCGCACCGTCCTGCAGGGCTTTGGCAAAGTACATCAGGGCGGTGGACATCAGCTCCACGTCCTCGGCGGCCAGAAGCACGCCGTTCACGCTTGCGGTCAGTTCCCCGTCCAGCCGGTCCACCAGCCGGAACTTGCGGTGGAGCTGGTCAGTCAGGGTGGCTTTCAGGGCCGTGCTGCGGGCCGGTGCGCAGACCAGCAGGTAGGTGCTCTGGGTGTTGCTGTACTCCTGCAGGGCCAGCTGACGCTGCTGCAGGGGGGTGTAGTTGTTATACATGGCTGTTCCTCCGTTCCGCTTCTCAGTTTCCACGGTGGAACAGGCGCATCAGGCTGCGGATGGGAGCAGTGAGCTTCCAGCTTTTACTGGAAAACACGCTTTCCAGCGAGGTCTCGTAGGCAATGCTCCGGGCCTGCAGAGCGGCGTTTTTCTGGTGCAGCTGCGCGATCTCCTGCTGCAGGGCGGCCACCATCTGCTGCTGGGCCGCGGCATTCTGCTCCAGCTGCTGGATATGCTGCTTTTCGCTGTCCTTGCGCAGCTGGAGCTGCTGCACGCCCTGCAGCACGGCGCAGAACAAAGGCTCGTCCGTCAGGGTCTCCAGCGGGAAGTAGCCATAGCTCACCACCAGCTTCATCCCGGCGGGGTAGTGGGTGGTGCCCTCCAGCCGGTAGTTGGGGTCATCGCCCAGGAACAGGGTGCTGCCGCCGGAAAGGTTCAGGCCGTTGGTGGGTGTGCAGATGATGCGGTCATCTGAAAAGATCAGGTTGGTGATGCAGCAGGGCAGCTCACCCGGGTCGAACCGCAGGGCCTGTGCAGCCACCGGCAGCTCAAAGGTCGCGGTCACGGCACCGGTCAGCTCGTCGGTGGTGCAGTCGGGTGCGGTCAGGGTGTCCTTTTCCGAAAAGCCGAAGCCTGCATCATAATAGAGCAGCGGCTGCAGCAGAGTGGGCGAGTCAGTATGCATCTCGCGCTGGGGGTGTGCCGCAAGGTAGGACTGCACCTTCTGTTCCAGGGCAAGGCAGCGTTCTGCCAGATGGGAAACACCTTCGTCCGAAAGCTTGAGCTGCTGTTCCAGCTCGGCGATCTTTTCCTGCAGAGCCGCAGTGTTCTCAGGAGCTGCGTTGTTCATAACCGGATTCTCCTCATAATATTATTTCACTTCAGCAGAGGGGGCACCCTCTGCAAAAAATCAGTGTTTTGCCGCAAAATGACGCTCAGGCGCTTCGGCGCGGGCGCTGCGCCGGCGGGGCGCTTCCGCCACCTTCTGCTCTCGGCGGGAGGTGAGCCAGAACTTCAGGTCCCGGCGGCGCACCAGCAGTTCGCAGATGAGCAAGGTGGAGCCCAGCGAAAGGGTGAACTGCAGCACCATGCCCAGCACCGGGTGAGCCGCAAACTTCTGGGGCATCAGATACCAGGGAATGGCCGTGAGCTCCACGGTGTGGACGCAGAAGATGAACAGCGAACGGCGGCCAATGGCCTGGATGGCATGGGTGACAACGTTTTCCACCCTGCGCTGGAACCAGATGACGATGGAAAGGATGCCCAGGCCCGTCACGGCATCCAGCAGGATGCTCACGGGGCCGAGGGTCCACTCGGCCATCGAGACGCAGTCGGTGCTCTTGGTAAGAAGCACCAGTGCGGCCACAGCCAGCGCCGCCGCGATCATCCCGCCGCGCAGACGGGGCGAAAGGGGCTGATCAAAGATCTTATGCTTCTTGGCAAGGTAGCCCACATACAGAGCCGGAACGGTGACCATGCCCTGGCCGATGCAAAAAGGAGCCTCCCAGGTGATGCAGATACCCCAGCCTAACAGCATGGTACCCAGCACCGCCCAGTTTATGTACTGCTCCGGGAAGATATTCAGGATGAGATCCAGCAGGATCCATGCGATCATCAGCGAGAGCAGATACCACATGGGGCCGCAGGAAAAGAACAGCTGGCCGAAATAGGTGGCCGTGTGGGGCAGGCCCAGTGCAAAGCCGCCCAGCACCTTGTAGGTCTCGTAGGTGGCGTTGTGCAGGCTGCCGAACAGGCTGTAATGGATGATAAAATGGAACACGGTGGTGGCAATGCCTGTATAGATGTAAGGCTTGAGCAGCGTTTTGAACTGCTGGTCGATGCACTTGCCGATGGAGCGCTTGCGGAAGCCGTAGCCGCTGGCAATGTAAAAGGCCGCCATCAGGGATTCGCGGTAGGCGAACATGCAAAAGGTCAGCGGGTTGATGTGGCTGGCATCGCCCATGGGGTAAAGCTCACCGGTGTGGGCAAAGACGATGGTCAGCATGCCGACACCCTTGAGCAGATCAAACATGCCCAGCGAATTTGCGGCACGGCGTTTGGTTCCCTCCATAAAAAGGTCCTCCTCTGCGCCGCACCCCGCCCCGGAATGGCAGAATTGCCGGATTTTTGGCGCATCATGTTAAAAATTAGAGATATTTATAATAAGTATAATGCTTTTTGCCCTTGCTGTCAATCAAACCCAGGGAGAAAGCACGGTGGGCGGATACCGGGAAAAGTGTACCACACTCACGGCCTGCCCGCAACAAAAGGCAGGATTTACATCCGGGTGCACAGATTGACCGTAAGCTTAAGTTGCATATTTGTGCAATTAAATCTTGCGTTTGAGCCTTCTATGCGGTATACTCTAGGCTAGAGTACCCAGAAGATTCCATTTAGCGGAAACGAAAGGGAATATTTTAACAAAAATAAACAGGGAGTGCAAAATAATGGCAAACAAGGCTTGTAATGAAGTTGTGACCGTGGCAAATATGCCGATGACCGTTTTTGACATGATCTCTGCGATGCAGAATAAGTATGCTGACCGTGTGGCGTTCCGCTATGTGGAGGGCAAGGACACGGTGGTGGAAAAGACCTACGCTCAGTATGTGCAGGATATCCGCAAAGCGACCGGCTACCTGCAGCAGGAGCTGGGCGAGCCCAAGGGCAAGAAGATCGTCATCCTGAGCCGCACCAACTATGAGTACGGCGCGGTCGTTTTCGGCACCATGATGGCAGGCGCTGTCATCGTGACCCTGAACCAGGGCAAGACCTGGGCCGAGCTGGAGCATGAGCTGGGCATGGTGGAGCCGGACCTCATCTTCAATGATGGCATCGATTACGGCTACCGCGCCCAGCTGGAAGCGCTCTACGGCGCTCAGCTCCGCCCCATGGATGCCTGGACCGCTGCCCCTGAGGCTGAGATGGTCAACCGCATCGACCACGAGGGTCTGCTGATGCTGATGTTCACTTCCGGCACCACCGGCCGCAGCAAGGGCGTGATGCTGAGCGAGAAGAACTACTTCACCGCCTGCCAGATGTACATCGATGGTCAGAAGGTCATCCCTGATCAGAAGGAGCGGCTGGCACCCCAGAACCTCGACCAGACCTTCAGCCACTTTACGCTGGTGCCCATGTTCCATCTGGCCGGTTTCATCTGCTACTTTGTCTACGGCATACAGGGCTGGACCCTGAACCTCTGCTGTGATGCCCGCGACCTGCGCCGGGATATGAGCCTGATGCACAGCGATGCCATGTCTACCCCGCCGGTGCTGGTGGAGATGATCTACAACGAGGTCAAGCGCGGCCATGCCGACCGCCTGAACGGTCTGTGGAACCTGAGCTGCAGCTCTGCGATCCTTGATCCCGCCATCCTGAGCGAACTGGTGAAGAATGGCTTCTACATCAACCAGTGCTACTCCATGACTGAGCTGGCCGGCTATGGTCTGCTGAACGTGAGCCAGGAGGGCGACCACCTGCGTGCCCTGGGCAAGCCGGACGGCTTCTGTGAGGTCAAGGTGGACGAGACCGGCGAGATCTGCGTCCGCGGCGGCTGCGTGATGCTGGGCTACTATAAGGACCCCGAGGTCACTGCCGAGACCATCGACAAGGACGGCTGGCTCCACACCGGCGACCTGGCCCGCGTGGACGAGGAAGGCTACTACTATATGACTGGCCGCAAGAAAAATCTCATCATTCTGGACAGCGGCGAGAACGTCAGCCCCGAGGAGCTGGAAAAGCTGCTGGGCAAGTGCGATGCCATCAAGGAGTGCATCGTCAAGGAGATGGGCAAGAAGATCGGCACCGTGGTCTGCTGTGAGGATGACAAGCAGCAGCAGGTGAAGGCTTTTGTCACCGAGCTGAACCGCACCCTGCCCATGTACAAGCGCATCTCCGTTGTAGAATGCAGCGCCGAGCCCCTGCCCCGCAACGCGCTGGGCAAGCTGCTGCGCAAGTAAAATCAAACGGGAGAAAAAGGAGCAGACCATGGTAAACAATGTCTATGATCTTGTCACCCGGACAATGGAGCAGGAATTCCCCGGGCGGGTGGCCTTCCGCTGGGTAGAGGATGCCACCGGCACCGTGAAGGAAAAGACCTATGCCGAGTATGCACAGGATATCCGCCGCGCTGCTGCCTGGTTTGCCCGGAACATCCCGGAGGTAGAGGGCAAGCGGGTGGTCCTGTTGAGCCGGAACTGCTATGAGTACGGCGTGAATACCTTTGGCGCTGTGCTGGCCGGGGCTGTTCTGGTAACGATGAACCAGAAAAAGACCTGGGACGAACTGAGCTGGGAGCTGGAGCTGGCAGAGCCTGCCCTCATCCTGAACGATGGGGTGGACTACGGCTGCCGTGACCAGCTGGAGGCTGCGTATGGGGAACGCCTGCGGCCGATGGATGTCTGGAAGGATACCGCGCCCGGCGGGCTGGAAAAGAAGATCGACCCCAATGCCCTGATGGTCATGCTGTTCACCTCCGGCACCACCGGCCGCAGCAAGGCCGTGATGCTGGCAGAGCGGAACTTCTTTACCGTGATGCAGATGCATGTTGCCATGGGCGACCACATGCTGGACTTCAAGCACCGGCAGCTGCCCGAGGACAAAAACGATGTCCTGAGCAACTTTGCCATCCTGCCCCTGTTCCATCTGGGCACCTTTATCTGCCTGTTCTCCTGGCCCTTCAAGGGCTGGGCCCTGAACCTTTGCAGTGACCTGCGGAATTTCTACCGGGATCTGGGCCTGATGCACAGCGATTCCATTGCTGTGGCCCCGGTGCTGATGGAGAGCATCTACAAGGATGTCAAGCGCGGCCGCGCCGATAAGCTGAACGGCCTGTGGAACCCCTGCGGCAGCTCTGCCATGTTCGACAGCGAGCTGCTGCTGGGTCTGGTGGAAAACGGCATGTACATCACCCAGTGCTACGGCATGACCGAGACCTGCGGCGATGGTCTGGTGAACTACGCCCAGGCAGAGCCCCATATCCGGGCGCTGGGCAAGCCGGACGGCCACTGCGAGTACAAGCTGGATGAGACCGGCGAGATCTGCATCCGGGGCGGCTGTGTGATGCTGGGCTACTATAAGGATCCCGAAGCCACCGCCGAGATCATCGACAAAGACGGCTGGCTCCACACCGGCGACCTGGCCCGTGAGGACGAGGACGGCTATTACTACATGGTGGGCCGGAAGAAGAACCTGATCATTCTGGGCACCGGCGAGAACGTCAGCCCCGAGGAGCTGGAAAGAAAGCTCAACGCCTGCCCTGAGGTGCAGGAGTGCGTGGTCAGGGAGATGGGCAAAAAGATCGGCGCGCTGATCTGCTGTGCCGAGGAAAAGCAGGCGGAGGTCCGGGCTTTCCTCACCGGGCTGAACCGTACCCTGCCGCTGTATCAGCGGATCACGGCGGTGGAGTTCAGTGCCGAACCCCTGCCCCGCAACGCCATGGGCAAGCTGCTGCGCAGGTAAGCGCGGAAATTGCGAAAAAAGCGCGAAACCGGGCGGCCGGTGTGTTGCATTTCCTCTATAAAACAGGTATTATAAAACACAGGAATGTCCCGCCTGGCTGGCTAAACCGGCCCGGCGCGTGGCATACTGAAACTGCGCCCTTGCAGGCGATAAAAAAATCCCTCACGGAAAGGAAGATTTTTTGATGGAAAGAGCAGAAATCGTGTCTCAGATCCTGGCAATTCTGGAGGATGTGGCAGAGATCTCGCCCGAGGATGTCAACGAAAACAGCGTGATGATGGATGATCTGGATCTGTCCTCTATGGAGATCCTGACCGTCGTGGCCGATCTGGAAGAGACCTTTGGTCTGCGCATCCCCGAAAAGGAGCTGCGCAACTTTGTGACCATCGGCGATCTGGCTGATTATCTGGCCGAGAACGCGGGGTAATTCCGGATGAATGCAGAGCAGCGTGCGGTGTTTCAGGGCATCGTCTACTACTACCGTGAAAATCAGGTCCTCTGCCGCTATCAGGCCACGCTGAAGGAGGCCGTTGACCCGGCCCTTCTGCAGCAGGCACTGGATGCGGCCCGCCCGCTGGCAGAATATTATTTCTGCCATGTGGTGTGGGAAAAGCGGGAGGCCCGTCTGGAGCCCAACACTGCCCCCTGCCGTGTGCGGCAGGGCAGCACCCAGCCAAAGATCCCCGAGGAGACGAACAATTATCTCTTCTCGCTGGGCTATGAGGGGAACACGGTCTATCTGGACTGGTTCCACTTCCTGGCCGATGGCCGGGGCAGCGCGCCCTTTTTCACCCTGCTGCTCAAGCTCTATTGCAACCTGCGCTCCAACGCTGGTTTTGTGTGCGAGGCCCTTGCCTCTGACCCGCCCTACGATGTGGAACAGCTGCTGGCCCGCTACCCGGAGAGCCAGGTGGCCAACGACATGCAGAAGGACGTGCTGCAGATCCACGAGGGCACGCCCCATTTTCAGCGGCTGCGGCTGGACAGACAGAGCCTTGTGGATCTGGCGCAGAAGGAGGGCGTGAAGCCCTTCAGCGCTCTCATGGGGCTGACCTGCCAGGCAGCACAGCGGTATCTGGAAAAGAATGACCTTGTGTACAGCTATGCCGCCGACACCCGCGCGGCGCTGGGGGTGCCGCATGCCCTGTACAACTGCATTGCGTCCTTTCAGCTGGCCCTGCAGCTGGAACCGCAGGCCCGGCTCCAAAGCTTTGCAAAGCAGCTCGACCATGAGATCCGGGAAAGCCTGACCCCGGAGCGCCGCCTGTTCCGCATGGCCGAACAGATGGGCTGGGTGTATCAGGTGTTCCGGCAGAAGGCCGCACTCAAGATCAAGAAGCGTGTGTTCCAGATGGGCGAGTACATCAGCGGCTTCCCGGCAGATTTCTGGGTCAGCTACATCGGCAGCCCGCTGCTGCCGCACAGCCCGGAGCTGGAAGCATACCTGACCGATTTCCAGACCTGGGTGCTGCCGGACGGTGCGTCCCTTGCAATGGAGGTCACCAGCCTGCACGGCGTGCTGACCTGCTGCATTGAAAACAAGGTGGACAAGCCCGGCTACCTCGAGGCCCTGCGCGACGTGATGGAGCAGGAGGGCATCAGGGTGCTGGAAGCGGTACATATTTCCTGAAGCAACAATAACAGCGAACCCCCCAGTGCAGATCGCACCGGGGGGTTCGCTGTTTAGTTAGCATCCTCACCCTCTCAGTCAAAGCCTGACGGCTTTGCCAGCTCCCCCAAAGGGGGAGCC
>OGYC01002988.1_pt1 | contig 10677 bp, 8 predicted proteins | sample 1576461 | NCBI WGS metagenome assembly OGYC01 (sample SAMEA3541569, study PRJEB24748) | human gut metagenome | biome: human gut; feature: human-associated habitat; material: faeces | place: China | collected 2012 | reverse complement strand
CCGCCAGCAGGTCGGCAGAATCCGGACTCTCCGCCAATGCCCGCAGCTGCTTTGCCGTTTTGCGGCACTCCGCCGCCGTCTGCCGCGCCGCCTCCGCCTGGGTCTTACCCGCCTCTGTGCCGGAGGCCTCCAGTCCCGCCGCCCACGTTTCCAGCGCGTCGGCGGTCTTGTCCATGGTATCCGCCGCATCCAGCAGCTTCTGCTGCGTCTCCTTCTGATCCGGTGCATTCTCAATGGCACTGTTCATCCGGTCCAGCACCCGTTCCACCCGGGCCAGGGCCGTGTTCAGCTGCATCTGTATCTCCGCCGCCGTCTGCTGCAGCTGTGCGCCGTCCGGCAGGTTCTTGTTGATATTGGCCACGGCTGCCTCCAGTGCCGCCGCGCTGCTCTCCGACACGCCGCTGCCGCCCGCCGTCTCAAAGGCGTCCATCATCCGTCCGCAGGCGTGCAGCAGGTCCTGGGCCTGGTACAGCACGCCCTTCACGGCGGCCTCCGGGTCGTCGGCGGTCAGGTCCGCCGCCAGCAGATTGCTCTGCTCCATGATGCCGCCGATGACCACCTCCAGATAGTTTTCACTGATGGAGCGCTTCAGCGTCTCCACCGCCGTGTCGGTGATCTTGGTGGCCACGGCGTTCTTCTTGGCGTTTTCGTAGTAGGTGATGGCCGGCTTACCGGTCCAGTCCGTCAGCATCCGGTACATATTCCGGCTGAACTGCTTGTCGATGACCACCGCCGCGTAGTAGTCCCCGGACTCCACGCCGCCCTTGGCCTCCTCCTCGGTGTCCACGATGACCCAGTTGATGGACGTAGCCTCCCGCAGGTCGGCCACCACGTCGTCGCCCTTGTTCTCGTAGGTGCCGTCCTCATTGGTATAGCCCTCGTCCAGCGACGCCACCGCGATGGATATCCCCCCGGTGTTGCCGTAGGGGTCCCAGTTGGAGTAGATATTCAGCCAGGCGTACAGGCTGGGCAGCAGGGCGATGGCGACCACCACCACGCAGGCGAAAAAGCACTTGCTCAGCGTCCGTATATCGGTTTTGAACACCGTCCAGATATTACGCATACTGCCTCCTTACGCGCGGCACGCCGCGCTGTATATAAAGCTGTCGTTAACAATAGTGTATCAGTATGTATTATACAGAAAGCCGCCATGATTTGTCCACACAAAACCCGTTTTTTGCCCAAAAAACAGAAAAGAGACGGCTTCCGCCGTCTCTTTCGTTCTACTCTTTTTCTGTATCCTCCGCCACGATGCGGTAGTAGGTATTCCCCGTCAGCTTGTACACGATGGCATACAGCACCGCGAACACCGCAAAGCTCACCGCCGTTGTGCCGATCAGCAGCCCCCTGTTGTCCAGGTTGAACAGGATCAGCAGCTTGTGGATAAACGGGAAGGCGAAGCACAGATGCAGCCCTGCCAGCACCAGCGGCAGATAGAACACCGTCAGCAGCTGGCTGTTGATGCTGCGGCGAATGTCTGTTTTGGTCATGCCCACCTTCTGCATGATGTCAAAGCGGGACTGATCCTCATAGCCCTCGGAGAGCTGCTTATAGTAAAGGATAGCCACCGCCGCGAAGATGAACACGATACTCAGCATGATGCCCAGGAAGAACAATCCGCCGTACATGCCGTAGAAGTCTGCCCGGTTGGCGGCCTTGGACTCCACGCTGACGCCCACGCCCCAGTCACTGCTGACGCCCGCCAGATAGCCGTTCAGCGCGTCCTCCAGATTGGGCGTTGCGCCATCGATGTTCCCCTGCTGGTTTTCCGGCAGATCGGTGTCGAAGGCGTAGTGCCACGTGGCCGTGAGATACCAGCCGTATTTTTCGCTCAGTCCGTCCTCCAGCTCCTGCACGAACTGCGTGAAGTGCGGCATGACCACCATCAGGGTCGGGGTGATATCCGCCGTGAAGGGGCCGCTCAGCGGCGGAATGTCCCGATCCATGACCCGGAACGTCCATTCCCCATCGACGGTCAGGGTGTCGTAAGGAAAATCCGTCCGCAGAGCCGCCACATACACCTGCCCGTCCTCCAGCGTCAGGCTCTGCCCCGTGGCGGCGTTGTAGTCCTCCAGCGGCAGGAAATGCAGCTGCGTCACACGGGTGCTGTCCGCTGCGGACGCACCGGCGTTGCCCAACCGCAGATCCCCGCCGTCTGGCAGACCGCTGACGCTGATCTCACGGTATGTCGCCACATTACTGGTCTGCCCGCCGAAGTTGAAAACGGTGCTCTCCACACCCTGACGCAGCTGCTCCGCCTCCGCCTCGTCCAGCGGATGATCGCTTCTGCCGTATACCGCCACGTCCATGTCGCGGGGATACCGGGCATTCACCGCGTCCTCCTGCCCCACATACAGGCAGGTGGTGGACGAGATCATCACCAGCACCATGGTGGCCAGGATGCACACCGAAGCCAGCCCCGCGCCGTTGCGCTTCATGCGGTAGGCCATGGAGGACACGGACACGAAGTGCTGGGGACGGTAGTAGTATTTTTTGTTCCTTTGCAAGCCGCGGCACAGCGTCACCGACCCGCTGATAAACAGCAGATAGGTGGCCAGTATCACCATGATGACCGCCGCAAAGAACCACAGCAGCGCCGCCAGCGGCTCCTTGATGGACAATGCCAGCGCGTAAGCGGCACCCAGCAGAACCATGCCCGCCGCCGTCAGCACCCACTGCGCCTTGGGCGGCTTCTCGCCCACGCTCTCGCTGCGCAGCAGCGCCACGGCACTGACGCCGTGCAGCTGCCGCAGGCTGTTCAGCAATATCAGCGTGTGGATGACCGCAAACAACGCCGCCGCAGCCAGCAGAGACGATACGGACACCGTCAGGGTATAGGTCACGGGCACCTGCAAAAGCCGCACCATACCCAGCTCCGCCAGCTTATACAGTACCACGCCCAGAAGCAGTCCCGTCCCCGTGGTCAGGCCATAGGTGATGACCGTCTCCCACAGCAGAATGCGGGCGATGTTGCCCTTGCCCATACCCAGCACATTGTACAGGCCAAACTCCCTCTCCCGGCGGCGAATGAGGAACGAGTGGGTATAGAACAAAAATATCAGCGCAAACACGGCGATGACCACCGTGCCCAGCCGCAGTATGATGGCGCTGCTGCCGCCGCCGGACATGTGCTCCAGCACCGGCGATCCGGACAGCCCCGTAAGAATGTAGAACATCAGCACCATCCCGGCGCAGCTGAGCAGATACGGCAGGTATAGCCGCCTGTTTTTTCTCATGCCCGTCCAGGCCAGCCGGGCGTATAATGTCTTTTCCCTCATGCCGGTTCACCGCCCGACTGCAGCATGGTCAGCGTGTCGGAGATGCGCTGATAGAACCGGGTGTCGTCGTCCTCGCCCCGGTACAGCTGGTGGAACACCTGGCCGTCCTTGATGAACAGCACCCGGCCCGCCCGGCTGGCGGCCTTCACGGAGTGTGTCACCATCAGTATGGTCTGCCCTGCCCGGTTGATGGCGGCGAACAGCCGCAGCAGCTCGTCGGTGGAGCCGCTGTCCAGTGCGCCGGTAGGCTCATCCGCCAGCAGCAGCTTTGGCTCGGTGATGATGGCCCGGGCCACCGCCGCCCGCTGCTTCTGCCCGCCGGAGACCTCATAGGGGTACTTCTTCAAAAGCTCCGTCAGTCCCAGCTCCCGGGCGACAGGCAGCAGCCGCGCCCGCATATTCTCGTAAGACATTCCCATCAGCACCAGCGGCAGATAGATATTGTCCTCCAGCGTAAATGTGTCCAGCAGATTGAACTCCTGGAACACGAACCCCAGGTTGTCCCGGCGGAAGGCCGCCGCGTCCCTCTCCCGTATCTTGCCCAGCTCATGGCCGTCCAGCCGCACCGTACCCGCCGTGGGCTCGTCCAGCGCCGCCAGAATGTTCAACAGCGTGGTCTTGCCGCTGCCGGACTCACCCATGATAGCGACATACTCGCCCTGCTCCACGGTGAAGCTGACATTCCGCAGCGCCTCTACACGGCTGCCGCCCAGCCGCGAGGTGTATACCTTCCGCAGCCCACTGACTTCCAAAATGCTCATAGCATGACCTCCTTTTCCTTCGGGAGCCTCCGGCCCATCGCCCCGTCTCCCAACACGGTCAGTATACCGCGTCCCCCGCCCCCCTTCCATCGCTTTCCCTTACCCTTCCCGAACACAATTGTCACATTTCCCACCCTTTGCAAGGGCGATAATAAAATGTCGTAGGGGCCGGCGTCCTCGACGGCCCGTTTGCAGAACCTCCCGGTGAACCATTGTAGGGGTGGATGACTCTGTCCACCCACTCCCCTCACTCCGCCACAAACGCCGGGCGGCCCAGCGTCAGCCTCACCGTGGTACCCACGCCGGGCACGGACTCGATCCGTATCTCATGCCGCAGATTGCGGCATATCCGCCGGCACAGGTACAGCCCGATGCCGCTGGACCGCCGGTCCAGCCGCCCGTTCTGCCCGGTATAGCCCATGTCAAATACCCGGGGCAGGTCCTCCGGCGCGATGCCCATGCCGCTGTCCCGGATGCACAGATCGTCCCCCTCCCGGTAGATCCGGACGGTCCCGTCCTGCCCGGTGTACTTCAGGGCATTGCTCAGCAGCTGCTCCACCACAAAGGTCAGCCACTTGCCGTCCGTCACCGTCTCCCATTCCACCGGCGTGTAATCCAGCGCGATGCGCCGGTCAATGAACTCCCCGGCAAACCGCCGCACAGCGGCGCGCACCACGTCATCCACGGCGCACGTTCGTATCACGTAGTCGCTGCCGCCCTCCTCCAGCCGCAGATAGGTCAGTGCCATATCCACATACTGCTCCACCCGGCCCAGCTCCGTCATCAGCCGCCGGGCGGCCGGGGTGTCCTCACCCTGCAGGGTCAGGCGCATGGCGGCGATGGGCGTCTTGATCTGGTGCACCCATGCGGTGTAATAGGCCGTCATATCCTCCCACCGGGCGGCGCGCGCCGTCTCCTGCCGGCACAGCTCCCGCCGCAGCGTCTCCACCACGGCGGCGCAGTCCGCCCCCTCTACGGTGATCATGGCCGGCAGGTCCAGCAGCACCGCCTCGCCCGCCTCCCGCAGACGCTTCAGCGCCTTGTGCCGCCGTGCCGCGCGGCCGTAATCCCACGCCGCAAGGCACGCCCCCAGCAGAACGCACAGCCCTGCCGGATAGCCCACCGCCGCCAGCGGCAGGCCGTACAGGGCAAAGGACACGGCAAACACCCCGACAAACAGCAGAAATGCCGCCAGCGTCAGCCGACGCTCCTTCAGATATGCTTTGAGCAGCTCCATATCTCTCACTCCACGATGTACCCCACCCCGTGCCGGGTGGCGATAAATTCCACAAGCCCCACGCCCGCCAGCTTCCGCCGCAGGCGGTTCACATTGACGGTCAGCGTGTTCTCATCCACAAAGCTGTCCGTCTCCCACAGCCGCTGCATCAGCTTCTCCCGGCTGACCACCTTCCCGGCGCTCTCCATCAGGCAGGACAGGATACGGTACTCATTCTTGGTCAGCTCCACCGTCTGCCCCTGATAGGTCAGCTTCTGGTCGTCGGCGGACAGCTGCGCGCCCCGTCTCTCCCGCAGCACCGCCGGCGCCGCCATGTCATAGCTGCGCCGCAGCATGGCCTGTACCTTGGCCATCAGAACACCGCCGTCAAAGGGCTTGGCGATAAAATCGTCCGCGCCGAAGTTCATGGCCATGATGACATTCATGTTATCACCGGCCGAGGACAAAAACAGGATGGGCGCACTGGTCTGCTTCCGCAGCTCCCGGCACCAGTGATAGCCGTCAAAGCACGGCAGGGCGATATCCAATATAATGAGGTGCGGCTGAAACTCCGCCGCCTCCGCCGTCACCGCCCGAAAGTCCCGGACGCACCGGACCTCCAGTCCCCAGCTCTCCGCCAGATGCGCCACCGCCTGGGCGATGGTCCTGTCGTCCTCCACAATAAATATACGGTACATACGCTCACATCCTTTACGCTCTTCATTATACCCTCCCTCGCCTCTGTCCCGCAAGCCCTCTTACTCTTTCAATATTGTCACATTCGCTTACCGGATTTTTTCAAAAACAGGGTTGACAAATCCGCGCCGCCGTGTTATAACTGTACCAACCTACCGAGTTGGTAGTTGTATTTCAGAAATGAGGCGATCACATGACCCGCACTCTTGTTCTCCTGACCGGACGATGTTGACTCCTTTTCCTTTCATTCCACACAACAACATCTGACTATAAACGATAAAGGAGATAAACACTATGTCTAACATTTACACTTCCGCTGACCAGCTGATCGGCAAGACTCCCCTGCTGGAGCTGACCCATATCGAAAAAGCCCATGACCTCAAGGCGAAGATCGTCGCCAAGCTGGAGTACTTCAACCCCGCCGGCAGCGTCAAGGACCGTATTGCCAAGGCCATGATCGACGACGCCGAGGCCAAGGGCCTGCTGAAGGCCGGCAGCGTCATCATTGAACCCACCTCCGGCAACACCGGTATCGGCCTGGCCTCCGTGGCCGCCGCCCGGGGCTACCGCATCATCATCGTTATGCCCGAGACCATGTCCGTGGAGCGCCGCCAGCTGATGAAGGCTTACGGCGCCGAGCTGGTGCTCACCGAGGGTGCCAAGGGCATGAAGGGCGCCATTGCCAAGGCCGACGAGCTGGCCAAGGAGATCCCCAACAGCTTCGTGGCAGGCCAGTTCGTCAATCCCGCCAACCCCAAGGCCCACTACGAGACCACCGGCCCCGAGATCTGGGCCGACACCGACGGCAAGGTGGACTTCTTCGTGGCCGGCGTGGGCACCGGCGGTACCATCACCGGCACCGGTAAATTCCTGAAGGAAAAGAACCCCGCCGTCAAGGTAGTCGCCGTGGAGCCCAAGACCTCCGCCGTGCTGTCCACCGGCATCGCCGGCTCCCACAAGATCCAGGGCATCGGCGCGGGCTTCGTCCCTGATGTGCTGGACACTAAGATCTACGACGAGATCATCCCTGTGGACAATGACGACGCCTTTGCCGTAGGCAAGGAAATGGGTCACCGCGAGGGCGTGCTGGTGGGTATCTCCTCCGGTGCGGCGCTGTGGGCGGCCATCGCGCTGGCCAAGCGCCCTGAGAACGCCGGCAAGACCATCGTGGTCCTGCTGCCCGACACCGGCGACCGCTATCTCTTCACCCCGCTGTTTGCGGACTGATACTGCGTTTTTCTTTCTTCCATTTTCTCCTCACAAACATGACGAACGGACCTTTTTTGAGGTCCGTTCGTCTTTTCTTCTGTTTCTTTCCACTTTCTTTCTATTCTCCTTCTATTTTCTTTCTACATTTTTTCTGCTTTTTTGAAACGTTTTTTGCTCCGCAGGTGTATGATAGATGAAAGGCCTTTCACCTCAACAAAAGGAGAACCCCTATGACGGACGAACAGTTCACCCCGCTGGCGGAGCGGTATATGGACACGGTGTTCCGGGTGGCGTACAGCTATCTGCGCTGCCGGGACGATGCCGACGATGTGACCCAGGACGTGCTGATACAGCTGTACAAAGAGGATAAGGCGTTCGAAAGCGACGCCCACGTCAAGAATTGGCTCATTCGCGTCACGGTCAATCGCTGCAAGAACGTGCTCCGCGCCCCGTGGCACAAGGCGGAGGACATCGCCGACTACGAGAACAGCCTCACCTTCGAGGCCCCGGAGTGCCGGGAGCTGTTCGATGCGGTGATGTCGCTGGACAGGCGCTACCGCCTGCCGGTGCTGCTGTACTACTACGAAGGCTATCGCCAGAGGGAGATCGCCGCTTTGCTGGGCGTGCCGGAGGAAACGGTACGCACAAGGCTGTCTCGCGCCAGAGACAAGCTGAAGCACATTTTATCGGAGGTGCCGCAGTATGCATGACAGAGAATTATTTGAAAAGACGTTTTCCGCGCTGCACGCCTCCCCGGACACACTGACGGAGGTAAGAAAAACCATGCAGAACGAGAAAAAGACCCGCCGCGCACTGGGCAAGGGCGCTGTGATCGCCATTGCCGCCGCGCTGACGCTGACCGTTGCCGTGGCCAGCGGTATTGTGACCCTTATCAAGGCAGATGTATCCCCCGCCGACAAGGTGGACGACGCCACCCACCACGCCTTCACTGATGACATCGACGCTGCCACCCCTGTGGTGGACGACGGCAAGGGCGGCCTTGTCCCCGTCCCGGATATGGAGCGCATCCCCGGCGACGTCCAGACCACCCAGCGTCTGGTGGGCCAGTACCTCAGCAAGCTGGACGCGGAGATGACCGTGGACGGCAATACCATCAAGCTGGGTACCTTCCTGATCGACGAGAACGGCCTGGGCCTGCTGACCTACTCCGTGGAGAATCCCTCCGGCGTCGGCTACACAGACGTGGGCTACGGCGAGGGCATCGACCTGCCCCTCCAGCCCACCCTGTACTTCCGCAGCCCCGACGAGGGCAATGCCCTGTTCGCCAAGTGCTACGTGGACAAGGGGACCAGCACCGACACCTGCCTGAACGTGGTGCTGTACTTCGCCGCCGACACGTCCTTCCGGCAGGGCGACCTGCTGTACGTCACCATGCAGGACGAACTGGGGCAGCCCTACTCCATCGCCGTGCAGCCCCGCACCTACGTGCCCGTCGCCACCCTGACCTCCGGCAGCGAGACCCTGACTCTCTCCCCGCTGGGCATGAGCATCCGCAATGCCCATCCCGACCGTGAGCCCCTTGTGGACGAGCTGTCCATCCGCTATCAGGACGGCAGTGAGTTCACCGTGGAGAGCAGCAGCCGCAGCCTGATGAACTGGGTGGTGGGCTGTATGCGCGGCAGCGACGACGTCCCCTTCGCCGACAACACCTACGTGTTTGACCGTCTGGTGGACGTAGACGCCGTGGCCTCCGTCACGCTGGAGGGACACCAGCACACCGATAGCGCCGCTGACGACACCTTCACCCTCACCTACCAGCCCTGACCGCGAAACGCAAAAAAGAGACCGCCCTGCGGTCTCTTTTTTTGCTCATATCACGTAGTTGTCCCCCGCCGGGGCGTTCATCAGGTCGGCCAGCGTGATGTGGGAGAAATAGTCCCGCGTCAGCTTGTAGTATCCCTGCCACACGCCCAGCGTCCGGCACTCCCCCGCCCGCTGGCACACCGGGGCGTCCGGCTGCAGGCAGGTGACGGGCGCCAGATCGCCCTCCGCCAGCTCCAGTATCTCCCAGAGGGTGTAGTCCTCCGGCTCCCGCGTCAGGCGGTAGCCGCCGCCGATGCCGTGGACGCTCTCGACCAGTCCCGCCGCCTTCAGCGCGGGCATGAGCCGCTCAATATATTTCAGCGAGATGTCCTGCCGCGCGGCCACCTCCTTCATGGGTATAAAGTCCCCGCTGCGGTGCTCCGCCAGATCCAGCAGAACGCGGATGGAATAGCGACCTTTCGTGGAGATCATAGGTCTTCCTCCTGTCAGAAAATACACGGGCCATAAGATGACCCGTGTATAGTATACCACCAATCCCGTAGGTTAGGCAAGTTTAATTTTTCTTTGCGTGCCGATATGCCTGCATGCCCCACACCAGCCAGGCCGCTACCACCGCCGCCAGGACGATCCAACGCACCGTCTCCAAGGGCCAGGCCACCGCGGACAGGTCTGCATAGCGGCTGATCATAACGCTTTCCGCCGTACTGACCGTGCCCACATAGGCAGCGGCCGGCGCCCAACACACCATGATCCGCACGATCTCCACGGCAAAGAGCAGTCCGCAGCCGCCATACAGTGCAAAACGGAATCCCCTATCCCGCACCAGCGGCTCTTTCAGCGCCGCGCCGCCGACTACCAGCGCCGCCGCCAGCAGCAGCGGCAGCAGCAGCCATACCGCCTCCTGCCGCACAGTCAGCGCTGCCCAGGAAAACTGTCGCACCACACCGCCGTGCAGCGCATAGGCGGACACCAGTAGGCGCCACACCCCCAGCAGCTGTATGGCCGCGAACAGCCACAGGGTGCACAGCGGTATCAGCAGCAGGATGCGGCGGCGCAGCGTCTCTCGGCTGCGGCACACACCCCAGCTCAGCCACAGGCACAGGGGCGACGCCAGCAGGCACAGCCACGACCAGTTGTTATAAGGGAATGCCGCCCACACTGCCAACGCCATTACTGCCAGACTGTACCCGATGCGGAAGCGCAGGCTTCCCCGGCGCTCCAGATAGGCCTCCACCTCCGCCGGTGTATCGGCACAGGCTCGGGGGCGCGTCTCACCGGCCAGGATGTCGTCCGCCGTCACGCCGTACAGCGCCGCCAGCGCCGGCAGGGCGGCAATGTCCGGCAGCCCCGCGCCGGACTCCCATTTGCTGACAGTTTTGTTGGACACACCTAATATATCCGCCACCTGTTGCTGTGTCATGTCCCGCCCCCTGCGGAGTGATGCCAGATAGGTGCCTGTCTTTTCCATATCCATTGTCGCGGCCTCCTTTTTTCTTGTTGTACCCAGTATAGCATACGGCGGATTTTTGTCCATCCCCCACCAGCTGACTTTGTCTACGGAGCGTAGACAAGGCTGTTTCCACGGAAAAGTGCCCCGTTCTCCGATTTTTTTCTTGACACGGACGGTGGCCTATGGTAATATGTACAAGCTGACGATTTGAGTGGAGGGCGCACGCGGGTGTAGCACAATGGCCAGGGCACCAGCCTTCCAAGCTGGGGATGCGGGTTCGAT
>OGYC01002986.1_pt1 | contig 10680 bp, 5 predicted proteins | sample 1576461 | NCBI WGS metagenome assembly OGYC01 (sample SAMEA3541569, study PRJEB24748) | human gut metagenome | biome: human gut; feature: human-associated habitat; material: faeces | place: China | collected 2012 | reverse complement strand
TCTACTTTTTTCTTGATCTGGTCTGCTGGCATCTTCATGTTCTTCAGCCCGTATCCGATATTTTTTTCTACGGTCATATGCGGAAACAGGATGCTGCCCTGAATGGCGTAGCCAATGTTGCGGCGAAGTTCCGTCAGATTTTTCTTTTTAATATTTTCCCCATCGACGAAAATGTCGCCGTCATCCGGTTCGATCAGGCCGTTGACCATTTTCAGGGCTGTTGTTTTTCCACAGCCGGAAGAACCGATGATCGTAACGAATTCCCCTTCCTCAACGGAAAGATCAAAATGTTCGAGGATGGTGTTGCTGCCGTATGCTTTTTTGATATTTTTGAATTCGATTGCTGCACTCATATATTGCACCTCACCTTATAAGACTTGCTTTTTCTAAAAATTCCTGAGCCACTTCCCGCGGTTCTTTTCCAAGTGTTTCTACTTCATAATTCATCTGAGCCATAGCGGTATCGGAAATCGTGCCGGAAAGCGTATTTAAGACATTTTCCAGTTCCGGATGTTTTTCCAGGACTTCGTTTCGGACTACATTTCCGCATAAATAAGAAGGATAAAAGCCCTTGTCGTCCGTCAGTACCGTCACATCGGAAACGGAGAGCTGACCGTCTGTTGTAAAAATAACCATCACGTCGATCTGTCCCTGATTGATCGCCTGGTATTTCAAACCGATATCCATATCCATCGTTTTTTTGAAATGAAAACCATATGTTTCGCAAAGGGCATCGTATCCGTCTTCGCGTTCAAAGAAATCATATTCTGCACCGAAAGTTAGCTGATCGGAGATCGCCTTCAGATCGGAATATGTTTTCAGATTATATTTTTCGGCAATGTCTTTGCGGACAACCAGACCGTAAGTATTGTTAAAACCGTACATGCCGACCCACTGCATATCCAGCGAATCCTTGTATTCTTTTTGCAGATCCGGGAATAAATCTTCGCTGTAGATGCCGTCCTTTTTCAGCACCATATTCCAGGCGGTTCCGGTGTATTCCGGATAAAGGTCGAACTCGTCGCTCTCCATGGCAGGTTCGATATTGGAGGTTCCGCCGCCGACGCCCTGCGTCAGTTCTACATTTAGGTTGGTATCCTGCTCGATCAGAATATTCAGCATTTCACCGAGCACATACTGTTCCGTCATCGGTTTGGTGGCGATGTGGATGGTTTCTTTTTTGGCATTTGGAAGAACAGAAACGAAAAGCAGGATCAGGGCCAGTGCGATGACTGCTCCGGCCATTTTACGATTGGCTTTTTTCGCTTTTTCATTTCGCTTTTCCATTCTCTTTTCGATAAATCCGAGGATCAGATCAAAGACCAGAGCCAGAAGTGCGATCAGTAAACTGCCGGCCATGGTCATGGCACTGTTGTTGGTTGTGATGCCGCGGTAGATAGCAACGCCAAGTCCGCCCGCACCGATAAAAGAAGCAATACCGGCAAGAGCAATCGTCATCGTGACCATACTGCGGATACCGGAGAGAATGACAGGCATTGCCAGCGGCAGTTTGATCTTAAACAGAATCTGGGTTCTGGTACTGCCCATTCCCTTTGCAGCTTCCAGGATATTCTCATCGACATTGCTGATTCCGGTATGGGTGTTTCGCACCATCGGAAGCAGAGCATAGACCGTCAGAGCGATCACGGCCGTGGCATTGCCGATTCCGGAAAACGGAATCAGGAAACCGAGCATGGAAATGGAAGGTATCGTGTATAAAAAGTTGATGATGCCGAGTGTCGGTTTTGCGGTTTTCTGAAATTCACTGATCAGAATACCGACGATTCCGCCAAGAACGACTGCGATAAAAATAGCAAGCAGCGAAATTTCGATGTGTTTCACAAGCAGATCAAAAAAGAATACTCGCTTTTCTACAAGAAGTGTCCACATATTCTGCAGCAATGTCATTCACCTCTTTTCTGAATTGCCTGAACCGGACATTCTTCCATACAAAGTCCGCAGTGCAGGCAGTGTGTCTGATTGATATGGAAATGCTCGATGCATTTCTGCGGACATACACGTTCACATTTGCCGCACTGAATGCAGTCGTCACTGATTTCAAAGCCTTTCTTTTGCAGCTTACTCTCACCGAGCCGGAAACTTTCACGGACGATCGGTGTCTGTCCAAGATCAAAAAACTCCACTTCTCCGTTATCAATGCAGAAAGCCTCAAGCACATATCTGCTGTCGCCCGGATAAACGTCATTCATGGATTTATTTTCCGCAAAAATGCGGTCGATCCATTTTTTCTGTTCCTCCAGTTTACGAGCCCTGCCGCTTAAACGGATCATCTGATAGTTTTGATTCATTCCCGTGATCGCGACATTGTTGTTTTTAAGAAGCTGGTGGTAAAAATCCTTGCCCCTTGCCGTGCAGAAATAAATGCTTTCCTTTTCTGCAATCATAATATCAATGATGCGGATCTGCGGCATACCATTGTCATCAACCGTCGCAAAAGCAATATCCTTAATTTCCCGAAGTATCTGTAAACATCTCTCAGCGTTCATAGTGCTGACCTCCCTGTATGTGTTTGATTTAAATGAATGCTTGAAGCAGTTCGTTTATTTAATTTAAATGAACGTATGAAGCAGTTTCCTTATCTGATTTCAGTTTACGCAGTAAAGGGAATTTCCACAAGTACGCACAATATTGTGGTGTAGTTACCTGGAGGAAACCGAGAGACGATGATTTTTGTGAATAAAAAAGAGAACCCGCAGCAAGGAGAGCAACATAACCACAGACATAAATTCGAAATTTTTTGCATAAACTTTAGGATAATAAACTCACAACAGAGCAAATAGCAAAGTGGATTACGAATATCCGCTTGCTCTTGCCATCAACAGAAACCTACAGAACATAAAACTATGAAAAAATTTCGAAGACATAAAAACAGAAAATATTTGGAAGAAAAGAAAACTGCGAAACTAGTCGATACGCAGGAATATATGGAAATGATACAGTCGCTTCTTGCAGAAGGGCAGGAAGTCAGTATGGTTGTCACGGGGAACAGCATGCGTCCGTTTCTGAAGCACGGACGGGACAAAATCTGCATGATCAGACCAGACCGGAAACTGAGAAAAGGCGATATGGTATTTTATCGCCGCGAAAACGGGCAGTATGTGATGCACCGGATCTTAAAATGTGAGGATCAGAGTTATACAATGCTTGGCGATGGGCAGATTATGCCGGAACATGGGATCCGCCCGGAGCAGATTTTTGCCAAGATAATCAAGGTACAGGTACAGGGGAAATGGATCGGACCGGAAACTTTCCGGTGGAGATTTTTTGAATCAATCTGGATTCATTTTTCGTGGATCAGGAAACTTGTACTTTCTTTTCTTTCGAAAGTGCAGAATTTAAAAAATAACAAGAAAATACATAGTAAAATATATAATAAAGTATATAATAAAACCGTAAAGACAGCAAAATGGAAAGACGGAACGTTCTCGGAAATACTGGATGACTGGAAATGGATCTGGCATTACAGTGTCCACTATCGCTGGATTATTCTTTTGTATACCTTTCTTGGGATGGTCAGTACATCTTTTGGCCTTATCAGCAGCATTGCAGGAAAATATCTGATTGATATTGTTACCGGATATCAGATGAACAAAGCGGGCATGATTTTTGGCATTATGGCGGGAAGTTTTGCAGTCAGCCTGATTCTGAACAGCGGCATCAGCCGTATTCTGGCAAAATTAAATGCAGATATCAGCAAGGATATCCGGGCAGAGCTTTTTGAACAGATTCTGGATACCAGGTGGCTGGAACTGAGCAGGTATCAAAATGGCGATATACTCAGCCGGTTTGATCAGGATATTGAAACGGTGAGCAGCAATGCTGTCAACTGGCTTCCGACGGTCGTGATCGCTCTCTACCATTTTCTGGCAACGTTTCTGGTGCTTTTCTGTTACGATAAGATTATGGCAGGGATCGCACTTGGAAGTGCTCCGGTAATTGTTCTGATGTCGCGGTTTATGATGAAAAAACAGCGAACCTGTCAGAAGAAAGTGCGCGAAATCAACAGTCAGATGATGACGTTTGAGGCAGAAACGTTTTATAATATAGACACGATCAAATCGCTTGGAATCCCTTCGCACTGCCGGTCACGTCTGCAAGAATTGCAGGAGAAATATAAAAAAATAAATCTGGATTACAATTTATTTAGCATAAAAACCAGGGCATCTCTGTCAGTAATAGGAACAATCGTTCAGTTTGCAACATTTGGATATTGCCTGTTCCGCCTGTGGACACATGCGATCACTTATGGCACGATGACTTTATTCTTGCAGCAGAGAAACAGTCTTTCCGGTGCATTTCAAAATCTGCTCTCGCTTTTTCCTTCGTTCTTAAACAGTTCCGTTTCCGCACATCGCATCAGGGAACTTGCAGAACTTCCCAAAGAAATACATCGCATGCAAAATCTGAATGAACTGTTTTCGGTAAAAGGCGGACTGCAAGTACGTCTGGAAGATGTGACATTTTCCTATACCAACGGAAAACCAGTTTTTCTGGAATCTGGTTTTTATGCCTTGCCCGGAGAAATTGTGGCACTTGTCGGGACATCAGGTGAAGGAAAAACAACGCTTCTGAGACTGATCCTTGGACTGATCGAACCAGACACCGGAAAAGCGATTCTAAAGGCAGCAGACGGAACAGAATGGAGATTAAATGCAGAAACCAGAAGATTTTTTTCCTATGTGCCACAGGGCAATACGCTTCTGGCCGGGAGCATTGCAGAGAATCTCAGCATTGCAAAAGAAGGAGCAACCAGGGAAGAAATGAAAAACGCACTTGCGATGGCATGCGCGTGGGAATTTGTCGAAAAACTGCCGGAAGGCCTGGATACAAAACTTGGTGAACGCGGAAAAGGACTTTCGGAAGGGCAGGTACAGCGGATCGCTATCGCAAGGGCATTACTCCGTGATGCACCGGTGCTTCTGCTGGATGAAGCAACGTCGGCACTTGACGAAGAAACAGAAAGAATGGTATTGAAAAACATACTGGAAAAAACACCGGAAAAAACCTGTATCGTGACAACGCATCGACAGGGAGTTCTGAAGCTGTGCCGGCGAATTTATCGGGTAGCTGATAAGAAAATATTAAATGAAGAATAAATATTTTGTCAAAAAAGTAATTTGAGCATTGCATTACTAACCGTTTGGCTAGTGTACAATGCTTTTTTTATTTTATATAATGGTTATAGAATTGCGAAAGTTATTTTTCAACGGAGCAATTTGCAGGAATCAGTCAGGAATGAAAGATAAAAAAATGAAAACAGGAGGGAAGATATGAGAAAACGAATTGCAGCAGGATTACTTGCATTTGCACTTGCATTTACCGCAATGGATTTTGGTGGTCTGGTAAGTATTCAGGCAAATGCAGCAGGGCTGGTACAGGTTACTGAAGAGAACCAGAGTAATTTTCATTTAAACGGAGATTATGCCGGATATTATGCGATCGCAGATAAAGAAGATCTGCAGGCATTTGCGGCAAAGGTCAATGCCGGGGAGAAAGACATCAATGCAGTGCTGACGGCAGACATTGATATGACAGGCGAAGACTGGACACCGATCGGAGATACAAATGACGGTTATACAGGAACCTTTGACGGAAACGGACATAAGATCAGCAAGCTGGTCTGCGAGCGAACAGGAGATAAACAGGTATCAGGTCTGTTTGCACTGCTGAAGGAGAATAGTGTTGTCAAAAATCTTGGCATGGAAGCTGGCGTGTTCACATCGTCAACGAGTACGGCCGGAGCAGTTGCAGCAAAAAGCAGTCTTGGAAAGGTGATCAACTGCTGGAACAGCGGAAAAGTAACCGCGCATGATTATGCAGGCGGCATTGTAGGATACTCACAGGGCTGGATCGAATCATGCAAAAACAGCGGAGCGATAAAAGCAACGTGGGGCTACGGGCGCAGCGGAGGCATCGCCGGTGCGCAGGTCTGCGCCAGAAACAGTTCCCAGCAATATGTGAGAACTTATATCAAATATTGTTATAATACCGGAACAGCAGATGCATATTATGCCGGCGGTATTACAGGTTATCAGAGCTACCTGAATCTAGAAGCCTGTGATATCATCTCCTGCTGGAGCGATGCAGCCATGACAGGAAGTATAACAGGTGGAATCGCAGGAAGTCTGGCTAATGGGGATACAATCCAGAACTGTGTTTTTAATACCGACCGCTTTAAGGGAGGGGTCTATAATAACAATAAAAATGGAACTGTAAAAGATTCAGAAGGGATGACAAGTGCAGAGTTTGCATCCGGAAAGGCAGCCTGGGTCTTAAATGGAAAGGATAATTCACTGGTTTCGCAGGCAAAGTGGTTTCAGAATCTTGAGGAAAACCCAGATGCTTATCCGGTAATGGATGGCACACATGGAAAGGTTTATTATCTGGAGAAAAGCAACACTTACAGCAATCATCCGGGAAGTATAGCAAAAAATGAGATTTTGCTGGTATCCGGTACACAGATGGTGAAAACAAGCGACAATCTGTCTCAAACAAAGCTATTATCTCTGAAGAAGGACGAAGTTTTCAGTTGGAAAGGGGACGGACAGATAATAGTCGGCTATTATCTGGATGAAAAGGCACAGATACCGACCACAGCACAAAACAGCGGAGCGGTTGAAAAAGCTGGAGCACCGGCTCTGCCGGGGCAATATTATGTAAAAGTTACGGCTCTGGAAGTGAAAGATTTTTATCAGGAAACTTCAGAAATTTTTTCCTATCAGATCAACTTTGATGCCAGAATTCGGATGCAAAGAATTGCGGACAGCGAGAGCATAGATTATGCATATACGGGAAATCCGCGGGAACTGTCATTGGAAAAAGGAAGAAAGATCACCTGGAGCTGCAGGTAAACACCGACATCCATAAAGACCACGTATTATAAAAGCAAGGATGGAGTGCTGACAAATGCAGAAAATGCCGGTGCACTTACCGAAGGCGGGGCACCGGCTGCTAAAGGCGATTACTATGTAAAAGCAGAACTGACATTCCGTGAAAAATACAAATCAGAATCGGATTATCTGTTATATAAAATTTCGGATGGGGAAATTGAGGTAACCATGGATGGAGATTCCGAACCATATGTTACTTTGGCAGAAGCATTTCGTGATACAGAGAGAAAAACAGCACAGATGAAGCTGTTGAAGAATATTGAACTAAAAGGGGGAGTGGAGGTAAACAGCGGAAATCTGATCCTGGATCTGAACGGATATCGTCTGCAAAGTTTGAGAAAGATTTTGTTGAATCCGGATGTTTCTCTTAAAATCACGGACAGCAGTGAAACGCAGACGGGTGTATTTTCCGGCGAATTAAGAGTAGAAAGTAAGAATATAGAGTTTGCCGGTGGAATTTATGAAAATCAGTCGGACAACTATGTTATGCATAACAGTGGGAAAATCAAGGTGAGCGGTGGAAAATTCGAGCGTATTTCAAAAGCATGGGCAGAACTTGGAGAAGAACGTTGCCTGGTGGATAATGAGACAAATGAGAAGCAGCCTTATGCCGAGGCAAGTTGTACAAATGTGCATGTCGAGGTATGTAAGGAACATGATTATGAACAGGATTTACAGTACTGTACGTGGTGCCACAAGAGAAAGCCGGACTTCCAGGGTTATATCCGGATTACGGTAAATGGAGAAGAAACTTATGTAAATACACTGAAAGAAGCATTCGAATACGCAAATGGAAAAGAAGCAGAGATTACCCTTATGCAGTCCATGGAAAATACGGACAATCTTCCTGCTCTGACACGCGGGAAAATATCGCTGGATTTAAATCAAAAATCTCTGACAGCGAAAAGTGTTGACCGGATCTACATAGACGGAGCAGAGGTTACGGTAAAAAACGGAACCTTTGATATTGTAATAGCACAGAGGAGCGGGAAACTGAGAATAGAAAGCGGTGATTTCAGACAGATCGGCTATTGGGACAGTTATCAAAACAGTATAGAAATGACCGGCGGAAATTTTCAGAACATCGTATTATATTCAGGCAGTGCAGAAAATATGCTTCCGCAGGGTTATGCGTTCTACAGTACGGAAGATGGACGCTTTCTGAGCAGAAAAGAAGTACTTACTCAGAGTGATCTGAAAAATGTGGAGGTTCGAAATACAGGTATGAGCTGTGAGACACTTCCGCAGATTTCCGGAAATGTAGAACAGACTTTGCAGGAGTATACCTTAATTCCGGGCGTGATCAGGGCAGATACCGGAAACGGAGAAAGTACGCTGCTGGAAGGAACCTGGAGTTTTACGGAAAAAGAAAATCTGGAAGTGATACCGGAACTTGGAAAAAGATTGATATGCGATCTTGTTTTTACACCGAAAGATGGAAATTATCCTTATTATGTAGTAAAAGGTGTAGAAGTTCATGTTGAGAAAAAGACTCCGCAGCAGGCTGCAATTCATGAATCGGAAAGTTATATTTATATAAAAGGTTCTGATGATGTATATGTGGATCTGCAGGCAAAACTCCCGGCGGATAAAAAGGGAGATAGTTATTCCTGTTCTGTAACAGGGGATGAGCAGATTTTTTATAATTATAGGGTTACGCAGAGTGGACAGTTAACTTATCTAGTGAATGACTTTACAGACAGGAGCATGATCGGAAAAACGGCTGTGCTCCATGTAACGGTAGAAATGGAAAATTATAAGGATGTTTCTTATGACTTAACGGTCACACTGACAGATCAGAAAAAGGTTGTTCTGAAAGCAGGCAGTGAAATAAAAGTTTTACAGGATCGGAAACTTACTTACGGAGAAACATTATCCAATCTGAAACTGAATCTGGAAGGGAAAGAAAAAGCAGTCTTTGTTGAGCAGGGAACGGATACGCAGATTCCCGGAACGCTTGCATGGAAAGACGGAACACAAAGACCGGATACATCCGTGACAAGTGCAGAATGGATCTTCACGCCGGATGATGTGGCATATGCAAAGGCAGAAGGCAGCACAGCGATTACCGTAGAGCCAAAAGAACTGAAAGTCTTAGCGGCAACGGCAGATGATAAAGTATATGACGGAACCGCGTATGTCAGCTTCAGTGATATTGTTCTTGAGGGCATTGAAGAAGGGGATGAAGTTTCGGCAGACATCGGAACGATCCGCGGGACTTTGAGAGATGCAAAAGCGGGAAATTATACTTCGGTAACTTTGCCAGAGCTGAGATTAACCGGAAAAGACAAGGAGAATTATATTCTTGTGCAGCCGACAGACGAAATTCCTCTGACAAAAGAGGTGAATGTGGCAAAAAGCAGTGGGCTTCAGATCGAAGAACAGAATAAAAGTTACTTATATTTAAAGGATCAGGAAGAGCGGATCAGTCTCAGGGAAATCCTCCCGGTGGACTGCGGGAATGCACAGTATGCTGCACCGGAGATGACCGGAAACATGGAATATATCACAGAACCGGGCATAGCAGATGATATATTATCTTATACAGTGAAGCAGGGGGCATTGGACAGGAAAGGAAAGATCCAGATCAAAGTCACGACTGAGAACTATGAGGACTTTGTGATCACCTTCAATCTGGAATGTAATGATCAGATACCGGTCAGATTACAGGAAGGAACAGAAGTAACCCTGAAAAAAGATACGCTTACTTACGGTGGTCTTTTGTCGGCACTGGAGTTTTCAGAAGCAGAATTTGTAGACGGAGAAGGAAATACAGTGGAAGGAACGCTTACCTGGAAAGACGGCACACAAAGACCGGATACATCTGTGACAAGTGCAGAATGGGTATTCACACCATCTGATGCAGCGTATGCAAACGCAGTAGGCAGCACAGCGATCAAAGTAAATGCAAAAGAACTTACGGTAACAAAGGCGGCCGCCAGAAACAGGAAATATGATGGCACAAATCAGGTTGCCATCACAGAAGTACTGCTAAACGGTATGCTGGAAGGCGATGAAGTGAGCGTAGATCTGACAGATCTTCATGGAACGTTAAAAGATAAAAAAGCAGGAGAATATACTTCGGTAACATTACCGGAACTGACGCTTGCCGGAAAAGACAAAGCAAATTACAGGCTGGCACAGCCAGTCACAGAAATCCCTCTGACAAAAGCAGTGACGATCGAGACACAGGATACAACGGAAACGCCGGATACAACGGAAACGCCGGATACAACGGAAACGCCGGATACAAAGGAAACACCGGAGACACCACAAAAACCGTCAGATCCAGGCACAAAACCGGGAACTTCTGAGCCGATACAGAAGCCATCAAAAACAGAATACCTGAAAAAAGGAACAAAGTTCACCGGAGCGGAAAATGATCAGTATAAAGTAACCTGTGCGGACGGAAAGACATGAATCAGGACATTGACCGCATCTTCAAGCTGTGCCTTGCCGATGCAGGAACCGATCTGTTTGAGCGCCACGGTAAACAGATCCAGTCGCTGGAACTTGATTGCTTCATAAGAAGCCACCATCATGCGGCCCCTTTTTCTCAGTTTAATCAGGCTGTCTTTGAGGTGGATAGATGTTTCTGGAATAAAACCGCCTTCCTCAATAACCGCTGGAGACTGTTCTTCCCAGTTTGCATCAGACACAATAGCACGATAATCCATTCCCTCAATCTGTGTCTGCGCCGCACAGATCTCTTCCAGAATGTGATTGTCATCCACGCCCTGTTTTACTGCTCTGGAAACATACTCTGGGA
>OGYC01002985.1_pt1 | contig 10683 bp, 8 predicted proteins | sample 1576461 | NCBI WGS metagenome assembly OGYC01 (sample SAMEA3541569, study PRJEB24748) | human gut metagenome | biome: human gut; feature: human-associated habitat; material: faeces | place: China | collected 2012 | reverse complement strand
GGTCTGTCTGCACAGGCCGGGCGGCGTTTCGTTTTGCTTTATTGTTTATCCCCGCCATCGGCGCGGGGCTGGCGGCCCTGCTCCGGCACGGCGCGCTGCTGGTTGTAGTGGATGAGCTGGGCGGCGGCGGTGCTGGCCGCAAGACCGGGCCGGGTGACCATGTAGACATAGCGGCGGTAGCGGTCCTGTCGCAGGGGCACCAGCACCGTGTCCGGGCTGTACATCTGGGGGTGGTCGGTGCTGATGAACACTCCCAGCCCCGCCTGCACCATGCTCAGCAGCACCGAGTCCTCGTTGGAGTAGCCGCGGATCTCGGGCCGGATGCCGTATTCCCCCAGCATCCGGCGCAGAAGGTCGGAGTAGGCGGGCGAATCGGTGAAGACCATGGGCCGCCCGGCCAGCTGGTCCGGCGTGATGCTCGGGCACTTTGCCAGCGGGTCGTCTTTGAGCATGGCCACCACGAAGGGCAGCTCCACCACCGGGGTGAACCGCAGGCCGTTCTCGCCGGGCTGGTAGCTGCAGAACACCATATCATAGAGCCCGGCTTTCAATCCGGCCAGCAGCCGTTCGGTCTGGTCCACCCGGATGTCAAAGCAGGCGTTGCCGTTTGCGGGGGAGCCGCCCTCTCAGTCACCTGCGGTGACAGCTTGTCCCCTTTTTGTCACCTTCGGTGACATTTCTCCCCGGCACGGGGAGAATCTTTCAAAGGGAGAGCCAAGAGGGGTGCGCAGCGGCACACGGCGTACAATGGCGCACACGCAAAAAGGAGCGGCCCCCGGACGGGAGCCGCTCCTTTTGCGGTTTGAAGTTACTCGTTCACTTTCCAGGCGATCGCCACCACTGCTTCGGTGCAGAGGGTCAGGCTGATGCCTTCCTTCGTGACGGTGAGCGGGGTGACCACCACATCACCGGCGTTGTGGCCGTGGGAATCCGCCGTCAGCACCTGCACCGCATAGAAGGTGCAGTTCTTGTTGCGGGTGGCTTCCGGCTGCTTCACCATACCGGCCACGCCCTCCTCGGGGTAGCGGTCGTTGGGCAGGATGCCGATGGTGCTGTTCACCTGTGCGAAGAAGCGGGTGCTGCTGGCCGCATCGAAGCCCGCCTTGGTCAGGACTGCGTTGATGGCCGCATCCAGCTTCTGCTGGTTCTCATAGCCTGCCGCACGGATGTTCTCCGTCGTGACAGCGCTGGTGACCAGCCACTTGTCGGTGCGGGGCTGCAGGGCCGGGACGACCTGCTGGGGCTCCAGCACCGCGCCGCAGCGGCTGCAGTGGCTGCCTGCCGTCAGGCCTTCTTCCGTTTCGGTGGGGTCCACAGCGGGGTCTTCCACCACCACATGGCCCAGCTTTTCGTGGACGATCTTGTTATCGTCATCGGTCAGCTGCCAGTCACAGTTCTTGCACTGCTTCACTTCCACGCCGTCCTGGGTGCAGGTGGCTTCGCGGATGGTCACATATTCGTACTCATGGCCGGGGCAGGTGAGGTACTTGACGTACTTCTCAATGATCGCGCCGACTTTCTCATCGTATTCGCCCAGCTTTTCGTTCACAAGGTCTTCGGTGGCTTTGCCCACAAGGGTGCCGATGAGCTCCGGGATCACCACGCCGGGCAGGGCCTTCGAAATGCGGTCCTTCATCTCGCGGTTGAGCATCTCACCGGCTTTGGTGCCGATGCGCTTCATCTCTGCCGAGACCACCGGCTTGAGCCCCATCAGGTCTTCGCGGGCCTTTGCCAGCAGCTGGCGGTTATCCTGGCCTGCGTCAATGCCCTCAATGGCGTTGTTGATGGTGGTGAAGAACACTTCCCGCACCTTGTCGATGGTCTCCTGGCCCACCTCGCGGTGCACCAGCTCATTCAGCGAAGGCTTGAGCTCGTTCAGCAGCTGGCTGACGAAGGGGTACTTGCCGTACTTCTTGTCCAGCTTTTTGACCACAAGGTCCACCACATCGTCCAGCAGACTGGGGGTCAGTTGGGTCCAGTTTGCCTTTGCCAGAATGTCGCGCGCCACCACAAGGATGACCTTTTTCACCGCCGGGTCCATATCGTCGCCGTCCAGCAGCGTGCGCACCAGCTTGTAAAGGCCGCCCTCGATGCTGTCACTGGCCACTGTTGCGTCCACGATGACGTCCACAGCCGCCTTGATGGTGTCCATGGAGACGAAGGAATCCTCCAGCACCTTTTTCAGGCTGTCGAGAGCCGAGCGCACCGGCGCAAGCTTTGCGGTAGCGTCCTCGTCCGACATACCGGCGCGGGTCAGCAGATCATGCGCCTGCGAGTAGATGGCTTCCATCTTGTTGATGGCGTCTTCCTTGCTCTCGGCGCTGTCCACAGCCGCTTTGACCGCCTTCAGTGCTTCCTTGATGAGGGTATCCGCCGCCGCTGCGGCCGCCTTGGCTACATCGTTCTTGGCCTGCTCGATCAGCTTATCGAACGGCTCAAGCATCTCAGCCGCCTTATCCGGGCCCACGATCTCGGCCAGCTTGGTGTGCAGGTCGTCGTAGAGCTCGTCCAGCGCGGCGATCTTTTCCAGCGCAGACAGGCTGTCATCGTTGACGATGCGGTTGATCTCGTTGACCGCATCCGCCACAAGCTTCGTCAGCTGTTCGTTCTTGATGGTCTCCCACAGGTCTTTCAGCGCACCGGAAGCGTCGATGTCCTTGATAAGGTCTTCGTACTTCTTGATGACATCCTTCAGCTTCTCCAGCTTTTCCTGATAGGTACCGTCTTCCAGCGCCTTTTCCAGCGCGTCGCGCAGGCCGTTGACATAGGTCTTCTTGATCTCCTCCAGCGCGTCGCGCAGCTTTTTCGCCACATCCGGGGCATAGGGCTCCAGCTGGTCGATGGCTTCCTGTGCTTTCTCAAACGCTTCCTCGATCTTGCTCAGATCGCCGCTCTCAATGGCCTCCTTCAGCGCTTCCAGTGCCTTGGTGGCAGCAGCTTCCTTGATGGCTTCCTCTGCGTTCTTGATAATGGTATCCACCGCATTCTTCAGGATGGGGTTTTCCTTGATCTTATCCACCAGCTTACCGGCCCGGTCGATCACATCCTGCACTTTCTTGATGGTGTCCTCGCTGACATTGCCGTTCTTGATCTCCTCCTGCAGCTGCTTGATCAGGGCGCTGGCTTCATTCACAAGGTCAATGGCATCAATGGCGGCCTGCACGGCATCCACGACCTGATCGTAGCTTTCTTTCATGCTGTCGGGAATATAATCTTTCAGGTCGTCCAGCGTCTTTTTCAGCGCTTCCAACTTGGTCTTATCCAGTGTGCCGTTCTTCAGATCGTCCCAAATGCTTTCAATGACCTTCTGGGCATACTTGGATTCGATCTCCTCAACGGTCTTTTTCAGCTCTGCAAGTTCTGCCTGCAGCTCTGTTTTCTTTGCGCGGCCGTCGTCCAGCTTGCCCACCGCCGTATCCGCAGCCACATAAGCACCGATGACCTTTTTCATTTCGTCATCGGTCATCTCGGACGGGCTTTTGTTGTCAATGGTCTCGTGAGCGGTCTTGATCGCTTCACTGGCCGCAGTCTCATAACCGCGCTGAAGCGATTCATGCTCAAACTTTTCATAACGGTCAGACATGGCGTTCAGACGTTCATTGTACTTATCCACATTAACGCCAACCTGCTTCATCAGTGCGATCGCCGCTTTTGCGCCGTTATAAAGAATCCCTATATTTTCCAGCTCTTTATCCGTGGCCGTCAGCGGGTCTCCGTTCAGGGCTTCGTCCAGTTCATCCAGCTTCTTATCCGCAATATTGATCTTCTTTTTCTCTGTATGGCAGGTATCGCAGGTAGACTTGTAATACAGATACTGGCCGCTGACCGATATGCCGGTGCCCGTCCACGTTGTAAACTTGTGGGGGCTCAGCGGGCCGCTGATGGTTCTTGTATCCGTTTTTCCACAGCCGATACGGGTACAGGTGCCGGTCTCGGTCTGATCCTGGCAGGCGGGGTTGTCGTCTTTCACATAGTTCTGGAAATCGTGGTCGAGCGCAGCTGTGATGTTTTCTTTTTTGGTTGTATGGCACACCTTGCACTCGTAAAGGTCGTAGCCCCCTTCCGTACAGGTAGGCTCAACCGTTTTCTTAAACTCCCAGTCGTGTTGCACATTGCCATGCGGAATGAGGCGGGTTTGGGTGCCGCCTTCTTCTGTACCATGGCAGCGAATACAGTAGAGCGTCTCTACGCCGTCCTTATCACAGGTAGCCGGGTCTGTTTCAATCCACTTAGCACCTTCGAAGTCGTGACCCAGTGCATCGTCAGTCTTTACAACGATGGGGTCATTCTCGTCATGCTGGCACTTCAGATCAATTGTACCCGAAAGCGTAAACTGGTCTTTGTCCAGCTGATCCGCTATCGAGCTAAGTCCTATTTTTTTCAATCCCAACTTTATTGCAACCTGTACTCCCCGGTGAAGTTTTTTATATTCGCTTGCGATCGGGTTTTTCACAGTTGCCTTTACAGGATAACCTTTCCATACTCGGGTACACTTGTATTTAGCTTTCCCGTCCTCCATACAGGTTGCATCATGCTTTTCGAGTTCCTGCAAAACAGTCGATTTTTTCGGATCGTGATCATCTTTAAAATCCTTATTATTGTCAATGGCATTTTGTGCATCCTGTTTTGCTTTCGTAACAGCTGCATCATACTCTTTTTTCAGTTCATTATATGCATTTTTGAGCTTGTCTATATAATCCTGTGTGCCTTTTCTTGCTGCCAGCGTTGCAATGTCACCATCCGAATCGAATTCTGCGTCACTCAGGTCAATGGTATCCCCCTCGTCCTGGAAATCTTCCGCCGTATCGTCGTCCCACTCCGGGTACACCAGCGTGCCGTCTTCGTCCGCGACATCCACATTGCCCAGCGCATCCACGCTGTTTTCCGCATTCAACGGCTGTGCCGCGAATACGGTAGGGAGCACCGCCGACGACATCATGCTTGCCGCCAGCACAAAGGCCGTTGCGCGCTGTGCCACCGCTTTGAAACGCTTCATAGTCCTTCCTCCTTTTTCCTCGCTGTATCACATCTGCCCGCGTCTTTCGGGGGCAGGGATAATCTACCATTTTATAAGTATCATATTCCGTGTCAAAAAATCAATTGTTTTGCACACGAAAACCGCATTTTCGTTCATTTTCGGACAAGCGTCGGTCTGCTGTCGTCCACTCTTTGCAGCAAAAGCGCCTGCCTGCAGGCAGACTCTTTCCGGTGTTCTTATTCCGTTTCTCCGGCAAAGGGTCTCCCCGCTGCCGCCCACGCCGCGCAAAGGCGTTCCTTCTGGGCCTTGGGCAGCTTTTTCAGGGCTGCTTCCCGGCGCAGGGCGGCGGGCTTGTCTGCGCAGCGCTCCACATAGGCAAGGGCCGCCGCACCCTTTGCCCGGGTGTAGCGGGCGCCTTTGCCGCTCTGGTGGGCCCGCAGGCGGGCGGCGGGGTCGGTGGACCAGCCGGTGTAGAGGGTGCCGTCGGTGCAGCGCACCATATACACGAAGGCCGCCTTCGGCCGCGCGGCATCAGATGCGGCCATTGTTCTTCAGCACCTGACGGCAGGCGGCAAGGGCCGTCTCCTTGTCCTTGGCCGTGATGAGGAAGCGGCTGGCGTGGCAGAAGCTGATGCCCGGGATGCCGCTTTTCTGCTCGATGACCTCCTGCGGCTGGCCTGCCCAGCTCTGGGGGAAGGGCAGCTTCGGGCGCTTGGTCTTGTGGTCGGTGACGCACTGGGCACTCCAGCCGCCGCGCTGGCTGGGGTAGACCACGAACAGCGCGTCCGTCTTGTACAGGCCGTTTTTCCACGGCAGGTAGCAGGGCAGCACCACGATGCCATCCCGGGAGTTCTTATAGGCCTGCTGCACCTTCTCGTCGGCGCGGTTCACGGCGTTGGCGCTGGCGATCTGGTTTTCCAGGATCTGCTTTGCCACGGCCACCGCCTTGAAGAAGCAGGCGTCCTGGTCTTCCTTCGAGTCCCACACTGGATTAAAGAAGCCGATGGCGTCGCACAGGCTGTTCTGCTCACCGGTGTTGTCGTTCAAATCCAGCGGCTGGATGAAGTTCTCGTCGATGAGCCGGGCCTGCCGCTCGCCCACAAGGCCCGGCCCCAGCACCCGCCACAGCAGGCCGAAGGCCGCGTAGGGCACGCCGTTGGGGCGGGTCTCGCGGGGCTCCTGATGGTGGTCGAACATGCCGAAGCCCACGTCATACACGATGCCGTCAAAGTCGTCCGGCACGGTGAAGCCGCGGGTGATCTTGATATCCGGGCGCAAGATCTGCAGCAGCGCCGTGGCAAACACATCGTCGGCGTGGAACTTGCCGGCGTGGGTGAAGCCGTTTGCGGGAATTTTCATGGATGATACCTCGTTCTCAATAGATTCTCTGGCCCCAGTATACCACATTTTGAAGAAGGGGACAACGAAAAGGGGCCGCCATATGGCAGCCCCCGCCCTCTCAGTCCCCCAGAGGGAGCGCCAAGGGCCTGACCGCCGCTGTTGCACAACGGTCCTTATCTTCTGTTTTTCAGTCCACGGCCTTGCCGGAAGCGTCGTAGAGTTTGCCGTCGGTGCCCTTGGTGCAGACGGTGTAGCCCTCCGGCAGCTTCAGCAGGCTTTCGTCCACCTTATCCGACACCGAGAGGTATTCCAGCGATGCCTGCTTGCCGCCCACCCGGGTGATGAGGTAGCGCAGCGCGCCGCCGTCGTAGCAGTAGGTCATCTCCACGGGCTTGCCGTCCAGCGTCATGTCAAACACTTCCGCGTCGTAGGTCTTGCCGTGGACGGTCTTCTTCGCCTCGGCAAAGCCGGTGGCGCTGCCGGTGGAAAGAGACTTTGCCACCACCGTCTCGCTCAGGCCCATGGCCTTGTAGGCGGCGGCTTCATCCCCCAGGCAGATGGCCAGCTTGCGGGCGGAGTCCAGCTGATACGCCTTGCCGTCCAGCACCAGAAGGGTGAGCTTCTCGGTGCCGTCCTGCTCCTCGGCCTTCAGGTACATGTTCCCGCTGCTGCGCACCATGTCCAGAATGCCTTCCACGCCGTCCACCTTGATCTTTGCGGTGAACTGGTCCTTTTCCAGCTGCGCGATGACACCGGCCGTGCGGGTGTTGGCCCACGCCTGCATCCAGGCCGGGGTCTGCAGCGCAGCCGACGCCGGGACACTGCAGGGCAGCAGCAGGCACAGCGTCAGCCCTGCCGTCACGATGCGTTTTGCAGCCTGTTTCAGACATTTCATGGTTCGTTCCTCCGTTTTCGAGGTTTTTACTTTTTCTTTGCGGTGCGGGTGGTCTTGCGGGGCTTCGGCTGGGCCGCAGGCTTTGCCGCCGGGGCGGCGGGCTTTTCCTCTGCCTTTGCGGCCGGAGCCGTCTCCGGCTCACCCAGAGCCAGAATGCTGCTCAGCTCCTTCTGTGCCTCGGCGTTGGCGGCATCGGTGGTGGCCAGCACGTCGGAGTAGAACTGCTCCATCTCCGCGCGGGTGGAGAAGGTGGCAACGTACATCTGGTTGCCCATAGCACCGCTCAGGGCGTCCGGGATGCGGTCCACCATGCGCATGTTCTGCTGATACTTCTGCATGATCTGCTCGTGGCTGTAGACAAAGTGCTTGCCGTCGCGGCGGCCTGCGAACGGGCAGTAGAAGTGCTCGCCCACCGGCATGTCGGTGCCGCCGAAGGCGATCATGTCGGCCCAAATTTTATACACATTGGTGGAGCGGGCAAAGTTGATCATATCCGGGGTGAAGCCGCCGCAGGGGCGCATGTTGACTTCCAGCGCCACGATCCGGCCTTTCTTGCCCATGCTGGCCTGATCTTCGGTCATGCGGAAGAACTCGAAGTGGATGAAGCGGCTCTTGACGCCAAAGCTCTTGACGGCGGCACGGCCTGCGGCGCGGGTATCCTCGGGCAGGTCCTTGATGATGTAGTAGATGGAGTTGTCGTTGACGATATCCATGATGGACATGGGGCTGACGTTGCCGGCCTCAAAGATGGGGTTGCCGTTGGCGTCGATGATGGCGTCATAGCTGTTCACCTCGGCGCGGACGAACTCCTCCATGATGTACTCCACATCCGGGTGATGGGCGGTCTTGTAGACCAGAAACTCCTTCAGCTGGGCATCGCTGGAAAGGCGATGGGTGTCCGAGGCTCCCACGCCGTTGTCGGGCTTGACCACCACCGGGTAGCCCACCTCGTCCACAAAGGCCTTGCAGCCCGCGTAGTCGTCCACCATGTGGTAGCGGGCGGTGGCGATGCCGGCCTTCTGGTAATACTCCTTCATCTTGCTCTTGTACTTGATGCGGGGCATATCCGAGGTCTGGAAGCCGCTGGTGATGTGGAAGTCGGTGCGCAGGGCGGCATCGCGCTCCAGCCAGTACTCGTTGTTGGACTCCAGCCAGTCGATGCGGCCATACTTGAAGGTGAAGAAGGCCACGGCGCGGTAGACTTCGTCGTAGTTTTCCAGACTGCCCACCTTGTAGTACTCGTTCAGGCTGTCCTTCAGCTCCGGCTTCAGCTCGTCGTAGGGCTGGTCACCGATGCCCAGCACGTTCATGCCGTTGTTCTTCAGCTCACGGCAGAACTGCCAGTAGTTGGTGGGGAAGTTGGGCGAAATGAAAATGAAATTCTGCATGGTTTTATGATTCCTCTTTCCTCTATGAACCTCTATCAAGGCGGCCTCGCCCTCTCCGTCCGCTCGCAAAGCTCGCGTCCACCTCGTTCCCCTTTCTGTCGCTTGCGCGACATCTTCCCCCGACCGGGGGAAATCTGTCAAAGGGAGAGGCCTTGGCAGTACGGCAATGCCTTTTGGTTTTGCCAAAGGCTCCCCCTTTGGGGGAGCTGTCACCGAAGGTGACTGAGAGGGCGAGCCATTTTACTCGCCCAGAATATACGGCATGTAATATGCAGTCTGCTTATACCACCAGTTCCAGTCGTGGTTCACATCGTGGCCCCACAGGTCTACCCAGATGGGGATGTTCTTGGCCTCGAATATGCGCTTGAGGAACCATGTGGTGTCCGGCTGCTCCCAGTCGCCCTGACCGCAGCAGATGACCGCCTTCTGGCTGCGGAACAGCTGCATGTAGGGGTGATCCTCCGGGAAGTGCTTCATGTAGTCCACGGGCGAGTTCATGTACACCAGCTCGTCCATATAATTGCCGAAGCCATAGTGGGCCGTGTAGATGCCGCTGAGGGCCAGACAGCCGCAGAACACATCCGGGCGGCGCAGGTACAGGTTGACCGCATGGGTGGCACCCAGACTGCAGCCAAAGGCAATGACACCGGGCAGGTCGTCCCAGCCGTTGCGCTCCTTGGCCAGATACTGGATCTTGGGCACAGCCTCCTCCACGATATAGCGCAGCCACTGCTCATAGCGGCGGATGCGCCAATAGGGGTCGCCCTGCGTGTCGGACCAGGTCTCCTTGTCCATGGTATCAATGGAGATCACCATGATCTTACCAGCATCGATCCATGGGGCAAGGGTATCGTTCATGTGGAAGTTCTCAAAATCGAAGAAGCGGCCATCCTGACAGGGGATGTACAGCATCGGGCGGCCTGCGTGGCCGTAAATTTTGCACTCCATGTCGCGGCCCAGCGCCGGGCTGTAGTCCTTAAAATACTGCATTTTCATGGTGTTTCCTCCTTTTAGGGTTTACTCCTCCACCTCATACATCAGAGTATGGAACATAAAGGGCAGCTGTTTTTCCCAACTGGCTTCGCTGTGGGTGCCGCCGGGCACGATGCGGCTGGTAAGGTGGATGCCCCGGGTCATGACCTTTGCACACATCTCTGCAAAGCCGCGGCGCATCCCGTCGTGGTTGCCCATCTCGCGGGAGCCGTAGTCCATGTACAGCACGGTGCCCGGCTCCAGCTTTGCCCGGCCCACAAGGCCGGAAAGCTTTTCCGGCGACACCCAGATGGACGGCGACAGCGCCGCCGCACGGCTGAAAGTGTCGTTGTGCTGCAAAAGGGCGTACAGGCTCATCAGGCCGCCCATGCTGCTGCCGCCGATGAAGGTGTGCTCCCGGTCGGGCAGAGTGCGGAAGTTGCGGTCGATGAAGGGTTTGAACCGGTGGATATACCAGCTCATGGTGGCCTGACCCGTGCCGTCGAAGTGGCCGAACTGCGGGTCGTCGAACCGGTAAGGCGAATACTCCACCAGCCGTTCGTTGTTGGCTCCGGCGTTGCACTCCACCGCCGCCACGATCAGCGGGGTGTCGGTGTAATCCAGATAATCGGCCACGCCCCAGCTCTTGCCGTAAGTAGCGTCCTCATCAAAAAAGACGTTCTGGCCGTCGAACATGTACAGCACCGGATACCGGCGGTCCGGCTCCGATTCATACATGGTGGGCAGATAAACATACACTCTGCGCTGCTCGGTGCCATTGACGGCAGGGTAGCTCACGCTCCATTTTTTGACCATGGGTTCATCCCTCTCAATCTTTCCTGCGCACGGCCTGCCGCAATGCAGGCCGCAGTTCTGAATCCAGTTTAGCACTGCAGGAGAAAGAAAGCAATGTTTTATAGGTTTCCCCCTCGGGGGAAGGCTTCTCTCAGATACGGCAAACGCCGCCGAGCGGTCGGGCTCCGGCGGCGTTTCTCCGAATTCTGAATAAAAAAGTTCTCTCCGGGAACTTTGTGGTTAGTTCTTCTTCTCCACCGGGACGATCCAGCCCTTGGTATCGGGGATCTTGCCCCACTGCATACCGGTCATGG
>OGYC01002984.1_pt1 | contig 10687 bp, 11 predicted proteins | sample 1576461 | NCBI WGS metagenome assembly OGYC01 (sample SAMEA3541569, study PRJEB24748) | human gut metagenome | biome: human gut; feature: human-associated habitat; material: faeces | place: China | collected 2012 | reverse complement strand
AAGCAGCCAATTGGGAATACTGCGCTAAGAACGTGAAGAGCAAACAACATTTGGTGTCGTTTCGAGGGCTGCAGAAAAAAGCGAAGAAGACAGAGCGGTCAGAAAAGACCAGTGACATCAGACAGAAAGACGGAACTACTAAGCAGATCTATAAATATAAACGAAAGAAACGGTTCGGAAAATCGTTAAACAACAGAGCTCCGGCAGAGTTTATCGAGATATTGACAAAGAAAGCGGAACTGTATGGCGGAGCGGTATACAAAGTCGATACCATGAAGTTTAAAGCAAGCCAGTATGACCATGTATCAGATACTTATACAAAACATTCCATTCATGACAGGGAAAGAAACATAGACGGAAATACAGTACAGAGAGATTTATACAGCGCTTTTCTACTGAAGAACACAGACAACGATCTGGAACATACAGACAGAGATAAATGTATTTACGAATTTGACAGGTTCTTAAAACAGCACGACGAGCTTATTACAGAAATGAAACATCAAAATATATCCATGAAACAGTGCTTTGGATTTTAACATAGAGTTACAACATTAAAAACAATAATAGAAACCTATAACAGAAACAAAATATAGGTCCAGACATAGACCTTTCGCTTGGAAAGTAGATACACGGGTATCGAAATCCCATAAGTGATAAATCTTGAAAACCTCAGATATATCCTGGTCTTCGGATCAGGTGAAGCTGAGTAAATCTAAAGAATCCCATGGCTTTAACCGTGGGAGTATGTCAATGGCAGCAAATCATACAATAACAAATACAAATATCCGGCAGATACGGGCGTTAGAATATGCCGGTATCTATATTTATGATAAGTATTCGAATTGTCAACTACCCATCACTAAAGTGACGGGCTTGTAAAAAGTCCTGGTTGACTAGCCTCAGTTCTTACATTGTATTTCCGTATGAGAACTACGTTATCCGTAAATAGGGAGTTTAATCCAGGTGATAGTCACCTGCAGATGTCATACCTAGTCTGCAGCTCTGAGGTCAGTGATTAAACAGTTCCAAAGTATAAAATGAGCAGACTGAAAGATTTCTGTTCATTCTACAGTCGTGTAACACTGGTTTACAACACAAAGTTACACAAACAGATCAAACACTTACGAAGCCAAGATTATAGAACTGCTAATGTTCTATAATGCTAAGCTTCGGAGTGTGTTTGAGTAACAATTTAACAGAACAAAGAAAGGTGACGGCATAGCCAGGAGTGCTCATCCCACGACTGATATAATAGAACTAACATTCTATTATCATGAGTCGCGGGTCTCCGCACATGGCTTGTTAAAGGTATTAAGATGAATTCTTTGATGAAATTATCACACAGAATTATCACACAGCAAGAACGAGTTCAAGCGGTTACTGCATTAAAAACGATCAATATTGATAAGGTTATTTATTGTACCAACAAGATCGTAAACGAAATGTTGGGGAGTGATGAACTGCTTCTTGATTTACAGGATATGAGGTCGCACCATAACGCAACCTATAATCACTGCATCAATGTATCTTTGTATGCGACAGCTTGTGGAATCGGTCTTGGGATGCAGCAAAAGGAGTTGCATGATTTAGCGACCGCAGCAATGTTACACGATATTGGAAAAACGATGATTGACACTTCTATTCTCGATAAACCAGGAAAACTAACAGACGAAGAACGTGCGATCATAAATAAGCATCCGCAAATTGGATACGATATGTTGTATGGAAATCCTGGAATCAGTGCAGCAACGAGAGCCGGAGTGTTATTGCATCATGAAAACGAAGACGGAAGCGGATATCCAAAAGGTCTTTCCGGTAACGAAATACCATTGATTGCAAAGATTATTCATGTTGCTGACGTTTATGATGCTCTTTGTAGTAAACGAGCATATAAAGACGATTATCAGGCGTCGGAAAGTATTGAATTCTTAATGTCTCATTGCGGTACTATGTTTGATCTTCATGTCGTTGAAACATTTCTGAAATACCTTGTATTATATCCGGTTGGTTGCGACGTCGAGTTATCAGATGGGCGCATTGCAAGGGTAATCAAAAACCGGGCAGAATCTGTTCAGCGCCCAATTGTAATGACGAACCACGAAACAATCGATATGTTAAAAGTTTTGAATATCACAATCATACGAGAAATCGATTAGAGGAGTACAACAGAGTACTCCTTTTCTTATGTCTTTTGTATTCCTTTGTTATCTGTTCGCACATATTTAGTTTGATAAATAATAGGAAACAAGGAGACAAAATAAATGAAACAATATAACATCTATGTTTTGGAAAACGACGAAGGACTTATAAAAATTGGAATTACAACAGACTTCGAACAGAGAAAACGATCTTTGTCCGGTTCCAATGGTGCGGGGCATAAGATTGTACGCGAATATGTATCAATACCTACTGTCCTCTATAGTCTGGAACATATCATGCATGACCATTTTGCGGAATACAGGAAACCTGGCAGCGAATGGTTTGAGGGAATTACTTTTGAGTCCGCTGTAGAGTACCTGATAAAACTGACATCCTCTGACGAATTTGTAAAGTGTAACGCAGTGAGGGTACAGCACGACCGGACAAGAAACGAAGAGACCACGAATGATGGGCTTCCGGAAGATCAAGAGGAAGATACAATGGTAAAGAAAACAAAAGAAGAGAGGAAAATTGCGTGATGAAGAGAGTTATGGTTTGCGATGACGCAGCATTTATGAGAATGATGATTAAGGATATCTTAGTCAAAAACGGATATGAAATTGCAGCAGAAGCAGAAAATGGATTGAAAGCAGTAGAACAATACCCAGACGCGAAACCGGATTTGGTTTTGATGGATATTACAATGCCAGAAGTAGACGGAATCGAAGCGGTCAGACGTATTAAAGCTTTGGACCCAAAGGCAAATGTCATTATGTGCTCTGCTATGGGACAGCAGGCAATGGTAATCGAAGCAATCCAGGCTGGAGCAAAAGATTTCATTGTGAAACCATTTCAGGCAGACCGAGTACTGGAAGCGGTACGAAAAGTAATCGGATGAGATAAGGATAAGGATGAGATGAGAGACAGTCAGGCACTTTTTCTGTTCATTATTCTTATCCTTTTTCTCATATTCCTGACGAGGTTTGCAAAAAGTGAGCCTTGTAATATGTGTAAATGATAAACAGCAAACAAAAAGAAAGGAAACAAAATCTATGAAAGACACATTAATTGTAGTCGATATGCAGAACGACTTTATCGATGGTTCACTTGGAACAAAAGAAGCCGTTGCTATCGTACCAAATGTAGCGAAAAAGATTAAAGAGTACAGAGAAGCAGGAAAACAGGTGATCTTTACCAGAGATACGCATCTTGCAAACTACCTCGAAACACATGAAGGAAAGCTTTTACCAGTAATGCATTGCATCTTCGGTGGTTTTGGTTGGCAGATTTCTAATCAATTAGAAGTCGATGAAAAACAGGACATCATAATTGATAAAAGGACTTTTGGTTTCACTCCGTGGGATTCCTACCTAATGAATACTAAAAGTATAGAACTTTGTGGTCTTTGTTCAGATATCTGCGTGATTTCTAATGCACTTATTATGAGAGCTCTTTTTCCTGATAGTGATATCACTGTAGATGCAAGTTGTTGTGCCGGAGTTACCCCGGAAAAACATAAAGCTGCATTGGAAATTATGAAGTCCTGCCAGATTGAGGTAATCAATGAGTAACCGCATTGTAAATGCATTTAAGCATTTTGCAAAAGTATGTGTCCACAAGCATTGGGTATTCTATTATTGCTGTAAAGCAGGAATCCCTTTGCAAGGACTCACACATGATTTGTCAAAGTTTTCGCCGACAGAATTTTTCGAAAGTGTGAAATACTATCAAGGTACTTCGAGTCCGATAGACGCCTGTAAGAAAGAAAACGGGTGGTCGGCAGCTTGGATGCATCATAAAGGAAGAAACAAACACCACTACGAGTACTGGGAAGACAATTTCGATAACGGTGGTCAACCAATCGAAATGCCATTGAAGTATAAGAAAGAAATGCTTTGTGACTATCTGGGCGCGGGTAAGGCGTATTACGGAAAATCGTTTACGTTTGAAAAAGAATTGCAGTGGTGGAACGTAAAGAAAAGTAAACCAATTGCAATGCACCCGAATGATAAGGCATTCATCGATAAGTATATGAATATGCTTTGTAAATGTGAAAACAGCAAAACAGTATTCGAACAGATTAAGAAAGAAGGAAAATGATTATGGATCAGATTATTCACAGCTTGTTAGAAACCGATATGTATAAGCTCAGTATGGGGCAGGCAATTTATCACCACTTCAGTGACTACAAAACAACCTGGAGCTTTAAGTGCAGAAACAAAGATGTACATTTTACTCCGGAAATGGTAGAAGAGATCCGCAGGCAGATTAAGCTGTATTGTGGTTTGCGTTTCACCGAAGACGAACTGGCATACATTGATAATATTAAATGGATGAAGGGCTCCTACGTAGATTTCTTGCGATTATGGCAGCCACGTTATGAGGACTTCGAGATTACGACAGACTCTGACTGCGGACTGGCAATCGAAACAAAGGGAACATGGTTAAATACATCCATGTATGAGATCCCGACACTCGCTATCGTAAACGAAGTGTATTTCAGAATGGCATATGATTATGATGAGTTATTCGAAAGCTTTAAACGAAGATTAGATGCGAAGTATGAAAAACTCAGAAATGGTCACTTATACATTGGTACTTTCTCTGAGTTCGGTCTTCGAAGACGGTTGTCAGCCGAAGCTCAGGAACTGGCTGTTGAGAAATTATCTCACTTAAATGACACAAAACATAGTTCATCAAAATTTATCGGTACGTCAAATGTATACCTGGCAAAGAAATACAACCTGACACCGGTTGGTACTATGGCTCATGAGTGGATTATGTGTTCCGGTCAGGGAAACCACAAACACAATCCATCTTACTCAAACTGGTATGCGCTTGATGCGTGGGTAAAAGAATATGGCGTTTTAAATGGTATTGCCCTTACGGATACAATTACAACAGACTGTTTTTTAAAGGATTTCCAGTTAACATACGCAACGTTGTTCAGTGGAGTTAGACATGACAGCGGCGATCCAATTGCTTGGGGCGAGAAAATGATTAAACATTACGAATCTCTGGGTATCGATCCTAAAACAAAAACATTGCTTTTCAGTGATAGTCTTGACTTCGATAAAGCGGACCAGTTATTCCATCACTTTCACAACAGAGTAAACGTTGCTTTCGGGATCGGCACTTACATCAGCAATGACACAGACGTACCAGCACTGAACATCGTCATGAAAACGACAAAATGTAACGGAATGGATGTTGCAAAATTATCAGACGTCGAAGGCAAGGGCATGTGTAAGAATCCGGAATATGTGGATTACCTTAGAAGATGTATCGATTGGAGAATGAATTATGAATAAGATTTTGCTTATTCCGGGTAGTTTCAACCCGATTACAAATGCACATGTGGATATGGCATTGGCTGCGAAAAAGGCAGTCAATGCTGATATCGTATACTTTATCCCGGCGCACGATACATATGTCGCAAAGAAGAAAACATTAATTCCGGGATATTGTAGAGTATCGCTCATCAATTCGATGCCAAATTGTGAGAAAGATAATATGTGGGCTCTGGATATTGAAACAACTAGTTTCTTTCCACAGAGAACATACAATACGATCACACAATTAAGAGACGAGGCAGAGAAAGATTATAAGTTCAATGAATACTATATCTGTCTTGGTATGGATAACATAAAAGACTTGCCTGCTTGGTATAATTGGAAACCGTTTGTAGAGGAATACCAGTTTGTAGCCTGTGTAAGGGAAGGACAAAAATTAGAAACAGCTTTAAAGGAATCCGGATTGATGGAATACAAAGATCATTTTACAGAGATTCGGATTCCGGAAAACCATACATCATCAAGTTTGGTTCGAAATCTGTGTGAAAAAGGCGAGTTTGACAAAGTAAAACAATTGGTACCGGAGAATGTATACGAATATTTAATCCGATTCTATGATGTGATGAACCGGATTTAAAGAAAGAGAGGAAACATATATGTTTGATGCAAAGAAAGTGAAAAACGAAATTGTAGAATGGATGACAGCATGGTTTGAAAAGAATGGCAACGGTTGTAATGCCGTTGTGGGTGTGTCTGGCGGTAAAGATTCCAGTGTCGTGGCGGCACTGTGTGTTGCCGCTTTGGGTAAGGACCGGGTAATTGGTGTTCTGATGCCAAATGGAGAGCAGAGTGACATTAAGTATTCTCATATGCTTTGTGATCACTTAGGAATCAAAAACTATACAGTAAATGTTGGACCTGCAATCAATGGAGTATTAGACAGTATCCATGAAAATGCAGCCGATATTGAGGTTACGGAACAGACCACAACAAATCTTCCGGCGCGTATTCGTATGGCAACTTTATATGCTGTTTCTCAGTCGGTAAATGGACGGGTTGCGAATACATGTAATCTTTCAGAAACACTTCTTTCTTGGGAAACAAGATGGGGAGATTCAGTTGGTGATTTTGCACCATTAGCAGATTTAACAGTAGACGAAGTAAAAGCTATTGGATATGAACTTGGGTTACCAAAAGAATTAATTGAAAAGATTCCATCTGACGGATTATGTGGTAGTACCGATGAGGATGCTTTAGGTTTTAAATACGCTGTTATGGATAGATATATCAGAACAGGCGAAATTGAGGATAAGCAAATCAAACACGTAATTGATAAACGTGTAGAAAAATACAGATTCAAGCGTATGCCAATTCCGTTTTACCAGACAGGATTAAAAAGATACGTAGATTAACACAAATTAGGCTGACGAGTTTTCGGATTCGTGAGCCTTTTTGTTTACAAAAGAAAAAGAAATAGGAGGATTTTTTACATGGATTTAAAAACAAAAACAAAAGCGAAAGACCAAAAGATATCGATAACTATGACAAGCTTGCAGGTGGAACCAATGTCAAGAAAAGAACGAAGGTGTATGGATAAGGAGAGATTAGGTTCAAACCTCGAAGCTTCAGCTTCGCTTTTTAAACCAAACTCTCCAAAGCAAGCACACCACGAAGCTTTAGCTTCGTGTGCACTTGATTCCGAAAACAGTAAAAACAAAGAAGGTTTTCAATCGTTAGAAAACTGGAAAAAGAAACCACATCTCAGTTACAAAGTAAGAGATAATCTACAAATTAACGGGAAACGAATACCTTTTGCCGACATCACAACGTTTGTTTTAAAAGATGGTTTTTATATACCTGCATTCTGTTGTGAAGAAATCAAAGAGGATGATATAAAAATAGATATGATTCCGTTTCTTTGTGTCGGAATATCAGAACTTACAGCAATGAGTATCACAAAGGAATCGTTTGACAAGGAATTGCCTGTAGATCTTCTGGATTTGATAAAATGGGACTATTATGATTTAGAAGACTATAAACGTGTTCGAAATGAATTATCTCAGGATTCGTTAACGGATAACAAAAACCCAATGTACATACCACTCAACATGACCTCCAGATTTGTTGACTACCGGTATGAATGGATTTGCGAATGTGCGCAATCTTTGTATCTGCAATCAAGACTGTCAGAGAAGGAGTTTATGTCATCACTTATGGATTGCGTAGATGGATTGTACAACACTGGACTTCCATTTTTCCTTGGTATTAGTATGACTGATACCGAGCACAAAAACACATTATACAGTCTTTTTCCGAACTTACAACAGTATCCGAAAGAAGGTATGGTGTTTAAGAAAATGGGATATTGCGTGAACGACGATAAATATTATATTTCTGATTGTCGCGGGTTATCTATTTATGCCTTCTTAATTGTTATGTATGCCATGTATGAAGTATTTGGTGATACAAAAATACTTGGTTCTCATATTTTTGAACACGGCATGGATTATGATGAAGTGAACGATTGTCTTTCTTATAACTTGTTATCGTGCTTCAAAAACTGTTTGGGAAACGATTTCATTGGTAAATACTTCGAACTCGGCAGATTCCATATCAGTAAATGTTCCTATGAGGGAAATTATTATGTGATCGGACATATGAGATCAGTTGCAACTGGCTCAAAAATGATAAAAGGCGTTCCAAAACAGCAATACGAAAACCGCCGCTCAAAGTAGTAAACGCCCGGCTCGCTGCCGGCGCGCAGGTCGCAGCGCAGCCGCCGGGGACGGTCGGCCTCGGCCTCCCGCTGCTTTGGCCGCAGGGCAATGGCCTTGCCGGTAAAGTAACGCATAAAATCCACCAGCGCCATGGTGCAGTTCACTGCGCCGTTGGTATCGGCGGTAGGGTCGTTCAGCAGCACGAAGTCTGCCATTACGGCGTCATTGTGACCGAAACCGTGCAGCCCCATCCACAGCCGCACCGGGTCGCGCTGACCGCGCACCCGCCGCTCCACCTGCACTGCCACCGAGCAGCCGTCGTGGATCTGCTCCCGCAGGTCGGCAAGATCCATCCACGCCTGCCAGCAGGGATAGCCGCAGCAGCCTGCGGCGGCTGCCGCAAAGGCGGTGTTGCCGGTAGAGCGGGTGCTGCCGTCCTCCATGGCGTAGGCCACTTCTTCCGGCAGGATGTCCTCACCCCAGCGGTTCATCAGCGCCGCCATGACCAGCGGCAGATCCATCTCCCGCCCAAAGCTGGGGTCGTGGGCGGAAAGGCAGTATTCCGGCAGATAGAGCCGCCGGTTCAGCGGGTGGCCGTTGTGCTTTTCCCACGCAAGAGGACGCACCGCCGCTGCCAGCAGACGCACCGCCGGGCTAACTTTATCGTTGTTGGTGGAAAGGTTCACCTGCAATTGCACGCCGGTGCCGCCGCCCGGGGCGGCTACCGTGACGGTATCGCCCATCAAAAAGATCATGCCGTCCTCGCTCTGGCTGGACACGCTGCACCGGGGGTAATCCGGTGCCCACTTGCCAAAGCTCATCCAGCTTGTCCACGCCCCTGCTGCGTACACCCGGCAGCGCACCTCCACCATGGTGTCCCGGGGTGCGTGGGCGTTCCAGCTGACGTTCAGGTTGCAGAAGGCCGGCATGGCAAACTCCGGGGTGGTGTAGCTGCCGTACAAAAGGCTGCGCCCGGCCACGCTGTCCAGCACCAGTGCGCCGTTTTCCAGCGCAAGGTTGTCCAGCTGCCCGCGGGAAAAGGTCTCTGTCCCCTGCAGCACAAGATTATTCCGTTGTTCCATGGGACATCGCTCCTTTCCGCAGTGTCAGCGCTTATTCTTCCGGGGTGTCGTCGTCAGCGTAGTCCTCCTTGAGGGCTGCTTCCAGCGCGGCATCCTTCATCTTGCGGATGTTCTCCTCAATGTGGAACACCCGGTCAATATCACCGTACACGATCTGGCAGGACACCTCGGTGACGAACCAGAAGCCGAAGATCAACATCAGGAAAAGCCCCAGCGGCATGCACAAGATCACCACGCCCCAGAACAGCACCTGCACGATGGCGGCAGCCAGTGCGTGGGGCAGAAAGGCGATCATGCAGTTGATGCTGTTTTTCAAGGTCAGACTCAAGGGCTGGTCCAGCAGCACCACCTGCGGCCACATATAGGCAAACAGCATCTGGAACAGCACCAGATTGAGCACCGTAGCCACCCACAGCGGGACACCCACATTGGTGCCGTGGTACAGCATATTGAAGCAGAAATAGACGAGGAAGATCTGCAGCGTGACCACCACGGTGTACAGCACACCGGGCACAAGGCTGGCTTTAAAGTTGCGCTTGAATGCCTTGCGGTAGGTCGCCCACCAGTAGCCCGCCTCGTCGCGCAGTGCGCGCAGGACGGTATCGTACATTCCGGCCAGTGCGGGCCCGGCCAGCAAGCCGCCCACGGCAGCGCTGCCCAGCATCACCGGCAGGCTGTTCTGCAAAAAGCCGATGTACACCAGACAGATGACCGGCGCAAACCCGATGCAGGTCAGCAGGTTTGCAAGGAACATCCCGTTCATATCACGGCCTACAAGCTCAAAAAAGCGGCCGACGCCGGTCTTGCGGGGGGCGTCCTTTTCGACGCCCTTACCGGCCTTGAAATCATTGGCAGAAGGAAAAAGACCCATAGTAACTGCGGTACCTCTCTTGTGTTTTTAACCGGCACCGCAGGCGTTTTGTCTGGAAAGTGCCATTGTGCTAACTTTACAGATATAAATATACCTGTATTTTGTCAACTTTGCAAGATACAACCGGGGCTAATTGTAAAAAAATATTTATCTCTCCCTTTTTTACGCAAAATGTGCTACAATGACAATGGCATTTTTTGCAATAGGAGGAAACCATTATGAGCATTCTTCGCACCATTGCGATGTTTATTTATCTGTTCGGGTACATGATCCTGCATTACGGCATCCTGCGCCGCGCCGAGCGCGCCGCAGCCGCCGGAGATACCGCCACCGTGGAGCAGATCGTGAATCAGCATATCCCCCGGTGGAGCCGGGGCATCTTAAAGGTGACCGGCGTTTCCCTGTCCGTGGAAGGGCTGGAGAACATCCCCAAAGACCGCCCCTGCGTGTTTGTGGCGAACCATCGCAGCTACTACGACATCCCTTTGCTGCTGGCAGGGCTGGAAAAGCCCCACGGCATCCTTGCCAAGGAGGAGCTGGAAAAGATCCCCCTGCTCAACCGCTGGATGAAGCTGCTGGGCT
>OGYC01002981.1_pt1 | contig 10690 bp, 7 predicted proteins | sample 1576461 | NCBI WGS metagenome assembly OGYC01 (sample SAMEA3541569, study PRJEB24748) | human gut metagenome | biome: human gut; feature: human-associated habitat; material: faeces | place: China | collected 2012 | reverse complement strand
GCTGCTCATCCGCCTGCTTGCAGCGGAGAACTATCGTGTGATTGTATCCATACCGCCGATAAGATTTCAAATTTCATATTGCTGAATGCTCCTTGTATCTCTTTTACTATGTCCTTTGCAGTTGTGAAATAGATGTTTTTTACAAGTGTAGGGTCATCATACAACTGCCTTCTTACTAGTGTAGCTGCGATTCCAGAAGTGGCGAAGCCATATATCTGATTGTCTATTATGTGTTGCCTTCTCTTCTGTTCTTCTGGAAATGCCTGTTATGACTTGAAACCTGTCAAATAAATCTTCCATAGGAACACCATCCTCAAAATCTTATTTTCTTCTGAATATCAGTAAGCTTGGTTTTAAGACAGCAGGCAAAGGAAAGAGGATACCCTAAAAATAGGTATCCTCTCGGAAATTAGGTATCTGTGGCACGCTTTTGGTGAAATCGACGGAGTTTTTACCATCAACACAAAAGGTAAAAGGGACGCCGCGCTTTCCTCATTGACAATTCGACGGGGAATGCTATAATCTGCTATGTCTGAAAAAATGTAAAATTGTATCGCAGAGGTGCCGCCGCGAGGCGGAGAATAGAGAATCCGGTGCGAATCCGGAACGATGCAGTCACTGTGTACGGGAACGGCCTGCGTAGCCACTGGGAAACTGGGAAGGGCAGCGCCGCGATGAACGAAGTCAGGAGACCTGCCTCTGCGAGAAATCTCAAGCCCGCTGCACACAGGCTGATATTTCTGCGAGTTTACCCGCGGCGCGATTTTTTCGCGGCGCGGTGTTGCTGGTTGGAATCGTGAGAGCGGCTGTGGGTCACCATGGCCGCTTTTATATTTCTTTCAGAACGATTTTTGAAGAAGAAGGTAAAGAGAAACATGAAAAAAGCACTTGCAATCCTGCTTACAGCCGTGATGCTGCTGGGCGTGCTGACCGCCTGCGGCAGCAAGAAGGACGACGCTGCCGACGACACGCAGAATACGGAGGACACCGACAAGGCCGCAGCCGACAATGTCGCCGCGCTCATCGACGCGATCTACGTTCAGGAGCGCACCGATGAGACCGACGCGCAGTGCGAGGCTGCCAAGGCTGCCTGGGACGCGCTGACCGACGAGCAGAAGGCCATGGTCGAGGGTGAGGAAGCGAGCCCTGAGTACTTCGGCCTTGATACGGGCGATGCGTCCAAGGACGATCCCCGCAACCAGGACGAGATCGGCGAGAACGAGCTTCTGGTCGTTTCCTTCGGCACGTCCTACAACGACAGCCGCGTCAACGATATCAAGAGCATCGAGGACGCCCTGCAGGAGGCCTATCCTGACTGGTCCGTCCGCCGCGCTTTCACGGCTCAGATCATTATCAACCACATTCAGGCCCGCGACGGCGAGAAGATCGACAACATGACCCAGGCGCTCGACCGCGCTGTGGCCAACGGCGTCAAGAACCTCGTCGTGCAGCCGACGCACCTGATGCACGGCGCGGAGTATGACGAAATGTGCACCGTCATCGACGAGTATCGCGATCAGTTCGAGTCCGTCTCCATCGCGGAGCCACTGCTCGGTGAGGTCGGCAGCGACGCGACCGTCATCAACGCCGACAAGGAAGTTGTCGCCAAGGCCATCACCGCCGCCGCGGTCGAGGCAAGCGGCTTTGACTCTCTCGAGGCTGCCAAGGAAGCTGGCGCCGCGTTCGTCTTCATGGGCCACGGCACCGCACACGTCGCCAAGGTCAGCTACAGCCAGATGAGCGCCCAGATGCAGAACCTTGGCTATGAGAACGTCTTCATCGGCACGGTCGAGGGCGAGCCGGAGGAGACCTCCTGCGAGTCCGTCATCGAGGCCGTCAAGGCCGCGGGCTACACCAACGTCATCCTGCGCCCGCTGATGGTCGTTGCGGGTGATCACGCCAACAACGACATGGCCGGCAGCGACGACGATTCCTGGAAGACTATGTTCGAGGCTGCCGACTTCACCGTCGACTGCCAGATCGCGGGCCTCGGCGAGATTGCCGATGTGCAGGCGCTCTACATCGCCCACACCCAGGCCGCCATTGACGCCCTGAACGCGTAAATAGACCCAAAGGGCTCCGAAGCGATTGTGCACCGCTTCGGGGCCTTTTCCGGATGGAGGTATTTCCCAATGAAAAGAACACTGACACTTGTACTCACTGCCCTGATACTCTGCACGCTGCTTTTCGGCTGCGGGCAGAAGAGCGAGAACGGCGATCCGCAGGACACCAACACCGAGCCTGCGCTCGCCGACGGCGTTTACACCGCGGACTTCAATACCGACAGCAGCATGTTCCACGTGAACGAGGCATGCGAGGGCAAGGGCACGCTGACGGTTGAAAACGGTCAGATGACGATCCACATCAGCCTGCCGTCCAAGAGCATTCTGAACCTCTTCTGCGGCACGGCGGAGGACGCGCAGAAGGACGGCGCGGCGCTCTTGCAGCCCACGACCGACACCGTCACCTATTCCGACGGCCTGAGCGAGGAGGTCAATGGCTTTGATATCCCCGTGCCCGCGCTGGACGAGGAGTTCGACGTCGCCATCATCGGCACGAAGGGCAAGTGGTATGACCACAAGGTCTCCGTGACGAACCCCGTTTTGAAGGAAGATGACGCCGCCGCGCCCGCCGAGACGCTGGCCGACGGCACCTACACGATCGCCGTGACGCTTGAGGGCGGCAGCGGCAAGGCGAGCATCCAGTCACCCTGTACGCTGACGGTCGCGGACGGCAAAATGACCGCCACCATCGTCTGGAGCAGCAGCCACTATGACTATATGCTCGTGGACGGCGAGCGCTGCGACGTGCTCTCGACCGAAAACGGCTCGACGTTTGAGATCCCCGTCGCCGCGCTGGATACGCCGCTTGCCGTGGTCGGCGATACCACCGCCATGAGCACGCCGCACGAGATCGACTACACGCTGACGTTCGACGCCTCAAGCGCCGAGGTGAACGGATGAGACGCCTGCCGCGCGCGCTTCTCACGCTGCTGGCCGTGCTGACGCTCTGCGCCTGCGGGGACAAAGCGCAGGACGGCGCGGGCGGCGAAGATGCGGCGGTTTCATGGGATGAGCTGTCGTTTGACGAGACCATGCCGCTTGACTACGCCACGCAGTTTTCGGTTTCCTATTCGGGCGACGACTACAAGCGCATCACCATCGGGCAGGATCAGGAATTCCTGCTTGTGGCGGAGGGCGCGGCCGTGCCCGGCGGCGTGCCGGAGGGCGTGACGATCTTGCAGCAGCCGCTCGATGAAATTTATCTGGTCGCCAGCGCGGCGATGGACAGCTTTGCCCAGCTGGATGTGGTCGACAGCATCCGCTTCAGTGGACGCAAGGAGTCGGACTGGTATATCGAGCAGGCGAAGGAGGCCATGAGCGCGGGTGACATGCTTTACGCGGGCAAATACTCCGAGCCCGATTACGAGCTTATCTTGTCGCAGGGCTGCGATCTGGTGCTTGAAAACACGATGATCTACCACTCGCCCGAGGTCATCGAGCAGTTTGAAACGCTGGGCATCCCCGTGCTCGTGGAAATGTCCAGCTACGAGAGCGAGCCGTTTGGCCGCATGGAGTGGGTCAAGCTCTACGGCGCGCTGCTCGGCAAGGAGAACGAGGCCGCGGCGCTGTTTGAGGAGAAAATGGACAGCGTTTCGGGCATTCTGGGCGCTGCGCCCACGGGAAAGACCGTCACATTCTTCTATGTGACGAGCAACGGCGCGGTCAATGTGCGAAAGTCGACGGACTATGTCGCTAAATCCATCGCCATGGCGGGCGGGGAATACGTCTCCTTTGACAACACGGAAGAGGAGAACGCCCAGTCCACCGTCACCATCCAGATGGAGGCATTTTACAGCGGCGCGCACGACGCGGATGTGCTCATCTACAACAGCATCATCGACGGCGGGCTTACGACGATCGACGAGCTTTTAGCGCTCGAACCGCTGCTTGGCGACTTTAAGGCCGTGCAGAACGGGAACGTCTGGTGCCTGACGAAGGACTTTTATCAGGAATCGCTCGAATTGAGCGACCTCGTCGTGGATCTCCACACCGTTTTGAGCGGGGCGGATACGCCGCTCCGTTTTTTGACAAAGCTGCAATAATTTTTGACTGGAAAGTTGAAACAGACAGGAGGGACGGGCATGGAGCAGAAGCGGAAAACACGGACGTGGTGCGGCTTTTTGCTGCTGCTCGTCCTTTTGGCTGTTTTTTTGATCTGGAATTTATTCGCGGGCAGCGTGCAGCTCTCCGCGTCTCAGATAGGACAAATTCTGCTCGGCGGCGGGGATGACCTGACGCAAAAGCAGATCATTATGCAAATTAGATTGCCGCGCATGGCGTCGGCGCTCATTTTAGGCGGTGCGCTGTCCGTGTCGGGGTATCTTCTGCAAACGTTTTTCCACAATCCCATCGCGGGGCCGTTCGTGCTGGGCATTTCGTCGGGGGCGAAGCTCGCAGTCTCGCTTGTGATGATCTTTCTGCTCAGCCGCGGCGTCAGATCATCGTCGGCGCTGCTCATCGGCGCTGCGTTCGTTGGTGCAATGCTTGCGATGGGGCTCATCCTGCTCATCTCGCAGTATGTGGATCAGATGAGCCTGCTCGTCGTCTGCGGCGTGATGATCGGCTACATCTGCTCGGCGCTGACGGATTTTCTCGTCACGTTCGCAGACGATTCAAACATCGTGAACCTGCACAACTGGTCGAACGGCTCGTTTTCCGGCATGAAGTGGGAAAACGTGACGACGATGGCGTGGGTGTGCGGGACCGCACTGATTTTGACATTTTTCCTCTCCAAGCCCATCCGCGCCTACCAGCTCGGCGAGGTCTACGCGCGCAACATGGGCGTGCCGATTAAAGCGTTCCGCGCGGCGCTCATCCTGCTCTCCAGCGTGTTATCTGCCTGCGTGACAGCCTTCGCCGGCCCCATTTCGTTTGTCGGCATCGCGCTGCCGCACCTGATGAAGGCGCTTTTCAAGACGGCGGAGCCGCTTTTGCTGATCCCGGCGAGCTTCCTCGGCGGGGGCATCTTCTGCCTTGCGTGTGATCTCATCGCGCGCACGGCCTTTGCACCCACGGAAGTCAGCATCAGCTCGGTCACGGCGGTGTTCGGCGCGCCGGTCGTCATCTACATGATGGTGCGCAGAAAGGCGGGGCGGGAATGAGCGGCTATTTGGAGACAAAGAATTTATCCGTCGGCTACCACGGCAAGTCCCTCATTGAGGATGTGTCCCTCTGCGTGCAGAGGGGAAAGATCGTTACGCTGATCGGGCCGAACGGCTCGGGCAAGTCGACGATCCTGAAAACCGTCATCGGTCAGCTGCCGGAGCTTTCCGGCACAGTGTATCTGGATGGCGAGACGATGCAATCGCGCAGCCGCAACGACGTCGCGCGGCGCATGGCGATCTTGATGACCGCGCGCGTCGAACCGGAGCTCATGACCTGCCGCGATGTGGTCAGCTCGGGCCGCTATCCCTACACGGGAAGGCTCGGCGTCCTGCGGGACGAAGATAAGAAGATCGTCGAGCAGTCGCTTTCTCAGGTGGACGCGCTCGCGTTCGCCGACGCGCCGTTTTCCGCCGTCAGCGACGGCCAGCGGCAGCGCATTCTGCTCGCGAGGGCCCTGTGCCAGCAGCCGCAGCTTATCGTGCTCGACGAGCCGACGAGCTTTCTGGATATCCGCTACAAGCTCGAGCTGCTGTCCGTTCTCAAGCGTATGGTGCGGGAGAATGATCTCGCCGTGCTGCTTTCACTGCACGAACTTGACCTTGCGCGGCGCATTTCGGACACGATCGTGTGCGTCGCGGGCGACCGCATCGACCGCATCGGCACGCCGGAGGAGATCTTCACGAGCGACTACATCGCGCAGCTCTATCACTTGGAGCGCGGGAAGTACGACGAGTGCTTCAGCACATTGGAATTTGTACCGTAGCGCATACAAGTAAAAACGCTTTATAGAGATTGCAGAAGGAGGGGAGACCATGCAGAAGGCAGCGCCGAGATTGCTCATTGCCGGGACGAACAGCGGGTGCGGCAAGACGACGGTGACCTGCGCGATCTTGCAGGCGCTTGTCGACGGCGGCGTTTCTGTCGCCGCGGCGAAGTGCGGTCCCGATTACATTGACCCCATGTTCCACCGCGAGATCATCGGCGCGAAGAGCAGCAATTTGGACCCCTTCTTTTTTGACGACGACACGCTGCGCTTCCTCCTCGCGCAAAACGGCGCAGGGAAGGACGTGACGGTCATCGAGGGCGTGATGGGCTATTACGACGGCATCGGCCTCGACTCCTTGCGCGCGAGCACCTTTGAGGTCGCGCAGCGGACGGAAAGTCCCGTCGTGCTCGTGCTGAACGCGAAGGGCGCGGGATTGTCAGTGCTGGCCGTGCTCGACGGTTTTCTGCACTTTGCGCCGGAAAACCGCATCCGCGGTGTCATTCTGAACGGCTGCACGGCGATGAGCTATCCGACGCTTGCGCGGGCGATCGAAGAACGCTTCGGCGTGCGCGCCTGCGGCTTTCTGCCGCTGCTGCCGGACTGCTCGCTTGAGAGCCGGTACCTCGGCCTCGTCACCGCGGCAGAGGTGGACGATCTGAAAGAGAAGATGCAGCGTCTCGCCGCTAAGGCGCAGGAGACGATCGACTTGGACGCGCTGCTGCAAATCGCGAAGAGCGCGCCGCCGCTTACATTCACGCCGCCGGACATTCCGGTGGCGGGCGAGCATGTGCGCATCGGCGTCGCGCGCGACAGGGCATTTTGCTTTTACTATGAAGACAGCCTGGAACTCCTGCGCCGCTTAGGGGCGGAGCTTGTGCCGTTCAGTCCGCTGTCGGATGAACGCTTACCGGAAGACCTGCACGGCCTGTACCTCGGCGGCGGCTATCCCGAGCTCTACGCGGAGCGGTTGGAGGCAAACGCCGCCATACGCGCTTCTATCCGCGCGGCGGTGGAAAGGGGACTGCCCTGCGTCGCCGAGTGCGGCGGCTTTATGTACCTGACGCAGTCCATCGCGGGACATGCGATGGCGGGCGTTTTATCGGGCAGCTGCTTCGACACGGGGAAGCTGACGCGCTTTGGCTACGCGACATTGACGGCGCAGCGGGATTCGATGCTGTTTGCCGCGGGCGAGCAGATCCCCGCGCACGAGTTCCACCGCTGGGATGCGGAAAATCCGGGCGAGGACTTCCTCGCGGAAAAGCCGAGCGGAAGAAGCTGGCGCTGCGCGTATGCGGGCGAAACGCTCTACGCGGGCTATCCGCACTTCCACTTTTACGCAAACCTGAGCGCCGCGGTGCGCTTTGTTGAAGCCTGCCGAAAGGAGAAACACCGCCATGAGTGAGCCGATGAAGCCGATGGAAATTGAACAGCGCAGCTTCGAGATCATCACGGAGCTGCTGGGAAACCGCGTGCTCGACCCCGAAAACGAGCTTGTCATCAAGCGCGTCATCCACACGACGGCGGACTTTGACTACGCCGACAATCTGACGTTTTCCGATCACGCGGTGCAAAAGGGCATCGCCGCGCTGAAAGGCGGCTGCGACATCGTCACCGACACGCAGATGGCAAAGGCGGGCATCAACAAGACGATCCTCGCGAGCCTCGGCGGCGAGGTGCACTGCTTCATGTCCGACCCCGATGTCGCGCAGGAGGCGAGATCTCGCGGCGTGACGCGGGCGTTCGTCTCGATGGAAAAGGCGGCGGCGCTTGAAAAGCCCTGCATCTTCGCCATCGGCAACGCACCGACGGCGCTGCTGTCGTTAGAGCAGCTGATGGAAGAGGAAAAAGCCGCCCCCGCGCTCATCATCGGCGTGCCGGTGGGCTTTGTGAATGTGGAGATGAGCAAGGAGCTCATCATCGAAAAGGCGCGCGCGCCGTACATCGTTGCGCGCGGGCGCAAGGGCGGCAGCAACGTGGCGGCGGCCATCTGCAACGCCCTGCTTTATCAAATCAGGCGGTAGCACCATGGAAGAATATCTCGTAAAGGACGGCAAGCGCCTGCGCCTCGGCTATACGACCGGCTCGTGCGCTGCGGCCGCGGCCAAGGCTGCGGCGTGGATGCTGCTGACGGGCAGAAAAAAGGACACGATCCGGCTGCAAACGCCCAAGGGCATCGAACTCAACTTAGATGTATTGGAAACGGAACGGTCTCCGGACGAGGTGCGCTGCGCGATCCAAAAGGACAGCGGCGACGATCCGGACGTGACGCGCGGCACGCTCATTTTTGCCGCGGTGAGAAAATCGGCCACGCCCGGCGTGACCATCGACGGCGGCGAGGGCGTCGGCCGCGTGACAAAGCCGGGACTCGACCAGCCCGTGGGCGCGGCGGCCATCAACTCCGTGCCGCGGCAGATGATCGAAGAGAACGTGCGCGAGGTCTGCGCGCTTGTCGGCTACGACGGCGGCATTGACGTGACGATCTCCGCGCCGGAGGGCGAGGCGCTCGCGAAAAAGACCTTCAACCCGCGCCTCGGCATTGAGGGCGGCATCTCCATTCTGGGCACGACCGGCATCGTCGAGCCGATGAGCGAGCAGGCATTGCTTGACACCATCCGCGTGGAACTGCGGCAGCGGCGCGAGAACGGCGCGGACTACATCCTCCTTGCGCCCGGCAACTACGGCGCGGACTACATCCGCGATTTTATCGGGCTTGACCCGAAGACGGCGGTGCTGACGTCGAACTTCATCGGCGACAGCCTGGAATTCTGCAAGGAATTCGGTTTTCACGGCGCGCTGCTCATCGGGCACATTGGTAAGTTCGTCAAGCTCGCGGGCGGCATGTGGAACACGCACTCGAAATTCGGCGACTGCCGCATGGAGATCATCGCCTCGCACAGCGCGGCGCTGGGCCTGCGCGCAGAACGCACGGAGGAAATTCTGCACTGCGCCACCTGCGACGACGCACTGCGCATTCTGGACGAAGAGGGGCTGAAGGATGCCTTTCTCGTGCGTCTGGGACAGCGCATCGGCACGATGCTCGGCTATAAGAGCGGCGAACTCCAGAGCGGCGCGATCTTATTTTCGAAAGAATACGGCTTCCTCTGCGAGACGGAACACGCAGAGGAGTTACTCAAAACGATCAGGGAGGGCTGAACGTGGTACATTTTGTGGGCGCCGGCAGCGGCGCGCCGGACCTCATCACGCTGCGTGGGGCGCGGCTTCTCGGTGAGGCGGACGTGGTCATTTACGCGGGCTCGCTCGTGAATCCCGAGCTCTTAACGCTCACGAAACCGGACTGCGAGGTTCACGACAGCGCGAAGCTGACGCTTGAAGAGGTCATCGCCCTCATCGAGCGGGCAGAGCGCGAGGGAAAGCCCACCGTGCGATTGCACACGGGCGACCCGAGCATTTACGGCGCGGTGCGCGAGCAGTTCGACGCGCTCACAGAGCGCGGCATCGATTTTGATGTCTGCCCCGGCGTCAGCTCGTTCTGCGGCGCGGCGGCGGCGCTGCGGGCGGAATACACACTGCCGAACGTGAGCCAGACGGTCATCATCACGCGCACGGCGGGCCGCACGCCGGTACCCGAGCGTGAGTCCATCCGCAGCTTGGCCGCGCATCAGGCGACGATGGTGCTGTTCTTGAGCACCTCACTCACAGAAAAGCTGCAAGGCGAGCTCCTTGCGGGCGGCTATGGAGAGACAACGCCCGCGGCCGTCGTTTACAAGGCGACATGGCCGGAGGAGAAGATCTTCCGCTGCACGGTGGGCACGCTGCATAAGACGGTGACGGAAAACGGCATGAAAAAGACGGCGTTGATCGTGGTGGGCGGCTGCCTTGGCGGCGAGTATCTGCGCTCGCTGCTCTACCATCCCGACTTTACGACAGAATACCGCAAGGGGAAGGCATGAAGATCGCAATTTTTGCCTACAGCCACGGCGGCTGCGCGGCAGCGCGGCGCGTTTGCGCGGTGCTGGCGGAGGCGGAAACCGTCTGCTACGCGGTACCGCGATTGGAAGAAGCGGGCTTCCTGCCGCTTGCGAAGGACATCTACCGCGAGCGCTTTTCGTCGATGGATGCGCTCATCTTCATCGGCGCGTGCGGTATCGCCGTGCGTGAGATCGCGCCATATCTTGCAAGCAAAAAGACTGACCCTGCGGTGCTGTGCATCGACGAGAAAATGCAGTTTGTCATTCCGCTGCTCTCCGGTCATATCGGCGGGGCGAACGATCTGGCGCGCCGCCTTGCCGCGGCGCTCGGCGCATCGGCGGTCATCACGACGGCAACGGACGTGAACGGTAAATTTGCCGTCGATGCCTGGGCGGCAAAGAACGGCTGCGCCATCTCGAACATGCCGCTTGCAAAAAAGGTCGCGGCGGAAATTCTGGAGCGCGACGTGCCGCTTGTGAGCGATTTTCCGATCAAGGGTGCATTGCCCGGCGGAATTGTGGAAAAAACGCAGGGCGCGCTGGGAATTGTGATCGGATACTGCACGAAAGAACCGTTTGCCGAAACGCTGCGCCTCACGCCGAGAGTATTGCGTGTCGGCATCGGCTGCCGCAAGGGCATTTCGAAGGAAGCCGTCGAAGCCGCCGTTCAGACGGTGTTTATGGATCATGACTTAGACTTGAATGCCGTCAAGGGTGTCTATTCCATCGACTTAAAGCGGCAGGAGGCGGGACTGCTCGCCGCCTGTGCGGCGCAAGACTGGTCCGCGGCGTTTTATACGGCGGAAGAATTGCGAGCCGTGGCGGGG
>OGYC01002977.1_pt1 | contig 10698 bp, 13 predicted proteins | sample 1576461 | NCBI WGS metagenome assembly OGYC01 (sample SAMEA3541569, study PRJEB24748) | human gut metagenome | biome: human gut; feature: human-associated habitat; material: faeces | place: China | collected 2012 | reverse complement strand
GGGATTTCCGTGCAAATGTAGCTCTGGGAGCTTCGGTAGAGCCTTACCCTGTCACATCCCACATTCGTACCATAGCCGCAGATATTTACGAGCAGACCGGACTGGATTTTCTGGGAATTGATCTGCTTTTTGGCAGAGAAAAACCATATTTTTGCGAAATCAACGTTATGCCGGGACTGGAAGGTATTGAAAAAGCCTCCGGTATTAATGTTGCTGGAAAAATAATGGAAACAATACGATCAGACTTTGCATAAGGAACTCATCTCATATTTGTACCTGCACAGTGTACGAAAATATACGATACTGTTATATCGGTAAAATTGCAGGTTACGGAAAGGTATGCTTATTTTATGAATAATGCTTCCGGAACACCACTGGAATTTCATAAGATCACTACGCAAAAAGAGGCGGAAGACTTCGTCTATGATTCCTATCTGCGGGCTGCCACACATCAGGACTATGCTGCTCAGGATGCCGGAAAAAGACATCCTGAGCTGACGAGATCTCTGCTCCGGCAGAAATCAATTGCTCCCTGTGTCGTCGTCACCGGAAGCAAGGGAAAAGGATCCGTTGCCAATATGATTTCCCGGATCCTGCAGACAAATTTATGCGTAGGGCTGATGACCAGTCCTCATATTACTGATTTCAGAGAGCGCTTCCGCGTCAATGATACCATGATCAGGGAAGCCGACTTTTGCCGTCTGATGGCACAGATCCAGCCGGAGATTCTGGACATTGCCTCCGATCTGCCGGAGTCGGTATGTATCAGCCCCATGGGCATTCAGGCGGACCTGGCACTGACTTATTTTTCGGAAAAGCATACGGATTTCAATGTATTTGAATGCGGAAAGGGTGCAAAATATGATGATGTGAACAACATTTGTCACGATTATGCCGTGATCAACCGGATTTTCTTAGAGCATACAAGAGAGCTGGGAGATACGTTAGCTGCCATTGCAGAGGATAAATCCCACGTCATCACCGGAGAGCAGAAGTGCTTGTATTTTGCCGAACAAGAACCAGAAGTACTGGAGGTTCTGGTTCGCCGTGCCGAGGCTATGCAGGTTCCCTATAAAATATACGGTCGGGATTTTCAGGCAGAAAATATCCGCTATACCTGTTCCGGCATGCTATTTGATGTGGTGATCGGAGATAACATTTATCCGGATTTACAGATTCCGTTATTGGGAGAACATCAGGCAAAAAACTGTGCACTGGCACTTGCTGTATGTATGGATGTCATGGCGGATCTTTGCCGGGAATCCAAGACTTTCTCCATGCCCGCCGTTCGGAACAATCTGTCTATGCTGCACTGGCCGGGACGTATGGAAGTCCTGCGTTTTGATCCGTTTGTCCTGCTGGATGCCTGCATCAATTCCGCCAGTTGTGAAAATGTAAAAGAGGTTCTACAGCATCTGGGGATTCAGAATTGTACTGTTATTGTGGGGATTCCGGAGGATAAGGATTATGCCGGTGTGGTACGGTCCATGAAAGATGTGGCTGCCCGCATCATTCTCACCAGGTCCCAAAATCCGCATTATCATTTTTCGCAACATCAAAGGGAAGTTCTGATGCAGGAAGGAATTCTCACGGAATGGACGGATTCGGTGAAACAGGCACTGAACCTGGCGAATTCTTTTTCGGATGCGATCGTAATATTAGGTACGACCTCCGTGATCTCGGAGACAGAACAATATATTTTATTACTGAATCTCTAAAGTCTCTTCCATATACTTTCTGAAAGAATTATCACCGTTCCAAAAGCCAAGACGGATTCCATCAATACCTCTTGTCAACAAGACATAATACTGATTCAAAATATACAGAGTAAATTCGAATTGGTTAGCAGGATCCTGCATTTCCTCCGTTGAAAACTTGTTATTCGTATTATTATGATTATCCGGTACAGCCTCCAATATACCATCGTCATTCACTCTAATATCCGGACCAATCATAACACCAACCTTATTCAAGTCGATTCCCTGTACAGCAAACACTGAACCTATCTGGTCTTCTGCATCTGCATCACTAATATTAATCCAGTTCTCCTGAGTCGAATTCCATCTTCTATGTAATCCGTCTTCATGGAAATGTGTGATTGATGGATCTTTTCCGTGAGAAATACTCCACTTATCGGCTGTGTCACAACAGAACATACCTGATAGCACTCTGTTAATATGTTCGGCATTAAAGTTTCTGTCTTTCTCAATCCAATCTATCAGCTGATGCATAGGTTTTCCCAGAACGTATCCAAAATATGCATCTTCTGATTTGTCCCGAAAGACATCTCTGTTAAAGTTAGGATCAAAATTGGTTAGTTCCGAATCAAGTAAACCCGTATCCTTAAACAGTAAATACTTTATACCATTTACATAATCATCTGATGTATAGTTTTTACCTTTAGGTGCTTGAATTCTAAACTGAGTATGTAGGAACTTCTTCTCATATCCTGTTGTTAATTGTTTAAACATCTCTCTTGTGACATTTGCCGGTCTGATAGCCTGTAGTACATCATACATAAGAATGATCTGCTGACCCATTCTCTGAAGAATTTCAAGGTGAGAATTACAATCCTCAAACCCCGGAATCTTATATACCTCACCAAATGAAGGATGTTGCTTGCTATATTTTCTAGAAAGCTTATGCGATTCATCCACAATAATGACATCATATCTTCCATTCTCAACAATGATTTTTGTAGTAGTCGTAACTGAAAGATAACTACTATTCATTCCATATACCTTAAAAATATTTGCACCTGTCTTTTCCCAGTTTGGTTGAACTACTACTCCAATTTTTGCCCCCGGTCTGTCTTTGAGAATACTTGCAACAAGATGTGTCAATAACACCGTCTTTCCTGTACCCGCATCACCATTAATGACATAGTTCTTATTTGGATTATTTATGATTTCTGTTATTAACTGTCCCTGCTCTGCTGTTAACTGTTTGATAGGACTATATTTAACTAATTCTTTTGCTCTTAATTCATCTAATGTAGGTGTGCTCACCCATCCTCTTGGATAGAGCTCTTTTTCCCAGACGGGAAGAATTACATCAGAAGCAACATCCTCTCTTCCGACATATTCATTTACACTGTTTCCGCCAGTTCTGTTTATTACATCGTCATTATCAAAGGAAACTGCACCGACCTTCTTAGAATTATCCGCAGTAAAATATGTAATCAACTGACTTTCCACATCATCCAATGCAGAACGATTAAAATATACTGAAAAGATTACTAAAACCTTATCGAATCCGGCTGTATTGAACTTTTCTTCTGTTCCGTTATAATGCTGCTTATGTCTATCAATAAAATGGATTGTCTGACCAATATATACTTTCTTAGATCTTGTACCCCTATAAATATAGATGGCATTATTCAATTCCAATGCCTTTCTCTCGTTATTTGATAAGTAATCCAAACCTAATAAATTTCCATTTTTTATACTCAGTTCTACAATTGCGTATTTTGCCATTCTCTCACCTGTCTCTTTATAATTTATCGTATTTTGTAGAAACACCCTTCGCCTTGTCTACAGGATATTTTTTCTCTGTAACATCCATTTTCTTATTAACAACATCGATAATATCGACACCCAATACCTGTGCCATCTGCAAACAATAATTTGTCACATCTGCCAATTCCTCAAGCACATCATCCATATCATAATTCACGTCATTCCATTGAAAGCACTCCAATAATTCATTAGCTTCAATCGAAATAGACTTTGCTAAATTCGATGGAGTATGGAACTGATCCCACTCTCTGTCTTCATTAAATTTCTTAATTCTTAATGATAATTCTTCCAATCTTTCCATAACTAACCCTCCAACAAGCAAACTTCTTTAAAGTGTTGCTTTGTTTCTTCATCCTTAAACCATATACTGAGTCCTTTCTTTGCTCTTGTAAGCATTACTCGATAAATGTTTAATAACAAATCTTGATTATTTGCATTATTAGTGATTGAATTTTTCAGTTGATGATCGTATTTAGTAACCTTACCAATGTTAAATTTCCAATGGTCTTTTCTCCATACAAGATCATCCCACCAAATAAAACCAACATAATCAAAGCCCAAACCTTGTGCAGTATAAATACAACCAACCTTATCTATAGAATCTAGATACCAATCATATTGGTCATACATCGGATTCCATTGCTTTTGAAATACTGGATTTGTCTCCGGTATTTTTATATCAATTTCTGTAGGTCTTTTTTGGCTTTTCCACTCCCAACAATAGGAAGCATAGTATTTTGTACTTGGATTTTCATTATGACATTCATTCATCCATCTTTTTAAATCTTGAATATCATCATAAACTTTTACATCAATTCCCAATCCTACATCCTTTTGATAGTCATCTCCATAAAGAAGCTTATCAAGTCTATCGACATAACTTCCCAATCCAGATCGTTTTTGATAATCTAACGGAAATGCAGTAAACGTGTATCCGTTCCTAATAGCAAAACTTCTAAAATTAGCTTTTGTTCCAATTTCATTGCCTCTTACTCGTTGTCTATCATCTTGAAGAACAATAACGATTTGAGCCGAACTGATGCCATTGCTAAATTCAGTTATTCTATGTGCCTCATCAATTACCAATAAATCATGTTGTCCTCTAACAGAATCCAAGAAAACAGCACGAATACCAGACTCATCATTGCATAATCCATCAAGAACTTGCTTTATAGTTCGACTCTTTGGAAGAGTATACTTGCATCGATAATTGTTATTTGAATTAGGATGTAGTCTCCAATATTCAGCTAAAATTCTAAATCCTATGATAGTCTTTCCGGTACCTGCTGCACCGGCAATAAGAATCATATGATTGGTTGCTAACCTTCCCTCTGCCTGTTGCTTAAGCAAAGGCATAATATAATCAAGTATCATTGATTGGTCGTGCCATAGTGGTATGTTATCTGGAGATTCCGTTATCCTATTGATTATCTCCATATCCATTTCAGTAGTAACATAGTCACCCTCAACAAAAAGATTCTTGGCAACTTCATTATCTGCCGTAGGAGAAAAAATAGACTTTAAATAATCAACAAATCTTCCTTCTTCTCCCATCACAAACATATTAGATATATCAACATCTGAATAACCATCTTGAACAAAGAATTCTTTTTCGCTAAGTTCAAACTCGTGCAAATACTGACACCCACTAATGCAAAGTTGACCATTAACAACATTACTATGATTACTAAATAATGCGTCTGTATACTCTTTTGTCTGATTAACTGGGTGTCTTGATAGATATGGATTTGTAGCATTCACCTTTATGGCCGGAAATCCATTATTGGAATAATACTCAACTCCACCTCTGCTCCATTGTTTAAGTTCAATAACAAGAGCATGATGATTACCATTTTCGTCATCACCGATAAGAGTAGCATCAATCCTACCACCTGCCGGCAATTCATATTCTGTAGCAAGGTACAAATTACCAAGTCCTGCGCGTTGCACTACTTCTATAAGTTTAGGCAGAGATACTCTCCATGAATTCTTCTCTGCACCCGAATTATCATCGTAAAACATCTCCATCTTTTGAACTATTTGTTCACCAGATAGCCCATAAAGATTAGAAACCATCTCATTAAAAATCACCTTGCTGCACTCCTTGTTTTCTTATTCTAGGCAAATATCTTTTTTCTGTGGTATTCAAGATATTCCTTATTTTTCTCAGATAAATTAATTTTCATTGTTGGTATCACATTAGTAAAAGTACAACCAACCTGACTTAACCTGCTTGAAATCATAATCTTTCCATCATCATCAAACGAAATAAACCCACCATCAAATAATGCATCATGATTAGGGCAAAGCAAAAATCCATTTTCAGCATCAAGCTTTTCATCAGCACTGCTCGCTGCCCAAGGTTTAATATGGCTTGCTGTTAGTAATGCTTGATTTTCTACTTTACACAAACGCCATCCTTTCCTCACCCTTCAAGGGAAGCAAATTAGCCTCTGTTTCAATCTCATCAATTTTGCGGTTGAAAAAACGACTGCTAGTTATATTTGTTTATCCGGCAGCAAAAGTAATCTATTTATTACCGGATGAATAATTGCGGTTTCTGTAATCTGATTAATTGCACAAAGCTTCTTCCCTGCATCTTTACTGGATGCTCCGCAGTATGCATACCTCGTTTATTTTCACTAACGCTTAAAGTCGCAAATTGCGACTTTAAAGAGTCTGTGATTTCACTTGCTTTTAACTGAAACATGAAATCCTCTGGAAATCTGTTAATGTTTCGTTTCACCTGCTCATTTTATCGTTTGACATCATAGCCATAAATTTCTGCAAGATCTTTATCCAGCATTACTTGCTGCCCACGTATTATGTACACTTTACTACAAATATCATCTGTAGTAATCAATTCCTTTGTTTCTTCCATTTTTTTCCTACCAAGCCAATTATTATTTCAGGCATATTGATTTTTCAATTCCTTTTGCGTGAATAATTTCCCTAACTATTTTATTTGCCATCTCTATTCCTCCACCATGTTCTCCATCTGTTCCAATTTCTGCAAGGCTTTCATATACGCCATCAATCTTTTATACTGCTCATCTCCAAGACTATGAATCTGCTTTAAAATCTTAATATCCGACCTGGTTACTTCATAATTCGCATCTTCATCTTTATACTCCGGATCAATTCCTTTTCCTGTCAAAAGCTGTTCGGGAGTAATCTCCAATGCATCACATATAGACAACAGGCAGTCCGCTTTGGGATTTGTTTTTTTCTTCTTCCAGTCACTGATGTTACTTGTTGCAATCCCGGTCCTTTTTGAAAGTTCTAACTGGGTCATGTTCTTCTTTTCCATCATATAAAAAATTCTTTCACTGATAATCATGGTTTTCCTCCATCAACATTCCATATGTATCCGTATTTATAAGTTTATGTATCCGTTTATACGGTTATAGTATCATACTGTAACTTTTCTTTCAATAGAGATTTTTGTATTTCTGAACTTTGTTATATTCTTCTCTTTATATAGCTCCGTGTACAACTGTCTTATTCTTTCCCTATGAAGATAAAAATCCGGATCAGGCCACTTAGGAACAATCACATATCCATTCAATGCCATCTTTCTGATATATACACTCATGTTTCGAACTCCTGCCTCCTGCATACGGTTATGAAGTATGTCCACCTCTTCCGGGTGGAGCAATCGGCAATTTCTAAAATCGGACAACAAAAAAGCAACCGATATTACTCGATTGCCACGTAGTTACTCCTGCGAAACTATTTCTTTTTCAAAAATTTGTAAATATTGCCTAAATGCTTTTGTGAAATCATAGTTTTTAATGTATATTCTTCTTTTCTGGCAATTCTTCCCACATACTCTCAACCAGTTCACACAAAAACTGCCGATCATCTACATTATCAACCAAAATCATTTCTTTAGCACCATTATAAGGCGGTTCCATCTCAGCATCCGGCATCATTTTCACCGCCACCGGAACCGGCTTTACCAAAAGTCTGTCATCATATATTCCACCAAAAACCTTTCCACGGTAATAAAGAATGAATGATCCCATCATTGCCCGACTGCTGATTTCATCCAGTCCTGATAATTGTTCCAAAACAAAATCCAAATATGCCTTTGTTGATGCCATGTCTTTTTCCTTTTATTCCCCCATAGTCTTTATTGGATGCCTGACCACAGTCTTCAATTTCTCAGGTGCCACTCTCCGCGCATCACTCAGATAAATCTCATGGTGCATCCTCTGATCCGTTATATCAAGTGTATATCCCTGTTCTTCCATAAACCTGTGCATTGCATCTACCGTAACAGGCTCATCGTCATACGCTCCGATATGCATACACTGTACACACAGACCTTCCTCATAGGAAAAAAACTCAGCCTTAGAAAAATCCTGCTTTTTCTTTGCCGTAGCTTTCCTGACAGCCCAGTCGAAATCTTCCCTGGTAACAAAATCCGGCAATCGAATAACAGAGATCCACTTAAAATCTTCCTTACGAGCATAATCAATTCCGGACACGCCTTCTTGCCACCAGAATCCCTCTAATGGCGGCACCACATAATCGAAATATCCGTCAATCTGATGGTCTTCCTTTTTACTCATTTTAATCGTAAATGCAATTCCATACAGAAGTCCGATAGCCTGCTTGTATTCTCCGTCTGCATCATTTGGATTGCCGCTTCCCTTTACCGCTATATAGTTCATTTTCGGAACAGTTACGATAGACGGTGTGCCTTTCGGCATATAAAATTCTTTATATTCCTTCTTGTAGTCAAAAGCCATATCCTTTACACCCCCTCTAAGTTCTTCTCTTCATAAGGCTTATTCCAGGAACCAATCTCTATCAGATTTCCTTCCGGATCAGCAATATAGCAGGTTCTCTGTCCCCAAGGTTCAAGTTCCGGTTCAAGCACAGATGTTGCACCATTTTCCACAGCCTTCTTGTATGCCTCGTCCACCTCTTCAAAAGTATCAACATATAGCGCTATTTCAGAATGACCATTCAGACCCTTGATATACTCATATCGTCGGTTTGTCATCTTCTCAAAATCATTCCGCCCATACAGTAAAAAAAGTGTTCCGTCTTTTACAAGATAAACATTGGAAGTATTCTCTTCTTCCTTAATTTCAAATCCGAGAACATCCTTGTAAAAACGAATCATCTTTGCCATATCATCAACAAACAACCCAAAACCGTCTAATCTCATTTTCCTAATCCTCCATAGATTTTTATTATTTCCTCTGCATTCCTGCAAATAATGTCCCTCACTTCTTCCGGCTCAAGCACCTCTACTTTTGCTCCAAATGTCATAAGCCATGTCACAAGGTTTTCCATATCCGTATAGTCTGCTGAAAAGAGCAGCCTTCCATCGTCTGTTTCTGTAAAGCAGTTCGGTCCAAATTCTTCAACCAGCCGCCACTTCATATTCGGTGTGAAAAGAGCTTTTACCTTTATCCCACCCGGAAATATCTTCTCATTTGACAAATCCGGCATTGGTACATCTCTACGCAGAAATCCACGGTCTGTTTCAACAACACAATCCATACGGTTCAGTTTGAACAGCCTGTAATCTTTACGTTCTAAACACCACCCCCATACATACCAGCTCGACCACCGGAAAACCAGATAATATGGTTCTACCCTTCGGTTGCTCTCTCCGGACGGAGCATAATACTTAAATCGTATGATACGCCTGTTTTCTATTGCACTCTGGATTACCTCGATCTTTGGAGCAAGAGAACCCTTATACCATGAAGATAAGTCAATCAGCATAGAGTCTCTTCCACTGATGAACTCTGATGATCCGGTCTGGATTTTCTCCATCAGCTGACTGTAGTACCTGCTTCCGCTCACACTGTCAAGACTCCGCAAACCCGCAAGAATCATCTGCATATCTTTGGAACTCAAAATCGTCCTGTCCATACGATATCCATCCATAATACTTATACCACCACCGGTACCCTGTGCAGTTTTTATAGGAATACCTGCTTTACAAAGGTCTTCAATATCCCGATTTATTGTCCTTCGAGATACCTCAAATCTTTCTGCCAGTTCAGGAGCCGTTGTCTTTTCTTCCTGCAGTAAGATTGACAATATACCGATAAGTCTATCTATTTTCATTGTTTCTTACACTCCATACATATCTTACCTAATTCAACACGACAGCTATATGTCATGTTTATTATATCCGCGAAAAATTTTTCTGTAAACAAAAAGCCTACAACTTTGCATTAAACATGAGCCACTTCTCGTCATCATCTGAAACAAAGCTGTTCATCATGTCAGCTAACTCAGATTTTGTCACAACATCCTTCAATCCTTCTGCAACATCTGAAATCTGTTTTTCCAAAGATGTCATATTTGAATTGATTTTATTAATTTCTATTCTGTTGTTAGCAGTCGCCATGCTTAACTGAAGTATTTCCCGCTGACCTATTAAATCACGATTGAACAGTGTTTAATTTCTATTCAATTTAATTAACCAGTAGGAAATGTTGCTAAAATACTGTTTAAATTTATCATACATACAAAATGGAAGTTATCTATTTCTCCTCTTCGTTAAGACCTAGTTCATTACATATTACTTGCTATCCCTGATACCTTATTCTTTCTACCAGCGTTTCCTTTTTCAGATTACTGCTTAAAACGAGGGAAAGCACAATCTGCAAAAGACCGACTAGCAAAATCATAGCAAGAATTGATGTAATTGGAACATGATAGACATTTATTCCAAATATTCCATTATGCTTTGCATAGACAAAGAGCGCATAACCAAGTGGCAGACCAACGACAAGTGCTACACATATGGTGCCAACCGTAAAGATCAGTCCCTGTAACTGCAGGCATAAATTTAATTGTTCATTTGTCATACCCACAGCCTGTAATACACCATATTCCTGCTTCTTTGTCGTAATATTCATGATCATGGTGTTTGCCATATTCATAAAACCGATGAATCCTACAACCGCCATAAACAGATAACAGCCAAGCTTCATCGTGCGAGCTGAGAATTCTGCAGATTGTAACTGCGCATGATAAGTATCCATTTTTATATGCGAAGTATTAGAAATCAAAGTAGTCAGACTCTGTTCCACAGATACCACATCTTTTTTATCACAGTCCACCCACAGATAGCCATAGGCTGTTCCTCTCGGATTCATGGAACGGTATACACCTTCCGGAATGACAAGATAAGTGTCCGCAC
>OGYC01002972.1_pt1 | contig 10713 bp, 7 predicted proteins | sample 1576461 | NCBI WGS metagenome assembly OGYC01 (sample SAMEA3541569, study PRJEB24748) | human gut metagenome | biome: human gut; feature: human-associated habitat; material: faeces | place: China | collected 2012 | reverse complement strand
TGAAAATCAAGGAAAATCGAAGGAGAATGAGTACAAATGAAATTAGGTATCGTCGGACTGCCGAATGTCGGCAAGTCCACTCTCTTCAACGCGATCACCAACGCGGGCGCGGAGAGCGCCAACTACCCCTTCTGCACCATCGAGCCGAACGTCGGCATGGTGGCCGTCCCAGATGAGCGGCTCGACAAGCTCGCCGAGATGTACCACCCCAAGAAGAAGACCCCCGCCGTGATCGAATTTGTCGACATTGCGGGCCTTGTCAAGGGCGCAAGTCAGGGCGCGGGCCTTGGCAACAAGTTCCTCGAAAACATCCGCCGCACGGACGCCATCGTGCACGTTGTGCGCTGCTTCGACGATGAAAACATCATGCACGTCGTGGCCGACGCGAGCACGAACGTCCCCGTCGACCCCCTGGGCGACATTGAGACCATCGACCTGGAGCTCATCATGGCAGACCTTGAAATGGTCAACCGCCGCGTGGAAAAGGCGACGAAGATGGCCAAGGGCGACAAGAAATTCCTGCACGAGGTCGAGCTCTTCTCCGCGCTGGCCAAGCACCTCGACGCGGGCAAGAGCGCGCGCACGTTCGAGGTTTCGTCCGACGACGCTGAGCTCATCGCGACCGCCGATCTTTTGAGCCTCAAGCCCATCATCTACGCCGCGAACATGAACGAGGACGGCTTTGCGAATCAGGATGGCAACCGGTATCTCCAGCAGGTCAAGGAGCTCGCCGACAAGGAGGGCGCGCAGGTTTTGCCGATTTGCGCCAAGCTCGAGCAGGACATTGCCGAGCTCGACGGCGAGGACCGCGCGATGTTCCTTGAAGAGCTCGGCATTCAGGAGTCCGGCCTCGACCGCCTGATCAAGTGCTCCTACGCGCTGCTCGGCCTCATCTCGTTCCTGACCTACGGCGAGGACGAGTGCCGCGCCTGGACCATCAAAAACGGCACCAAGGCCCCGCAGGCCGCGGGCAAGATCCACTCCGACATCGAGCGCGGCTTCATCCGCGCCGAAACGATCAATTTCGACGACATGATCCGCTGCGGCAGCGTCGCGGCGGCAAAGGAAAAGGGATTGCTGCGCAGCGAGGGCAAGGAGTACGTCGTCAAGGACGGCGACATGATCTACTTCCGCTTCAACGTGTAAAATTTCAAAAACTCCATCATAAATTTCCACTAACGGCGCAGATTTTCTGCGCCGTCTTTTTTTAAGCGAAACGGGTGCGCTACCATGGTAGCGATTCAGCAAACCGTTGGTATCACAGGAAAAACCGCACTTTAAATTTTCAGACCGCTACCAAACCGCTACCACGACTGGCCCGCAAAGCGCTAGAATATAAGGAAAGGCGAATATCCTAAGGGGATGCGATATCCACCGAATTGAACGATTTTGTGCTGATTCTTCCAGATTCTACAGATTTTTAATTGTTTCTGCAACAATTTGAGGATTTGCAAATTTTGGCAGCAACCACGGGAAAGCGGGAGAGGCGGCGGGTGTTCGGCTTTGAGAAGATGGAAATTTATGAAAGGAGAGTAACATCTATGAAAAAGTTACTCGCAATGGTGCTGGCTCTGGTCATGACTCTGTCTCTGGCTGTCAGCGCCAACGCCGCTTTCAAGGATGCCGATAAGGTTTCTGACACCTACGAAGAAGCCGTCGCCGTCCTGAACGGCATGGGTGTGTTCAAGGGTTATGAGGATGGTTCCTTCCAGCCCCAGGGCAACATCACCCGCGCTGAGGTGGCCGCGATCGTGTATCGCGTGTACACCGCTGACGTCAAGGATGCCAAGGCTTCCATGTACGCCACCTACAACAAGTTCAGCGACATGACCGGCGCCGGTTGGGCTCAGGGCTACATCGGTTACTGCGCCAACGCTGCGCTCGTCAAGGGTTATCCCAACGGCACCTTCCAGCCCTCCGGTAAGGTCACGGGCTATGAGGTCCTGACGATGATCCTGCGCGCCATCGGCTACGACAAGAACAACGAGTTCTCCGGCGCTGATTGGGCTCTGCATGTTGCGCAGACCGCGCAGCAGGCTGGTGTTCTGGACAACGTCAAGGGCGTTGACCTCAACGCTCCCGCTACCCGTGAGCTGGTTGCCGAGCTCCTGTTCCGCGCGATCGCTGTTGCTCCGATGGTCACCTACACCGCTGCTTTCGGCTATCAGACTGTGAGCTTCGACACCAAGAAGGACAACAAGTTCTTCAAGGACAACGAGACCCTCGGCCACAAGAATTTCCTGCTCGACTCCGACGTCGATGCTGATGCTTGGGGCCGTCCCACCACTGTGTGGTTCGAGGATGCCGACAAGGATCTCAAGCATGATGATTCTGAGACGGTCTATGCCACCATCACTGCTACTCCCGACGCTTCCTTCAATGTTGCCACTACTGAGTGCGACATCTGCGCTGCTCTCGGCGTCAAGAAGTCCGCTGACGTTGTTGAAATCTACACCAACGGCGTGAAGAAGGGCACTGACACCCTGACCGCTACTGAGACCAAGGCTAAGCTCGGTGCTCAGGGCCAGCAGATCGAGTTCTACGAGAACAAGGACGGCGACTATCGCATGGTCGTGATCGACACCTATCTGGCTTATGTCAACGAGGTTGTCGAGAAGAAGGTCGACAGCAAGGATCACACCACCCGTGACGCTTACCTTGCGCTCGACGTTTACAAGACCGACGACGGCAAGGCCACTACCCTCTATGTCAAGGGCAACGACTACGCTGAGGAAGACTGGGTCCTCGTCAACGTGAACGATGCTAAGGATGTCAGCATCATCCGCACCACCAACAAGGCCGCTCAGAAGTCCGATCTCGTTGAGATCGTTGCCAAGGCTGAGTCTTTCGAGGGTGTCCAGAGCAAGATCTACTACAAGGCCGACATGCACACCATCGAAGGCAAGGACTACGATGACGCTTACCGCTTCTATCTGAACGACGCCGGCAAGGACGGTTCCGTTAAGTACACCTGGTTCCTCGATCAGTTTGGTAATGTGATCGGCAGCTCCGCTATCGACAACACCAACTATGCTGTTCTGAAGGACATCGAGTGGGTCTCCGGTAAGGGCGCTCACGCTCAGGGCACGCTCGTCTACATGGACGGCACTGAGGAATCCGTTGAGATCGCTTCCATCGATGGTCTGACCAATGCGAAGGGCTTCTCCGGTAACTTCGATGTGAATAAGGACAATGCCACTACCGAACAGGGCGATACCGCTTCTGACGTTGCAATCGTTGACGGCAAGAAGGTTGCCTATGTCTCCACCTCCGATAAGTACAACGAAGACTACGAAGGCATGGCTCTGTTCATGGTTGAGACCAACAAGGACGGCGGCGTGAACCTGCAGGGTATCTCCACCAAGACTGTTGATAAGGAAACCAAGCTCGATGATACCTACATCGAGTATGCTGAGAACGTCACCATCAAGGCTGAGTCCACTGTTATGAACGTTAAGAGCGGTGCTACGACCACCAAGTACGCTCTGACCAGCAACACTCAGTTCATCGTCCGCGAGCTGAATGACAAGGATGAGTACGTCTACAACACCTACACGCTCAAGACCCTGCCTGACTACGCTGAGAACAGCGTTGAGGCTTACTTCACCGTGAGCGACAACGACTATGTCACCCGCGTCTACATCAAGAATGCGACTAACGAGTCCGCTTTCGGCACCTACATCTTCATGCCCGAGGCCAGCAAGAGCAACTACTGGTACGACAGCGCCGACAAGGCTTACTACGTCAATGCTTATGTTGACGGCGAGCTCAAGGCCATTGAGGTTGCTAAGGAAGTCGGCGAGAAGCTGGCTGCTGGCGAAGGCAAGCTCTTCGAAGTCAAGGATGGTGGCTGGAGCAAGAGCCTCATCAACAGCACCTATGGTGTCCTGACCGACGCTGCAAAGGTCGTCCTCGTTACCGAGAAGACCGACGTTGATACTTGGACCAAGAACACCAAAAAGGCTGACTACATCACCGAGTACACCCTGAGCGCCAACGTCCTGCGTTCCATGAGCACGCTGGATAGCTCCGCTCTGAACGTCATCGACCTTGACGATGCCAAGATCATCACCTGGGATGGCGATGAGGTCACCTCTATCACCAAGGCTGTCCTTGAGGACTACGGCGTTTGGGCTGTCTCCAAGGATACCAAGTACGAGGGCTTCGCGACTGTGATCTACCTCGGCAACAAGCTCGGTGATTCTGCTGACGCTACCGTCTATGTCAACGATGAGACTGTTAAGTTCGAGCAGACTGCTACCCCGTTCTCCGCTACTGTGACTGGTGACCTCAGCGCTGCTGCCAATGTTACCGCCAAGGCTGCCGACAAAAACGCGGTTGTCACTATCACCGGTGATGCTACCTTCGGCGAGAGCAAGCAGGCTACCGTTACCGTCGTCTCTGAGGATGACACCAAGACCAACGTCTACACTGTTACTCTGGCAGCCAAGGAAGTTGTCGCTCCCGAGCTGACCGCTTTCTACGGCTATCAGGTTAAGGCCTATTCCGGCACTGATCCCAACAAGAATGACACCTATCGTACTGTCACCTTCACTAACGGTAGCAAGATTGAGCTGACTCAGCTCAGTGCCACGGTTACTAACGGTACTGTCAAGGCTTATGAGTACTGGGACGGCGCTGCCAACGGTGGACATGGCGCTTATGCCACCATCACTGGCGACCTGACCGTTTCCTCTACCGTTGATGCTACTTGGGTTCGCCTTACTGTTACCGGCAATGACGGCAACACTTACTACTTTGTTCTGAACACGGTCTATCAGGCCTAATTTAGAATTGAGTATAAACTAAACTGAACCATTCAGCATAGTTTTTCACCCCCGAGGCGAAAGCCTCGGGGGTGGTTTTTGCCATATTCTCTTACTCCGCGTCCTCCGTCGCCTTGTCGTAGCCGAGGATGATATACAGATACGTCGTGCCGTAGGTGTTCAGCTGGGCGTACGCGCCGCCGGTGTTGTAGGAATACCACGAGACGGAATCGTCCGCCCACGTGAGGTAGAGCAGCGAGTCCATGGTGGACTTGTCCGCGGCGTTGGTGCCCTTGTCGTTCGGGCGGACAAACACGCTGGGGTTGGCGATGCTGTTGTTGCCGGAAATGACGCGCTGCACCAGCACGAGCACCGGATAAAACGGGCTTGCGAGCGTGGTGGGCGCGGCCTGCCCGACATTGCCGTCGCCGACGTACGAGCCGAACGCCACGCGGCAGTTGTGACCCGCCGCGCCGAGGTTTTTGGCGAGCGCCGACACAGTCTGCGCGTCGGCCTTGCCGCTTTGCAGCGCCTGCGCCGCGTCGGCGTTGGCCTTGAGCGCCAAGTCGATGCCGTCGAACGCGTCGTTGAACGGCTTCATTCGGATCGGGTCGGTCCCGACCCATTGCGGGAGGTTGTAGTTCGCGGTCTTATCCATCGTCCCGCCCCCTTTCAGCGTCCGCGCATGACGGCGAGCACGCTCACCGCCTCGTCGACGCTCGAAAAACGGTAGACGCGCTCGTCTGCCTCGCGCTGCGCCTTTTCGAGCGGGTTTTCGAATTTCATCCGCGCCAGATGCTCGCAAATCTGCATCTGTGTTCTGGGTCGTTCATAGGTGTTGTTGTACATGTTTTTCCTCCTCATTTTGTGCAGCCCGCGCATTTGCGCGGACCGTTTACAGCTATAAAGCTGTAAAGCGGTTTTTGGGACGAACCGGTGCAACGGAGGAAAAATTTTTCCGCCTTGACAACGCGGGAAAGCGGGGTATAATGGAGATAGAAAAGGGCGCTGCGACAAGCGGTTAGTCCGGTTCGTAAGTAGTTTCAATCATAGAAACCGTCACTTGCCGGAGTGGCGGTTTCTGCTTTTTACGATAATCGTCACAGTAAACTGCTTGATATGAAACGTAATTCGCATTTCGTCACCCCCTTTCGGGGTACGTGACTAACCGCCTGCCGTTGTGCAGCGCCTGATGTAATTTTACAAAATTTTACACGCTTTGTCAATCTTTGCCGCCCGTTGGGCGGTTTTTTGCATTTTTTAGAGGGTTTCGAGCCTGACCAGCGCGTCGAGCAGCGGCCACGCCTGCGCGAGCTCCCGCCCCGCCTGCCAGAAGCCGATGCCCTGCAAGCCCTTTTCCGCCGCGAGGGCGATCTTCGCGCGCAGCGAGCGCGCGTCCTCGAACCAGACGACGTGTTCGCGCCGCATTTTGTCGAAGTAGTGGTAGCAGGGCGAGCGCGCGGTTTCGTCAAACTCAATTTCCGCCCCCACCAGCCGCGCCCGCGCGACGGCCGCTTGCGACGAGAACGTCTCGGCCCGCGTGCGGCCTTTTTCGTAGGGCAGCGGCCAGTCGTAGGCGTACAGCGGCGCGCCGAGGAAGATGTTCTCCCCCGCCGTGACCGAGAGCGCGTAATCGAGCACCGCGCGCACCTGCGGCAGCGGCGCGATGGCCTGCGGCTCGCCGTAGGTGTAGCCCCATTCGTAGGTCATCAGGAACACGGCGTTCGCGGCTTTTGATAGCAGCGCGTAGTCGTGCGCCTCGTAGAGCAGTCCGCGCTGCTGCGCGCTCGTCTTCGGCGCGAGTGCGGCGACAACGGGCTTTCCCTCCGCGTTCAGCGCCTCGCGCAGACGGCAGACGAACGCGGCGTAGGCCTCGCGCAGCTCCGGCGGGACGTACTCGAAGTCGACGTCGAGGCCGTAGTATCCCTTTTTCGCCATCGTCTGCAAAATCTCGGCAAGGAGCGCGCTCTGCGCGCGGTCGTTTTGCAGGAGCGCCGCGGCGTTTTCGCTCGAAAAATTTCCCTCCGGCGTCAGCGTCGAGAGGTGCATGAGCGATTTTGCGCCATAGCGCGCCGCACGTTCGAGCAGGCGCGCGTCGTCGAGCGGCGCAAGGACTCCCGTGGGCGTGATGCCGTAGGTGAACGGCGTCAGATACGTCAGGTACGGCAGGACCGAGTCGAGCAGCTCGCCGCCGATGTAGGGGTAGGCGTAGGCGTTCACGCCGAGCGTACCGAGCGGCGCTTCGTCTGCGTAGTCGATGGCAAGCACGTCGCCCTCGCGCAGAAGCTCGCGTCCGTGGAGGAAAAAGTTCCGCCGCAGGAGCGTCCTGACGCTCAAATCATAGTCCCGCGCGATGGACGAAAGCGTCTCCCCCGCGCGCACGGTGTGCAGTGTCTTCGGCGTCCGCACGACGAGCGCCTGGCCGATCACAAGCGGCGTACTCAGCGCAAGGCCGTTGTCCGCCGCGACGAACGCGGGCAGGGCGTCGTGCATCGCGGCGATGGAAGAAAGCGTGTCGCCGCGCTTTACAACATGAATGTGCATGGTCGATCACCTCGCACCATTCTATGCCGGATTTTTCGCGCTTACCCCAGCGCGACGTCCAGTATCATCATCAGAAGGAAGCCCACGAGGAAGCCGCACGTCCCCCGCCGTCCGCCCGCGCGCGGCAGCAGCTCCTCCGCCACGACGTAGAGCATCGCCCCCGCTGCAAAGCTCAGAAGCCACGGCATCAGCGCGTGGATTCCCGCCGCCGCGAGCACGACGAGCGCGCCGAACAGCGGCTCCACCGCGCCGGAGAGCACGCCGGTCCAAAAGGCGCGCCGTTTCGACTTGCCCGATTGGTACACCGGCAGCGCCACCGCCGCGCCCTCGGGAAAGTTCTGCACGCCGATGCCGAGCGCCAGCGCGAATGCGCCGGCAAGGCTCTCCCCGTCCGCCGCGAGCGCGAACGCGAGGCCAACGGCCATGCCCTCGGGGATGTTGTGCAGCGTGATGGCCGAGAGGAGCAAAAAATCGCTGTGCACCTCTCCCCCGCCGCGCCGCCGCACGAGCTCGTCGAGCAGGAAGAGCGTCAGCGCGCCGAGCACAATGCCCGCCGCAGCGGGCAGAAACGGCGGCAGGCGGCCCTCTGCCTCCGTCTGTTTGATGGCAGGCAGGATGAGGCTCCACACGCTCGCCGCCATCATCACGCCCGCGGCAAAGCCCAGCAGCGCGCCCTGCGCGCGCTCGCACACCTTGCGGGCAAAAAAGAACACCGTCGCGGCGCCCAGCGCCGTCATCAGAAACGTGAAAGACGTGCCGAGCAAAGCAAGCATCAGTGGTCGAAGCATATCCGTTCATCGCCTTTACGGTTTGTCAGGCGGAAAAGCGCCTGTATGCCAGTATAGGCGGCAGGAATGAAAAACGTGAAAAAGGGCGCGGAGAATTCGGCCCTGCGCCTTTTTGATCGGATTTTTGGGGTCACTGCATCAGCTGCGCGACCATGTCGGTGTACGCGCTGGGATCTTCGAGCGGCAGGCCCGCGATGAGGTTTGCCTGATCGTAGAGGATCTTGGCATACAGCGCCGCCTTGTCGCGGTCCGTTGCCATCGCGGCGGCCATCGCCTTGACCGCCGGATGCTCGACATTCAGCTCGAGGATGCGCTCGGCCTTGATGGGCTCGGGCATCTGGAAGTTCTTGAAGTACTTCTCCATCTCGAAGCTGAAGCCCTCGCCCGCCGTCAGGCAGACGGGATGGGTCTTCAGGCGGTGCGAGACCTTGGCCTCCTTGATCTTGTCGCCGAGCGTCTCCTTGACGAACTGCATGAGCTCGGCGCTCTCGCTGTCGTCCTTGTGCTCTTCCTCGCCGCCGAGCTCGAGGTCGCCGTCCACGATGGAGCGGAACGGCTTTTCGTCGTAGTTCATCAGCGCCTGCAAAACGAACTCGTCCGTCTCGCCGGTCAGGTACAGGACCTCGTAGTCCTTGTCCTTCAAAAGCTCGGTCTGCGGCAGCTTGTCCACGGCGGCGATGCTCTCGCCCGCGGCGTAGTAGATGCACTTCTGGCCTTCCTTCATGCGCTCGACGTACTCTTTAAGCGTCGTGAGCTTCTTCTGCGTGGAGGAATAGAACATCATCAGATCCTTGAGCGAGTCCTTGCGGCTCTCGCCGCCGTCGCTCACGATGCCGTAGCCGATCTGGCGGCCGAAGTTCTCATAGAACTTCTCGTAGCCCTCGCGGTCATCCTTGAGGAATTTTTCAAGGTCGGCGCGGACCTTCTTTTCGAGGTTCTGGCCGATGACCTTGAGCTGGCGGTCATGCTGTAAAAGCTCGCGGGAGATGTTCAGGCTCAGATCCGGCGAATCGACCACGCCGCGCACAAAGCGCAGATAGTCAGGCAGCAGCGAGTCGCACTTGTCCATGATGAGAACGCCCGCAGAGTAGAGCTGCAATCCCTTTTCATATCCTTCCGTGTAGAAGTTGAACGGGCGCGAAGACGGCACGAACAGCAGTGCCTTATAGGTCACGCTGCCCTCGGCCGAGACGGTGATCGTGCGCTGGGGCTTGTCGAATTCATGCGTCAGCTCGGAATAGAACTTGTTGTACTCTTCGTCCGTGACGTCGCTCTTCTTGCGCTGCCAGAGCGGCACCATGGAGTTGACGGTCTTCATCTCCTCGACGGTCTCGTACTCGGGCTTCTCGCTGTCGCTGCCCTCTTTGACCTTCCGCTCGGGCAGCAGCATGCGGATGGGGTAGTGGATGTAGTCGGAATACTTCTTCACGAGCGCGTGCAGACGGTAGGATTCCAAGTACTCGCTGTACTTCTCCTCGTCCGTGTCGGGCTTGATGTGCATGATGACGTCGGTGCCGACGGCCTCCTTGTCGCATTCGGTGATCGTGTAGCCGTCCGCGCCGGAGGACTGCCACTCATAGGCCTGCTCCGAACCGTACTTCTTCGTGCGGACGGTGATGCTGTCGGCGACCATGAACGCGGAGTAGAAGCCCACGCCGAACTGGCCGATGATGTCGATATCGGCGTCCTTCTTGTCCTTTTCCTCGGTCTCCTGGCGGAACTTGTAGGAGCCAGACGACGCGATGACACCGAGGTTGTTTTCAAGCTCTTCGCGGCTCATGCCGATGCCGTTATCCGAGACCGTCAGCGTGCGGTTCTCCTTGTCGACCGACACCGTGATGGCAAAATCGCTGCGGTTCATGCCGACCTTGTCGTCCGTCAGCGCGACGTAACAGAGCTTGTCGATAGCGTCGCTGGCGTTGGAAATGATCTCGCGCAGGAAGATCTCCTTGTGCGTGTAAATCGAGTTGATCATCAGATCGAGCAAACGCTTCGATTCTGCTTTAAACTGTTTTTTAGCCATAAAAGCATCCCTCTCTGAATTGTATTTGAGTTTAAGTATAGCAGGAAATTCCTGATATTTGTTACCAAACTCTTAATTTTTAGCACTCTTCGATAGCAAGTGCTAAAAAACAGGATAGTTACCTTTTATTATATATAAAGGAAGCTATCGGTTTCGCACAGGTGCGAAGAATATGCCGCCTGCGGGCGGCAGGGTCAAAGGGGATATTCTCTTTCGCAAAAGAGAATATCCCCTTTGGAACCCCAAGAGAAAGGCTTAGGTTGGCAGTCTCTGGCTTGAACAACTCTGATGTCTCCGAAGTGAAAGTGCCTCGTGCGCGGCGAAGCCGCGTTAGCATTGCAAGACGATTTGCCTCTGCTTCTATCATCCGCTGCCGCTCTGCCAGTCTTGTGGCAGTGCGGCCTAATCACCGTCTACCAGTGCACCGATCAATGCGGCGAGCGCAGCAATGCCGCATTCGGCAGGCAGTCTGCCGCCGTGCTACCGTCACTCGCGCCTCACGATAGTAAGGCGCGGTTGCAAGACGTAACGATTTGCAGAAGATTCATGGCGAAGCCATGTACACTGCACCCACACTGCGCAGCGCGTGCAG
>OGYC01002968.1_pt1 | contig 10720 bp, 7 predicted proteins | sample 1576461 | NCBI WGS metagenome assembly OGYC01 (sample SAMEA3541569, study PRJEB24748) | human gut metagenome | biome: human gut; feature: human-associated habitat; material: faeces | place: China | collected 2012 | reverse complement strand
GGTCCTTTTGGACCGCCGCGGCCGTTTTTCCGCTGGCATGATGTATTCCCCATAGCCGGGGAAGCGACGCATCTCTGAGCAGGTCTCCTGACTTGTGCATCCTCAGCTCCGTGCAGCCTTCTCGGGTCTCCCCAATGACTGGCTTTCGCCCCGGCAGAGCTTCCGCACTTACAGTGGCGGTACCGTTCCGGATCTTCCCCGGATTTCCTATTCTCTCCGAAGCGTTTTTCCCTGTCTACGGAGCACTCAGGCGTCTTTTTTTGATTGGATTTTACTCTGCTGCCCCCGGTTTGTCAAGGCGGCAGAGCGTCTGCCGGACGGCGGCGTCAGAAGCCGAAATACTCCATGCGTTCCTCCTCGCCCATGCCGAGAATGCTGCAGAGGCTCCGGACGGTGTGGGCGGCGTAGTCGTCGGCAATGTTCGCGCGCAGCGCGTCCACCTGTTCGTTCCAGCCTTCCTCGCTGCCGCCCCAGTGCGCACGCTCCCGCGCGATCTCCGGCGCGAGCAGCGCGCGGAATTCGTCGATCTTCTCCGTGACGTGCTCGTCCGAGAGCGTCGTTTCCGTCAGCTCGGCGTACCGCGTGAGAAGCCGCTCCCTAAAGTCGTCGATGCCGAAGAGCCAGCGGATCGTCGGGGCGATCTGCGCGGTCTGCTCCGAGCCGATGAGATTGAAAAAGCAGTTGCTCCTCGTCTGGAACGCCCAGTCGAGATCGTAAAAGGCGATCTGCCACGGCCCGTCGCCGGTGCGGAAATAGCGGAGGTTGCTCTTGATGTCCACGTTTGCGCAGTAGCCCTCGAGCAGCACCCAGTCGATGAAGCCGTCCATATCCATGGCCTCGCAGAAGCGCTCATAGGCTTCCCGGCGTGTGAGTGAGGTGTCTTGCCAGAGTCCGAGCGCCTCGGTATACACCGCCGTGCTCTGCGCCACCGGCGAGGGCAGCATCGTCACGTCTTCCTTCGCCGTGCCGGTGAGATTGGCATAAAACTGCCGCGTGATATCGTCCTTGAGACAGTAGATGCCCCAGTATTCGCCGTTGATGTACAGCACGCAGTAGCGGCTGCGCTGCGTCACGGTCGTATCGAGCTCGGCGCACAGCTCCTGCATGAGCTCGTTGCGGAACACCGTGGAGATATAGTCCTGCCCGGCGCGGATGGAAAGCTCGGTGAACTCCGCCGGGCCTTTACCGAAGATGTCGTATCGGAGCGTCTCCGCGCCGTAGCAGCCGCGGAACGAAACGCCGAGGCTCTTTTTCGGGTTGAAAAGACTGGTGCGTCCCTTGAGCTCCACGCCGCAGTCGATGGAAAAGCCGCCTTCCGGGGCGAGAAGCGAGAGGTTCGCCGCGCATTCGCGGTATTTTACGGCGCCGTTATATGTTTCGGAAAACCGTTGGGGTGAGTCGGTCACGAGACTGAGCACCGGCAGCGTGTGCTCCTCGCCGATGAAGAAGCTGAGCGTGAGCGCGCGCGACGGCGCGCCGCCCTCCTCCACGGCAGCGGCGCGAAGGACGGTCGTTTTGTCCACGGTGATCGCGCCGGTGTACGGCGTGCTCTCCTCCGTGGGGGCGGAGCCGTCGGTCGTATAGTAAATATCGCCCGCCGCGGCGAGCTTCACGCGCACGGTCTGCCCCGCTTCGAAGACCCCCGATTCGCGGTTCGCCGCAGGAGCTTCGGAGATATACCGGTAAGCGTCGGTCTCGTTCGGCTCGTTCGGCGTCTGCCTGCGGAGATAGAAAAAGCCGTTCTCGGCGTCCGTGCGGCCCATGCTGTACCCGTAGGGGATATCGTGCAGCCAGACGAAGTCCGCCGCCGCGCTCTCGCCCTTCTTCGTGAGATAGAGCGTTTCACTCGAAGCGTTGAGCGCGAAATTCGCCCGCAGGCCGTTGCCGGTCGTCGGGTTCTCCTCGCCGGTGCAGTAGATGAGGATCGACTGTCCCTTCGCGAGCGTCCGGTTGGGAAGTGACCATTTTTCCAGCTCCCGCCGGTCGTCCGAAAGGCAGTAGTCGGAGAGCTTCACGCTCTCTTTCGATACGTTCTTTATCTCTACCCAGTCGTAATACTCGCCCTTGAGAGCGAACGTGTCGTTATAGACCGCCGCCTCATAGATCACGAGCGGGTTTTCCGTTTTGCGGCTCTCGCAGAACGCCGCGTACCCCGCGGCGGTGTTCGGGTACCCCGGCGTCGCCCAGACACTTTCGGTGAGCTCGCCGCCGTTTTCGCGCCGCAGCACATGGTCGGCGGGCAGCGCGGGATCGCACGCGGCGCGGTCGGCGATCGTCCCGCCCGGCGCGATGAGATACAGCGTCTCCCCCTCGCCGAGCGCGAACGACGTGTGGCTTTCGCCCGCCGCGGTCTTATCCTTGCGCGAGGCGAAAACGACGCGCACTCCTCCGCGCGGTATCGTCGCGTCCGCGGGAAAATCCCAGACGGTCTTTCCGTCCGACACGCTCCACCCCTTGAGGCGCACGACGCGGCTCGACGTATTCTCCAGCTCGAACCAGTCGGAAAAATCGCCGTCGGCGTCCTGGAGTGTCGCATGGTTTTTATACATCATTTCGGAGATGCGCACCGCCGGCGTATCGTCCGCCGCGGCGGCGGTGCCGGGCAGCGCGAGCGTAAGCGCGAGCAGCGCCGCGGTGAGCATCTTTGCGGTTCTTTTCATAAAATTCTTCCGTTTTACGGCAGAGCGTGCCGAGCTGATAAAACGCCACGGCGCTCGCCGCGGCTACGTTCAGACTGTCCACGCCGTGCGACATGGGGATGCGCACGGTATAGTCGCAGTCTGCAATGGTATCGTTTGCGAGCCCGTCGCCCTCCGTGCCGAGACAGAGCGCGAGCTTTTCGACCCTTCCAAGACGCGGATCGGCGATGCTCAGGCTGTCGTCCCGCAGCGCGAGCGCCGCGGTTTCAAAGCCGAGCGCGTGCAGCGTATCCTGCCAGCGCTCTCCCGCCGGGAGATACGTCCACGGCACCTGAAAAACCGTGCCCATGCTCACGCGCGCAGCGCGGCGGTACAAAGGGTCGCTCCCGGCCTCGGTGAGCAGCACGGCGTCCATGCCGAGCGCTGCCGCGCTGCGGAAGATCGCGCCGACGTTCGTCGGGTTCATCACGTTTTCGAGCACCGCGACGCGCCGCGCGTCCCGGCAGAGCGCCTCCGCCGGCGGCAGCGCCCGGCGGCGCATGCAGCAGAGCATGCCGCGCGTCAGGTGAAACCCCGTGAGATTCACGAGCACGCTGTCCGGCGCGGTAAATACCGGCACGTCCGCGCCGAGACGCGCTAAGATCTCCGCGCCCGCGCCGTTTCCATGCCGCGCCTCCATGAGCACCGACACCGGCTCATACCCGGCGTCGAGCGCCCGGCCGATGACGAGCGGGCTCTCGGCGATGAACATCGCGTTTGCAGGGTCGGCGCGGCTCACGAGCTGGTTTTCCGTCAGGCGGGCGTAAACGTCCAGCGCCGGGGAAGAGAAATCCGTAATTTCGACTGTTTTCGACATATTCTCTTATCCCCGGAAAAAGAGCAGCCACGCGCCGAGCGCGATATGGATAAGCAGGAACGCCGGCACGAGGATGAGAAACTTCTTATGCTTTGTCTTGTGATGCAGGCTTACCATGCCGAGCCACTCGCCCAGACTTCCGCCGAGCGCCGCGATCAGAAGGAGCGTTATTTCCGGAATGCGCCGCGCCTTTCGCATGGCGTTTGTCTTGTCCACCGCCATGAGGATGTACGCCGCCGCGTTCATTCCGAGCAGATACGCGAACAGGAGGATGCTTTTTATTTCCATGGTTCTTTTCCTTTCCTTCGCCGGGGTCAGACGGTTTTTCGCCCTTTGCCGGGCGCACGAGGCACTTTCCGCCGTAACCGATCAGATCCTCGCGTCCGGCAAAGGCGAGCGCTTCGCGCACGAGCCGGGCGTTTTTGGGATCGGTATACTGCAAAAGCGCGCGCTGCATCGCCTTTTCGTGCGCGTCCGTCGGGACGTACACGTCCTTCATCGTGATGGGGTCGATGCCCGTGTGGTACATGCAGGTGCTGATCGTGCCGGGCGTCGGGTAAAAATCCTGCACCTGCTCGGGGCGGGCGTTGTGCGCCTTTAAATACAGCGCGAGCGCCACCGCGTCCTCCATCCGGCTGCCCGGGTGCGAGGACATGAGATACGGCACGACGAACTGCGCCTTGCCGTAGCGCGCGTTGAGCGCGTGGTATTTATCGAGAAACCGTTCGTATACCGCGACCGGCGGCTTGCCCATATAGCCGAGCACCGTATCGACGCAGTGCTCCGGCGCCACCTTGAGCTGGCCGGAGATGTGGTACTGCACAAGCTCCGAGAGGAACGGGCTGTTCTTGTCGCAGAGGACATAGTCAAACCGCACGCCGGAGCGCACAAACACCTTCTTGACGCCCGGAACGGCGCGCAGCTTCCGCAGCAGCGCGAGATAATCGCGGTGGTCGGCAATGAGATTTTTGCACGGCGTCGGCGCAAGGCAGTGCTTCAGAGGACACATGCCGTCTTTGCTCTGCTTTTTGCAGCTGGGGCCGCGGAAATTCGCCGTCGGGCCGCCGACATCGGAGACATAGCCCTTCCAGAGCGGATGGTGCGTCATCTGCTCCACCTCGCGGATGACGGATTCGTGGCTGCGGGATGTGACCATCCGCCCCTGGTGGAACGCGAGCGAGCAGAAGTTGCACCCGCCGAAGCACCCGCGGTTGTGGATGACGCTGAAGCGCACCTCCTCAATGGCCGGAACGCCGCCGAGGGGATCGTACATCGGGTGGGGCTCGCGCGTGTACGGCAGCGCCGCGACCGCGTCCAGCTCCTCCGTTTTGAGCGGCATGGCCGGCGGGTAGACGACAAGGAATTTATCGCCGTGCGCCTGCGCGAGCATCTTTCCCCGGATGGGGTCGTGCTCGGCGTATTCCGCGCGCGTGGCGAGAGCGTATTTCTTCGTATCGTCCCGCACTTCCTCAAACGACGGCAGGAGCACCGCGCCCTCCGGCGCTTTATCGGCAATGACCGCCGTGCCGCGGATGCCGCGCAGGGGCTTGCCGTCGCGCAGGCGGTCTGCGGCCTCGAGCGTCGCGCTCTCGCCCATGCCGTAGACAAGAATATCCGCGCGCGCGTCGAAAATGACGCTCCGGCGGACCTTATCGTCCCAGTAATCGTAATGCGCGAACCGGCGCAGCGACGCCTCCATCCCGCCGAGCAGGACGGGGATGCCGGGGAACGCCTGCCGCGCGCGGTTGGCGTACACGGTGCAGGCGCGGTCGGGCCGCAGCCCGGCCTTCCGGCCGGGGGAATAGAAATCCTCGCTGCGGCGCTTTTTCGCCGCCGTATAGTGCGCGACCATGCTGTCAAGATTGCCCGCGCCGATGAAAACGCCGAGCTCGGGCCGCCCCATCGCCGCAAACGCGGAGGCGTCGTTCCATGCGGGCTGCGCGAGCACCGCCACGCGGTAGCCCGCGTTCTCGAGCAGCCGTCCGATGACGGCCGCGCCGAACGACGGGTGATCGACATAAGCGTCGCCCGTCACGAGCAGTATATCGTACCAGTCCCAGCCGCGCGCGAGCATATCCTCGCGCGAGACGGGCAGAAAATCCTTTGTATCCGTTTTATGTGTCCTCCCGGTCATTCATGACCTCCCAGATCTCCGTTTCGGCAAGCGTGGCGGCGGCATGGCAGCAGTAGCGCCGCTTCTCTTTGTCCCCGCCGCCGGAAACGGCGAGGAAATCCGCCCAGCCTCCGGGCCGAATGCGGAGCGTATTGCGCAGCGGCGGGAGAAAATTGCCCCGCGCCATGGCGAGCAGCGGCAGTATTTCATACGCCGAGGCGGTCGCGGCGTTGTCCCCGCGCAGCAGCCCCCGCCGGAGATCGATCGCCGGGTACATCCGCAGCACGAAGCCGATGCGCGTTTCCGGCAGCTGCCGCTGCGCGCGCGTATCGCGCACGAGCTTCACGGCGCGCACATGGGCGCACACCATGTGCGAAAGCATTTTGAAGCGCAGATTGAGATTGCGGTTGGCGCTCTTTTTCCAAACAAGCTCGTTCGGCTCAAAGAGCGTGATGTATTCGTCCGTCAGATGGCCGAACGCGCGCGCCGCGCGCCCGGCATAGCGCAGGAAGCAGCGGAGATTGTCCTCCGCGAGCCAGCCGCCCTTTGCGGCGAACCATGCCGGGTCCTCCCCGGCGTACAGGCACAAAACCGGCTGCTCGCCGCGGGCGATGCAGCGCATCAGCTCTTCGCGCACGGCAGCCGCGGCGGGCGCATCCGTGTGTCCCTCCGTCGGCTCGAGCAGCGCCCACGACGCGAAGACGACACGCCGCGCCGTGTCCTCCGGCACGCGTCCGGAACCGGCGTACAGCCGCGGGAACGTATTCTCTTTTCCCGGCGCGTTTTCCATAGTCTCCCGCCTGTATCTATAGTTTATAATTTCACACACTATAAAATAATATTTTTCCGCGCGCGTGTCAATCGCCTTGCAAAAATGCGGCGGGCGTGTATAATTATATGGATACTACCGGCAGGAGGACACTTTGCCATGAACGTTCGCAATGCCCAGAATCTTTCGATGCTCTGCGATTTTTACGAGCTGACGATGAGCAACGGCTACTTCCGCAACGGATATAAGGACCGCATCACCTACTTCGACCTCTTCTTCCGGCAGGTGCCGGACGGCGGCGGCTTCGCCATTGCCGCGGGGCTGGAGCAGGTCGTGGAATATATCACCAATCTCCACTTCTCCGATGAGGACATCGACTATCTCCGCTCGAGGGGCATTTTCTGCGAGGAGTTTCTGCAGTATCTCCGCGATTTCCGGTTCACCGGCGACATCTGGGCCGTGCCGGAGGGCACGCCGGTGTTCCCGCGCGAGCCGCTCATTACGGTGCGCGCCCCCGCGATCGAGGCGCAGCTCGTGGAGACGTATCTCCTGCTCGCGGTGAACCACCAGTCGCTCATCGCAACGAAGGCGAGCCGCATCGTCCGTGCCGCGCGGGGCCGCGCGGTGATGGAATTCGGCTCCCGCCGGGCGCAGGGGGCGGACGCGGCGATCCTCGGCGCGCGCGCGGCGTATATCGCGGGCTGCTCCGGCACCGCCTGCACGATCTCCGACCAGCTCTACGGCGTTCCCGCTCTCGGCACGATGGCGCACTCCTGGGTGCAGATGTTCGATTCCGAGTATGACGCCTTCCGCACCTACTGCGAGAGCTACCCGGCGAACGCGGTGCTGCTCGTAGATACCTACAACACGCTCAAATCCGGCATTCCCAACGCCATCCGCGCCTTCAACGATGTGCTCAAGCCCATGGGCATCACCAAATGCGGCATCCGGCTCGACTCCGGCGATATGTCCTATCTCACGAAGGAGGCCCGCCGCATGCTCGACGAGGCGGGCTGGGAGAGCTGCAAAATCACCTGCTCCAACTCGCTCGACGAATATATCATCCAGGACCTTCTCCTGCAGGGCGCGTGCATCGACTCCTTCGGCGTCGGCGAGCGGCTCATCACCGCCAAGAGCGAGCCGGTGTTCGGCGGCGTATACAAGCTCGTCGCCGTGGAACGCGAATCGGGCGAGATCGTCCCGAAGATCAAGGTGAGCGAAAACGTCTCCAAGATCACGATCCCCCACTTCAAGAAGTTTTACCGCTTCTACGACCGCACGAACGGCAAGGCGCTTGCGGACTATCTCTGCCTGTATGACGAGACGCCGGACGATACGCAGCCGCTCACGATCTTCCATCCGGAAAACACATGGAAGCGCAAAACGCTCACGAACTTCCGCGCCGAAAACATGATGGTCCCCGTGTTCCGCGCGGGCGAGCTTGTCTATGATCTCCCGTCGCTCAAGGATATCCGGACGCGCTGCGCCGAGCAGCTCGAAACGCTCTGGCCCGAGGTGCTCCGGTTTGAAAACCCGCACGGGTACTACGTCGATCTCTCGAACCGCCTGTGGGACATCCGGCACGACCTTCTCATAAACGCCGGCCATTCGCAGATACCGGAAAAGAAATAAAAATCCAAACGGTTTTCGCCCGCAGACATTGTCTGCGGGCGAAAATTTTTCTTGCTCTTATTCACCTGCCGGTTTTACGGCTCCCCGAAGGCCGTCCAGTCCAGCTGCGATCTGTCCAGCGGATACTCTGTCAGGATATAGCAGTTCTCGCCGGTCTCCTGACGGAGCAGCTTATATTTCACGCCCGCCGGAATGTCATATGCCTTGTTCCGGTCGTCAAACACGTTGGGATAATGCTGTCCGGGAGAGGTGTGGGCAAGCGCCATGCACACGCCGCCGTACCGCTCCGAAATGCGGTCGCCGGATTTTGCGGAGTATAAAGTCCGTCCTTATAATCCAGTACGACCTCCTGATCCTCCGGGATATAGAACGCCTGCGTCAGCGTAGTGCCGCGGGGATCGTCCGCGCTCCGGCAACACGCGGCCCTGTCCTGCCGAAAATAAAACTTCTTGTGCGCCGGTTTCGGCAGCGGGAACACGGTTTTCCCCCGCGGAGCCTCTTTTCCTCTGCGGCGGGCGAGTTTTTCGGTTGAATTTTACATAACGCCGCGGTATAATATAGTGTCTGAGTATAGGCCTTCTCAAGGTCTGCTCAGAGTCCATAGCATACGGAGGATAAAAATATGGCGAAAAAAGAATTTCAGGCGGAATCCCGGCGGCTGCTGGAGCTGATGATCAATTCCATCTACACGCATCAGGAGATCTTTCTGCGCGAGCTGATCTCCAACGCCTCGGACGCTATCGACAAGCTCTGCTTCCGCTCGCTGACCGATGAGAATGTCGGCATGGAGCGCGGAGATTTCTTCATCCGCATCAAAGGCGACAAGGAAAACGGAACGCTCACGATCTCCGACAACGGCATCGGCATGACCGCCGAGGAGATGGAATCCAATCTCGGCGTGATCGCGAAGTCCGGCTCGCTCGCCTTCAAGAAGGATCTGGACGCCGCCGAGAAGGACAAGGCGGACATCGACGTGATCGGTCAGTTCGGCGTGGGCTTCTATTCCGCGTTCATGGTCGCGAGCAAAGTCACCGTCATCTCCCGCGCCTACGGGCAGGAGACCGCCAACCGCTGGGAGAGCGAAGGCGCGGACGGCTACACCGTCACCCCCTGCGAAAAGGAGACCGTCGGCACCGACGTCATCCTCACCATGAAGAGCGACACCGAGGACGACTGCTACAGCGTGTATCTCATGCCCTGGAAGATCCAGGAGCTTGTGAAGAAATATTCGGACTATGTCCGCTGGCCGATCCGCACCGATGTGGAGACGACCGAAAAATATGAGACCGGCGAGGTGGACGAGGCCGGTATCCAGAAGATGGGCGTGCGCACCGTCACAAAGGAAGAGGTCATCAACTCGATGATCCCCATCTGGCAGCGCAGCAAGAAGGAAGCCTCCGACGCCGACTGCATCGCCTTCTATAAGGAGAAGTTCAAGGACACCGAGGATCCCGTGTCTGTCATCCGCGTGAACGCCGAGGGCACCGTGAGCTACCGCGCGATGCTGTTCGTCCCGGCGAAGGCGCCCTACGACTACTACACCCGCGACTATGTCCCCGGCCTGCGGCTCTACTCCAACGGCGTGATGATCATGGAGAAATGCCCCGACCTGCTGCCGGAGTGCTTCCGCTTCGTGCGCGGCATCGTCGACTCTCCCGATCTTTCGCTGAACATCTCCCGCGAGATGCTCCAGCACGACCGCCAGCTCAAGCTCATCTCCATGAATCTTGAAAAGAAGATCAAAGGCGAGCTTTCCCGGCTCATGGAGTGCGACCGCGAGAAGTACGAAAAGTTCTTCAACGTGTTCGGCACGCAGCTCAAATACGGCATCATCGGCGATTACGGCATGAAGCGCGATCTGCTGACCGATCTTCTGCTCTATCGCAGCGCGGAGAAGGAAAAGCTCGTCTCCCTGCGCGAGTATGTGGACGCGATGCCGGAAAACCAGAAATACATCTACTACGCCGCCGCCGAAACGCCGGAGCGCGCCGCGAAGCTCCCGCAGACCGAGCAGGTGCGCGCCAAGGGCTTCGATATTCTCTGCTTCTCGACCGACGCGGACGAGTTCGTCGCGGAGATCCTCGGCAGCTATGCCGAGAAGAAGTTCTGCAATGTCTGCTCGCAGGATCTCGGTCTCGAGTCCGACGAGGAGAAGGCCGCCGCGGACAAGACCGACGAGGAGTATAAGCCCCTCACCGATTTTGTCAAGGAGACGCTCGGCGACGCCGTGGCGAACGTGAAGATCTCCCGCAAGCTCAAGAATTACGCCGTGTGCCTCTCCGTCGAGGGCGGCATCACGCTCGAAATGGAGCGCTACTTCCACGCCATGCCGGGCGCCGACCCGAACGCGATGCGCGCGCAGCGCGTGCTCGAGCTCAATCTCGACCACCCCGCCGTCAAAGCGCTCGACGCCGCGCGTCAGGAGAACCCGGAGCGCGCCGCCGTTATGGCGAAGGTGCTCTTCGCGCAGGCGCAGCTCGTCGCCGGCATCACCCCGGACGATCCGGCGGAGTATGGCGAGCTTGTCTGCAAACTATTCTGACGAATTCAAACAAACCCCTCAGTCGCGGCTGCGCCGCGCCAGCTCCCCTGACGAGGGGAGCCAAGATAGTTTTCCGCAAACCCACTTACCGCCCCTAACAGGGGCCGACTCTCCCCGGCGGGGAGAGATGTCGCCGCAGGCGACAGAGAGGGGGGTGGAGGTGGCAAAA
>OGYC01002955.1_pt1 | contig 10760 bp, 10 predicted proteins | sample 1576461 | NCBI WGS metagenome assembly OGYC01 (sample SAMEA3541569, study PRJEB24748) | human gut metagenome | biome: human gut; feature: human-associated habitat; material: faeces | place: China | collected 2012 | reverse complement strand
GGTCCCGAATAAAAAATCAAATTCCTTGGATCATGGCCAAAGCGCACGCGGCGGCCATTTCAAATCGTCGGACTTAGTCCAGAACCTTTCTTCCGCGCCGGAGCTTGCGCACCAGCTTGCGGAGCAGCAGCACAAGGCATACCACCAGTACAACGGCGGTGAGAATGATGCCAAGGAGGATAAAGGTAAAGCGGTTGGGCTTTTTCAGCAGCGCGGAAAGGCTGCGGCTGTCCTCCACCTTTTTGCGGTCGTGCAGGGTGCTGTAATAGTCCGGCACGTTGCCGATGCCGTCGCCGTCGGTATCCTCGAACGACGCCATGTACCGCGCAATGGCGTCCCAGCCCTTCAGCTCTTTGCCGTTTTCGGTCAGGATCACATCCTCAAAGTCCTCGATGGGCGTACCGTCGGCGTACTTCGGTACGATGGACAGGATGCCGTAGGACATATCGGTGACAGCGCTCAGCATCTGCCCGCTGTAAAGGTCTGCCACGATACGGTACAGCTTGTCGTCCTGCAGCTCCACGCGCTGCCCATCCTTGACCAGATAGACGTCCGTCACCTTGTTCAGCAGCAGACGGTGGGGGTTGTAGGTAAAGTTCAGGCCGCTGCAATACAGCCGCGCGGTGGTCATGAAGTCCGACACGGAAGCGTCGATCTCGGCGGCGGTGCGCAGTTCCTTGCCGGTGAGATAGACCTCGATGAGGGGATAGCCCGGCACGCCGTCCGCGCCGATGCCCAGCGAGAAGGAGTTGAACACCTGCTCCACCGTGATATCGCCCCGGGCGTAGGTGTCGCGCACGGTGCCGCTGGGCACGACTGCCAGATCTACCGGTACGCCGTCATAGTCGGCGGCGTTCTCCACCGCGTACACATAGGCATCCGCGATGATATCGCCCAGATTGTGCTCGGTGTGCACCTTTTCCAGATCCTTCAGGTTGGAGAAAACAACATCGTTTTCTGCCAGCACCTGATCCTTGGTGTAGCCGAACTGCGCCAGATAATCCTCGTCCACCGTGTCCATAAAGCGGTCGATGACCTCTTGCGTTTGTGCATCGGCGGGGATGTCGGCGGTGATGGGGATCAGCTGATAATCGGTCACCTGCCAGCGGCCGTCGGCTTTTTGTGCCATGGTAAGACTGCCCAAATTTTTGCCGTATTCGCCGCAGGAGACTACATAGGTGTCCCCGTGCCGGATAGGCTGCCGGATGCGGCTGTGGGTGTGGCCGCTCAGGATGAGGTCAAGGTCAGGTACACCCTTGGCCAGCAGCTCGTCCTCAGACTTTTTGGGATCGTCCCATGTACCGCTGTGGGAAACGCAGACGATCATATCCACGTTTTCGTTCGCCTTGATCTCTGCCACGGTGGCCTTTACCGCCTGTACCGGGTCCTTGAATTTCAGCTCGCAGGTGGGCGCGCAGGAGAGGGCATCCTTGCCGAAAACGCCCACCACGGCAATGCGCACATCGCCCTTTTGCAGCACCGTGTAGTCCTGCACGCCGTAGGCGGCAAAGGCGTCCTTGAGCAGCTGCTGGCCCTCGGTAAGACCGGCGCTTTCCATAGCGTCCCAGTCCACATTGCAGACCACGAGGGCCGGCACGGCATCGCCGGAGGTGCGGGCGCTGGTAAGCATATTGGCAAGCCCCTTGGAGCGGTAATCAAACTCGTGGTTGCCGAAGGTGGTCACATCGTAACCCATGCAGCCCAGCATCCGCAGCTCTGCGGCCTGCGTTTCAAACACCGTCTGGATCAGGGTGCCCATGGAAAAGTCGCCGCCGTCGATCACAAGGGTGTCCGGGTTTTTGGCACGCTGCGCCTTGATGAGGGTGTTGGCGCGGGCAAAGCCGCCGATGTCCGTTTCCTCATCCTCCACCACAGTGGTAAAGTTGTTCAGGTGGGAGTGGGTGTCGTGGCTGAACAGGATGTCCAGCGTTTTGCCCGTCTCCGGTGCCTGCCCATAGGCGGCGGGGATGCCCAGCAGCACTGAAAAAAGCAGCAGCACAGCAGCCGTCATGGCAAAAAGTTTTTTCATGGCGTGTTCTCCTTTTGTTGCGTCCTTATTTTTTTCGGCTCAGCCGAATTTTTACAGCATCAGAAAAGTAATACCACTCTATAAAAATCAACCATCCGTCCGTTATTTTAGCATAAGTGCACAAAATAAACAAGACGGCAGTTGCCTTTTTGCGATGATATGCAACCATTTTGGAGAATCCGCCTTGTTTTGCTTACGCTGGCACGTGTGCGCTCAGGCGCTATCGGGTCAGCTTCTCTCTTTTTGCTGCTGCGCGGTGCCTGCCGCCCCTGCCGCCAAAGAGAAACGGGCTGCTGCACGTTTTGTGCACGCAGCCGTGGGTCAGAATGGCCTGCATGGTGTAGTTGCTGCAGCTGGGCGAAAACCGGCAGCTGCGGCCGATCCATGGGCTGAGGGTGTACTGGTAGATGCGGATGGGCACGCACAGCGCCCTGCGGCAGAGCATTTGCAGCCGGTTCACGCGCGGGACTCCGGCTTTTGTTTGCGGGCAGGGGGCACGGTGGCGGGCGGCTTTGCGTCCGGCCGCTTTGCCTTATCCGGCAGCCCGGCCTGGGCGAACAGCTTTGCCACGATGGCGCTCAGCTGCCAGCTTTTCAGCCGGGGTGTCATGCCCCGGGCCACGAAGACCAGATCGTAGCCGCCGATGTTGTAATCCAGATGCTCGTCGATGGCCGCCTTCATCACGCGGCGGGCACGGTTGCGCTGCACGGCATGGCCGATCTTCTTGGTGGCGGTCAGGCCCACGCGGGTGCGCTTGGAGCGGGTCTTGAGCACATACAGCACCAGTGCCTGGTTCACATAGGACTTGCCGCGGGCATACACTCTGCCAAACTCGCTGTTGCGGCGGATGGGACGATAGCGCATTTCCGCGCCTCCTTTCTGTGACCGGTACGCCCTTTGAAAAGAGGGTACTCTTAGGTCAGTATATCAAAAATTTTTCGACTTTGAAAGCCCATGGGGGCATTTTTACGAAAAATCTTTCAATTTTCAAAAAAATAAGACCGCCAATCCAATATCAGCGGTCTTTTGTGCGCATATTCATTTCTGCGCCGGATCCCTCGTTCAAGCGAAAGATCAGACAGTCAGGCTCTTGCGGCCCTTTGCACGGCGAGCATTGATGACCTTACGGCCGTTCTTGGTGCTCATGCGGGTCAGAAAGCCATGAACTTCCTTGCGCTGACGCTTCTTGGGCTGAAAAGTTCTCTTCATGGTTGTATCCTCCGTAAAAACTTATCCCCGGTATGGGGTCTGATGTGGTCCCAGATTGGGGACAGGCTTGCAATTCAACAGTATATCGCATAGTATGGCGTTCTGTCAAGCATTTTTTTCGCTTTCCTTCAAACTTTTTTGTGAAAAGATTTTCAACTTTTTCACCATTCTGCCGTGGAAAACTCTTTTGCCACAAGATATTGTGGCCCTGTTTTGACCATGCCACAACGGCCGTGCAGGGGCTTTTCTTATGTATTATAAATTACATTATAGAAATATGGACGCACAGCGTTTTTTGTGGTATACTAACCTAGTATCAGCAGCATTGTTGAAAACTTTAACGGAGTGGATGTTTTATGGATTCTTTCAAGGACGTTTTAGAGGCCGCCCAGGCGTACTGCAAAACGCAGATGGCCGAGCCGACCTATAATCTCTATATCGACGGGTTGGAGCCCATCAGCTTTGAGGACTCCAGCCACATCACCCTCTCGGTGCGCAACGACTTCATCTGCAAGATCGTGACGGACCGCTACCTCGGCCTGCTCAAGGAGGCCTTCAAGACCGTGCTGGGCTTTGATGTGGACATCACGCTGGTGGTGCCCAGCACCCCGCCCCACGAGGTGGTGCTGGCCCAGCAGTACGAGGCGAACCCCGCCTCGCCCCAGGGCAACTACGAGTTCACCTTTGAGAACTTCATCAAGGGCCCGTCCAACCAGTTTGCGTTTGCTGCTGCGCAGGCGGTGGCGGCCAACCCTTCCGGCGCTTACAATCCGCTGTTCATCTACGGCGGCTCGGGTCTGGGCAAGACCCATCTGCTCACCGCCATCCAGACCGAGATCAAACGCACCCACCCCGATTTCGTCATCATGTACGTCACCTGCGAGCAGTTCACCAATGAGCTGATCGCCGCCATCCGTGCCGGCAGCACCGAGGACTTCCGCATGAAGTACCGCGTGGCGGACCTGCTGCTGGTGGACGATATCCAGTTCATCGCCGGCAAGGAATCCACCCAGGAAGAATTCTTCCACACCTTCAACTCGCTGCACGACGCCCACAAGCAGATCGTCATCGCCTCCGACCGCCCCGCCAAGGAGATCAAGAGCCTGGAGGAACGCCTGCGCACCCGCTTTGAGTGGGGCCTGACCGCCGACGTGCAGCCGCCGGATTTTGAGACCCGCGTGGCCATCGTCAAGCGCAAGGCAGAGCTGCTGCACCTGGACCTGCCCGAGGATGTGGCCGAGTTCATTGCCAACCACCTGAAGAACAACATCCGCCAGCTGGAAGGCGCTGTAAAAAAACTGAACGCCTACTACATGCTGGAGGGCATCCAGCCGGTCATCAGTGTGGCCCAGAATGCCATCAAGGACATCCTCAACGAGACCCAGCCGGTGCCCGTGACCATCGAGAAGATCATCGGCGAGGTGTCCCGCACCTTCAACGTCTCCCCTGCCGATATCCGCGGCACCAAGCGCAACGCCAACGTTGCCTCTGCCCGCCGTGTGGCCATCTACATCCTGCGCGAGGTCACCGGCATGAGCATGGAAGAGATCGGCCGTGAATTCTCCGGCCGTGACCACTCCACCATCGTCTACTCCCTCAAGACCATGGAGCGTGACATGAAGAACGACCAGCACCTGCGCGAGACCGTGAGCGACATCATCAAGAACGTGAAGGCCTGACCGCAGAAATCGTGCAAAAGTCGTACTCATTTATGGGTGAAACCCCAAAATATGGGGAGAAAACGGAACAAAACGGGGAAAAAGAACCTATATCTTGTGGTAAAAACGCAAACCTTTCCACACTTTCCACAGAGTTTTCAACATTCAACCTCCGTTCTCCACATGGTCTGTGGAAAGAAAGACCTATCCCAACCTTTCCACGATCCATTCACAACACATTCACAACCCCGTGGAAACCAAAACCCCCGCATTCCGACAAGGCTTTTCGGGGTTTTCCACAAGTTCCCCACCCCCTACTACGGTTACTACAACAAGTTCAATAAGATAGACCGGTTCTGAAACTGTTTTCAAACACAAAACAACATCAGAAACGAAAAACAAAGGAGAGAATTCAGTTTGAACATCGTATGTGATAAAGTTCTGCTGAGCGCAGCCATCGATGGTGTGTCCAAAGCCGTCACCATGCGTTCTGCCATCCCTGTGCTGGAAGGCATCCTGCTGAAAGCCGAAGGCTTCCAGCTCAACCTCACCGGCTACGATCTGGAAATGGGCATCGTGACCACCATCGAAGCCAATGTCAAGGAAGCCGGCGAGGTGGTGCTGAATGCAAAGCTGCTCAGCAGCATGATCAGCCGAATGCCCGCCGGTCAGGTCAGCATCCTCTCTGCCGAGAACGGCAAGACCACCATCCAGAGCGGTGTGGTCCAGTTCGAGATCCAGTCCATGCCGGCCAACGATTTCCCCGAGCTGCCCAATACCGGAGCGGAAGAGACCCTGACCATCAAGACCGGCGTGCTGAAAGATATGATCGATCGTACGTTATATGCTGTCAGTCAGGACGAGAAAAAGCCCGCCCACACCGGTGAGCTGTTCGAGATCCTGCCTGACAAACTGACTGTGGTGGCACTGGACGGCTACCGTCTGGCCATCGTGGAACGCCCGGTGACGGCGGTAAAGGATATCCGCATCATCGTGCCCAGCAAAACCATGACCGAGGTCGCCCACCTGCTGCCCAACGACGACGAAGAGCCGGTGCATATCAGCGCCAACCGCCGCTATGTGGTCTTTATGGCCGGCGGCTACACCATCATGAGCCGTCTGATCGAGGGCGAGTTCCTCAACTACCGCAACGTGATCCCCGCCGACAGCCGCACCCGCGTGACCATCGACACCAAGGAATTCATCGAGACCATCGAGCGTGCTTCGCTGATTATTACAGAGCGTTTAAAAAATCCTCTCCGCATCTCCTTTACAGAGGGTAGAGTCGTGGTGCGCTGCCAGACCAACCTTGGCCGCGTGGTGGACGAGTTCAACGCCGACTGCGAGGGCGACGAAGTGGAGATCGGCTTCAACAACCGCTATCTGCTGGATGCGCTGCGCAACGCCCGCACCGAGCAGGTGCGCATGGAGATCAGCGGCCCCTTGAGCCCGGTCAAGGTGCTGCCGGTAGAGGGCAACGATTTCCTGTATCTGGTACTGCCGGTACGGTTTAAAAATGACTAAGGAGCGCGTTTTATGCAGAAGATTCTCATTCATACCGAGTTTATCAAGCTGGATGCCCTGCTCAAATTTGCCGGTCTGTGCGAGACCGGCGGCGAAGCCAAAGAGCTGGTGCAGGGCGGTGCTGTGAAGGTGAACGGCGAGGTGTGCACCATGCGGGGCAAAAAGTGCCGCGCCGGGGATATCATCGAGCTGGACGGGCAGAGCGTAGAGATCGGGCAGGGTCAGTAAATGCGTCTGCTTTCGCTGGAAGTACAGAACTATCGCAATATCCGCGCCGCGCGGCTGGAGCCCGGCCGGGAGCTTACCGTCATCTGCGGCAACAACGGTCAGGGCAAGACGAACCTTCTGGAAGCCATCTGGCTGCTGACCGGCGGCAAAAGCTTCCGGGGCGGCAAGGATGCCGAGCTTGTGCGCCGGGGAGAAGCATTTGCGGTGCTGGAAGCCGACACCCAGCGGGATCGCCCCGAGGGATGTGCGCCCGCCGAGCCTGCCCACATCCGCATGACCGTGGGCACCCCGGAAGCCGCAAAGCCCGGCCGCTATGCGGCAGTAAACGGCGCAGCGCCCAAGCGGGCGGCGGCGCTGGCAGGCAGCTTTCCGGCGGTGGTGTTCGACCCCGGCCACCTGAGCCTTGTCAAGGGGGCACCGGAGGGGCGGCGCAAGTTTCTGGACGCTGCGCTGTGCCAGCTGTACCCCGGGTATCTGGCCAGCTACCGCCGCTATGTGCGGGTATTACAGCAAAAAAATGCGCTGCTGCGACACTCCGCAAACGGACAGGAGCGCCCCTATGCGGAAAAGCGCACCCTGCTGGAAGTGCTCAACACCGAGCTTGCCGCGCAGGGCGAAGCCTTGCAGCAGCGGCGGCGGGAGTATCTGAAACTGCTGGCTCCCCGCGCCTGTGCCAACTACGCGGAGCTTTCCCACGGGGCAGAACGGATGAGCATCCGCTATGCCGCCCAGTTCGCGCCGGGCGGTCTGGCTGACCTGCTGCGCCAGCGGCAGGAGGAGGAGCTGCGCGCCGGGCAGAGCCTGTGCGGCATCCACCGCGAGGACTTGGAGCTGCTGCTGGACGACCAGCCAGCCCGGGTGTATGCCAGTCAGGGACAGCAGCGCAGCGTGGTGCTGAGCCTGAAAATGGCCGAAGCCGCAGCCGCGGCGCAGATCACCGGGGAGCACCCGGTGCTGCTGCTGGATGATGTGCTGAGCGAGCTGGACGAGGGGCGCAAGCAGTATCTGCTCACCTGCATGAAGGAAAAGCAGACCTTTGTGACCAGCTGCGATGACACGGACTTTTTAAAGACCGACGGCGAGGTGTACCGCATGGACGGCGGGGTGCTGAACCGGGTCTGACAGCATGGAGAAATGTTGCAAAGAACGTTGCATAAAACCTGCATTTTCGCGAGCTTTATGCAAACAAAAGACACGGGAGAAAATACAGTATGTATATTCATCTGGGGCGGGACTATGTCCTGAACGACCGTGACATCATCGGCATCTTTGATCTGGAAACCACCACCACCTCCCCCCGGGGACGGGAGTTTTTGAACTACGCCCAGAAGAACGGGGCGGTGGTCAGCCTTTCGGACGAGCTGCCCCAGTGCTATGTGCTGGCAGACGGAGGGCTGGTGGATACGGTGTATCTTTCGGAGCTGTCCAGCGCCGCCATGCGCCGCAGAGCGCAAAAGATGGTGGAGTGAAATTTGCGGAAAACGGGCGGAAGATCCACAGAAAAAGAGGGATGGGAAAGCCCCGGAACTGCCCGGAAAGCCGCACTGTGCCAGCCGGAACGCCCTCTGCGGACTGCGCGTGAAAACACAACAAAACGGCGAGAAAAAAGTACACCATGGTGTACCGGTTCCCGCTTTGCTATAATTTGAAAAAACAAACGCAAAAATGAACAAAAGGGAGAAAGGATATGGCAGAAGAAATCATTACCAGTACAAATGCCGATACCGCGACCGACCACGAGTATAACGCCAGCGAGATCCAGGTGCTGAAGGGTCTGGAGGCGGTGCGCAAGCGCCCGGGTATGTATATCGGCTCCACCGGTGAGCGCGGTCTGCATCATCTGGTGTACGAGATCGTGGACAACGCCATTGACGAGGCGCTGGCCGGTTACTGCAACCACATCGAAGTCAAGATCCTGAAGGACAATATCATTCAGGTCACCGATAACGGCCGCGGCATCCCCGTGGACATTCAGGCCGATACCGGTCTGCCCGCCGTCACCGTGGTGTACACCATCCTGCACGCCGGCGGCAAGTTCGGCGGCGAGAACTCCGGCTACAAGGTGGCCGGCGGTCTGCACGGCGTGGGCGCTTCGGTGGTCAACGCCTGCTCCGAGTGGCTCACCGTCAACGTGCGCCGCGACGGTAAGGAGTACGAGCAGACCTTCCGTCGGGGCGACCCGGACGGTGCACTCAAGTGCATCGGCACGGTAGCCGAGGGCGTCACCGGCACCCGGGTCACCTTCAAGCCCGACCCGGAAATGTTCAAGGACACCACCGTCTACGACTTCGACACGCTGGAAAAGCGCCTGCGGGAGGAAAGCTTCCTGAACGCCGGTGTCAAGATCACCCTGACCGATGAGCGTCAGCTGTACACCCCCGTGCTGGAGGATGGTCAGGAGGGCGACCCCTGCTACCGCTCCGAGGTGATGTGCTACGAGGGCGGCATCAAGAGCTTTGTCACCTATCTGGGCGAAAAGCGCAAGCTGGAAGTGCTGCACCCCAACGTCATCTACCTCAAGGGGCAGACCGACCGCGGCGTGGCAGAGATCGCCTTGCAGTACAATTCCAGCTACAACGAGCTGCTTCTGAGCTTTGCCAACAACGTCAACACCCCGGACGGCGGCACCCACGAAGAGGGCTTCAAGGCCAGCCTGACCCGCGTGTTCAACGATTACGGCCGCAGCCACGGCCTGTTGAAGGACAAGGACGAGAACCTGTCCGGCGCAGACGTGCGCGAGGGTTTGATCTGCGTCATCTCGGTCAAGCTGCAGGAGGCCGAATTTGAAGGCCAGACCAAGGCAAAGCTGGGCAATACCGAGATCCGTACCCTCGTTTCCAACATGGTCTACTCCAAGCTGATGGAGTTCTTTGAGGAGAACCCCGGCGTGGCAAAGGCCATTTTTGAAAAGGCCACGCAGGCAGCCCGCGCCCGCGCCGCCGCCAAAAAGGCCCGCGAACTGGTGCGCCGCAAGAGCGCGCTGGAAACCAGCCGGATGCCCGGCAAGCTGGCCGACTGCCGCGAAAAAGACCCCAGCCGCACCGAGATCTTCATCGTCGAGGGCGACTCTGCAGGCGGCTCTGCCAAGATGGGACGCGACTCTGCCATTCAGGCCATCCTGCCGCTGTGGGGCAAGATGCTGAACGTGGAAAAGGCCCGCGCCGATAAAATTTACGGCAACGACAAGCTGATGCCGGTGGTGCTGGCACTGGGCTGCGGCATCGGGGACGAGTTCGATATCTCCAAGCTGCGGTACGACAAGGTGTTCATCATGGCCGATGCGGACGTGGACGGCTCCCACATCTGCACCCTGATGCTGACCTTCTTCTTCCGCTATATGCGCCCCCTCATCGAGCAGGGTCATGTGTATGTGGCACAGCCGCCCCTGTTCAAGGTGCAGAAGGGCAACACCATCAAGTACGCCTACAACGACGCGGAAATGGCCATCCTCTCGCAGGAGATGCCCGGCGCAAAGGTGAACCGCTATAAGGGCCTTGGTGAGATGAACCCCGAGCAGCTGTGGGAGACCACCATGAACCCGGACAACCGGGTCATCGTGCAGATCACCATCGAGGATGCCGAAAAGGCCGACGAAGCCTTTACCATCCTGATGGGCGATCAGGTGGAGCCCCGCCGCCGCTTTATCGAGACCAACGCCCAGTACGCAAAGCTGGACGTGTAAGACACGGAGGAACAAATGGAAGAAGATTATGTGATGATACCGGGCAGCGGAACCAAAAAGATCATCCGCGATGTCAAAAAGGAGATCGAGACGGCCTTCCTGGATTATTCCATGTCGGTCATCGTGTCCCGCGCCCTGCCCGATGTGCGGGACGGCTTGAAGCCCGTTCACCGCCGCATTCTGTACACCATGCACGAGCGCGGCAACGACCCCAGCCACGCATACCGTAAATCCGCCGATACCGTCGGTGCGGTGCTGGGCTCTTACCACCCCCACGGCGACGCATCGGTCTACGACGCCATGGTACGTCTGGCGCAGGACTTCTCGCTGCGCTATCCGCTGGTGGATGGTCAGGGTAACTTTGGTTCTGTGGACGGCGACCCCCCGGCTGCTTACCGTTACACCGAGGCCCGCATGAGCCGCATGGCGG
>OGYC01002950.1_pt1 | contig 10776 bp, 11 predicted proteins | sample 1576461 | NCBI WGS metagenome assembly OGYC01 (sample SAMEA3541569, study PRJEB24748) | human gut metagenome | biome: human gut; feature: human-associated habitat; material: faeces | place: China | collected 2012 | reverse complement strand
GCGCCGCCGACATCACCGGCTCCGAGCCCTGGCTGTTCACCTTCGATATTGCCATCGAGCCGTCCGTTTATTTAAGTGAGAATACCATCGAGCAGGGCGGCGTAGCCGCCATCCGTGTGACCGGCAGTTACGAGAACGACGCCCCCACCCTGACCACCACGCTGAAAAATCAGGGCTTTATCCAGTCCTCCAACGGCTGGGTGTGCTACCTGCCCATCCCCTGGAACGCAGCCTTAGGCACCGAGACCATCGACGTGCAGGTGGGCCGCTACTCCACCACACTGTACCTGAAAGTGACCGACGGCGGATTCAGCTACAAGGATTACTCCTCGCAGTCCCAGCGCGCCACGCCCTACCTCGGGCAGGACGACGCCCCCACCAAGGTCAGCAAGCTGTTCACCGCAGCGCCCACCGGCATCAGCTGGGCGGACGCCGGGTTCGTACAGCCGTTCCTCAACCGCCTCAACACCACGCTGACCTTCGGCGCGACCGAGTATGTGGGCCGCCGCTACAGCGAGCGCAGCACCAACACCGGCGCAGGCGGCCGCACCAGTACGAACGTGATTTTGTCCACCACCCGCGGTGAGCTGGTCATTGCCCCCGCCAGCGGCAAGATCGACCTGGCCGAGGATCTGGGCGGTGACTACGGAATTACGCTGGTCATCGACCACGGCGCGGGCGTGCGCACGATCTTCTACGGGCTGAGCGACATTGACATCAAGGCCGGGCAGCAGGTCAAGCAGGGCCAGACCCTTGCCACCTGCGGCAAGACCACCGTTGTGGAAATGCGCATCGGCACCGTCCCCATCGACCCCATCGCCGTCTGGCGCGGCCAGTGCAACGGGTTGAAGTATTATTAAATCATTTGATTTTTTCCCGATCCCTTTTGAGGGGTCGGGATTTTTTATTTGCACGCGGCGCAAAAGGCTCCTCTGTGAGGGAGCTTTTTTGTATCCGCACCATCCGCCTCAATCCAAGCATACTATGGCGAAAGCACACCCAAAGGGGGGAACAGCCTATGAAAACCTTTTGCGTGGTGGGGCATGATGCCCGCCAGCGGGCGGCGGCGCAGACTTTGCAGGCCGCGGGGTTCCGCATCATCGGGCCGGAGGCCGCCTGCCAGGCCGATTTTGTCCTGCTGCCCATGTCCCAGGAACGTGTCAGCGATGCCGTCGCCCGCACCCTGCAGGGGGTGCGCCCCGGCACCCTGCTGCTGGCCGGACGCCCCGGTTCACCCATCCAGGCCGCCGCCCGGCAGGCCAGTCTGCCGCTGCTGGACTACTTCCAGCGGCCCGAGCTGGAATGTTTAAACGCCGTGCCCACCGCAGAGGGCTGCCTTGCCCTGCTGCTGCAATTGCGCCGCCGCACCATCTGGGAAAGCGACTTCCTGGTTCTCGGCTACGGACGCATCGGCCGGGCGGTAGCGCGCCTTTTTATATACAGCGATTCCTATCATCGCTGATTTTACTCGCTGTTCGCCTTCCCATAGCCTACTCTTCATTACAACTTACTATCGAGTTCAAATCAAAATACCCAACAGTAACTTTTTTAGATAAAACCTGTATACAACAAATATCATATAATCTGTGATGAACTTCTAATTCGTCACCATTATATCCTGTACATCCTAACTGTAGCAGATACTGTCCTTTTTGAAATGGCAATTTTTGTCTGAATGATACTGTAAGTGTCGTCCCTGCCTCTATCAGTCCAGGCTCTAACCCTTCAATAAGTGAATTGGTTCCGGTAAGATCTGTTCCCTTTAAATCCCGGATTGTAAATGCAAAAATTGGATTTAGCACATCCTCATGAAACTGTACCTTTAATTTCAAAACACACTCTTCGAATTTAGAAACAGTATTCGTAATCTTTCCTGTTGCATCGAAAATTCCAAAGTCAATAATCTCTGCCTTTTTATCGCCATACTCCTGCTTATCCGGATTTAAAATCATGGATTCTTTCCATGCAACTCCTTCTATTGCTGCATGACCGTCTTCTTTTTTCGGGCTGTCTTCCATCTTTGATTCTGCCATTACCCTTTTGTAAAGATCGATCATATCCTTTGGTTTACCCTCTGCAAGCTTTACCCCTTTATTCAAAAGGACAACTCTGTCACAGTATTTTCCAATGCTCCCCAGATCATGGCTAACAAAAAGAATGGTCTTTCCCATTTTCTTAAATTCTTCAAATTTGTGATAACATTTCGTCTGAAAAAATACATCCCCAACCGAAAGTGCTTCATCGACAATAAGGATTTCCGGCTCAATATTGATTGCAACTGCAAATGCAAGACGTACAAACATACCGCTGGAATATGTTTTGACCGGCTGATTTACAAAATCACCAATATCCGCAAAATCTAAAATATCCTGCAGCTTTTCATCTATCTCTTCTTTGGTAAAACCAATCATGGTTCCATTCAGATAAATATTTTCAATTCCGGTATATTCCATATTAAATCCGGCGCCAAGTTCTAACAACGCAGAAATACGCCCATTTACTTTGACTTCCCCATCGGTTGGATTCAAAACTCCAGTGATGATCTTTAAAATTGTAGATTTTCCTGAACCATTTGTTCCAATAATGCCAACTGTCTCTCCCTGACCAACCTGAAAAGATACATCATTCAATGCGTAATGCTCTTTTCCAAGTGGTTTTTTTGAAAATCCTAATGCATCTTTCAAGCGATCCCGGTTTCTGTCATATAATTTATATATTTTTTTTACATGTTCTACTGAAATTGCGATGTTATCCATGCAGTTACCTTTCTATAACACATCTGCAAAATGTGGCTTTAATTTTTTGAATATTTTTGTCCCGATTATGAATAATACAATTGTAAGTATCCAATAATAAATTGTCATGCCTGGTTGTTCCCAAAATCCAGCCTTATTGATCAAAGAATCCCTATATCCTGCCACAATATAATACATTGGATTTAACTTTAAAATTGTAATCAGAATCGGATTCAATTCCATCCCATCAATATTCCACATAATTGGTGTCATCCAGACGCCTATCTGCAAAATAATGTTAATGATCTGTCCAAGATCTTTGAAAAATACTACTATTGCAGATGTTGCATATATCAGTCCTAATAAAAGAATCATCATCGCAAAGGTATAATATAACATTTGCAATGTATACAAATCCGGATAATACCCATAACACGCATATAAAACAATTGTAAATACAATAAAAAACAAATGCACAAACAAAGCCGATATCAATTTAATAATTGGTAAGATATCAATCTGGAATACTACCTTTTTTACCAGATAGCTATACTCCATCAGCGCATTTGTTCCCCCACTGAGCACCTCCTGAAAGAAAAACCACGGTACAAGTCCTGCTATCAGCCACAAAACAAAAGGTGCTGTAATTCCTGATCTGAGATTAATACCGCTTGCATGCATTCCTTTTTCAAATACAAACCAATATACCAATACTGTTACAATCGGCTGGACAAAAGCCCAGATGATTCCCAGATAGGATCCTGCAAATCTGGTTTTAAAATCATTCTTTGACAAGTCCCATATTAATTTTCGATTACTTATTATTTCTTTCAGCATATTGGCTTGTTTTATTTCCGTTGGCATGCTTTTCCTCTAACTTTCATTCTCTTAAGCTATAACTTATTTACGGTTTTTGACATATTCTGAGATTCCACTCCATACTTTATCCTTATCAGATAATGTAAGATCCGCCTCAGTCATTCCTTCCGGCATCGGCCATTCCACACCGATCTCCGGGTCTTTCCACAACAGTCCGCCCTCATCATTTGGATGATAAAAATCTGTTACCTTATAACAGAATTCTGCATAATCGGACAATACGATAAATCCATGCGCAAATCCCTTCGGAATAAAGAACTGTTTCTTATTCTCTGCGGATAAAGTCACACCAAACCATTTACCAAATGTCTCTGACCCTTCGCGCAGATCGACTGCAACGTCAAACACCTCTCCATTTACCACACGTACCAACTTGTCCTGTGGATAATTAATCTGGAAATGCAATCCTCTTAATACGCCTTTTTTGGATGCAGACTGATTATCCTGTACAAATTCGCAGTCAATTCCTGCCTCTTTAAAATCGTTGTAATTATAAGTCTCCATAAAATATCCACGGGCATCCCCAAATACGGCCGGCTCGATCACTTTTAATCCTGCAATTCCATTGCAATTGTCTGTTACTTTTATTTTTCCCATTTTCCATACTTCCTTTTCGAATTTTTTCATTTTTATTCATAGATGAAAATAAAGAATTTATAATCCCTCTGCGATTTCCATCAGATATTTTCCATAGTCTGTTTTCAACAAAGGTTGTGCAAGTTTCACAAGCTGCTCTTTGTCAATGAATCCACGCTTGTAAGCAATTTCCTCGATACAGGAGATATATAATCCCTGGCGTTTCTGGAATGCTGACACGAAATCTGCCGCAGCAAGAAGCATGTCATGATTTCCTGTGTCTAACCAGGCAAATCCTCTTCCCAATGTTTCAACATTTAAAGTTCCACGGTTCAGATATTCATTATTTACGCTTGTGATCTCTATCTCACCCCTTGCGGATGGTTTTACATTCTTAGCAATCTCAACTACATCATTGTCATAGAAATAGAGTCCCGGTACTGCATAGTTTGACTTCGGATTTTCCGGTTTTTCCTCGATGGACAGTGCTTTTCCATTCTCATCAAATTCTACAACCCCATATTCTCTCGGATCTCTTACATAATAGCCAAAAATGGTTGCACCGGCTTCATTTTCTGTACGCTCTGCTGCACTCCGAAGAACTTTTGAGAAACTCTGTCCGTAAAAAATATTGTCTCCTAATACCAATGCCACTGCATCTTTTCCAATAAATTTTTCGCCGATAATAAATGCATCAGCAAGTCCTCTTGGCTGTTCCTGTACCGCATACTCAAATCTCATTCCAAGCTGTGATCCATCCCCTAATAACTCCTCAAACACCGGCAGATCCCTTGGTGTAGAAATAATCAGTACTTCTCTGATTCCAGCAAGCATTAAAGTTGATAAAGGATAGTAAATCATTGGTTTATCATAAACCGGCATGATCTGCTTTGAAATTGCTTTTGTCAATGGATATAAACGTGTTCCGGATCCTCCGGCTAAAATAATTCCTTTCATTCTTCATCCTCCTGAAAAAAAATTCAATTTATCACTTTTTGGTAAAACGCAAACAAGCAGTATCATCCGACCTACGGACGGTACTGCTATTTGTGCTATTATTATTTTCCCTGATACATATCTTCATAATATTTCTGATAATCACCACTGGTAACGTTGTTCATCCAGTCTTCATGTTCGAAATACCAGGCGATGGTCTTCTTAATTCCATCCTTGAACATCGTCTCCGGTTCCCAGCCTATCTCAGCTTTTATCTTGTCAGGTGCGATTGCATATCTGCGATCGTGTCCCTTGCGATCCTCTACATATGTGATCAAATCCTTGCTTACATTTGCTTTTCTTGGATCAGTATCAGGAAGAATTTCCTGTAGAGTCTCAATGATAATATTGATAATCTCAATATTACGCTTTTCATTATGTCCGCCAATATTGTAAGACTCACCAAGCTTTCCATGTTCCTGAACCATGTCGATTCCCTTTGCATGATCATCTACATATAACCAGTCACGGATATTCAATCCATCTCCGTACACCGGTAATTTCTTTCCGTGCAAAGCATTGTTAATAATTAATGGAATCAACTTCTCCGGGAACTGATATGGTCCATAATTATTAGATGTATTCGTCACATTAGCTGGAAAATGATACGTATCAATATAAGCCTTCACTAACATATCAGAAGACGCTTTACTAGCGGAATATGGACTGTGTGGCTGATATGGAGTTGTCTCATAAAAATAGCTTTTTCCATCATCAGGAAGTGAACCATATACTTCATCTGTCGATACATGAAGAAACTTTTTACCAGTTTTAAAACTGCCATCTGGCAGCTCCCATGCTTTTTTTGCACAATTAAGCATAACTGCTGTTCCAAGAACATTTGTCTTGACAAAAACTTCCGGATTTTTAATACTTCTGTCAACATGACTTTCTGCCGCGAAATGCACAACACGGTCAATATCATTTTCTTCAAAGATCTTCATGATAGCATCCTTGTCCGTGATGTCCGCTTTAATGAAAGTGTAATTATCTCTATTTTCAATATCTTTTAAATTCTCCAGATTACCTGCATATGTCAATGCATCTACATTGATAATTCTGATTTCATTATCATATTTGCGAAACATATAATGAATGTAGTTCGATCCAATAAATCCAGCTCCTCCAGTTACCAAATAAGTTCTCATTCCGAGATCCTCCTATCATCACAATTATTTGCCATTTTACCATATTTTATATACTAAGACAAGTTTTACACATCTTAGGATTTTATTAACTATTTCAGCTCTGCCATATAAACATCCAATGCGTCTTTCCAGTCAGCCATCTGATAACCATCCGCTAATCTCATCATATAATTATCCAGAATAGAATATGCCGGACGGTCAGCCGCTGCCGGATTCATCTGTTTATACTGCTTACTTGTTACATGATTTACCTTTGTGCTTTTTCCTGCTCTTTTGAAAATTTCCTCTGTAAAGTCCGCCCAGTTTGTATCTCCCTCGCAGGTAGCATGATACAGACCATAATTTTCCGTTCCCTCAAAATGATGGATTGCCTTTGCAAGCTCTACTGCACTTGTTGGCGATCCAAGCTGATCGCAGACAACACTCACTTCATCATGAGTCTCCGAAAGGTTCAGCATAGTTTTTACAAAGTTTTTTCCATCTCCATATAACCAGGCTGTACGAAAAATAAAGAAATGGTTTGAAAACTGTTGAACAAACTTCTCTCCCTCGAGCTTTGTTTTACCATAAGCACTCACCGGATTCGGTGCATCAAATTCAGTATATGGTTTTGTACCATTTCCTTCAAAAACATAATCTGTTGAAACATGAATCATCTTTGCGCCAACTGCCTCTGCTGCAATGCTTAAGTTTCTTGGACCCAAAGCATTGATACGATAGGCTGCATCCCACTGCTTCTCACATGCATCAACATTTGTATGGGCCGCACAGTTAATGATCACTTCTGGCTGTTCTGCACGTACAAGTGATAATACCTGCTCAATTTTTGTAATGTCAAGTGCTGTCACACCTTCCCCTTCCACTACATCTGTATTAATAAATGTCACATCACTTCCTGCGTATTCCTTATTGATCGCACGACCAAGCTGTCCATTACATCCTGTTACCAAAATCTTTTTACTCATTCTCTTCATTCCCTCTTTCTTTTTATAAAATTTTCCATCTTTTATCACACTTCAGTTTTCTTCTTCCTGTCCTTTACGACACAGGATGTTATTATTAAAAATACTATAAATACTACTCCAAACGAAAGGGTACAACTCAGTGCCGCTCCCAGCATTCCAAGACTCTTTACGAAACCCGATCCCAGAAATACTGCAAATATAAGTCCGGCTCCATATCCCAGCAATAAAAAAATCTGTTTTCCCGTAACTGTTACCACATAATAGAGACAATATACATAGGCATTCAGTCCTCCGCATATCATAATGATCACCAATTCCATTCGATATGCCCTCAGATCAACTCCATACACAAGAGATAATATTGGTATTCCCAAAAGATACGCACCCACACATGCTGCAATCGTAAGTGCACCAATTAAAATCATCATTTTTTTCACAATGTCTGTAAACTCTTTTATATTTTCCCCTTCCCAATCTCTGGCAAGATCTGTAAGAAGTGGCCGGAATACAAAAAGGCTTAATAAATTGATCACAAATGCAGGCATAAATAAAATATTATAGCTGTTCTGAACCGTCTCATCGTAATATGTGTTAATCGCATATTTGGGTGCATTGTTCAGATAATTCATAATAAAAGATGACACAAACAATGGCCAGCATGCATTATAAATACCTAAAATCCCTCTCCATTCAAGATGCACCGGTGTTGGTTCAAAGTATTTTTTCATATGTAAATCATAAAACAGCATAATAACCAGTGACGTTAATGTAAGTGTCATAGCCGCATATAACAGGTTGTCTGTTAACCATAATATAATTGTAAATGTAATGGTTGAAATTCCGCTCCGCATTAACATCTCTTTTCCGGAAATATCAATGCGTTCTCTCTGTTGGAATAGTCCACTATATACATCTGCCACAGCCTCTACCATTCGATACCCCAGAATCCAAAACACGGTAAGTGCTTCTACTCCAGTATAACCATTCACAGCAATATAGCCTATCATGCAGATCAGCATAATAATACAATTGAACATTCTGCTGGTAAAATATTGATTAAATGTAAATTTATTTTTTATATCCGTCGACTGAACTGGTCTGATTTCAAATCCACCGACAGAAAACAAAAGCTGCGCTGTAGAATACGCCAATGCAAAAAATCCACCCCTGCTCTCTCCGCTAATCCGGTTAACGATAATCAACAGAAGCATAGAGGAAAGTGAATTGCAAAGACTTCCAGCCATATTCCACATAAATTTCTTCTTTGCTGTTGTTTCCTTCATTTATTTCTGTTCCCTTTTTTCTTTCTCATCAATTGCAATCTTCTGTACTAATTCTTTTACTTTATTGTCCAGTTTAGAAATGTCCATAGTGAGTTGAAAACATTTGACAAGTAATATAAATATAATCAAAAGAAATATGAAATTAGTTGTGGAATATACGCCTACCAACTCTGACAACCAATCTGCAATCTGTGGAAAAATACTAAACAAAACGAGCATTATCGCAAACAATGTCCAAAAAATAGAATACTCTATCTGTAATTTTTCCTGTTTTACTTTTTTGCACATATAAAGCAATGTAAAAACAGATACGATAATCAATGTAATTCGAAATGCTATCGACATTCTTTTCTCCTTTATCCTGTCTATTTTGTAAAATCCACTTTCTTTTTATTGCGAAAGTTCTGTATTAATAATATAGATATCAACATTCTGGCCATATATTTTGCAGCATTGACGGCATTAAGATAACTTTGTCCGGCAATTCTTTCATCCATCTTTGCCTGTATTTCTGCCACTTTTGCTCCCATTTTAATCAAATACGATACGGTATCCGGTTCCGGTCCAAAATTTATGTTGTTTGCCAATACTTCTATTAATTTTTTATTATACATACGCATTCCAGATGTCGGATCCATGATTTTTGCACCTGAAGTAAGTCTGATCGCAGTGGTGATCAATCTGCTTCCAATCATCCTTGCTGTAGCCGGTTTCTTTTCTTCAACAAATCTGGATGCGATCACAATATCATTTCCTTCTTCTATTTTCCGGATCATTGCTGCAATATATTCCGGTCTGTGCTGTCCATCTGCATCAAACTGTACTGCGCAATCATATCCCTTTTGATATGCATATTTCATACCAGTCTGAAATCCACCTGCAAGTCCTAAATTTACCGGAAGATCTATAATATTGTAATGATTTGAATGGCATATCTCAGATGTTTTATCCATTGATCCATCATTAATCACCACATAATCATACTCTGGATAATTTTCTGTCAAATGCTTCACCACACGTTCTATATTGTCTTGTTCGTTGTATGCCGGAATGATGATCAATACTTTCATTCTTTCTCCCCATTCATGTCTTTTGCAATCTGCATAACCTTTTCAGCAGTGGCATCCCACGTGAAATATTTTACTAATCTATCATAACTTTTACATTCTGCCTGTGTTCGGTATGCATCATCTTCTATTACTTTTTCCAAATTTTTCTGAATTGATTCAACTGTATTATCTCTCATGATAATTCCATACTGTTCATCTACAAGTAACTCTTTCGCTCCCCCCTGATAGGTTGTTATCACAAAACACTTACATGCCACAGCCTCCAGGACAGAAGTTGGAAAACCTTCCGAATCCGATGGCAGGCAAAATATATCTGACGCATCCAAAATTTTAACAATATGTTCAAAATCAACTTGTCCGGTCAATATGATATACGGATCTGACATTTCTATCAATTCCTGATATAATATACCATCCCCTGCAATCATTAAATAAACTGGTGCCTGTCCTTTTTTTGTCCTGCTTATATTTATCTTTTTTACCGCTGATACAAGCTGTTTAATTCCTTTTTCCGGAATTAATCTGCCAGTAAAAGAAATTACTTTTGCTTCATTCGGAATCTCATATTCCTTCCGATAATCAATGTCAGACTCTTTTAAAATCCGCTGAAATTCTTCGATTTCAACCGCATTATATAGTGTTCCCTTTGATTTGATATGGAAATGTCCGCTCCACTCACAACAGGCTTCCGAAACTCCATAGTAATCATCACAATACTTTTTCAACAAAAATGTAAGGAAATGCTCATACCATCCCCCCACTGTGTCAAACAACTTATTATTTACACTCAGGTGAGATGTTCCATGCTCTATTACAATGGATGGAATTCCCTTACTTTTTGCAAATTTTGCTCCGTATAATGAATGCAAATAGAATCTCGTATTAATAATCACAAGATCATACTGATTCATCCTGATCAACTTTTCTACTTTTTTAAACTCTTTATTTTTTTTAAACACCGGATATCTTCCACCTAACAAATCGTAACATGGCAGACGATAGATCTGTATTCCTTCTTGTATTTCATCTCCTGATAAATTACCCGTATTTGATGTTACTATAGTAACTTTGTTTCCAGCAGCAATCAATTTTCTGCTCAAATACAAAGTATAACGTTCTACACC
>OGYC01002949.1_pt1 | contig 10779 bp, 9 predicted proteins | sample 1576461 | NCBI WGS metagenome assembly OGYC01 (sample SAMEA3541569, study PRJEB24748) | human gut metagenome | biome: human gut; feature: human-associated habitat; material: faeces | place: China | collected 2012 | reverse complement strand
CCAGCCAGAAGCTGGACAGCGCCGACGAAAAAGCCCGTATTGCCAGCTTTGTGGCCGTGGCTCCCATCGACGACCCGCAGTTTTTGTGTCTGGTGTGCTTGGACGAACCCCACAGCTGGACGACTGCCGGCGGCAGCCTTTCAGCCCCGGTGTGCGCCGAGGTGCTGGAACAGACGCTGGTGTACAAGGGCGTGCCCCGCGCCGTGGAACCGGAAACCGATCCCGATCCCGCCCAGACCGCTGCCGACCTGCCCGCCGACGGTGACAGCTTTGACGGGGCGTAAGCAAAAAACGGCCCCGGAAAGGTCTTCCGACTTTCCCGGGGCTGCAATGTTTTTTTGTTTAATTCTGCTGCGGCTGCTCGCGGAAGACGATCTCGCCGGTCTCGCTGTTCATGGACTCCACAATGGCAAGGCTCTCCAGCTGGATACCCTTGCTGCGAATCAGCTCGCCGCCCTGCTGGAAGCCCTTTTCCACAGCAATGCCGATGCCCTCCACGGTGGCGCCGGCTTCCTTGGCCAGATCCAGCAGGCCCATCAGGGCACAGCCGTTGGCAAGGAAATCGTCAATGATCAGCACATGGTCTTCCGGGGTGAGGAACTTTTTGGAGACGATCACATTGTAGATCTTTTTGTGGGTGAAGGACTGGATCTTGGTCTCGTAGTTGTTGTAGTCCAGATTGATGCTCATGGACTTTTTGGCAAATACCACCGGCACGTTGAACTCGCTGGCCACGATGGCTGCAATGCCAATGCCGCTGGCCTCGATGGTGAGCACCTTGTTGATGGGCTTGCCTGCAAACAGGCGCTTCCACTCCTTTGCCATCTCCCGGAACAGCGGAATGTCCATCTGGTGGTTGATAAAGCTATCCACCTTGAGCACATTGCCCTCGCGTACGATACCATCTTTGCGAATACGATCTTCCAGCATCTTCATAGTGCAGCAGTTCCTCCAACCTGATTTTTTCCATGCCCATGCGTTTGCAGCGCATATTTCTCTTTTTATTTCACCTAGTATACCGGATGCTCTTTCCTTTGGCAATAGGTTTTCTTGATAAATTTATAGGTTTTCCGCTCTTGTACTTTTTACAGATTCGAGTATACTGTAGTTAATATAAGGTGTGTCCGGCATCTGTGCGCCGGCGCACAGGAGGGGAGAGCATATATGAAAACGGGTCTTGTGCTGGAAGGCGGTGCCATGCGCGGCATGTTTACCGCCGGTGTTCTGGATGTATTGATGGAACATGGCATCGTGCTGGATGGTGCCATTGGCGTTTCGGCCGGTGCGGTGTTCGGCTGCAACTACAAGTCCCATCAGATCGGCCGTGTGATCCGCTACAACACCCAGTATTGCAACGATAAGCGCTACGCAAGCTTCGGCAACCTGCTGCGCACCGGCAACCTGTACAGTGAGCAGTTCTGCTACCACACCGTGCCGGAAAAGCTGGACGTGTTCGACACAAAGGCATTTGCAGAGAACCCCATGGACTTTTTTGTGGTGTGCACCGATGTGCGTACCGGCGACCCCATCTATCACAAGTGCCGCACCGGCGATGCCGAGGATATCCAGTGGATGCAGGCATCCGCTTCCATGCCGCTGGCGGCCAAGATCGTAAAGATCGGCCATTATCAGCTGCTGGACGGCGGCATTGCCGATTCCATCCCCGTGCGGTTCTTCGAGTCCATCGGCTACAAACGCAACCTCATTGTGCTGACCCAGCCCAAGGGCTTTGTGAAAAAGAAGAACAAGATGCTGCCCGCCATCCGGGCACGCTACCTGCGCTACCCCGCTTTCGTGGAAGCCGTTGCCGACCGTCACGAGCGCTACAACGAAACGCTGGATCACATTGCCATGCTGGAGCAGACCGGCAAGGCGTTCGTCATCCGCCCGCCCATCCCGCTGGAGATCGGCTCCATGGAGCGCGATCCGGTCCAGCTGCGCCGCGTCTACGAGACCGGCCGTGCCGTTGCCGAAATTCAGGTGGATAAGATTGCCGCCTTTGTGAACGAATCCAAAGCTGCAGCGGAAGAGTAACGGCGGCACAAACAGATATCCTGCATGTGCATAGCCCCCACGGGGAAGCAGCTCTTTTGATCGAAGCGCAGGTGCGCAGCCAGAAGGTCTACCTGTGATGTTTTCGCAGCATCACGAAAATGTTAACGTCAACAAAATCATGGTATAGCAGCAGCCCCGGTGAACCTGACGGTCCATCGGGGCTGTTTTTGCGCCGTCTTCAACGACATCGCCGCAGCTGTTCGAATCCACCCGCCCGATGAGTTTAGCCTTATCGCAAAACAAAAACCTCAGCGTACTTGCATACGTTGAGGTTTTTTGGTGGGCGCGGGTGGATTCGAACCACCGAAGCTGAAAGCAGCAGATTTACAGTCTGTCCCCATTGGCCACTCGGGAACACGCCCATATTCACTTTTTATGTCCTTCGCCGGACGACTTGCTTATTTTATCATGAAGGAAGGCTTTTGTCAACTGTTTTTTACGTTTTTCTTCAAATGCATTTTCCGTGCAGAGAAACGGCTGAGCAAAGGCGGGAAAAGCCCTGCAGCCATGCGGGCACGGCAAAGTCGGAGAAAAAGCCAACCGGAAGAAATTGATAGGAAAATTGCAAGAAAAACTCGGGACAATATGTGAAAAGTGCAAGACTTTTTTATCTCTGCATTGAAAAACACAGTAAGGCGTGATATATTAAAAACGTAACAAAGTGCAACAAAATGGATGGTGCTTTTGTCACTCTGTGGCAAATCAGGCGGGATAAGTAGAAAAAGAAAGGCATAGCGACAAACCATGACGATTCAGGAATGTTATAGACAGATGGGCGCAAATTATGAGGACGTGCTCAAGCGGCTTTACAACGAAGGCATGATCTGCAGATTTACGCTGATGTTTTTGAACGACGACAGCTATCCGAAACTGGAGCAGGCATTGAAGGAAGGAAATGTGAAGGAAGCATTCCGTGCGGCACACACGCTCAAGGGCGTGTGCCAGAACCTGGGCTTTACCAACCTGTATCAGCCCACCTACGATTTGACCGAGGTGCTGCGAACAGGCACACTGGAAGGTACCAAGGAGCTGTTTGACAGCGTGACCTGCCAGTACAAAATCACCATCAATGCGATCCGTGCGCTCCAGTAAGCTCCGCATTTGGCTCGATTCCCAAACGGCATCCTTCCTTATAAAAAGGCAGGATGCCGTTTTTTATTGCATTCTGCGCAGTTTTGTGATATAATGCCGGACGAACTGAACAGAAAAACAGCAGGTGCCTTTTGCCGATGCACTGCACGGCGGAAAGGGTAAAAGGGAAGCGGGTGCAGATCCCGCACGATCTCGTCACTGTGATAAGGGAGTCCGCATCAGGGTGCTTTGCACCAGCCACTGGAGCATTGCTCTGGGAAGGAGATGACGGGCGGCGATCTTTCAGTCAGGAAACCTGCCCGCTGTTGGTACGGGGGTGCAAACCCCAGATCACGAGGAATTGGTTGTACCAAAAAGCCCTGAAACAACAGAGGTCTTTTTGTCATGCCATCCGCAGGACAGAAGGGCCTCTTCTTTCATCTCTCTTTCCTGTACCCTTTGTTTGGTTCAAACCGCAATTTATCCAGCAGGAAAGGACAAGACAATGAGAAAGATCGAAACCAAAAAGCTGGCCGCAGCTGTTACGGCTCTGGCTCTGTGCGCCGGCGTGCTCACCGGCTGCGGCGGTGCTGCTTCCAGCACTGCATCCAGCACCGCTGCGTCTGCCGCTTCCAGCGAAGCGAGCAGCGAGGAGGCTGACGAAATGGCAGCAAAGAACGTGGCAGACCTGATCGATGCCATCTATGTGCAGGAGCGCAATGAGGATACCGATGCCCAGTGCGAAGCCGCCAAGGCTGCATGGGATGCCCTGACCGACACCCAGAAGGAACTGGTGGAAGGTGAGAACGCCGACCCCGACTACTTTGGCCGTGACACCGGCGATGCCTCCAAGGACGATGCCCGCAATCAGGACGACATTGGCGACAACGAGCTGCTGGTGGTCTCCTTCGGCACCTCCTTCAACGACAGCCGCGTGAAGGACATCAAGGGTATCGAGGATGCCCTGCAGGCCGCATACCCGGATTGGTCTGTGCGCCGCGCATTCACCGCACAGATCATCATCAACCATGTGCAGGCTCGTGATGGCGAAAAGATCGACAACATGCAGCAGGCCATGGACCGCGCTGTGGAAAACGGCGTGAAGAATCTGGTCGTTCAGCCCACCCACCTGATGCACGGTGCTGAGTACGACGAGATGATGGAAATGATCGACACCTACCGCGACAAGTTTGAATCTGTCGCTGTGGCTGAGCCCCTGCTGGGCGAGGTCGGTTCCGATGCCACCATCATCAATCAGGATAAGGAAGACGTTGCCAAGGCTGTCACCGCTGCTGCCGTGAAGGAAGCCGGCTACGACAGTCTGGATGCCGCTGCTGCGGACAAGGTCGCCTTTGTCTTTATGGGCCACGGCACCTCTCACACCGCAAAGGTGAGCTACAGCCAGATGCAGGCTCAGATGAACGCTCTGGGCTACAAGAACGTCTTCATCGGCACCGTCGAGGGTGAACCGGAGGAGACTGCCTGCGAGAACGTCATCGAGGCTGTCAAGGCCGCCGGTTATACCAAGGTCGTCCTGCGTCCCCTGATGGTCGTTGCAGGTGACCACGCCAACAACGATATGGCTGGCGACGACGAGGATTCCTGGAAGAGCCAGTTCGAGGCATCCGGCGAATTCGACTCTGTCGATTGCCAGATCGCAGGTCTGGGCGAGGTCGCTGACATCCAGCAGCTCTACGTCGCACACACCAAGGCCGCTGTCGATTCCCTGAACGGCTGATCCTGATTCTATCATTGCCCGGAAAGGAGTGCCTTTTCGGGCAATTTCTTTTTCGGCCTGCTTTGAATTCGGGCCATTGCGTGTTATAATCTTTTCTGTAAAATAGATACTTCGAGGTATATCATCATGAAACTGAACCATAAATTTGCTCTTCTGCTGGCCGGCGCTGTGCTGGCTGGTTCTCTCACCGGCTGCGGCGCATCCGGCGCCCCGGCCAGCTCTGCCGCTTCCTCCGAGGCTGCGGCCTCCTCTGCCGTGAGCGAGGCTGCTTCCGAACCGGCGGCAGAGGCTGCGCTGCCCGACGGCGTCTACACCGCCGACTTTGACACCGACAGCTCCATGTTCCATGCCAACGAGGCCAACGACGGCAAGGGGACTCTGACCGTGAAGGACGGTCAGATGACCTTCCACGTCAGCCTCGTCTCCAAGAAGATCGTCAACCTCTACGTCGGCATGGCCGCTGACGCCGAGGCCCACGAGGGGGACTGGCTCCAGCCCACCACCGACACCGTCACCTACTCCGACGGCCTGTCCGATGAGGTCTACGGCTTCGACATCCCGGTGGAGGCTCTGGACGAGGACTTCCAGCTGGCCATCCTCGGCTCCAAGGGCAAGTGGTACGACCATACCGTCCGTGTCGCCAACGCCCAGCCTGCTGCGGCGGAAGCGCCTGCCGACGGCACCTACACCTGTGATGTGACCCTCGAGGGCGGCTCTGGCCGCGCCACCGTGGACAGCCCTGCGGCCCTGACCGTGGCCGACGGCAGGATGACCGCCACCATCGTCTGGTCCAGCCCCAACTACGACTATATGCTGGTGGACGGCGAGAAGTATCTGCCCACCAACACCGAGGGCAACTCTACCTTCGAGATCCCCGTCGCGGCTCTCGACACCCCGCTGGATGTGGTGGGCGATACCGTCGCCATGAGCACCCCGCATGAGATCGAGTATACGCTGACCTTCGCCTCTGCATCCCTGATCGAGGCAAAGTAACGATGAAACGCCGCAATTTCTTGAAAGCCCTGCCTGCCGCCGCCCTCACCCTTGCGGGCTGCGGGCAGGCAGAGACCGCCCCGGCCAATACAGCATCCCTCGTGTTCGACCACAGCTATCCGCTGGACTATGCCACCCAGTTTTCCGCCGACTGCTATGAGGGCGGCTATGTGATGATCGACATCCCGGACGCCGGGCGGTTCCTCGTCGTCCCTGAGGGGGCCGCCGAGGTGGACGACCTGCCTGAAGATGTCGTTCTGCTGCGCCAGCCGCTGGATCATATTTATCTTGTCTCCACCTCGGTGATGGACCTCTTCGTCCATCTGGACGCATTGGACAGCATCGCCCTCTCCGGCACGAAGGCCGAGGGCTGGTATGTGGAAGAGGCCAGACAGGCCATGCAGGAGGGCCGCATCGCCTACGCGGGCAAGTACAGCGCCCCGGACTATGAGCGCATCCTCGCCGCCGGCTGCACCCTCGCCATCGAGAACACCATGGTGCTCCACGACCCCGAGGTCAAGGAGCAGCTGGAAAAGTTCGGCGTGCCGGTCCTCGTGGAGCGCTCGAGCTACGAGAGCGGCCCGCTGGCCCGGATGGAGTGGCTCAAGCTCTACGGCATCCTGCTGAATAAGACTGAGATGGCGGAAGAGGTTTTCCGCCAGAAGGTGGAGCAGGTGGCCCCTATCCTCGAGCAGGAGAACACCGGCAAGACCGTGGCCTTCTTCTCCATCACCACGAATAACCTCATCACCGTCCGCCGCACCAGCGACTATGTGGCCCAGATGGTGGAGATGGCCGGCGGCGTCTACATCTTCGACGACCTCGAGGGGGAGACGTCGGCCCAGTCCACCATCAAACTGCCGCTGGAGACGTTCTACGCCCGGGCCAAAGACGCCGATGTCCTCATCTACAACAGTACCATCGAGGGCGTCATGGAGACCCGTGACCAGCTCATCGAAAAATGTCCGATGCTGGCGGATTTCAAGGCCGTCCAGTCCGGCGACTGCTGGTGTACGGCCCAGAGCCTCTTCCAGCAGAGCATGGAGCTGGCCGACCTCATCTCGGATATGAACCTCGTCTTCACCGAGGGCTCGCCTGACCCGGCGTCCCTCCGTTTCTTACAGCGCATCGTATAAAAGGAGCTTTGTCATGACCACCACCCGCCGCCTCAGCCTCGCATACCTCGCCCTCACGGCGGGGGTCGCGGTGCTGTTTGCACTCAATCTGTTCTGGGGCAGTGTGTCCCTGACGCCCGGCGCGGTGGCGGCGGCTCTGCTGGGCCGGGGCGAAGATGCGCTGGCCGTGGGCATCGTACTCCAGCTCCGTCTGCCCCGGGCGGTCATGGTCGTGCTGCTGGGCGCGGCCCTCTCGGCGGCGGGCTACCTCCTGCAGACCTTCTTCGCCAACCCCATCGCCGGCCCCTTCGTCATGGGCGTGTCCAGCGGCGCAAAGCTGGCGGTGGCCCTGACGATGGTGGTGTTTTTACAGCAGGGGCTGCTCACCGGCTCGGCCACCCTCATCATCGCCGCCTTTGCAGGCTCGATGGCGGCGATGGCCTTTGTGCTGGTGGTGGCCCGGCGGGTGCCGCGGATGAGCATCCTCGTCATCTGCGGCATCATGATCGGTTACATCTGTTCGGCTGTCACCGACATCGTGGTGACTTTCGCGCAGGACTCCAACATCGTCAATCTCCACAACTGGTCGATGGGCAGCTTTTCCGGCATGACCTGGGCCAACGTGGGTGCAGCGGCCTGCGTGGTGCTGCCCGCGCTGGCGGCGGCGTTCCTGCTCTCGAAGCCCATGGCGGCCTACCAGATGGGCGAGAGCTACGCCAAAAGCGTCGGCGTGCCGGTGCGGGCCTTCTCAACGGCCCTCGTGCTGCTTTCCAGCCTGCTTTCCGCCTGCGTGACGGCCTTTGCAGGCCCCATCTCCTTTGTGGGCATCGCGGTGCCGCATCTGGTCAAGAACCTGCTGGGCAGCGCAAAGCCCCTTTATGTCCTGCCGGGCTGCTGTCTGGGCGGGGCAGCGTTCTGCCTGCTCTGCGACCTCATCGCCCGCAGCCTGTTCGCGCCCACTGAGCTGTCCATCAGCTCGGTGACGGCGGTTTTCGGTGCGCCGGTGGTCATCTGGCTGCTGGTGCGCCGCCAGACACAGGAGGGCCGGGAATGAGCGATCCGAAATTCTACTGCCGCGCCGAGGACCTTGCCATCGGCTACGGCAAAACGCCCCTGATGGAGCATATCGGACTCGGCGTCGGGAAGGGGACCATCCTCACCCTCATCGGCCCCAACGGCGCGGGAAAATCCACCCTGCTCAAGACGCTGGCAGCTCAGCTGGCCCCCCAAGGGGGCGCTGTGCTGCTGGACGGCAAAGATCTCGCGGACTGCTCCGGCACGGAGCGCGCCCGCAAAATGGCCCTGATGGTGCCTCACACCCGCCGCACCGAGCTGACCACCTGCTTCGAGATGGCGTCCGCCGGGCGCTACCCCTACACGGGGCGGCTGGGCGTCCTCTCGGCAGAAGATAAGCGCCAGGTCCATGCCGCGCTGGCCCTCGTGGGGGCCGAGGCGCTGGCGGGCCGGGACTTCAACTGCATCAGCGACGGCCAGCGCCAGCGCGTCCTGCTGGCTCGGGCCATCTGCCAGCAGCCGGAGCTGATATTATTGGACGAGCCTACGTCTTTCCTTGACATCAAGGGCAAGGCTGAATTGCTGGCCATCCTGAAAAGCCTCGCCCGGGACAAGAAGATGGCTGTCATCCTCAGCCTCCACGAGCTGGAGCTGGCGCAGAAAGTTTCCGACAAGGTCGTCTGCGTCTCGGCGGCGGGCGTCTCGGACGTCATGACGCCGGAAGAGGCCTTTGCCCGGGAAAACATCTGCAAAATTTATGCTCTGACCGATGAGCAGTACGCATTCCTCTACGGCGAAGAAAAAGCGCCGGAGGAAAAGCGCCCGCTCTTTGAGCACTACGTCCGCAGCGGCCAGAAGCTCCTGCGCTGCGGCTACACCACCGGCACCTGCGCGGCGCTGGGCGCGGCGGGCGCGGCACGGTTGCTGCTCACCGGCCGAACCCCCGAGACGGTGGCCCTCCGCACCCCGAAGGGCATCGTGGTGGAGGTAGAGCCTATCTTCTGCCGCCTGTCCGGCGAGGGGGCCGAGTGCGCCATCCGGAAGGACGGCGGCAACGATGTGGACGTGACCACCGGTCTGCCGGTCATCGCCAGTGTCGCCCTCCGGCCCGAGCTGTCCGGCGAGGTGCGCATCCACGGCGGTGAGGGCGTGGGCCGGGTAACAAAGCCCGGTCTCGACCAGCCCGTGGGCGAAGCTGCCATCAACCACGTCCCCCGGGCCATGATAAAGGAAGCGCTGGAAAAAGAGGCCGAATCTGCCGGGTACGCGGGCGGCTTCGATGTCACCATCTCCATCGAGGGCGGGGCCGAGACGGCGAAGCGCACCTTCAACCCCCACATGGGCGTGGAAGGGGGCCTCAGCGTCCTCGGCACCAGCGGCATCGTCGAGCCCATGAGCCAGCAGGCCATCCTCGACACCATCCAGCTGGAAATGGGGCAGGCGGCGCTCCGGGCCGGAAGCCCCCGGCGGCTCATCCTTGCTCCGGGCAACTACGGCCTCGACTATCTCCACGAGAAGATGCCCGCCCTGAAGAATATCCCCGTGGTCAAGACCTCGAACTTCATCGGGGATACGATGGATATGGCGGCGGCATCAAAATTCGAGCAGGTGGTGCTGGTGGGCCACATCGGCAAGCTGGTCAAACTGGCGGGCGGCGTCATGAACACCCACTCCCGCACGGCAGACTGCCGCACCGAGCTGCTCTGCGCCCACGCCGCCCTCTGCGGCGCGTCCCGGGACGTCTGCGCGGCCCTGATGAACGCGGCCACCACCGACGCCTGCATGGAGATCTTAGACAAAGCAGAGATGAGAGAGCCGGTGCTGTCCAGTCTGCTGGACGCCATCCAGCTCCACCTCGACCGCCGCGCCGCCGGGGCGTTCCGGGTGGGCGCGGTGCTCTTCTCGAATCAATACGGCCCGCTGGGCCAGACCAGAACTGCAAAGGAGCTGCTGGACGAATGGAAAAACGGATAGGCACTTTTTACGGCGTCAGCGTCGGCCCGGGCGACCCCGAGCTCATGACCCTGCAGGCGGTCCGCCGCCTCGAAAACTGCCCGGTCATCGCCACGCCCCAGACCCCAAAGGGCGGGATGCTGGCGCTGGACATCGCAAAAGGTGCGGTGGATCTGAGCGGCAAGACCATCCTGCCGCTGCGCTTCGCCATGAGCCTTGACCCGGCGGTGCAGAAAGCCGCCCACATCGAGGCGGCCCGGGCCGTGAAAGAATATCTCGACGCCGGGCAGGATGTCGCCATGCTCAACCTCGGCGACGTGTCCGTCTACGCGACCTTCGGCTACCTGCAGGAGATCCTGGAGGCCGAGGGCTGCAAGACCGTGATGCTCCCCGGCGTGACGAGCTTCTGCGCCGCTGCGGCCCGGCTGGGCCAGTCCCTGACGGGCGGCATGGAGCAGCCGCTGACCATCGCCCCGGGGCGCTGCGCCGCTGAGGTGCTGGCCGCACCGGGCGCGAAAGTGCTGATGAAATCGGGCCGTCAGCTGCCCGAGACGCTGGCCGCGCTGGCCGACGCCGGGCTTCTGAGCCGGAGCGCGATGGTCTGTAACTGCGGCCTGCCGAACGAGGAGGTCTGGCCCGACCTGACCGATTACGACCCGGCCCGGTCGGCGGGCTATTTCGCAACGATTTTGGTGAAGGAGGGGTAAGATATGGTCCATTTTGTAGGAGCCGGGCCGGGTGCGCCCGACCTCATCACCCGGCGGGGCGCGGCCCTGCTGGCCGATGCCGACTGCATCATCTACGCGGGCAGTCTCGTCAACCCGGCCCTGCTGGGGCTGG
>OGYC01002944.1_pt1 | contig 10787 bp, 9 predicted proteins | sample 1576461 | NCBI WGS metagenome assembly OGYC01 (sample SAMEA3541569, study PRJEB24748) | human gut metagenome | biome: human gut; feature: human-associated habitat; material: faeces | place: China | collected 2012 | reverse complement strand
CGCAGCCGGGCGGAATTTCAGATGCTGTTCAATCAAATATGGGAGGAGCTGGATGTCAATGCCTGAACGGTCGCTCTCCCCGCAGAGACTTGCGTATCTGCGCGCGCAAAAGCGCCGCCGCCGGGTCGTACTGGCGCTGCAGGTGCTGCTGCTGGCGGCGTTTCTCGGCTGGTGGGAGCTCGCGGCGCGCTGCGGCTGGGTGGACGCCTTCATCGTCAGCAGCCCGTCGCGCGTGGTGCGCACGCTCGCGGCGCTGCAAAGCTCCGGCGAGCTGTGGCTGCACATCGGCACGTCGTGTCTGGAGGTCGTGGCAGGCTTCCTGCTCGGGACGCTGCTTGGCACGCTCATCGCCATCGGCCTGTGGTGGAGCGAGCTGCTCTCGCGCGTGCTCGACCCGTATCTGGTCGTGCTCAACGCGCTGCCGAAGACGGCGCTCGGGCCGGTGTTCATCGTCTGGATCGGCGCGGGCACAGGCTCGATCATCGCCATGACGGTCGCAATTTCGCTCTTCGTCACGATCCTGAATATGCACGTGGGCTTCCTGTCTACGGATCGGGAGAAGATCCGCCTGATGCAGACGCTCGGCGCGACGCGCCATCAGATCCTGTGGCGGCTGGTCATTCCGGCCAACTACGCCACGCTGTTCAATACGCTGCGTGTGAACGTCGGCCTGTCGTGGGTCGGCGTCATCATGGGCGAATTTCTGGTGTCCAAAGCCGGTCTCGGCTATCTGATCGTCTACGGGTCGCAGGTGTTCAACATGGACCTTGTGATGGCGACCGTCTTCGTGCTTGCGGCGGCGGCCGTGGTGATGTATCAGCTTGTGCTGTGGCTGGAGAAGGGATTCAAAAAACGGTTGGGAGTGACGCAATGAAACGGTTTCTTTGTGGGGTTCTGGCGGTATTGCTGCCGGCGGCCATGTGCGCCTGCGGCAAGCAGGAGACGGCCACCGTCCGCCTGAGCGAAGTGACACATTCGGTGTTCTACGCGCCGCAGTATGTGGCGCTGGAGCAGGGGTTTTTCGCGGATGAGGGTCTGAAGATCGAGCTGACCAACGGCGGCGGCGCCGACAAGGTCATGACGGCAGTGCTCACCGGGCAGGCGGACATCGGTCTCGCCGGACCGGAGGCGTGCATCTACGTGTACAATCAGGGCAAGGACGATCACCCAATCGTGTTCGGTCAGCTCACGAAGCGCGACGGGTCGTTTCTCGTCGGACGAGAGGATGTGCCGTTTTCGTGGGAGCTGCTGCGCGGCAGGACCGTCATCGGCGGGCGCGCAGGCGGTGTGCCGGAGATGACGCTCGAATACGTCATGCGGCAAAACGGCATCGTCCCCGGCGTGGATGCCGACGTGGATACAACGGTGCAGTTCAACATGATGGCCGGGGCGTTCACCGGCGGCAACGGCGATTTTGTCACGCTCTTTGAGCCGACGGCCACCGAGGTCGCGCAGGCGGGCAAGGGGTATATCCTTGCGTCCGTCGGGCAGGAAAGCGGCGAGATCCCGTACACGGCCTACTTCGCCTCGCAGACGTACATCCGGGAGCACGCGGATGTGGTGCAGCGCTTTACAAACGCCGTTGCGCGTGCGCTGACATGGATCGCTGGGCACGACGCGGCCGAGACCGCCGCCATCATCGCCCCGCAGTTTCCGGACACGGACGTGTCCGTGCTCACGCAGGTCGTGCAGCGCTACAAGGACATCGACGCGTGGAACGCGACGCCGGTCATGGCGCAGTCGTCCCTTGAGCGGCTTGAGACCGTCATGGAGACGGCGGGTGTGCTCGAGCACGCCGACTGGGTGGATTTTGACCGCCTTGTCGACAACAGCTATGCGCATAACGCCGCCCGATAATGCACGAAGCCCCCGACACATGGTCGGGGGCTTTTTGCATTTTTCAGAAAAGAGGGGGGGAGAGAGACCAATCAGAAGCTTGCAACGACAGCGCCGTTGTAGGTGGCGGCAATGTACTGCTTGACGGCATCGGTCTTGAGCGCCTTGAGCAGCGCCTGAGTCTTCGGGCTGTTCTCGTCGCCGGAGCGCACGGCAATGATGTTGGCGTAGGTCTGCGCGGCGGTGCCGTCGGCGTTCTCGGTGGCGAGCGCGTCGCTGATGTTCAGACCGGCGGCCAGCGCATAGTTGCCGTTGATGACGGCGATGGTGCCGGCGCTCGCGTTCTTGAGCTGGGCCGGGACGGTGTCGGCCTGCACGGTGACGATGTTGTAGCCGCCGTCGTCGACGATGTCGAGCGTGCTCACGCCCTTGGCGGCGTCTGCGTCATCGGGAAGCTTGATCAGGCCCTCCTGCTGCAGCAGGAACAGGGCGCGGGTCTCGTTGCTGTCGTCGGCGGGGATGATGATGGTCGCGCCCTTGGCGAGACCCTTCAGGTCGGTGACACCGTTTCCGTAGATGCCGAACGGCTCGTAGTGGATGGCACCGACGGAAACGAGGCTTGTGCCGTTTTTGGCGTTGAAGCTGTCAAGGTAGGGCTTGTGCTGGAAGTAGTTCGCGTCGAGCGTGCCGTCGGCCAGCGCCTGGTTCGGCAGGACATAGTCGTCATAGGTGACGATCTTGAGCTCGTAGCCCTCGTCGGCAAGCGCCTGCTTGACCTGCTCGAGGATCTCGGCGTGCGGGGTGGCGCTGGCGCCGACGGTGATGACCTTGTCGTCGGCGGAATCGCTGTTTTTGTCGTCGGTGGCCTTGCCGCCGCAGGCGCTCAGAGACACGAGCGAGAATGCCAGCACAAGGGCGAGGATGAGGGAAGTGATCTTTTTCATTTCAGGTTCTCCTTTATGTTATATTTTATCAGAATTTGTGTGGGTACGGATGATCGGGTGTGCGGTTCGGCGGGGGACACATTCGTCCGCGCCGGATGTTCACGCGCAGCAGCGCGGGATAATGCAGATGCATGGGCGGCACCTCCCGTCAGCTGTGCGCGCGCCGGTCGGTGCGGCGGGCGATGTACATGCCGAACTCCTGCAGGATCTGCACGATGAGAATGGTCAGTGCTACGCACAGCCAGACGATCTGATCGTCGTACTTCTGGTAGCCGTAGGTGATGGCGATCTGACCGAGACCGCCGCCGCCGATCGTGCCGGCCATGGCGGAGTAGCCGAGGATGGTCACGGTGGAGATGACGGCGCCGGTGATGAGCGCGGGCTTGGCCTCCGGGATGATGACCTTCCAGATGATGCGGAATGTGGACGCGCCCATGGACTGCGCGGCCTCGATGACGCCGGCGTTGACTTCCTTGGCGGCGGACTCGACCATGCGCGCCACATACGGGGCGGCGGCGATGACGAGCGTCACGATCACGGCGCGGTTGCCGAGGCTCGTGCCGACGACAAACTTTGCCACCGGCAGCATGGCCACCATGAGGATGATGAACGGGATGCTGCGCAGGGCGTTGACGATAATGCCGAGCGTGCGGTTGAGCCAGCCGATGGGGTGGATGCCGTCGCGGTCGGTCATGCGCAGGATGAGCCCGACCGGCAGGCCGATGAGATAGGCGAAGAACGTAGAGATGAGCGTCATGTAAACGGTCTCCCAGATGCCGAGCTGCAGGATGCCGTTTTGCCAGAGCTTGATGAGCAATTCAGACATGGCTTAAACCTCCTGAAGATAAGAGATGTGGTTGTGCTCGAGCCAGCGCAGCACATCGTGGAACTGCTGCGGATCGTCGGGCAGGTCGATGACCATGTGGCCGTAGATGCTGCCCTCGACGATGCGGGTGTCGGCGAAGAGGATGTTCACCGGCACGTGACACTCGAGCGTGATGCGCGAGATGACCGGCTCGTTGGAGCAGCTGCCGTCGAAGACGAGGCGCAGCCGCTTGCCGGTGCACGGCGGGAGGTTCTCGGTCGGGCTCTTGGGAAGGATGAGCGCCTTGGCAATGTCGGATTTCGGGTGGGTGAACACATCGCTGACGTTGCCGATCTCGGCGATGCAGCTCTGGTCGATGACGGCCACGCGCTGACAGATCTGCTCGATGACGCGCATCTCATGCGTGATGACGACAATCGTCACGCCGAGCGTCTGGTTGATCTGCTTGAGCAGACGGAGGATCGACTGCGTGGTGTTCGGGTCGAGGGCGCTGGTGGCCTCGTCGCACAGGAGGTATTTCGGCCGCGTCGCCAGGGCGCGGGCGATGGCCACGCGCTGCTTCTGGCCGCCGGAGAGCTGCGAGGGGTAGGCCTTCGCGCGGTCGGACAGACCGACGAGTTCGAGCAGCTCCTCGGCGCGCGCCTGCGCCTTGTCGCGCTTGACGCCCGCGATCTCGAGCGGGAAGCAGATGTTGCGCAGCACCGTGCGCTGCTCGAGCAGGTTGAAGCTCTGGAAGATCATGCCGATGTCCTGCCGCGCCTTGAGCAGATCGCGTCGGCTGAGCTGGGTCATGTCGCGCCCGTCGATGCGCACCGTGCCGGAGGTCGGCCGTTCGAGGAGATTGATGCAGCGCACGAGCGTGCTCTTGCCGGCACCGCTCAGGCCGATGATGCCGAAGATCTCCCCGTCCTCAATGCGCAGGTCCACATCCCGCAGCGCGTGGATGTCGCCGGTTGGAGAGGGGTAGGTCTTGTTGAGATGTTCGATTTCGATCATGGTAGCTTCTCCCTCGCAGAATGAATTTTTCGGAACAAAAAAGCAGAGGCCGGAAGACTCGTTGTCTTCCGGCCTCTGCGGATACGGCTTGGAATTTGGATCAGCCGTTATTGGAAGCGAACACAAGACGAGTCGTATTTTCGAGCACGACGAAACATGCACATGCAGCCGGGCATGTACATCATCATAGCCATCATCATGTTGTTCGTCTGAGCAAACTTCATAATACAACGCGTCTCCTTTCGTTCAAAATCACGGTTTCCTGTGGAAACGAGCGCAGTATAACGCAGTTCCCTGCGCTTGTCAACCCCAAAATCCACAAAAGCGGTATGAAATATGCATTAGAAAAAATGAACGTATCCATTCTAAAATTCGATCGTTTGTGGTGCTATATCGGGATCGTGGCTGCACAGCGACGCCACGCACGCGGGATCGCGGCTCATGCTGCCGATCCAGTCGAGCGCTTTTTTGGCGCGCACGCTGTTTTCGCAGATGCCGGGCACCGTGCCATTCGCCCATGAGCGGGGACTTGCCGCACCGTCGGCGTTGAGCAGCACATAGCGCTCGCCGTTTCGGATGAGCGCTGCAAACATCCCCTCCGTGTGACCCGCGATGTGCACGAGATGCACCGAGTCGTCACCGAAGAGGTCGTAGGAGCGGCTCTCCGGCCCGATGTGGTTCACGCGGTACCAGAAGCGCTCCGGCGGCTCGTCGATCCATAGCCTGCGTGAGGTGTAGCGCAGGTTGACGCGGCACGACCAGAAGTATTCCTCCTCCGGCACGAGCAGGCGCTTTGCGCCCCGCACCTCGCTGATGCCGGCGATATGATCCGGGTCGAGGTGGGAAAAGAGCACATAGTCCAGATCCCGCGGCCGGATGCCGCGCGCGGCCAGCTGCTCGCCAATCGACTGTCCCGGCGCGACGACGCTGTGCACGAGCGTATACCACCCGCGACCGAACATGCGCAGCTGCGCTGCGCGATCCTCCACCCCGGTCGGGCTCACTGTGCGCGGCAGACCGGCGTCGACCAGAAACAGCCCCTTCGGGTGCTCCACGAGATACGCCGACACCGGCAGCCAGATGCGTGCATCCGCTTTTGTGCGCCGTGCGTCGGCCTTCGCCACTGGCCGCTCGCCGGGAGATCCGGCGCGACGCCGATCCTCCCGCAGTGCAGAACATGGACCCGGATCCGAGCCATTTGCGTTCACCTCTGCAAATATACGAAAATTAACCATATGGTCAGCAAAAACATAACACTGATTGTGTAAAATGTCAACCCCGACGGGCAGAACGGCGGTGTTTTTGCTGCATTTTACGGTAAAATGCACATTTGTCTATTGAATTGTGTGTGTGAGATGTGTTACAATCCTTGTGTATGAATTCACAAATCAGGGAATGCAACGGAAATTATTCAAGGGGAAGAAAGGAGCCTGAAAATGGCAAGAGAACTGATCCTGAAACTAGGCAAAAAGATCACCGACCGTGTGGACGTCAAGCTCGGCATGACCCAGCTCGACGAGACTTCGCCCGAGTATTATGGCCTGGCCAGCGTCGTCACCGACGAGATGGCGGAGCTTGCGCTCGCGATGAAGGTCCGTGTCCCGACCACACCGGCCGAGATCGGCAAGAAGGTCGGCAAGGACCCCGTCTACGTGGAGCAGCTGTTTGACCAGATGTCCATGATCGGCCTGCTCGAGTACAACTGGGAGAACGCCGATCACCACAAGCAGTGGACGCTGCCGATCTTCGTGCCCGGCTCTGCCGAGCTGATGAACATGAACCTGCAGCAGGTCGAGGAGCATCCGGAGATCGCGCAGTTTTTCGAGCGCATGTCGTTCCTGCCGCTGACGAAGATCACCTGCATGGTGCCTCCCGGAGGCGCCGGCGTCGGCATGCACGTCATCCCGGTCGAGAAGGCCATCCCGGCCACGAACGAGTCGGTCGATGTCGAGCACATCTCTCACTGGCTGAAGAAGTATGAGGACCACCTCGGCGTCGGCTATTGCTCCTGCCGCAATGCCATGCGCATTCAGGGGCAGGGCTGCGGCGAGCTGCAGGATGAGATGTGCATCGCCGTCGGTCAGTTTTGTGACTACTGTCTCGAGACCGGCAAGGGCCGCAAGATCACCTATGAAGAGGCGATGGAGATCCTCCAGCGCGCCGAGGACAACGGCTATGTCCATCAGATCACGAACATCGACGGTGAGGATAAGATCTTCGCCATCTGCAACTGCGCGCTCGGCTCCTGCTTCGCGCTGAGAACGAGCCAGCTGTTCAACACGCCCAATATGTCCGCCTCCGCTTACCGCGCCCATGTCGATGCCGAAAAGTGCGTCGCCTGCGGCAAGTGCGCCGAGGTCTGCCCGGCCGGTGCCGCCAAGCTTGGCCAGAAGCTGTGCACCAAGACCGGACCCGTGGTCTATCCGAAGCAGCCGCTGCCGGATGACAACCACTGGGGCGAGCATATGTGGAGCCCGAACTATAAGGACGACAACCAGAAGCAGTGCCACGAGTCCGGCACCGCACCCTGCAAGACCGCCTGCCCGGCGCACATCGCCGTTCAGGGCTACATCAATCTGGCTGCGCAGGGCCGCTATCTGGACGCGCTCAAGCTCATCAAGCAGGATAACCCGTTCCCGGCCGTCTGCGGCAGCATTTGCAACCGCCGCTGCGAGGACGCCTGCACCCGCGGCAACGTTGACCGCGCCGTTGCCATTGACGAGATCAAGAAGTTTGTCGCCGAGCAGGAGCTGCAGGCCGACAAGCGCTACATCCCGAAGGTCATCACCCACCGCGGCATCGCCGATCCATACCCGGAGAAGATCGCCATCATCGGCGCCGGCCCGGCCGGCCTGTCGTGCGCCTACTATCTGGCGAACATGGGCTACGAAAACGTCACCGTGTTCGATAAAAACGAGGTGCCCGGCGGCATGCTGACCCTCGGCATCCCGAGCTTCCGTCTCGAGAAGGACGTGGTCAACGCCGAGATCGAGGTGCTCAAAGAGATGGGCGTCCACTTCCAGTGCGGCGTCGAGATCGGCAAGGACATCACCATCGATCAGCTGCGTGAGCAGGGCTACAAGGGCTTCTACCTCGCCATCGGTGCGCAGAAGAGCGCGCCCATCGGCATCCCGGGCGAAGAGCTCTCCGGCGTGTACGGCGGCGTGGACTTCCTGCGCAAGGTCAACCTCGGCAAGAAGCCGCGCATCGGCAAGAAGTGCGCCGTCATCGGCGGCGGCAACGTCGCCATGGACGTCTGCCGCACGGCCATCCGCCTCGGCGCGAAGGATACCTACGTCATCTACCGCCGCAGTCAGGCCGAAATGCCGGCTGACGCGGAGGAAGTCGCGGAAGCCATGGAAGAGGGCGTGCAGTTCCGCTTCCTGAGCGCTCCGGCCGAGATCCTCGGCGAGAACGGCAAGGTCAAGGCCATCAAGGTCGAGATCATGGAGCTGGGCGAGCCCGACGAGAAGGGCCGCCGCAAGCCCGTTGGCACCGGCAAGTTCGAGACCATCGAGGTCACGTCCGTCATCGGCGCCATCGGTCAGCGCGTCGACCTCGGTCATATTGCACCCGAGGCGATGGCCTTCAACCGCAACGGCACTGTGCAGGTCGACGGTGTGACGTATCAGACCGCGCAGCCCGACGTCTTTGCCGGCGGCGACGTAGTCACCGGTCCGAAGTTCGCCATCGACGCGATCGCGGCCGGCCGCGAGGGCGCCGTGTCCCTGCACCGCTTCGTGCATGAGGGTCAGAGCCTGACGCTGGCGCGTGACCCGCGCGAGTTCTACGAGCTGGACAAGAGCAACGCCGTCCTGCCCATCGACTGCTTCGACGCTCCGGCGCGCCAGACCGTCGCGCACGACGCGAGCAAGGCCAAGACCTTCTCCAACGACCGCATCACCTTCACCGAGGCGCAGGTCAAGGCGGAGGCGTCCCGCTGCCTCGGCTGCGGTGTGTCCGTCGTAGACCCGAACAAGTGCATCGGCTGCGGCCTGTGCACCACCCGCTGCGAGTTTGATGCGATCCACCTGCAGCGCGATATGCCGGAGGCCAGCCGTATGTACCGCACCGAGGACAAGATGAAGGCCATCCTGCCGCATATGGTCAAGCGCGCTGCGAAGATCACCATCAAGGACATCAAGGAAAAGTGCGCGAAGTAAACCCGCCGGAGGAACATACCCATGCATGAACTCGGAACCGTGTTCTATGTCATTCGCGAGGTCGAGCAGGTCGTCGAGGAAAACCACCTGACCAAGGTTGCCAGCGTCACGCTGGAGATCGGCGAGGTCAGCGGCATCATTCCGTATTATCTGACGGACTGCTGGCAGTGGGCGATCCAGAAATCGCAGTATCTGAAAGAGGCGGAGCTGAAGATCGAGACCGTTCCCGCCGTGACCTTCTGCGAGGACTGCAAGCAGACATATCCCACGGTAAAATACGCAAAAATATGCCCGCACTGTAAAAGCGAGCATACCTATCTGGTGTCAGGCAACGAATATAACATCAAAGAGATCGAGGCCTGTTAGCATCCCAAAAAACGAACACGGAGAACGAAAAATCGTTCTCCGTGTTTTTTGGTATAGATCATATCCCGACCGGCACGCGGTCGATCGGCAGCTGGATGATCTCGAGCTTTCGCAGTGCGGCGTATTCGAGCGTGCGCGCCGTGCCGCCGGGACGGCCGTCAAAGGCGGCGATGAGGATGCGCGAGGCGTCGACCATGTAGCGGTTGCGGCGCATCATGCAGCCCGGCGTGTACGCCTCCTGCACGAGCGTCTGATAGTCGCACTGGCGCAGGTCGTAATCATAGCGCGCGCGCAGCTCCGGCCGCCAGCGATCGGCCTGGCCGGAGTAGGGGATGGCCGCCTCGATCGTGACCTCCGGGTGACTGAGGCGCAGATAGCGCGCGGCGTCGAAAAAATACAGGTCGCAGCCGTTGGCCATGCCGCAGATAAAGTGGCGGATGCCGTCGGCATAGACGGCGTCCACGGCGTCAAAGATCTGCTGCTGGAGCTTCCGGCAGCGGGGGTCATTCTCATCACTGCCCCAGGGCAGCTTGTATTCGCGGTATCCGGTGAAGCAGCAGGTGTGTTCGCGCTCAGGCATGGCGGCAGTCTCCTTTTCGGTGCTGGCATCCATTGTACGCGACAAAAAAGCGTCTGTCAAACCTTCCCTGAAAAAAGTGCTTGCAATCTCTGGACATTGTGTTATAATGCAGACAGTCAAACAACTGAATCGAGATGTCTTCGGGGCAGGGTGTAATTCCCGACCGGCGGTGATAGTCCGCGAGCCGAATGTGGTTGAATCGGTGCAATTCCGATACCGACAGTATAGTCTGGATGATAGAAGATGTTACGAACCTCCATAAGTTCGCAGCGCCTGAAGGACATGTTCTTTCAGGTGTTTTTCATTCCATGGAGGTGCTTTGTCATGTTGAAAGAAAACCTGTCCTTTATCGGTGTCTGCGCGCTTGTGTTCGCGGCATTGCTCGGCCTTGCGTATCTGTTTGAGCGCACGGTCTGCCACGATCTGCAGCGCCGCAGCCGCAGCCGCAACATCAGCTATGTGGCCATGTTCTCCGCTCTCGGCGGCGTGCTGATGCTGCTCGAGATCCCGCTGTTCTTCGCGCCCGGCTTCTATAAGATGGACCTGAGCGAGCTGCCGGTGCTCATGAGCGCGTTCTATCTCGGACCTGTGGCCGGTGTCGTCACCGAGCTGCTCAAGGTGCTGCTCAAGCTTCTGCTCAAGGGCACGAGCACGGCTTTCGTCGGCGACTTTGCCAACTTCGTCGTCGGCTGCACGTTCGTCCTGCCCGCCGCCGTCATCTACCACCACCACAAGACCCGCCGCAGCGCCATCATCGGCATGGCCGTCGGTACGCTGTGCATGACGGTCTTCGGCAGCCTCTTCAACGCCCTGTACCTGATCCCGAAGTTCGCCGAGCTGTTCCACCTGCCGATCGATCAGATCGTCGCCATGGGCACGGCTGTGAACAAGGGCATCACCAGTGTGCCGACGCTCGTGCTGTTCGCCGTCGTCCCGTTCAACCTCATCAAGGGCATCGTCGACTCGGCGCTGACGTATCTGCTGTATAAGCGCGTGGAGTTTTTGCTCTTCCCGGAGCTGCGCAAGAAAAACCAGACCCCGTCGGTGCAGCCCAAAACGCCCACCCCGCAGCACTG
>OGYC01002933.1_pt1 | contig 10840 bp, 8 predicted proteins | sample 1576461 | NCBI WGS metagenome assembly OGYC01 (sample SAMEA3541569, study PRJEB24748) | human gut metagenome | biome: human gut; feature: human-associated habitat; material: faeces | place: China | collected 2012 | reverse complement strand
GTTTGTCAATGACGGACAACTTGCTATTTTTTGATTTTATGTCGAACTCACGTTAATTATCTTCAACCAAGGTGGATTTGGGCATTACCTTGTTTCCAGAACGGTGAAGGTCAGGAAAACAAAGGTAAGTGTAGTACTTGAATGTAATACCCAGACAACTATTTTATGCTGTTGTAGTCGTTCTACGGTTAATCTAAAAATAAACTGAAATAAAAGTTGAATGGATCTGAAGAGAGACTTAATGGTTGGAATGGATTTGTGATTTTATATTTGAATATCAGGTATCTTGTGCTGTTAAGAGTTTACCAGTAAAGATGAACTTCTTCAGGATATCTACCTTGAGGAAGTAAAAGCAACTTAAAAAAAGATAAAATTTAGAAATAAATCTTGCTTTTATATAAATACAAGTATATTAGCATATAAATAAATTCTATTAATATGAAAGAGTCATTGGATATATCTAAGGATAATTTACAGGATGCTGCAAAGTCATGCAATAACTGTAATGAACCTAATATGAAGGAAATACTTCTTATAAAATGTGATACTACTATTTATGCAGATGAGATTACAAATCTGCTTATTGAAAATAACATTGTTTCTCGCCAGCATGATGAGGGGCAAGACCAAAATCCAGGTGCTTATGGTGCTATCACAGGTATTGCGATATATGTTTTCGAGAAAGATTATGAAAAAGCTGTTGAGATAATAAATCCTATTATTGATAGTAGAAATGAGTCTCATATCTGGTGCCCTAAATGTGGAAGTTACAATGTGTCAGCCATAGCCGTAAGTAACAAATACGGAACTGCTATAGCATTATGGTGCATCTTTCTTTTTCTTATTCCGGGGCTTTATCTTGTTTGGGCAAATGATTTGGGTATCAGATCAACTATCGCCGATTATATAGCATTGTCTATGTTTATTTCGTTTCTTGTAGTTGCATTCTTGGGGAAAATTTCTAATGCCAATTATATATGTAAAGATTGTAATAAAAGGTTCCACCATAAATGATTTTTTGTAGTGAGCTTGCTGAATTTGAAGTAACATACTGTTCTTTTTTGCTACATTTACAAATCAAATAAAAAACGGAGGTATCATGAAAAAGACTTTATTTTTCAGTTTTTTATCTTTTATTTGTTGTATATCATCATATTCTTCGGAAGAAACTAGTTACCTAAATGGTAACAGCACTAATTTACAACAGACTTCTTTAAATGGAGAAGCAAAAGCGTTAGCCGCCTGGAACAAACTAAAAGAAACATTTGGATATTCTCATACAGTTTCAGACAGCATAGAATATCCTGATTATTACGGTGGCTCCTATATTGAAGATGGGAAACTAATAGTTTATATCGTTAAAGGATATAACGAAAAAACTCCCCAATTACTAAGTTCTGACCCTATTTTTGTTGTCAAAGAATGTGATTATTCCTATAATGAATTACTAAAAGCGGCAAACGAGGTTTCCGAATTTATGGTATCAGAAAAGAATGCAGAAAATCCCATAAGAGAAAAGTTATCTCTATGTTCTTTAAGTGAAACATTTAACTGGGTAGAAGTATATGTAAGCGACTTGTCGCCATCTTTTATTTCTGAATTCAAAAAACAAGTATCTAATTCGCCTGCAATAAAATTTATTATTGCACCTAAATATGATGATTTTGAAAATATAGTTCCAACCCCTATTATTATCGATAATAATCTATAACCTTTAGGAATTACTTATATCAATTCCAGAGATTTCATTTACATACCGAAATATCGATCTCTCAATTATCAAGCAAAGTCAATGCTGGATACAAAGCTATTAATGACAACAGACTGGTCAACTAAAAAGGGCCAAAGCAAGTTTGAATTCAAAATTATTGCTGGTATCTAACTACTTCTCCATATTCATTTAACAGGGAATCGAACTGCATGAGTTTATCCGCTGCGCTGTTCAGCAAAAATTAAAAAGACTTCATCAGCGAACTGTTCACCGACTTATCGACCTCTCGTCTGACCTTCTTCGTTTTGTAACCGAAGTCGAAGGTATAAGCTAATTTGATGTGGCAGTACTGACCGTTTGTCCTGAAATCTTCGTCCGAATAATATGTATAGAGTTCATGCTGGAACGTTTTTCGAAACTTCCAGTCGGTAAACGGAGACACGACATTGACTTCCGCAAAGAAATTTCCCTTTCCGTATGTACACTCCAAACCGTAGTTGACGGGAATTTCTTCTACTCCCAGCGAAGTGGTGTTGACAACTTTGTTCCTGAAATTGACATAGGGAGAAAGGCTGAAATCGCCCACATAGATATTGGCATTAAGGTTTCCGGTCAGATTTCTGTTGCCGAAATTACACACGGAATGAACAGACGTATAATTGTATCTTATATCACCCGACAGACTGAACATCCGGTTAAAGGAGTGCGAAGCCGAAAGTATGGCAGCATAGTAATGAATGTTTCCACGGTTAACAAACGACCTGACGAGATAAGCATCCTGAACATAATAGTCGTGAACCACCGGATTATGGTCCAATTTGTACTGGAGAATGGCCGAAAGTCCGGTTTTCTTTATCTTACCGGAATAATACAGGAACGAATTGAATGAACGTCCGCTCTTCAAGTTCGGATTGCCAGTCTGTATCAGATAAGGATTGAGCCCGATGCGTGCCTGATTGATGAGGTCCATGCCGTAATTATAATTGTTATAGGAGGAGGACCATAACAGCATACCTCCCTTCAACTTATATTGAAGGTTCAAATTGACACGTGGCGACAACTTGCTGAATTTTTCGCAGCCGTGAAGCCGGTACTGAAGCCAGTCCACTCCCACCCTTGACCGTAATGACAATTTCGGGCTAAAAGTATAATTGTAGGAAATGAAAGCCAGCGACTCATTTTTCCATAGTGACTGCCTCAGCGGATGGCTACCTTCGTATTGCGCATTCCACACGTTATGGAAATCGAACAGTTCGGCCGAAAAAGAGTGCTTTCCTTTGGACAGGTTATAGATGGCCGACAACCGAAGTCCTCCGGCATTTTCCGATTCATAGGAACCCGTCTCATAATTCCGCTCAGAGTAAGTACGGTTGTACAAGTTACGAGAATAAGTGCCATGCAATCCAAAAGTAAAATCCTGTGTCTTTGATATAGAGATAGTACCCGTAAGATCTAATTTAGGAAACAGGCTCTTCTGGTCAGTGTACAGCGCAAAATTAGAGGCATTACCCATCGACTCTACCGTGCCGGCCACATTTTCACGGGGAGTGTTTTTATTTATAAGCGACAGTTTTCCAACGATATACCGGCCTGTCTTCTGGTGCTGGAGACGGAATTGTACATACTCACTGTGCCGGAAATGATTTTCATCGGATGTACTTAAACGACCGACGGACTGCCCTGGTAATGCATAAGTTTCAGACATGCTGTTCCGATTATCCCTGACATTAAAGTAATCACCTCCAGCAAACAAGGAATAAGTCGTATTGTTACGGTTGACGGTTGTAGCAATATTGTAGTCGCCATGCGTATATCCAATTGTCTGCCGACCATCCATCTGCAGGTAACCACCCGTCTTATATTGCTTCAGTATAAAGTTGACAGCTATCTTGTCTTTGGCATATTTCCCGGTTGGATTGTCATGATACTCAATTTTTTCTATATCCTTCGGACGGAGCATCTGGATGTCTTTGGAATCGGCCTGCTGCCCATTGATATAGAACGACACAGGCATCCCCATTGCCTCAGCACTATTAGACTGTGTATCGATAATCATACCCGGAATCATCAAGCGTTTCAACACTCCATACCCGCTGTTAGCCGATTTCTTCTGCTGAGAGTTAGGATAAATTACCAAGTGATTATCCACCCGCGACACATTCGATGCCACGATAGTCACCTCATCCAATGCGATAGTCCGGCTGACGGAATCATTTGGCAATGTCTGCGCAATCATGCGGAAGGGGCATGAAAGGAGAAAACAGCCCATTACTATTCTGGACATGTATTTCATTTTATCCATATAAGGCCTGTACTTATTATGATATTTGCAAATATATAACATTATTTCATTTATTTCCATACCTTTGTGTCTATACAAACAAAAAAATATGATTGGAAGCATCCTTGGCGACATCGCAGGCAGCGTCTACGAGTTCCACAACATCAAGACAAAAGAGTTTCCTTTCCTCACTCCGCAGAAGGGATATACCGACGACAGTATTCTGACCCTCGCTACGGCCGACTGGCTGCTGCATGGCGGAGACTGTGCCACCTATTATTTCCGCTATGCCACCCGTTACCCGTGTCCATTAGGAGGCTTCGGAGGACGTTTCCGTGAATGGCTCCGACAGGGACAGCAAACGGGACAGCTCCGTCCTTACGGCAGCTGCGGAAACGGTTCGGCCATGCGCGTAGGTCCCGTGGGATGGGCATTCCGCACGGAGGAAGAGACGCTGGAGGCTGCACGCATATCGGCTGCCTGCACGCACAATCATCCCGAAGGAATCAAGGGTGCCCAGGCTACGGCACTCTGCATCTTTCTGGGCCGGAACGGGAAGAGCAAGGAGGACATAAAAAATACCGTCGAAGCAAAGTTCGGCTACGACTTGAACTTCACCTGCGACGGCATTCGTGATACCTATCAATGGAACGCCACCTGCCAGGGTACCGTGCCCCAGGCCATCCGCGCCTTTCTGGACGGGACGGACTTTGAGGACTGCGTACGTTCGGCTATCTCACTGGGTGGCGACAGTGACACACTGGCCTGCATCACGGGCAGCATTGCAGAAGCATTCTACGGCGTTCCCCCTGCCCTACATGCTCAGGCCATGCACTACCTGCCGACGCATTTCCAGCAGATAGTGGCGGAATTTGAAGAAAAATATGTGCCGGAAATTCGCTAAAATTCATCCCGTAAAAAACGCAAGTGCATTTCACACAAAACGCCCTTACGTTTTACCCAAAACACAAGTGCGTTTCAAGTAAAACGTAAAGGCGTTTGAATCCAAACGTCAAAGCGTTTTTAAGGTGACAGAAAACCTGTCTGAGGATTTCTTATGACAGCATTCCGCCCGGTACGCGACCAATTTCTACTTTCTCGAATTTATATCCCAGACGTTTGAGTTCAATGGCTACCCCGATGCGGAACATCGTACGGCAGGCACGGGCAAATACATGGAAGGCCAGCGGGCTTTGCGGCTCTATCTGTTCGTGGCGAATCAGCCCCACGGTAGTCTGTCCGCAGCGGCGGATGATATCCTCCAGCTGACAGGCTTCTTCTCCGTCGAGCGACAAGCCGAGTAAATCGCGCACGATGTGTTCATCCATGTCGTCAAATCCCTGCTCTCCGTAGTACGACTGATAAGTAGCCTGTGCACTGGCCTCCCAGTCTTCGTCCCAGCAGAAGGCTACTCCCAGACCCAGATAAGCAGCCCAGGCCACCGACACCACGGGATAATCACGAATCTGTTCCACGGCATCGGCCACATACTCCGGTGCCAGGTCATGCCAGCGGTTGTCCAGGTCCTCCGTAGCCAGCAGAGTGCCGTCCAGCACATGATAGTCAGTACACAAACGCAGCAATTCCTGCTGCAATCTCTCTTCAAAACGGTTCAAATATTCTGTATCCATGGGGTTTCTTTATTTTTCCGCCAAAGATACGAGTTATATACCAGTTTTTAAATCGTGTGAATTGCTTTTAAAATGATTTGACATTTTAAGGACTTATGCCTAAATTTGACATAGGCAGATGCTTTACTTTGCCGCATCACCAAAACTTTTCATTTTATTATTTATGGCAGCAAACAAATTCGGACGATATATATGGCTGGCAGATTTAATCCGATGCCACCCGTACATCACCTTCAACGAAATCAGTGAACGATGGGAAACCTGCGGACTGGGCGACGGGAAACCGCTTCCGTGGAAAACCTTCATGAATCACAAGAAGGCCGTGCAGACCATCTTCGACATTCTCATCTCCTGCGATGCCAGTCGAGGATACGGCTATTACATAGAGGATGCGGAATCGCTGGAAGGCGACTCCTTCCGTTCGTGGCTCATCGACTCGTATGCCACCCTGAACCAGCTTCAGGCAGACCGTCAGCTGGAGAAACGCATCTCATTCGAAAAGATTCCTTCGGGCAATAAATATTTGCAGACTTTCCTTCAGGCCATGCGTCAGAATTGTGTGGTCGAAATTACTCACCAGGGCTTTGGCAGGTCTCACGCCAGCACGTTTCAGGTAGAGCCTTATCACCTGAAGGTGTATAACCGCCGCTGGTACCTGATTGGATACTCGGTCTATTCCGAGGAGATAAGAACATACGCGCTCGACAGGATTCAGCACGTGAGCCTTACGGACGTGAAATTCCAGCTTCCCAAGGATTTCAGCATAGACCGGTATTTCGAGGGATGCGTGGGCATCATCTCCGACCCGGAATATGACATCGAGCGGGTAATTATCAAGGCATACGGATGGGCACGGAACTACCTCTCTACCCTTCCCCTGCACGAATCACAACGCGAGATTGCCTCAGACGACGAATCCATCACGTTTGAGTTCAGGGTTCGCCCGAACTATGAATTCTTCCAGTTGTTGCTACAGCAAACTGACCAGATTGAGATTCTCGAACCGCAGTGGGCAAAGGATGCCATGTGCCAGATGGCGGAGAATATATTGTCGTATTACAAGAAATCCGAAAATTCATAATAAATCCGGTATAAATTTCATAGCAATAGACTTTGAGACGGCTGCCGCCAAGCATGCTTCAATATGTGAAGCAGATATCTGTGTGTGTGCGGAACTGCATTTGAGGGAGTTAGAGGATATTTATATGGTTTGAATTATAATTACAATAAAAAATATTAGTTATGTCAGATTTAGTTAGAAGTGTAAGTGAAATTTTTAATGACTCACAATTGAAACAAGTGTATTATAATATACCTGATTATCAGAGAGGCTATGAATGGGGAGAAAATAACGTCAGATTGTTATTGGAAGATCTGAAGAAATTTCTTGATAAGATTTACATCTCCGATACCGATAAATTTCTTGATGATAAATTGTTCTATTGTCTGCAACATATCACAATCATAAGTAAAGACAATGGAGAATATTATAATGTTGTTGACGGGCAACAGCGTTTAACTACCATTGCTATTATTCTTGCATATTTTGGCAAGGCAGATTTACTAAAAGGGAAACTTAAATATTCCAGTAGAGAAGATACCGGAGAATTTCTGAATAATGAGATTTTTACCAGAAAGTATTGGGAGCAAAATGACAAGGAGGAAGTAAATCATAAGGATGAGTTTTATATAAGAGCGGCTGCCAATATGGTTCAGACCTGGGATAAAGAACAAACGTGGAATTCCAATCAAAGAAAACGGTATATTGAGATTTTACTGAATAGAATCAAATTAATAGTCAATGTAGTTTCTGGTAATGAAGAAATGATTTTTGCCAATATTAATGGCGCTAAAGCTGAGTTAGATGGAGCAGACCTATTGAGAGCAGTACAGATAACCCATTCATCTAAAGAGAAGTATGAAATAACACATTCAGATAATAGTAATGAAGTAAACGAATATAGGGTTAAGATGGGAATGTTGTTGGATGAAATTAATAATTGGTGTGGACAGAAAGATGTAAGGACATTTCTTGGCAGATTTTTAAAGGATGACTCGTTTGATAAATCCGGTTTCAACGAAAAGTTATACCCTATAAATTATCTTTACAGAATGATGTATGAAATGCATCCTGATAATAATATGCCTTTTGAATTCCGCTTTTTTGAATATGGATTAGACATTAAAGGTAATGGCGGTGGTGATGATAACTGGGAAATGTACATCGAACTGAAGCGTATTTATGGATTTGTGCGCGATTGGTATGAGAATGATGAAATATATCACTACTTGTCTTATCTGTTTTCCAACTTTAAATCTAAAGTTAATTTTGTTGCAATATATAAAACGTGGGAAAATAGTAAAGGTAAATTATCATTTATAACCGAACTAAAGAAAGATATATCTAAGTATATATTGGAAGGCTACAGTAGTGACGGTGAAAATAACGAAGAACCAGCAAAAGAAAAATTGAAAAATGATCTAGCGAATTTAAGTTGTAGCTGGTATCATGACAAAGAGTCACTCGTAAAGATACTTATACTTTTGGATGTGATTTACTCCTGCAAATCCAAGTATCGTTTACCTATAAATTATTTTGTATCAAGGGATGAAGACATAGAACATATAGGATGCCAGACTCCAAACGAGGAAGACTTAAACAATAAAGCAAAATGGTTGGAGTATATTAAGAAACTGAATGATTATAAATTTGATATAGACAAAGGTAAACTTGATGAGTGGGAAAAGTTGCTTAAAGAAAAAGAGGTTATAGATAATGTTACATCAAACATAATAGACGAACTCAATTCGTATGGACTTAATTCAATAGGCAACTTAGTCTTACTGCATTCAAGTCAGAACAGAAGCTATCGTAATGCCTCATTTAATACAAAGAAAAGTATAATAATCGAAGATTACTATAATGACAAATATTCTATCAGACCCTATACTTTGAAGGCGTTTTCATCTAATCATACAAGTATGTGGACTCTTGAGGATATTAAGAAAAGCACTGAAACTTTAGCAAATGATATTATTGATTTTTTAATTTGACAGATTATGGACAAGAAAAATATAGAAGAACTTTTGGGTAATTACATGGTTGTACCTGAAATACAAAGAGAATATGTTTGGGGCAGTAATAAAAACATAGTAAACCAGTTTATTGATTCTATAAAAGATAATAAAGATATTAATGTCGGATTCTTATACTCCTATTCTAATGGAAACCAAGAATATATAATAGACGGCCAACAGCGACTGACAACACTTGTGTTGTGTCTTTATTATGCATCCCTTATGCAGGGAGAGTATGATAAATTCAAATCTTTACTGAAAGTAAACAGTCCAAACATGTCCTTTACCTATCGTGTTCGTTCTAATACGGAGGAATTTATGCAATGTTTGTTCAATAGCGGGTTGTATAAAGAAAAAGAAATAAAGGACAGTAAATGGTATCATACATGTTATGATTCTGACCTATCTATATCTTCTATGATTGCCCTCTTAAACTATTTGGCTGATATCAAGTTTGATGTAAAATATGATGATATTCTCAACATAGAATTCTGGTATTATCCTATAGATGAAACTTCTTTGGGAGAAGATTTGTATATTACCATGAATAGCAGAGGAAAGACACTTGATAATGCCGAAAAACTGAAACCATTGCTTTTTGAAAAAAGCAGGAAAGAATTAAAAAATTGGGGTAAAATATGGGATGACTGGGAGGATTTCTTTTTTACATTGTTAAATGGTGATGACATCACTAAAATCAACGTAGCGATGAATAATCTAATACGGATTGTTTGGGAATTGAAAACTTGCGGCGAACATAATGAGTTGAAACCGTTTGAAGCAATAAAAGATTTGAATTTATCTGACATTGCACTGTTTTTTAATGCGCTCAAATTAATCGTAAATTCTGAGTTTAAAAACAAAGTCGATTTACTGTTTGGCAATAAAAAAAGTGATGAGAGTGATGGTAATTTTTTAATCTTGAAATCTTTGCTGTTGGTATGCATTAAGTACGGAGAAGATGAAAAGATGAGAAATGTAGAGATGAAGCGAGTTTATCAGTTGATTTATAATAAGATGTATCGCAGAGGCTCTCAAAAGCATATTCCTTTACTTACATTACTTAAAACTTATCATGAGCGTATTGATGGTAATTTCTATAATATAGCGCTTGATGCATGTAGTGGTGACGGAAAGGATGACTATTTTGATACATCTGATTTGTTGATGATTCAGACAATGTCGGATTCTGTAAAAGACAATCTTTCAGAGCTTTCTGAAGTTGAGAAAGAATTCTGGAAAACTCAGAGTACGGATGTTGTTAAATGTCATTATATATGGAAAGGTGATTTGTCTACTTTAATAAACTGGAGTTCGGAAAATAATAATTTTAATATTGAAACTTTCTGTAGATACTCGTCTTTTTTCGACAGTCTGTTTACTGATTTTTCAGGACATGAGATTAATTCGTTAAGGCGTGCCTGGATAGTGGGAATGAAAGAATATTCTCCTGTTAAAGTTGGCTCATATTATACTTTCTGCTGGGAATGGGAAGACTAGACAAAGTCAATTACACAGCATAGTACCGATTTTAAATTGTTTATGGACAATTTGATTAAATATAAAGAAGATGAAAAGACTTTGGATGATGCATTGGAGAAGTATATTAAAGAAACATTGAAAGATTATATTAAACAGAGCGCAGAAGAAGATTATATTGAATTTGCAAAAGATTCATATTTAATTGATTTCACAAAAAATTCTAAAACGTGTGATATATATCATTGGGGAACTGAGGATTGGTGGATTTGTACAGACGGTTCTCGAAGTCGTCATACCGGATTTATTTCACAGTATAATGCATATATCCTAAAAAAGTTTGGAGCAAATTATAAGAATAATAGTTTAAGTAATTCTAAAAAGATAGGAATAGGCGACTGGTGTGTATGGTATTGGGCTACGTCAAATAATAACTGTATAGCCGTTGAGAATTCTACTTATCGTATCGTTATTGATATAAAGTATGATAATAAGCAGAAGAAATGTAGCTTTATTCTAAAATCTCGTGACTCTCAACAAAATATTGAAGATAAGTACGTAGAAGGATTTATTAAAAAAGAAAATGAGTATCATCTTGAGTTGGATGCATATTCCGGCGGATACCCGTTCAGCATTTCCGGTGATATCCGTTCAGTCCCC
>OGYC01002932.1_pt1 | contig 10846 bp, 9 predicted proteins | sample 1576461 | NCBI WGS metagenome assembly OGYC01 (sample SAMEA3541569, study PRJEB24748) | human gut metagenome | biome: human gut; feature: human-associated habitat; material: faeces | place: China | collected 2012 | reverse complement strand
GGCTGCCGTCGGCGTCCTTGCCGCTGTCGAGCAGGTACAGGGGCGTATAGCTCACATTTGTCAGCGCCGTTTCGCCCGTCTCGCCGTTTTTGGTGAATTGCAGATTCAGAATGACCGATTCCTCGCAGCCGCTGGCATAGCTGCTGCTCTGGCTGGAAAAGAAGTTGCCGAGGCTGTAGGCCACAAAGCAGGTCTTTTCCTTTCCGTCGTCCGTCGTGATGTCCATCGTCTCCATTCTGCCGACCAGATGGCTGTGCGAGCCGATGATCGCGTCCGCGCCGCGCTCGAACAGCTGCTTTGCGATAGACTCCTGCGTTCTGGTAGGCTCCAGTGTCGCCTCACTGCCCCAATGGAGCATGACGAGGATGATGTCGGGCTTCAGCGCCTTCGCCGCGTCTACCGAGTCCAGAAGGGCGCTCATGTCGAGCTTTTCATAGTCTGTGCTGTAATCCTTGTACAGGAGATTCACCGCGTACTCTGCGCCCTCCGGCAGCTGCAGGCCGCCGAGGCCCTTCGTATAGGCGATGATCGCGATCTTCATGCCGCTGACGGTCTTGAGCACGACGCCGCCGTTATTGGAGCGCTCAGCCTCGCTTGCGTAGGTGCCCGCATGGTCGATGCCCGCGTTTGTAAGCGCGTCGATGGTGCTCTGCAAACCGGACAGGCCGTTCTGGATGGAGCAGGTGTTGGCCGTCTGCAAAAGATCAAAGCCGATGGTCGACAGCGTCATGGCAAGTGAATCCGGCGCGCGGTAATCCGGCTTTCCGGCATACGGCTCACCGCAGAAATTGCATTCCAGATTGCCGATGGCGAGATCCGCCGAGAGCGTATAGCCGGACACGGCGGCAAAGCTTTCGGCAAACTGATAGCTGCCGTCCGGCTGCCTGGCGTCGGCAAGCAGATCGTCGGTGATCATGATATCGCCGACAGCGGCAATGTTGACGGTCGCGTCCGGCTCCGTCTGCAGCTCCAGCGCATTGTCCTTTTTGACGTAAAGCTCCGGGTGCTCGCGCCGGTTGCGGCAGCCGCGCAGAATGAGGATCAGAGACAAAATCACGATCACAAGCAAAACAATGACCAGCACCCGCTGGCGCATCAGAAGCCTGCGCTTCTGCTCCTGCCGGCGCAGCCTGCGCGCCTCCAGCAGCTCCTCGTTCTGCCTGCGTTCCATGTTATCCACGCGTTCGCCTCCTTTGGGTCGTGTAATTTATATATTATAACATATCCTTCGAAAAAAGACAAGCCGCTTGGCTTTTGCCGCAGAATATGCTATAATTCTACATCATTTACTTACAGAGGATCAGTTCATGCGTCAAACAAGCAAACGTGCGCGGCGCTCCCGGGCGCTGATGATCGTGATTTTTGTGCTGCTGGCAGCGCTTGTGATCTGGGGGCTGACGGCCCTGCTGGGCCGATTGCTCCACTACGGCACGAACGCGACCGTCAGCGCGAAGGATCACGAGCAGCTCACGCCGATCGAGCCGAGCGCCGTGGACAAGACGGAGGAAATTCCGGAAAATACATATGATCCGTCCTGCTTTTATATGGACGGCGGCTTCCTGCGCTATGAAAGCGACACCATAACCAGCCAGGTTGGCATCGACGTCTCCGCGCACCAGCAGGAGATCGACTGGCAGCGCGTCGCGGACAGCGGCGTGCAGTTCGTCATTCTCCGCGTGGGCTACCGCGGGTATACGGAGGGCACCATTCAGGAGGACGCGTATTTCACGCAGAATCTGGAGGGTGCCATTGACGCCGGGCTTGACGTGGGCGTGTATTTCTTCTCGCAGGCCATCGACGAGCAGGAGGCGCGGGAGGAGGCCCGGTTCGTGCTGGACAAGATCTCCGGGTACCTGCTCGCCTTCCCCGTCTTCTTCGACTGGGAAAAGATCGGCTCGGAGGCGCGCAGCGACACCATGGATCTGGCGTCGCTGACCATCGTGACCGATACGTTCTGCACCGAGATCCGGAACGCGGGCTATCAGGCCGGGCTTTACTTCAATCAGCAGCTCGGCTATGAGGAGCTGCATCTGCCGAGCCTGCAGACGTACACGTTCTGGCTGGCTGAATACAACGATACGCCGTCGTTTGCCTATCACTTTGACCTCTGGCAGTATTCTGCCTCCGGCACGGTCGACGGCATTGAGGGCGACGTCGATCTGAATCTTGCATTTTTCAGGAAGTAACCTATGAGAAAAGAAAAAGCAGAGCACTCGGCCCGCCTGCCGTTCGCAGCAAGTATGCTCATTTTCGGCACCATCGGCCTGCTGCGCCGGTTCATCGACCTGCCGAGCGGCGTGATCGCCTGCTTCCGCGGGCTGCTGGGCTGCGTTCTGCTGCTGCTTTTGCAGCGGCTGGGCGGGAAAAAGCCGGGCCTGGCTGCCATCCGGAAGTCTCTTCTGCCGCTGCTCATTTCCGGCGGCATGATCGGCTTTAACTGGATGCTGCTGTTTGAGGCGTACCGCTACACCAGCATCGCCGTCGCGACGCTCTGCTATTACACGGCCCCGGTCATGCTGATCCTGGCCTCGCCGTTCGTCTTCCACGAGCGGCTCACGTGGCGGCAGCTCGTCTGTGTGGGGCTGGCTGCGTGCGGCATGGTGCTCGTCTCGGGCGTGCTGGACGGCGGCACGCTGCCGGACGGAACGCTGACGGGCATTGCGCTTGCCGTCGGCTCGGCGGTCCTATATGCCGCCATCACCGCCGTGAACCGCAAGGCGCTCACCTCGCTGGACGCATACGATAAGACCATCGTGCAGCTTGGCGCGGCGGGACTGGTCATGGCACCGTATCTGGCGCTGACGGGCGGCTTCTCCGGTCTGCATCTGACGGCGCTGTCCGCCGGACTGATGCTTCTGGTGTCGCTGACGCATACGGCGATCCCCTATGCGATGTATTTCGGGGCCATGGTGCGCCTGCCGACGCAAACCGTCGCGCTCATGAGCTATCTCGACCCTATCACGGCCCTGATCCTCTCGGCCCTCGTTCTGCACGAGCCGCTCTCCCCTGCCGGTCTGGCCGGAGCCGTCTTGGTTCTCGGCTCTACGATCCTCAGCGAGCTCTGGGCCGGAAAGAAGCAGTAAAATCACGAAACGACCCCCGGACATACCTGACACGGTACGTCCGGGGGTCGTTGTATTTACGGTTCCAGCAGGACGCCGGAGAGATAGACGGCTTTCCGGTTCAGCGCTTCGTCACAGACGACGAAGTCGGCCAGCTTGCCGGGCGTGATCGAGCCGGTCTCGGCCTCGCAGCCAAGCTCCCTTGCGGGGACGAGCGTTGCGGAGAGGATGGCCTGCTCCTTCGGGATGCCGAATTCCACAGCCTTGCGCATACAGTCGTACAGATTCGTGGCCGAGCCTGCAATTGTGCCGTCAGCAAGACGTGCGACGCTGTTTTTCAGGAACACATCCTGTCCGCCGAGCGTATACTGCCCATCCGGCATACCGCAGCAGCGCAGCGCGTCGGAAATGAGGCAAATCCTGCCCGGGAAGAGACTGAAGGCCATGCGCACGGCGCTGGGGTGGACGTGCTGGCCGTCGCAGATCAGCTCGGCAGCCACAGCTTCGCGTTCGCTGCCCGCGCCGATGGGGCCGGGCTTGCGGTGGTGGATGCCGGGCATGGCGTTGTACAGGTGCGTCAGATGGCTCGCGCCTGCATCAAAGACGGCGGAAGCCTCTTCATACGTGCAGTCGGTGTGCGCGATGGAGACAGTGCAGAGCTTACTTGCAAGCTTCGTGAATTCCACCGCGCCGGGCAGCTCCGCAGCCACGTCCGCAATGCGGATGAGGCCCTCGGACACGTCATAAAGCCGTTTAAACGCGCCGAAATCCGGATTTTTCAGATACGCGCCGTTCTGCGCGCCCTTTTTCTTTTCGGATAAGAACGGCCCCTCCATCTGGATGCCAAGCAGGCGGGCGCAGCCCGTCGGCTGCTCGTTTCTGAGCCGGACAGCGGTCCGATACGCCGTCTCCAGCACGTCATACGGCAGCGTCATGGACGCGGGCGCGAAGCCGGTCACGCCGTTTTGGGCAAGATAGCGCGCCATTTTGACAAGGCCGTCGTAATCGCCGTCGGAAAAATCCGCGCCGGAATTGCCGTGATTATGCACGTCGATGAGGCCGGGAATGACATACTGATTTTCCAGATCAACGCCGTCCTCTGTGGGCACAGCGTTCAGAATTTCCGTAAATTTTCCGTTTTCCACACGGAACGAGCCGTGCTGAAACTGTCCATCTACAAAGAGATTCGCGTTTTTGAACAGCATCCTCATACCTCCGGCAGACTGGCCGCGGCCATGGACTGGCCGACGCGGCGGAAGTTTTCATCCGGCAGCATGACGCGGAGCTTCTGTGCCAGCGCCGGGTATTCTTCTTTCAGCACCCGCTGGCACTCAGAGACGATCCGCTCTCCGCCCACGCCGGAGGCCACGCGGCCCAGCACGATCAGGTTCCGAATGTCATAGAACCGTGCGTACAGGAAAAGCGTATGGGCGAGATACACGCCGATGGATTTGAAGATCTCCAGCGCATACGGCAGGCCCTGTTCGGCCAGCTTCTGCACTTCCTTGAGCTTCTCGGCAGGGGTCAGGCTCTCGGAAAGCGCGATTCCGGCGGCGGGGGCCAGCTTGGAAACTGCGTCCTGCGAGAAATACTTGCAGCCGACGCCGAGATCGCCCGACCACTCGTCGCGCATGGCGTTCTCGTTCAGATCGACCGGGGCAAAGGCCAGTTCACTGAACCAGCCGAGCAGATTGCTGTCGGCGTTCACGTAGCCGACCGCCTCGCTCGTGCCCATGGCAAGGCCCATGACGGAGCCTTCGCCGAGGCTCATGGAGCCTGCCAGCGCCGACACATCGCCGTCGTTGGCGACAACGATGGGCACGTCGCCGATCTCTCGGGCCGCACGGTCGTAAACCGTCTTGACCTCCTCGCGGCGGGCGCGCGGGACCTTGATAAAGATGGAGGACACCATCGGCGCGTTGCCGATGAACACGCCTGCGGACGACACGCCGATGCCGTCCACGCGGGGCAGTTTGGACGCCGCCGTTTTGAACGCGGCGACGATGCCGTCATACTGGTACTGCGGGTCCTCGCTCGTCTTGGGATGCCAGACGACCTCCTCGGAATAGACCGTCTCACCGTCTACGACGGCGGAAACCTTGCGGTCGGAGCCGCCCGCGTCAAAGCCGATGCGGCAGCCGTTCGTATGGCCGCCGACCTTTCTGGTCTGCTCGTGCGCCTGCGGAAAGCCCGCCTCGTCCGCGAGGACGATCTCAAACGGGCGCTCGTACACGTCCTGCATGAAGCCGACGTCGAACTCGCGCTTCCCGCCCGCGCGGTACTCGTCCTGCATACGCTTTGCGATCGCATCGTCGCCGCAGAGGTACACGCGCCAGCCGCCGACGCTCCACAGGAGCATCTTGACGCAGCGCTCAGCATAACGGTAGTTTGCCTCGGCGAATGCAGGGCCGCGCAGCTTCGTCTCGTATACGGTCACAAGACCGTTTTCACGCTCGACCGCGATTTTGAACGGGCGCTCCGCGCCTTTTTCATATGCGCTGGCCCAGACGCCGAAGGGAATAAACGCGCGATCCAGCGCGGGCAGATTCCTGATCTGGTATTCAATGCCTAAATACTGCATAGCTGTCCTTACTGCGGCATTCTGGCTGCCGCTGCCTCGTCGCAGATGAGGGTCACATCGGGATGGAACTGCAGGATGGAGCCGGGAACCTCCGGCGTGACCGGCCCGAAGAAGACCTTATAGAGAATGTCGGCCTTGTCCGCGCCCGTGATGACCATGACGATCTTCTTCGCGGCCATGACTGTGCCGACGCCCATGGTGATGGCGGCTGTCGGGACCTCGTCGACGGAGTTGAAGAAGCGCTTGTTCGCTTCGCGGGTCATGTCCGTCAATTTCACTTCATGCGTCATGACCGGGAAATGGTCACACGGCTCGTTGAAGCCGATGTGGCCGTCGTGGCCGATGCCGAGCAGCTGGATATCCACGCCGCCCCAGTCCTCGATCTTCCGCTCATACGCCTCGCACATGGCGGGGATATCAGCAGCAAGGCCGTCTGGAACGATGGTGTTCTCAGGCTTGATGGAGATATGGTCAAACAGATTTTCCTGCATGAACCGGCGGTAGCTCTGCGGATGGTCGGGGGCAAGGCCCTTGTACTCGTCCAGATTGGCCGAGCGCACACGGCTGAAATCGATTAGACCGGCCTGTTCGCGGGCGATCAGCTCGCGGTACAGCGGCAGCGGGGTCGAGCCGGTCGCAAGGCCGATGACGCAGGCAGGCTTGGCATGGATGACGGCTTCAAATTCGTCGGCAGCGGCCTTGCCCATTTCTTCCGGGGTCTTTACTTTGATGATATTCAGGTGCAGCATAATTTATCTCTCCTTATTTGCTTCTTCAGCAACGATTTTCTGCATTTCGTTCCATTTTTTCTCCATGTCCGCGACCAGCCTGAACTGCGTGCGGGCACGGTCGAGGTTCTGGCCGTCGCGGTGGACGGCAAAATAGTGGTCGCCGTCGAGATAGTCCGTCAGGAAACGGACGCCGCATTCCATCGTCATGGTCTTCGCGCCAAGCGGAAGCAGCTCAAGCTCCTTCTGCGTCAAGCCGGGGCAGGAGCGGACATAGCCGCGTGTGAAGACGTGGAAGCGCTCGAGGCTCATTTCCATTCTGGACAGATCACGCTCGTCCTCCGCGGCGGTCGCCGCGCCGAAGCGGATGGAGTCGCCGAAGTCATAGAGGCTGGAGCCGGGCATGACCGTATCGAGGTCGATGACGCACAGGGCCTTGCGCGTCTTTGCGTCGAGCAGAACGTTATTGAGCTTCGTGTCGTTGTGCGTGACGCGCAGCGGCAGCTCGCCTGCCTTCAGCGCGGTTTGCAGCGCCGCCATTTCAGACTGCCGGGCAAGCGCAAATTCGATCTCAGGCTGAACCTGCGCCGCCCGGCGCATGGGGTCGCGCTCCAGTGTCTCAAGGAACGCGCGGTAGCGGTCAGGGGTGTTGTGGAAATTCGGGATCGTCTCATGGAGCTTTTCTGCCGGGAATTCCGCCAGAAGCTGCTGGAACGTGCCGAAGCCGACGGCACTCTGGTAAAAATCCTCGTCCGTTTCCGGCTGCTGGAGGCAGATCGTGTCCTCCACAAAGTCATACACGCGCCAGTAGCCCTCCTGCGCGTGCAGATAGCTTGCGCCGTCCGCCGTTTTGACCAGTGTCAGGACGCTGCGCGGGTCGTCTGTTTTTGTGCGCAGGAATTCCGTGACGGACGTGATGTTCTCCATCAGACCGGCCACGTCGCGGAACGTGTGATGATTGATCTTTTGCAGAATATAGCGGCGGCCGCTGGCCGTCACGGCCAGATACGTCGCGTTGATATGCCCGCAGCCATACGGCTCGCAGGAAACAGGCTCCGCGTCCAGGCGGAAGCCGCGCAGAATTTCAAGCAGCGCTTCGCTCATCTCATTGCTCCTTTTTCGTCTTTTCTCCATCTTATCCTCCCCCGCTGCGGAAGACAACAGGTTTTTCGGATTTGTGCAGGATCTGATAAAATTCAGGCAGAATTTGAAAAAACAGTTGTCTGCGGTGCGAAATTGTGGTAAAAAGGATACAAAGGAGGCGGTCGTTTTGCAGATCAAAAATCTTTCTGCCGCACAGGTGCAGCCGTTCGGCGAGATCCTTTCCGCAGAATCGGAGCTGCTGCCCCCCTGCGCCGAGCGCTGGCAGATCCGGCCCGGCGCGGACGTCAGGGAGCTGCGCGCGGACGGGCCGGTCGTGCTGGACTATGTTTCGGGTATGCCGCTGCTGGTGATCTATGAGAAGGACGCGCGGAGCGTCTATTATCTCGACCGGGTGCTTGCGCTGCGGCCGGGCGTGCGGTTTTCCATCGCGGCGCTCGGCAGCGGCTGCGAGGTCGACTGCCGCGCGCGGCAGCCGGGACTCGTGCAGCTGCTCGCGTGCCACCCGGCGGAGGAATTCTCCGGCGCGGGGAGCGAACTGAAGCTGGAGCGGCTTTACACATTTTTTTATCAGGAGTGCGCCAGCGATTTTTATTTTCGCGGCGAACAGCACGAGGCGTTTGAGCTGGTCTATGTCGACCGGGGTGAGCTGCACAATCTGGCCGGAGGCGCGGATGTGCTGCTGCGGCAGCAGCAGCTGATGCTCATCGGACGGAACGTCTGGCATATGCAGTACGCCGACCGGCCGGTCAGCTTCCTGACCGTCTCGTTCCGCGCGGCGGAGCTTCCCTGCTCACGCCTGACCGGGCGGGCGCTCAGCTTAACTGCCCGGCAGATCGGGCTTGTCCGGCAGATGCTGGAGGCGCACGGCGCGGAGAGCTACGCATACGACTGCGTGGAGAGTCTTCTGAAGCTGCTGCTGGCCGATCTGCTGCGCGGTCTGGATCGGCAGCCGTCCGCCGACGCCGCGCAGCCCCTGCCCGCGACCAGCCACACCGAGCGCCGCATCGTCGACCGCCTTGTCCAGCTCATCTCCGCACGGGCCGGGGAAAAGCTCAGCCTGCAGGCGCTTGCCGACGAGGCGCACATCAGCACGACATATCTGCACCGCCTGTTCCGCTCTCAGCTCGGTATCTCGCCGGGGGCGTATATCGCAAAGATCCGGATCGAGGAAAGCAAGCTCCTGCTGCGCGGCGGAGCGCTGTCCATGGGCGAGATCGCAAAAAAGCTCGGCTTTTCCAGCCAACAGCACTTTTCCCGTCAGTTCCGCACCGTCACTGGCATGACGCCGTCCGAATACGTGCGCAGCCTGCGCTGACAGGCGGGGACGCGTTGCGCAGATCGCCGGATTTAACTGTTGTTTTTTTCTGTGCAGCGCGGCATAATACATTATATATTATATTGGAAAGGGAGTTCTTTTTATGGAATCCATCCGTGGGTATTTCAAAGCGCTCAAGTGGCGCAGTCTGATCGTCGCGTTTTCGGCGATTTTGCTGGGTCTTCTGTTCATCCTGACACCGCAGGCGTCGGCGGACGTGATCTGCTACGTGGCTGGCATTTTGCTGCTGGCCTCCGGCATTGCGGCGGTCATTTCGTATCTGGCCTCCGGGCGGCTGTTCGGGTCGTATGCGCTGGTGTCGGGCATCGTGCTGCTGGTGTGCGGCGTGTTCTGCCTGCTGCGGCCGGAGATCATTCAGGGCCTGCTGACGGTGCTGTTCGGCGTGTTCCTCGTCATTGACGGCATGATGACGCTGCAGGACGGCGTGGACTGCGCGCGGGCGCGGCTTGCAGGCTGGTGGGTCCCGGCGCTGCTGGGCGCGGTCACGATCGCGCTGGGCTGCGTGGTGCTGTTCGGCAAATTCGACTCCATCATGCTGCTGGCCGGGATCTCGCTGATCGCAGATGGCGTGTTCGATCTCATTGTGACCCTCGCCTTCTCCAAACGCATCCGCACCGCGCGGGAAAAGCTGCGCATCTACGCAAACGGCCCCATCATCGACTCGGAAAAGGTCGACGACTGACCCCGGCATGAGTGCCAAAAAAATTTAAGGACAGATAAATATTTTTTGTTTTCGCCGTGCGGAATGCTTGACACTGCTCTGTCAATCCTGTACAATGATCATGGGGATTTTGTCCCCGCAATCATACAGATTGAACATGATGGAGGAACAAACATGAAAAAGATCATCGCATTGCTGCTCGCAGCAATCATGGTTCTCGGTCTGGCGGCCTGCGCTTCCAAGACGGAGACCACAGAAGCCTCTGACGTCAAGAACGTCGTCTACATCGTCAACGGCAACCTGGGCGACAAGTCCTTCTTCGACTCCGCACAGGCCGGCATCGACGAGCTGGTCAAGGCAGGCCGCATCACCTGCAAGACCATCGAGCTCGGCGGCACCGACGAAGACCAGCCGAAGTGGCTGTCCACGCTGTACGACGTTTCCCAGTCCGGCGAGTATGACCTCGTCATCTGCGGCACCTACCAGATGCCCGACTACCTGAAGGAAGTCGCCACCAAGTATCCCGATCAGCTCTATCTGATCTTTGACGACAACACCTATGCCGGCAACAACTCCAACGTTGTCAACATCACCTACAAGCAGAACGACATGGGCTATCTGGTCGGCACCTTCGCCGCCTGCATGACCACGGATACCAGCGTTGCCAACATCAACGAGGACGCGGTCATCGGCTTCGTCGGCGGCGTTGATTCCCCGGTTATCAACGACTTCCTGACTGGCTTCATTGAGGGCGCACAGGCTGTCAACCCCGACATCAAGGTCGACACCCGCTACACCAACGACTATGTCGATACCGCAATCGCCAAGGAATTCGGCTACTCCATGATCAACGACAACAAGTGCGACATCATCTGGGGCGTTGCCGGCAACGCGGGCAACGGCGCGGCTGAGGCTGCTCTGGACACCGGCAAGGCATGGTTCATCGGCGTCGACTCCGACCAGGAGCTGACCTTCTCCTCCGACCTGGCAGCGCTGACGCTGACCTCCGGTCTGAAGAACATCGGCAACTCCATCATCTGGATCTTCGACCAGTGGGATGCCGGTAAGACCTACTGGGGCAGCGAAGTCCAGCTCGGCCTCGCAGAGGGCGGCGTCGGCATCGTGACCGACAAGAACTACGACAAGTACGCCTCTGCCGACACCAAGGCCGCCGTTGAGGCTGCTCAGAAGGGCATCATGGACGGCAGCATCAAGGTCGACACCGCGTTCGACGCCAACTTCGACCTCGCCGCTCTGCGCGACTCTGTCAGACCGTAAGTTCATTTTCGATCAAGCTTTCTTTTAACCTTGTAGGGGCGGGCGACTCTGCCCGCCCCTTATATGCTTCTGCGATAAAAGCGGGCGGACAGAGTC
>OGYC01002931.1_pt1 | contig 10848 bp, 7 predicted proteins | sample 1576461 | NCBI WGS metagenome assembly OGYC01 (sample SAMEA3541569, study PRJEB24748) | human gut metagenome | biome: human gut; feature: human-associated habitat; material: faeces | place: China | collected 2012 | reverse complement strand
GAGGAATTATGGGAACACTCTGTGCTTTCGTTTTCGTAAATCACGGACCGCAACGGCCGGAACCTTTTGCAGATGAAATGGAAGAGGAAAATAATGAAGAAGAGAAGGGAAAAAGCCCTTAAAGGGCTGAAATAGCAGAGTAAACAGACCACATTTAATTTATCAAATAAAAGTAAAGCTGTCAAAAGCCTGTTTTACTATCTGATTGATTAGAGACAAAATATCCCAAACATAGTAAATCCAAACTTCTGACAGCCTCAAAAAGCTTCTGCCCTACCAAAGGAAGCAGATAAAGAATCTTTTATTCCAAAGGAATCCACTTATACTCTCCAAGCAACTTAGCAGAATATTTGCCTGTCAAATCAGGTATATTAGTATCATCCTCCACTGTTGCATCAAACTCCCATCCACAAACTAAATCATCTTCCTGTCCTGTAACCCTAATTTCCTCATTCATCAGCTTTTTAATTTCTCCCTGTGACTTGGCAGATTTCCAAAGATGGAAATGTTTGATATATCCAGATAGTTTCCAGTCATTTGTCATACCAAGATTCCCCCCCATATGTCTAAAAGCAATCATAGATGTTCCCAAATCATTCGGATTATAAGGATTACCATCAAGCCCTGTCGCCTGATCCTTCAATTCGCCATTCATATACACTTTTACAACAATAGGTTTTCCTTCTGAATTAACATCTCCATCAACTCCTTTCTCGTTAATAACTGCTGCAAAATGAACCCATTTCTCTGTCGTACTGAAATCAATGCCAGGTTCCAACAATCCCCAATTATCCATTCCCAACGACATACGTAGTCTCTTATTATCAAAGTTATTAATTACCCATCCTTTTCTATAATGTCCGGTACCATCTTCGATAAAGACATCCACCACACTACCAAAACCGGAAGTATATTTCAACTTCACCCACAACTCAACAGTGAAAACTTGTTCACCAGTATTACCAAACTTAGAATAGTTCTCACTTGCTCCAAAATCAATATACCCGTCATTTTGTCCGTCTACATACAATTCTGCAGCTACAGAAACATATTCTATAATCACAGTTGCTTTAAAATCCTCCATCGCTTTTTTAGCAGCCTGAATCAATTCATCCACTTTCTCCTGTGAAGGATTAGTCTCTTCTCCGTTTTCAATTTGCCGGATGCTCTTTTTTATCTGGATTAATACCAGTTCAAGTATATCCCTGCTCTCTTCCGGATACATTCCCGTCTTATTTCCATACTGCGATCCATCCCTCAATGTTTCCAGCTGATTTTGATAATCAGTCAGTTGGCTTATAAAAGCTACTGTGTCTACCTTTAGCACATTATCGTCGTCATCAGAACAAGAAATAGAACATACTGATATAAACAATGCACATAGCATTATTAACAACATCTTTACTTTTGTGACTTTTTTCATGGTTTATTTTTTATTAATAAATATGATTACTGTTTGCTTTCTCTAAATTTCCCAACCCAGTACGCAGTGCGGGTGAGATAATAATCAGGTTCACGGTTCTCATAATCCAAATAAGTAAACTCGGAACTTGTGTAAGGCACAGCCGGTTCTATCTGGCTCCCTTCATGCCATTCATTAAAGGAGGTAATAGAAATAGCCGAAACCCCAGCTTCAATGGCCTTTCGATACATAGCGTCATAATACTGCCCATCCGTTCTAGTCCGGATTACCGAACCATTCCAAGGACGTATACGTGTGTCTATATATCCGGGACCCACACTTGGAATAAATATCTTACCATTTTCCTTTGCCCATTTTTGCATACTTACCCAATTAGTCGGGGTAGAACCATACGTGAACCCGGTAGCTGCAAAATATGTATAGAAACCATCAAAATGAGCATTCAAAATAAAAGGCCGTTGCACTGTCGGACTAGAAGTCCATAATCCAATCATCAAAGCATCATAGGCTGTATTTCTGATTGTAATGGAGCCACCAGGACTTAATAACTTTTCCCATTCAGTAGGTTCGATTAAATAAGAGTCATAAATAAAAAACAAAGGTTTGCCATCCTTTCTGTAGAAGGCCGGGTGATTTCCATACCTCGTTATCAATTTAACTATGTTCTCCCGGAGATTCTGCACATTTCTGCTGGGATATGGCTCCAAGTGAAAACATACTTTTATTTTTTTCTTATCTGCTGCATCCAGTATAAGACCGATTCTCTTGGCTTCAGTCTCATCCTGTTCATTCCACCAGGTAAGTGCCAGCACTCCGGTACGCGCCATAACAAACATATCCATATGTTTGGTCAAAATATTAGGATCACTACTACTATATCTTCCTAATTGAGGATAAAAATTACTGGCTATACTCTCCTGTGTACCCGGAATGGTCCCCGGATTCTGACCGGATCCACCATTAGGATCGGGTGCTATAGCATGGGCCCAATGTCTATATTGACCGTCAATAGCCTCACTTCCATACCAATCATAATAAAAGCAGAAAGTATCATAATCCAACTCTGTACCTAAATTATTATTTCCTCCGTTATTCTCCGAATTAGAAGGATTATTATCATCTTCTTTGCTACAACTTTCCAATGAAAGTGACAAGAAAAAAATCATCATAAAAAAGAGTCTCTGCATCATAATTGATTTAATTTTAATTATTCATATTCTTTATTTTCTCATTTCAAATGAAGGGGGGACAGACTGGTCTTGAGACGCCCACTCCTTATTGGGATAGGCCCCCATCGTTACTTCTAATTTATTTCCCTTCATCAGTTCCTCATGACTAAACCAAGATTTATCCCATTCCACTCCATCCAGCTTAACCGATTGAATGTATTTATGTTTCGGCGAATAATTATGGCAATATACTTCAAAGGTTTTGTCATCACTCAACTGAATTTTTGCCCGTTCAAACACCGGACTTCCAATGACATATATAGGTAATCCTGGCGTAACCGGATAAAAACCCAGCTGCGAGAAGACAATAAATGCACTCATGCCACCACCATCCTCATCTCCCGGCATCCCCATCAAATCATTTCTAAACCATTCCTCCAGTAATGCCCTAATCTTTTTCTGGGTCATCCAGGGTTTATTGGCATAGTTATATAAGTAAGGAATATGTAAACAAGGTTCATTTGCCATAGAAAACTGTCCGACATTACCTGTATGATCAGGAAAACGGGAGAAAAATTCATACTTGCTTTTTCCTAAAGGAGTATCAAACATCTTTTCCAGCTCATCAACAAACGCCTCTTTCCCTCCCATCAGTTTGATAAGATCCGCTACATTATGGGGGACATCCCAACGATAAACCCATCCATTATTTTCGCCATAATAATCCCTTCCACCCATTCCACCGGAATAACGATAATCAAACGGAGTGATAAAATTTCCTTCACTATCTTTAGGATGAAAAAATTTTGTTTCTGCATTAAACAATTGATGATAGTTCAAACTTCTTTGCAAAAAGTAATTGTAATCCTCTTTATTATCCAGCAGTCTGGCTATTTGTGCCAGACACCATTCATCGTACACTGTACCTAATGTCACAGCAACAGCTTGCCTTTTCTCAAAACTATGTACTTCGGAAACAACTTCCTCTTCACCAGAAGCTAACGCCGGAAAATATCCGTTTGACACATAAAAAGAATCTAGCTTTCCGGCTTCCATATCCGACCACGGTGCTAATGTCTTTTCAGTGATAGCATTTCTACAAGCACGATATGCTTCCTTTAAATCGAAATCCGTAATTCCTTTTACATAAGCGTCAAGTACAGTAGCCACCCCATGATTTGAATTCATCCGTCGGCTATCACCTGTTATCTCCGGAAAAGTAGGCATCCAAAAATGTTTCATCTGACCAGCCATCCGGATAAAAGACTGAATCATATATTTCTCGCGTTCCGGTTCCAGTAATATTCTCAATGGATGGGTAGCTCTATACGTATCCCAGATCCAATCATCAGTATAAAAAGGAACACCGCTATCCTGATGAACCTGATTGTCAAAAGCACTATAATACTGTCCATCTTCAGAAAGACAAACCATTCGTTCATATGTTCTGTATAAAGAAGTATAGAATATAGTCTTACTATCCTCACAGTTTCCCTTTACCTGAATCTTTCCAAGAGCATCATTCCAAATAGTTCTACCTGTTCGTGTAAGAGTTTCCAAATCCTTTCCAGCCACTTCGCGTTCCATATTTTTTTTCGCCTGATCTACACTTATAAAAGAGATTCCATAACGAAGATTAATTCTTTTATCATTCTCTGGAAATTTCATTACGACAGTATTTCCTTCTTCCGTTTGTAAAGGAACCACGTCCGTTTCCAGATAAAGATACACTCTTGTCTCATAGGAACCGATTTGCTGATAACCAAAAACTTTGTTTTTCTCTACATGCAACTCTCCATTTGTCGCCCCGATCAAAAGCCCAGGTTGCCCTGCCCGGAAATCTAATTGATATAAAGCCGACTGATGAGAAGGGACATATTTTACCTCTATATCATAGTCACTCAAAAAAACACTGTAATAATAAGGCTTGATCTTTTCATTATCGTAATTATACAATATAAAAGAAGACCTACTACCCTTCTCTAAACTATCACAAAAGCTATTGAACGGATTGATAGAGAAGGCCGAATTTCCTCTATGACTTGTCACTATCACAGGTAATCCCTTCAATTTATTACTTGTATAATCCTCCCTTTGAGGATATATTCGTAACATACTGTTAGGTAAATGGACAGTCGGATAAGTCGGTACCAACAAGTGACTAATATTTCCCATATATGGATTTACGTAATCAACAGGAGCTTTTATCTCCACACATCCTCCAAACGAGAAAAGCGGTAACAACAAAAACAGTCTGTATGCAAGGCAATCTTGTATTTTTCTTTTCATAAATGTCCTATTCCTTTATAAGTCGATTTCTACTGCAGGAGAATAATTATATTTAGCTTCCGACGTACTGCTCAATGCTCCGATTCTGAAAAAATAACTATGTTCCCGTTCAATTCCAGTAGTCTGGCTCAAATCCATGCTCAATTCGTACTCCGTCAAAGGTGATACAGCAGTATTTATTTCACTACTCACTTTAGCTGTCTGGATATTACTACTTACATGGGACTCTGTATGTGCAAATAGAGCGATTGTCTTTACCGGATCTACCGTATATTGCTGTAAACTGAATTTTGCTACTACTTTATTACCTTTATATCTAATATCAGGATTCACGATACGTATGTAAGGCAGAACCTCAAACACCTTATAATTCTTTCCTTTATTAATTCTAAAATCAATCGTATCTTGAGGAATATAATTCCCCTTATTCAGAATTATTTTGTAATCGCCCGCAAACATGAGATTATTTTGGAATGTTCCGTCATTTTTAACAGCCATTGCCTGAACAGGAGGATTGTCCCATCGAGTTCAATAAAATAAATCTGCGAACCTCTGATTATCTCTTGCTCCACCAACTCACCTGTCTCCATATCCCGGATTTCCCCACCGAATGTAGCATTTGGGGCTATATCCAGATTGTCCTTTTCACATGCTACAAAACATATGGAAAAGAATATTATTGTCAATAAATAAAAAGTTGCTTTCATATTTTCTGTCTTTAAAGTAAAGTTTTGATATATCAAGGATTCTGAACAAGTCCGTTACTACCGGTACCAGGAATATCCTGATAGTACCAGGAATAATCAAACGAATGTTTGTTCACTCCAGGAGCATCCATGCGTACAAAGATGTATTTAGGAGTTTCTCCTCTTAAATCGAGGAACGGAACTAAGGACTTCTTTATTCGGTTCTCATATTCCTTATGAAATATCCTCCAACGAATCAGATCCCATCTGCGTCTATTCTCAAAAGCAAATTCAACAAAACGCTCTTTACGTACATTCTCTATTGTTAATGGAATTTCGTCTTTGTGTGCAGCTCGCTTTCTAACAGCATTAAGCGCTTTTTTCCCTTTTTTCAGCTGTTCACCCGTTGCAGACGAATGTTCTATGGATGCTTCCGCATAATTCATCAGAATCTCAGCATAACGAAATTCGATCCAGTCTGTAAATCCCTTATTCCACTCAGAAGTCACGTCTTTACTTTCCTGCAAGAATTTGCGAAGAAGAAAACCAGAACGGGTGTAGTTACCACCAACAGAACTAAATCCCGAATACATTTTCTGATCCTGCGCACCAAACGAATAGTAGGTCTTTCCATCTTTCCCCTGAGTACTGGCATCTGTTCTGAACACATAACTTCCATCGGGACGAATAAATCCTCCCTGAATAATGATTTTCTGTCCTTTCCATTGCGTACCCGGAAGAATCATAGTAGCCCACATACGAATATCCTTATCATTGAATATTTCATAAGGAGCATCCATTGGATAAGAATAATAGTTAGCATTTCTGTCAAAACCAGAAAAAATTTCATTATTATCCACACGAGTACGGATAGGCTTACTTAATCCTTGCCCGTCATCCGTATAATCTTCATAAATATCGGCCAGATCTAACGAAGGATTCATACGTCCCGGATGCGGCCAGCCGTTTGCTACCTGATTAGGACGATACCAAATATCATAATTGTGTGCAAGTTGGGTACCAGATGTATATCCTTTAATAAAAATAGGTTCCTTCGTTCCATTCAATACACTGTTTGGATCCTCAAACAGTTTTTTATAATTTACGATAGCTTCGTCTCTGCTTTGAGGCTCTGCACCATATAAACCATACAACCCACTCTTCATTATTTCATCAGACGACTGCATACAGATTTCATAATAACGATCTGCTTCCGAAGCATCAATACCCACAAGTTTCTGTTCTACAGCCGGCCCCGACAGACCCACATAAGGCTCATGAGTATATTTGGCAATCGAAGCTGCATATAAAGCTGCCCGAGACTTCAGTGCCAATGCAATCCATTTATTAGCACGACGAGTATCTTCTGAAGACTCACTTAGTTTCCGGATAGCGTCATCACAATCGCTCAAGATAAAATCCCATGTATCCTTTTCTGTGCTGCGGGGCACTTTCAATTCTTCTACATCTCCATTATACACCTGAACTTTCTTGATAATCGAAACTCCACCATACCGCTTTGCCAAAGCAAAATATGTATATGCACGTAGAAAAGCAGCTTCACCCTCCAATAATGTTTTTTTATTATTGGAAGTATTCAACGTAGGAATCGTTTCCAACAGGTTATTAATATCCCTTATCAATGTGTAAATACCAACAGAAGCATTATACAAACCTTTATCATCCGTATATCTTTCCCAAAAATTAAATCCTTCACTTCCCCATTCGTCGAATTCAGAATGCATCGCTTCGTCACAGTACATAGCAGCAGCCCGTCCACCATTATTCGGATCAGTATTCCCAATTCCCAAATTAAAGCCCTTATCAATCGCATAAGAGAAGTCCTCGATAGGAAGACGGCCGTAAAGATTTGCCATGTGCATCGCAATCCCCTCTTCAGTAGTCAGGACTTTGTCTACAACCACCTTATTATTAGGCTCTATATCCAGAATATCCGTACATCCTGCAAAAAGAAGAGCCATATTCAGCAATAGTATAATCTTATATTTCATAATCTATCAGAAATTAGCAGTAAAACCAATATTAAAACTTTTAGTCAGAGGATAATTCATTCCAGCACTATAAGAGCCTTCCACCTTTTCCGGATCAAACGCTTTCACAAAAGAATCACAGAAGGTTAAAAGATTATAGCCATTAATATAGAATCGTATATTACTAATACCACTCTTTCTCAAAATACTGTCTGGCAATGTATAACCCAGTTCCAAAGTTTTGAGTCTTAAATAAGAAGCATCACGACGCCAGATATTACTCTCTTTATACATAGCTCCAGTATCCTGTATTAAACGGGTAGCAGGCCATTTCCCGGCAACCCATTTACTATTCGGATTGTAAGGGTCTTCTTTGCGCCATCTGTCATAGAAATAGGCTGGAGTATTCGCTCCTTTTGACCACAGTACCTCGGCATAAACCTCTGAAAACTGGACAGTATACATTCCCGCTCCCTGAAGCAAAGCGTAGATATCGAAATTTTTCCAAGAAGCCTCCAAATTAAAGCCATAATGAATCAGTGGAGTACCTGACCAAAAGAGAGGCATTCTATCATTATCATCGATAATACCGTCACCATTAGCATCTACATAACGGTAATCCCCCGGCAGTTCCTTGCTATTTCCCAACTCTCCATCCTGAACAGGAGCATATTTTATTTCCTCTGTAGTCTGGAATTGCCCATTAGTTTGATACCCCCATGTGAAATCATTCCAACGTCCGGAAGACTGATTTCTCCAACGATCCATGCTACTGGTGAAAGGTCCTCTTTCTACATGCTCCATCCGGGTGCGGGCTAAGTTCATATTCGCTTTGACGCTATAAGAAAAATTTCTGATCTTATTAGTATGCCCGAGCGTTATGTCAATACCCCTCGTCAAATCACTATTCAAATTTTCCTGTGGCAGTTGCGAACCAAATGTATTAGGTAATGCCACCACTCTTGTAGCTAACAATCCGCTTCTTTTTCTTTGGTATAAGTCGAACTCCAAAGAGAATAATCCTTTGAATATAGAAAGATCGAATCCTATATCAAGTAACTTAGCTTTATACCAAGTTAAATTCGTATTCGTAATAGAGGGAGCAGAAATGCCCGAAGTGGTAGTTCCGTCATTAAATTCATAAATACCAACATTAAGATTATACCCCGACACATATTGGAACGGATCACCTGCATCCTGTCCGGACTCCCCGTATGAAGCCCTGATCTTCAGATTATCAAGAAAGCCCAACTTTTCCTTCAAAAACTTCTCTTCCGACAAACGCCAACCAATAGACCCCATAGGGAAAAAAGCCCATCTGCTACCAGGAGCATAGCGGTAAGAACCATCATTTCTGAATCCTAATTCTAATAAATACCTTCCTTTGTAATCATAGTTAAACCGACCGACATACGAGATAAAAGCCTGTTCGTTGGACATCCCCCCTGAAACAGCATCTTTCAATCCGGCATAATCTACTTCATCATAAGTCAATAAATCAAACTTACGTTCTATATTCGACCAATCGCTTTTTTCCTGTCTCCTTTCATAAACCAATGTAGCACTTACATTATGTGTATCATTAAACAACCTATTGTAACTGATTTGTGCTTGCATGTCAAGCCTGCTCGCTTCGTTATTATTCACTTGTATCATAGAAGGATTATTGTATTCATTCTCTATATATTCATCCGTTTCGATAGCGTATGTATAAGTAGAAAACTTCTTTCTCAATCCTTTATGTTTATTGTGATTATAATCATAGCCTAATTGCCCTTGTATAGATAATCCCTGCACAAACGGTACTTCATATTTTAAAGTGAATGTCGATTGAAAGTTTTTATTATAATAATAATGATAACCTGTCATATCCGCATCCGCCAAAGCAATGGGATTAATTCCCATACTTTGAGTTGCCAAATAGTCCGGATTGTTATTGGCATACGCAGGCACAGTCGGCACATTCACACGGGTCTGCTTGAAGATCTCATAGAAAGAGTTCCATGGCTGGCTGGTCTTATCATATCTACCTGCCAAATTAACTCCTGCGGTCAATCCTTTAGCTATTTTTATATCAGTATTCGAACGAAAAGTAAATTTCTCATATCCCAAATCACCGGATTTCAACAACCCTTCATCAGATGCATAGCTAAAACTACCAAAGTATGAGACAATATCCGAACCTCCTTGCAAGGACAAAGTATATTGCTGTTGAATAGAACTATTCTTAATCACATGATCGTATAAATCAGTACTGGCATATCCAGAAGCACCCGTCTTCCATAATTCCAGTTCTTCTTTTGTAACCAATGGATTACCTTCTCCTAATATTGCAGCATCATTTCTAAGCTCCATATATTGAGCTGCGTTTGCCATCCTAGGAATATTAGTCGGTTTAGACCATCCCCAATTAGCCGACAAGGATATTTTCGCTTTTCCTTTATATCCTTTTTTTGTTGTTACAACAATGGCTCCATTAGCCGAATTCATACCATAAATAGCTGCAGTACCATCTTTCAGGAAAGAAATGCTTTCTATATCATCCGGATTAAGACGCTGAAACTCATTAGCCCCATCTCTGACAATCCCATCAATAATGAAAAGCGGAGTACCCAAACCACGGATATTGATATCGGAACGAAATTGTCCCGGTTCACCGTCATTCTGCCGTATCTTCAATCCCGAGACTTTCCCTTCAAGTGATTGTGCCAGACTGGTAGCTTTCGTTTTAATAATCTCATCATTTTTAATATTAGAAATAGCACCCGTCAAACTCTCTTTTTTCTGAACTCCATAACCTACCACTACCACTTCATCCAACGCCTGTGTATCTTCCAGCAATTTGATAACTAAAGACCGCATATCAGACACTTTTATTTTTTGAGTGCGGTAACCAAGAAAACTAATAGTTAATTCCGTCCCGACAGGAACCTCAATGGAAAAATCTCCATTCATATTAGAGATAGTTCCCTTCCCGACCACAGAAGATTGAATACTGGCTCCAATAATCGGTTCGCTGGCGTTGTCTATAACTTTACCCGTTATCAGGTTACTTTGGGCAAGAACAGAAACTGAGAACAGTAAGTCTCCCATCATCACAAGAAAGAACCTTAAATGCACATTCCAGTGCTTCTCTTTGCAAATGCGTGCTTTCATAAATTATAAATTAAGTTGATATATTGTTCAATCAATCATCTATTATAGATCACTATGAATCATGAACCTACTCAAGAGGTGCTGAAAACGGTTGATATCCGTTCACCCAAAACGGGGATATCCGTTCACTTTTC